>Ga0075018_10000476_pt1 | contig 12418 bp, 7 predicted proteins | sample ColStrG_CSR_2014_FD_71471 | JGI IMG/M metagenome (GOLD analysis project Ga0075018, IMG submission 71471) | Freshwater sediment microbial communities in response to fracking from Pennsylvania, USA - Cold Stream Run_MetaG_CSR_2014 | ecosystem: Environmental > Aquatic > Freshwater > Creek >... | reverse complement strand
TTATTATCCTCGTTATTGCTGCATTAGCGATACAATATAGACGAGAGCGAGTGGTCCCGGTGCCCTATGCGCTGGGGTTGCTGGCCCTGGTGATCGCGCAGGGATTGCTGGGGATGCTGACCGTGACCTGGCAGCTCAAACCCCTGATCGTCACCGCCCACCTGGTGTTCGGACTGGCCACACTCTCGCTGCTGTGGTGGCTGGCGTTGACGCTCCATCGGCGCCGCGCGAGTGCCTGGCGCGCGGCCACGCCCTTCCTCGGCTCGAGCCTGCCGCGCACCCGGCGCCTCGCGTTGATCGCGCTGCTGGTGCTCGCGCTGCAGATCACGCTCGGCGGCTGGACCAGCAGCAACTACGCCGCGGTGGCCTGCCCCGACGTACCCAAATGCCAGGGCGCCTGGTGGCCAACGATGGATGGCAGCAATGCCTTCGTGCTGTGGCGCGGACCGGGCGTGAACTACGAGGGTGGCGTGCTGCAACAGGAGGCGCGGGTCGCGATCCATTTCACGCATCGGTTAGGAGCCCTGGTGGCCACGGCCTTGCTGCTGCTGGCCGTGATCCGCGTGCTGCGCATCAGGAGCGATCGCTTCTCGCGTCGCGCGGCGCAATGCGTGCTGGGTGCGCTGGTGCTGCAGCTGGTGATCGGTGTCAGCATGGTGCACTACGGCTTTCCGCTGTGGCTCGCGACCGCGCATAACGCGGGGGCCGCGCTGCTGCTGCTGGCAGTGGTGGCACTCAATCGTGCGCTGAGGCCGGCTTAAGTATGGCGACGGAGTTGAACCAGGGCATCGCCGTTGTGGGTGGCGCTGTGCAGGGTGGCACTGTGCAGGGCGGCACCGCGCCAGGCGGCGCCGGAATCGCCCAGCGCAGCGCGAGCTGGCGCGACTACCTCGAACTCACCAAGCCCAAGGTCGTGGCGCTGATCGTGCTGACCGCAGTGGTCGGCACCCTGCTCGCCACACCCGGCCTGCCGCCGTGGCGCGCGCTGGTCTTCGGCAACCTGGGCATCGCGCTGGCCGCAGCCTCGGCGGCCGCGATCAACCACGTGCTCGACCGTCGCATCGATGCGCACATGGCCCGCACCCGCAGGCGCCCGCTCCCCACGGGGCACCTCGATTACCGTCATGCGTTGCTGTTCGCGTTCACGCTGGGCGCGCTGTCGATGGCCGTGCTGGTGCTGCTGGTCAATGTGCTGACCGCGGCGCTCACGTTCGCCTCGCTGATCGGCTACGCCGTGGTCTACACCGTGTGGCTCAAGCGCGCGACCCCGCAGAACATCGTGATCGGCGGCGCGGCCGGCGCGGCGCCCCCGGTGCTGGGCTGGGCTGCGGTCACTGGCACCGTGCATCCGCACGCGCTGCTGCTGTTCCTGATCATCTTTGCGTGGACGCCGCCGCATTTCTGGGCGCTGGCGATCGCGCGGCGCAACGACTACGCCAAAGTGGATATCCCCATGCTGCCGGTCACGCATGGCGCGGAGTTCACGCGCCTGCATGTGCTGCTCTATACGCTGATCCTGGTGCTGGTGACGCTGCTGCCTTATCTCACCGGCATGAGCGGCCTGATCTACCTGGTGGCCGCGATCGGCCTGAATGCGCGTTTCCTGTGGCACAGCGTGGCACTCAAGGTCACGCGGCGCGACGAGCTGCCGATGCGCGTGTTCCGCTTCTCGATCAGCTACCTGATGTGGCTGTTCCTGGCGCTGCTGGTCGACCACTACCTGCTGCTACACTAGCGGCATGCTTGTCGAACGCATCTGGGCGGCCAATCCGCTCCGCAACTACCATTACCTGATCGGCTGCGCCGAGACCGGCGACGCCCTGGTGATCGATCCGCTGGATGCCGGCGCCTGCCTCAGGCGCGCGCAAGAACGCGGCTGGACGATCACGCAGATCGTCAACACGCACGAACACCACGATCATACGGATGGCAATGCCGAGGTGGTGCGCGCCACCGGCGCGAAAGTGCTGGCGCACGCGGGCGCTGCGAAGCGCATCGGCGGCGTCGATCGCGGGCTGGTGGCGGGCGATGTGATCCGCGTCGGCCGCACTGTCGAGCTCGAATCACTCGACACACCGGGCCACACGATGACCCATGTGTGCCTGCTGGCGCATGGGAGCGAGGCCGCGCTGTTCTCCGGCGACACGCTGTTCAATGCGGGTGTCGGCAATTGCCGCAACGGCGGCGACCCGGAGCTGCTCTACAGCACCTGCCACACGCTGCTGCAGCGGCTCCCTGCGACCACGAGGATCTACCCGGGGCACGACTACCTGATGAACAACCTGCGCTTCACGCAGCATGTGGAACCGGGCAATCCGACGGTGGGTTCCTGGCTCGAGCGTTTCAAGACTACGGCCGCAGAAGCCATGCCCGTGGTGACGTTGCAGGATGAGCTGCGCATCAACAGCTTCTTCAGGCTGGCAGAGCCGGGGTTGCGCGAGGGCCTGCGCCAGCGCGTCGCGGAGCTCGGCGCGCAGGCGAGCGAGCGTGAGGTATTCCTGCGACTGCGCGAACTGAGAAACAGCTGGTAGCGCAGCAGCGCGAATCGCTCGCGCATTGTCTTTTGTCTTGGGGGGGAAACGGCCATGCGGACTCGCTTCGTACTTGCGGCCATTGCCGCGATCGCGCCAACGTGGCTCGCAACGGCGGGAGCTGCGGCGACGGGCACTGGGGCAGCTGCTGCCGCCGAGCCGCGACCCGCGGCGGACCTGATCGTCCACAACGCGCACATCTACACCGTCAACCCCGCCCAGCCGGAAGCGTCCGCGGTGGCGGTGCTCCATGGGCGCATCGTCGCGGTGGGCTCCGATGCCGCGGCACTGCGCTGGCGCGGTCCGGCCACCCGGGTCGTCGATGCACATGGCCAACGCCTGCTGCCGGGCTTCAACGACGCGCATGTCCACCTGATGGATGGCGGCGTGCTGCTGGCTTCGGTGCAGCTCAAGGATGCGGCCAGCCCTGAAGAATTCGCGCGCCGAATCGGCGCCTTCGCGGCCACGCGGCCCGCGGGCGAATGGCTGCTGCAGGGCAATTGGGACGAGACCAAGTTCAGTCCGGTGGCGTTGCCGACGCGCCAGCTCATCGATGCCGTGTCGGGCGATCATCCGGTGGCGCTGTGGCGCTACGACGGCCATGTCGTCATCGGCAATACGCTGGCGTTGAAGCTCGCGGGCATCAGCGCGGCCACACAGGACCCGCCCGGCGGCGTGATCGTCCGCGACGCGAACGGCGAACCCACGGGTGTACTCAAGGACGCCGCGACCCCACTGCTCGAGCGCGCGATACCGGAACCGAACCCGACGCAGCGCCGGGCGATCATCGAGCGCGCGATGCGCGAGGCGGCCGCGCGCGGCGTGACCAGCGTGCAGGCCATGTCGATCGACTACGCCACCATCGCCTCACTGGCCGATCTGCAGCGTGAAGGCAAGCTCACGCTGCGTGTGTACGCAGCGCCGGCGATCTCCGGTGTCGAGGACCTGGCGAAACTCGGCATCGGCCGCAGCTTCGGCAGTGCGATGCTGCGCATCGGCGCGCTCAAGTCATTTGCCGACGGGTCCCTGGGTGCGCGCACCGCCTATTTCTTCGAACCCTTCGATGATCAGCCCGGCAACCGCGGCCTGCTGTCCGCCGACATGCAGCCGCTCTCGAAGATGCGCGACTGGATGCTGCGGGCCGACGCCGCCCACCTGCAGCTGTGCACGCACGCGATCGGCGATGCGGGCATCAGCGCCATCCTCGATATCTACCAGGACATCGAAGCCACGCACGGCCAGCGCGACCGGCGCTGGCGCATCGAACACGCCCAGCACCTCGCAGCCAAGGACTTCGATCGCTTTGCGAAGCTCGGCGTGATCGCCTCCGTGCAGCCCTATCACGCCATCGACGATGGCCGCTGGGCCGAGGGACGCATCGGCCACGATCGCGCCAGTCGCACCTACGCGTTCCGTACGCTGCTCGACCATGGCGTACGCCTGGCTCTCGGCACCGACTGGCCGGTGGCGCCACTCGATCCGATGCAGACGCTGTATGCCGCGACCACGCGCGCCACGCTCGATGGCAAGCGGCCGGAGGGCTGGTTTCCGGAGCAGAAGCTGACCGCTGCCGAGACGATCACCGCGTATACGATGGGCTCGGCCTATGCGGAGTTCCAGGATCACGAGAAGGGTTCGATAGCGACGGGGAAGCTCGCCGACTTCGTGCTGCTGAGCGCGGATCCGCTGGACATCCCGGCCGCCGCCATTCGCGACGTGCACGTGCTCAATACCTGGGTGGGCGGCGTCCAGGTCTACGACGCTGCGCACCCCCAATGAGATCAACGCTGCCACCTGCCCGAGGACTGCCATGAAGCGTACGCGCCCGCGTCAATTCCGCCCCGGTCAGCGGGAGCCTGGCCTGATGACTCGCCGTAGCGTGCTGGGCGGCCTGGCCGTATTGCCGGCCGCTGCCGCGTACGCGCTGGATGCCGCGCAATCGCCCGCGCAGCTCTTCCTGCGCGACGCACCACCGATCACCAGCGCCGACCAGGTGCTCAACGTGATGGAGTTCGAGGCGCTGGCTCGTACGGCGCTGCCACCGGCGCATTTCGGCTACATAGCCACGGGCACCGACGACGATCGCACCGTGGTGCGCAATCACGAGGCCTACTCACACTACGAGATCCGTGCACACCGCTTCGTCGATGTGAGCGGCGTGACCGCGGAGCGCGCGCTCTTCGGTGTGAAGTGGCCCAGCCCGATCTATCTCTCGGCGGTGTCCGGCCAGCGCGCGTTCCATCCGGATGCCGAACTCGGCACCGCGCAAGCCGCGCGCAGCCGCTCGATGCAGATGATGCTCTCCTGCGTGGGCTCGACGCCCGTCGAGCCGGTGATCCAGGCCCGCGGCGCGCCGATCTGGCAGCAGCTGTATCCCACCGATGACTGGAACGTGACCGAAGGCCTCGTCAAGCGCGCCGAGCGCGCCGGTGCCACGGCCATCGTGCTCACCGTCGATACCCAGATCGGCCGCGGCTACGCGCGCAACAACGAGACGCTGGCACGCGCGATGCGGGTCGACAACCGCAGCTGCACCGATTGCCACGTGAACAACTCGCACGATCCGGTGCATCGCGCGCCCATGTTCGAAGGGCTGGATGTGTCGCATGTCGGCTCGTTGGCGCCGCCGAACATCACAGCGCAGTACCTCGATCGCCTGCGCAAGCTCGTCACCGTGAAGCTCATGGTCAAGGGCGTGGTCGAGGGCGAGGATGCCGCACTGGCAGTCGATCACGGCGTCGATGGCGTGATCGTCTCCAACCACGGTGGCCGCAACGAAGAAACCCTGCGCGCCACGCTCGACTGCCTGCCAGGGGTTGCGGCGGCCGTCGGCAAGCGTGTGCCGGTGCTGCTCGATGGTGGCGTACGGCGCGGCACCGACGTGTTCAAGGCCATTGCACTGGGCGCCACTGCAGTGGGCATCGGCCGGCCACAGGTGTGGGGACTCGCGGCCTTCGGCCAGAGCGGCGTGGAACGCGTGATCGATTTATTGAATCGCGAGCTGCTGCAGATCATGCGCCAGGCCGGCACGCCGACCTTGGCGGACATCAAGCCCACGCACGTCAGCGCCTCGACCTGGCGCTGACCGGATAGACCAGCCCGTGCGGATGCGCGAGGCGATAAGATGGGCTTACAAGTACGGGGGAGTCGATCATGCGCCATGCCTGCCCGGCCAGATTTGCTACACTGCTGTGTTCACTGACGCTCGCGAGCGCCTTGCAGGCGGCGCCGACGCTGATCGAGCACGTGCAGGGCTATACGCTCGCCCACGACAAGCTGCAGTCATTCGATGCGCTGGCCTTCGAGAACGGCAAGGTGCTGGCCACTGGCAGCGCCGCTGAGCTGCACAAGAAGTACCCCGGCGCGCAGCTGGTTGAAGGCCACGGCCACACGCTGTTGCCCGGCCTGATCGATGCACACGGCCACATGCTCGATCTCGGCCTCGCCACCGTGCGCGCCAACCTGGAGGGCACCACGAGCCTGCCGGACGCGCAGCAGGTGCTGCGCAGCTATGCCAAGGCGCACCCCGATCGCGCCTGGATCCAGGGCAACGGCTGGAACCAGGTGATCTGGAAGCTCGGGCGCTTCCCGCTGGCGAGTGAACTGGATGCCGCGGTCAGCGATCGTCCGGCTGCGCTCGACCGCGTCGACGGCCACGCGCTGTGGTTGAACACCCGCGCACTCAAGGCTGCCGGCATCACGCGCGACACCGGCGACCCGGTGGGTGGTCGCATCGAACGCGACGCCAAGGGCAATCCGAATGGCGTGCTGGTCGACAACGCGATGGATCTGGCCAACCGCGTGATTCCGCAACCTTCGATGGCCGAGCAGAAAGCCGCACTGCAAGCGGCGTTGCGCCACATCAACGCGGTCGGACTGACGGGCGTGGCCGATGCCGGCGTCAGCGCGGACCTGGTCGCGATCTATCGCGAACTCGCGGATCATGGTGAGCTCAGCGCACGTATCTACGCGATGATCAGGAACACGACCGACGATTTTCACAAGCTCTCGGCGAGCGGTCCACTGATCGGCTATGGCCATGATTTCCTGACGGTGCGTTCCGTGAAGCTGTTTGCCGATGGCGCGCTGGGCAGCCGCGGGGCTGCGATGCTGGCGCCCTACAGCGACCAGGCGGGACAGCAAGGGCTGATGTTCCACACCGCGGCAGAAATGCAGGCCAGCATCGAGCTGGCACTCAGGGCCGGCTACCAGGTCAACATTCACGCGATCGGCGATGCCGCCAATCGCCAGGTGCTCGATGGCTTCGAAGCGGCGTACCAGAAGGTCGGCGGCCGCGAACTGCGCAATCGCGTCGAGCATGCGCAGGTGGTGGCGCTGTCGGACATCCCGCGCTTCAAGACGCTGGGCCTGATCGCCTCGATGCAGCCCACGCACGCCACCAGCGACATGAACATGGCGGAGGATCGGGTCGGCGCCGAGCGCATCAAGGGCGCCTACGCGTGGCGCAGTTTCCTCGCGCAGGGCACGGTCATTGCCGCGGGATCGGATTTTCCGGTGGAGTCGGACAACCCCTTCTACGGCCTGTATTCGGCGGTCACGCGCGCCGATCACCACGATCAGCCGCCGGGTGGCTGGCACCCTGAACAGGCCATGACGCTGCTGGAAGCCTTCCGCGCCTTTACGCTCGATGCCGCCTACGCACAGCACCAGGAAAAGACGCTCGGCTCGCTGGAGCCGGGAAAGTGGGCCGATTTCATCCTGATCGATCGCGACCTGTTCAAGGTGGCGCCGGCCGAGATCTGGAAATTGCAGGTGAATGAGACCTGGGTGGCGGGCAAGCGCGTGTTTGCGAGGGCCCCCGCGCCAGCCGCGACCAAAGGCCATTAGCAGCACTGCAGCGCGCTGGCAATTCGGGCTGTTGCGCGCCGCTTTGAGCGCTGCGGCGGCGCGCGGCGCGGGGTAAAATCCGCGCCCCTCATGGACGTCTCACCGATACTCGCACCCCTGAACGATGCCCAGCGCGCGGCCGTCACCGCGCCCATCGGGCCGACGCTGGTATTGGCGGGCGCGGGCAGCGGCAAGACCCGGGTACTGATCCACCGCATCGCCTGGCTGATCGAGGCGCTGGGCGCCACGCCGCACGGCATCCTCGCGGTTACCTTCACCAACAAGGCCGCGGCCGAGATGCGCGCGCGCGTCGAAGCGCTGCTCGGCATCGCGGGTGGCGCCTTGTGGCTGGGCACTTTCCACGGTCTGGCGCATCGCCTGCTGCGGCTGCACTGGCGCGAAGCGGGCCTGCCGCAGGGTTTCCAGATCCTGGACAGCGAAGACCAGCTGCGACTGCTCAAGAAGGTGGTCAAGGCGCTCGAACTCGACGAGGCGCGGTTCGTGCCACGTGAAGTGCAGTACTTCATCAACAAGCACAAGGACGAGGGCCGGCGCCCCCAGCACCTGAAGGCCGGAGGCGACCCGACCGAGCGCACCTTGCTGCGCATCTACGAGGAATACGAACAGCTGTGCGCGCGCTCGGGTGCGGTGGATTTCGCCGAGTTGCTGCTGCGCGCCTTCGAGCTGTGGCGCGACAATGCGGAGCTGCTGCGCCACTATCGCGCGCGCTTCAGGCACGTGCTGGTCGATGAGTTCCAGGACACGAACTCGATCCAGTACGCCTGGATCCGGTTGCTGGTCGGGAGCGAGGGCGCGCCCTTCGTGGTCGGTGACGACGATCAATGCCTGGCCGCGGGAACACCCGTGACCATGGCCGACCGTTCGCAAAAGCCCATCGAGGCTATCGTGGCCGGCGATGAAGTGTTGTCCAGCTATGGTAGCGGCGATCTGCGAGCTGCAAGGGTCACCGAGCATTTCGCGCGTCACCGGAGCGGTCGCATGGTGCATCTGCACCTGGCTTCAGGCCGGGTCGTCAGGAGCACGCCCGAACACACCCATTTCGCGGGCTATGTACCCGGCGAGACACCGCAGACGCATTTCCTTTACCTGATGCACAAGGAAGGCATTGGCTTTCGCGTTGGCACCTCGCAGGTCTACACAGCCGGCCAGGCGCGGCCCATGGTCGGCTTCAAGCAGCGCTCGATCCAGGAGCATGCCGATGCGCTGTGGATCATCCGCACCCACGGCAGCGAAAACGAGGCGCGCGCGGATGAGATGCTGACTTCGTTGCGCTATGGGCTGCCCACCTTGCCGTTCGTCGCCAGAAAAGGTCACCCCAGGGCAGCGGGGAACGGACTGGTACACGACGCGCAACACATCGCGAAGATTTTCAGCTCGCTGAATACCACCGATGCGGCGCACCGCCTGCTGGAAGACGCTGGACTCGATTTCGAGCGCCCGCACCACGCGCCGCAAAGCCGCAATTCCAACCGGCACAACATCGTCATCACCTTGTGCGGCGACCGCCGCGGCGCCCATCCCATGCATCGAATATCGGTCGTGGGCATCGATGCCGCCGATCGCCGTGCACTGGCGGGCTTAGGGTTGAGCGTGCGCCCTGCCAAGCGTGCCAGCAAGAGCTGGCGCTTCGAGACCGTGCGCAGCGATTTTGGCGAGCTGATGTCGATGGCCAGGCAGATACGCGACGAGCTGGGTGGCCGCTACGTGCTGCAGGGGCATTTGCTCAATCGCTCGCTGCCCTTTATTGCGGCGGCAGCGATCCGCCCGGGCATGGTCATGGCAACCGAGCAGGGACACTTCGATGTGGTAGAGCGCATCGAGCAGCAGGAGTTCGCTGCCAAAGTCTATGACTTGAATATCGAGCGCACCCACAACTTCATCGCCAACGGCATCATCACGCACAACTCGATCTATCGCTGGCGCGGCGCGCGCGTGGAGAACCTGCAGAAATTCCGCAGCGATTTTCCGCAGGCGCAGATGTACAAGCTGGAGCAGAACTACCGCTCCACCGGCGCGATACTCGAGGCGGCCAACGCGCTGATCACGCAGAATTCGAGCCGGCTGGGCAAGCAGCTGTGGACCAGCGGCGCGCGCGGCGAGGCGGTGCGCGTGTACGCGGCCTACAACGAGCGCGACGAGGCGGACTTCGTGATCGGCCGCATCCAGCAGTGGATCGCGCAGGGCGGCGCGCGCGCCGAATGCGCGATTCTGTATCGCTCGAATGCGCAGTCGCGCGTGTTCGAAGAAGCGCTGATCCAGGCGCGCATGCCCTATCGGGTGTACGGCGGCCTGCGTTTCTTCGAGCGCGCCGAAATCAAGGACGCGCTCGCGTATCTGCGCCTGATCGTCAATCACGACGATGACTCCTCCTTCGAGCGCGTGGTGAACCTGCCCACGCGCGGCATCGGCGCCCGCAGCCTCGATGCGCTGCGCGAGGGCGCGCGCGGCGCGGGCAGCTCGTTGTGGCGTGCGGCCGGCGCGCTGCTGGGCGACAGCGCCGTGGCCGGGCGCGGCGGTGCGGCGCTGCACGGCTTTCTGGCATTGATCGAACGGCTGGGCAAGGACATCGACGGCCTGCCGCTGCACGAGCAGGTCGACCACGTGATCAACAACACGGGCCTGATCGAGCACTTCCGCAAGGACAAGGGCGATCGCGGCGAAGCGCGTATCGAGAACCTCGAGGAACTGGTCAGCGCGGCGCGCGGCTACGAGCCCGAAGGCGAGGACCTGCCCCCGCTGCAGAGCTTCCTCGCGCACGCGGTGCTGGAATCGGGCGAGGCCCAGGGCGGCGCCTGGGAAGACTGCGTGCAGATGATGACGCTGCATACCGCCAAGGGCCTGGAGTTCCCGGTGGTTTTCCTCAGTGGCATGGAGGACGGGCTGTTTCCGCATCAGCGCTCGCTCAACGACCTCGAGAGCCTCGAGGAGGAGCGGCGGCTGTGTTACGTCGGCATCACGCGGGCGATGAAGCACCTGTACCTGAGCTACGCCGAGCAGCGGCGGCTCCATGGCGTGGATAGCTACAACATGCCCTCGCGCTTCATCCAGGAGATTCCGCCGGCCTTGCTGGAGGAACTGCGCCCGCGCATCCAGATTTCGCGTACCCCGATACGATCGGGCACGTATTCGGGCGGCCTCGGCGGTGACTATGGCGGCGGCAATGGCGGCAGCGGCGGCCGCGCCGGCGCGTCGCGCGGCGGCATGTTCGACGCCCCTGCCGAACCCCCGGTCGGCGGCATGCGCCTGGGCACCCGGGTGCGCCACGGCAAGTTTGGCGAGGGCGTGGTGCTTAATATCGAGGGGCAGGGCCCGCATGCGCGCGTGCATGTAAACTTCGAAGGCCAGGGCGCCAAGTGGCTGATGCTGAGCATGGCGCGGCTCGAACTCATGTAACGGGTGCATCGATGAAAATCCTGATACTCGGCGCCGGCCAGGTCGGCCGCACGGCCGCCCACAACCTGGCGCGCGAGCCGGCCAACGAAGTCACGGTGGTCGACACCGACGAGCAGGTGCTGCGCGACCTGCAGGATCACATCGATATCCGCACGGTGGCGGGCAGCGCCTCCTACCCTTCGGTGCTCGAGGCCGCGGGCATTGCCGATACCGACATCCTGATCGCGCTCACCAGCAGCGACGAAGTCAATATCGTCGCCTGCGAGATCGCGCACGCGCTGCATCGCACCCCGACGCGCATCGCGCGCATCCGCGCCGCCGAATACACCAGTCGCCCGCAGCTGTTCTCGGAAGGCGCGCTGGCGGTGGACGTGTGGATCAGCCCCGAGGAGCTGGTCACCGAGTACATCGCCCACCTGCTGGAGAACCCGGGTGCGATGCAGGTGGTCGATTTCGCCAATGGCCGCGTGCAGCTCGTGGGCGTGCAGGCGCGCCGCGAGGGCCTGCTGGTCGGCAAGCCGCTGCGCCTGCTGCGCGAGCACCTGCCCGGCACCGATGCGCGCGTAGCGGCGATCTTCCGCAATGATCGGCTGGTCGAGATCGATGGCGAGACGGTGATCGCGGAGAACGACGAGATCTTCTTCGTCGCGGCACGCGATGACCTGCGCAAGATGCTGGCTGAACTGCGCCGCAGCGAACCGCCGGTGCGGCGCCTGGTGATCGCCGGTGGCGGCAACATCGGCCTGCGCCTTGCGCGCCGCCTCGAGAACACCAACCAGGTGAAGCTGATCGAGCGCGATGCGCGCCGCGCCGCGCGCGCCGCCGAGATTCTCCAGCATGCCATCGTGCTGCGCGGCGATGCCGCCGACGAGGAGCTGCTGATCGAGGAGAACATCGATGCCGCGGACGTGTTCGCCGCGCTCACCAACTCCGAAGAGGCCAACGTGATGGCGGCGATGCTCGCCAAGCGCCTCGGCGCGCGGCGCGTGATGGCGCTGGTGAACCGCCCCGCCTACGGCGAACTCATGGAAGGCCGCAATATAGACGTCGTGATCTCGCCGCAGACCATCACCATCGGCTCGTTGCTGGCGCACGTGCGCCGTGGCGATGTGGTGCGCGTGCACTCGGTGCGCCGCGGCGCTGCCGAAGCCATGGAAATGGTGGTGCACGGCTCGGCCGAGCGCTCGCGTGTCGTCGGTCGGCGGGTCGAGGATGTCAACCTGCCGGGCGGTGCCAGCATCGTCGCGCTGGTGCGCGGCGAGCAGGTGATCATGGCGCACCATGACACGCTGGTGGAGGCCGAGGACCACGTGATCGTGTTCCTCAACGACCGCCGCCACGTGGCCGACATCGAACGGCTGTTCCAGTCCGAGACCTGAAGCCTTGATGCGCGCACTGGCCAGCGTACTGCACCAGATCGGCAACCTGCTGCTGGTCTTCTCGCTGTATTTCCTGCTGCCTACGCTGACCGCAATCTACTACGGCGAGCCCGCTGCGTTGCGCGCCTTCGTCGCCGGCGCCGCGCTCAGCGCTGCCTGCGGTCTGGTGATCTATTTCGCGACGCTGCGCTACCGGAGCGAACTCAAGCCGCGCGACGGGTACCTGCTGGTCACGCTGGCCTGGTT
>Ga0075018_10000475_pt1 | contig 12434 bp, 16 predicted proteins | sample ColStrG_CSR_2014_FD_71471 | JGI IMG/M metagenome (GOLD analysis project Ga0075018, IMG submission 71471) | Freshwater sediment microbial communities in response to fracking from Pennsylvania, USA - Cold Stream Run_MetaG_CSR_2014 | ecosystem: Environmental > Aquatic > Freshwater > Creek >... | reverse complement strand
GACGCGCAAACCGCCGAATCTCTCTGGGCATGGAAGCACCTTTCTCCATACGGAAGTCCAGGCGATTGGTTGTTTGCCTCTCCGCACATGAAAGGCCGACAGCCCTATTGGCCCGGCACGCTGTGGCGGTATTACGGCAAGCCGGCCTTGGAACGTGCCAGGGCGACGAAGCAAGTCTCGTATCACACCTTCCGGCACACGTTTGGAACGCTCCTGAACGCGAACGGAGAAAATCCGAAGGTCGTACAGGAGTTGCTGCGCCACGCGAGTCTGAGAGTCACGACCGACGTTTACATGCAGGCGGTCGGTCCGCAGAAGCGCGAGGCACAGAGCAATTTGGTGAGATTGGTAAGGCGGGGCGCCGTTTCGGAAACCAAGCCTAAGTGGAGCAAATTGGATCACGAAGGAAAACGGTGATTGTGCGGAACCCGTTTATTTTGTTGGCGTCCCCGACGGGATTTGAACCCGTGTTACCGCCGTGAAAGGGCTGACCCTACACGGTTTTACAAGAACTTAGAGGGCGCAGGTGGTGCTGCAAATGCCTCGAAAACACTGTGTGGAACAGCAGGAAAAACTTATCGTTACATGATCGTTACATGAAGAATGAGACCGGTTTGGCTACCCAGACCCCAAATAGATGACGCGAGAAGATGACGCCCCACCGCGCCGCTTGGACCGCATACTCATGGTCATCAACCGGGTTTTGGTCAATTTGACTTATCCAATCGCTACGCGAGCGCAAGCAACTCGGCCAAACTTTTCTCTACTGAGACACAGGGCGGACCGCTAAGACCGTGGTGGGCAGGTTCGATCCCTAGTCAGCGCGTCGTCTGGTTCCCAAAGGCCGGCCTTTCCCAATTGCCTCATGGGCATCGTCCCGCACTTCTGCCACCATAGATTCCAAGTGACCTTCGAGGAAGATACGGCCATTCCGTTTCACACAGCGGCCATTCGGGTCGGGATTCAGGATCTCAAAACCTAGTACTTGCAGATCTTCTAGCTGCGCATGCCGTGGTATCGAGCCCAGTATGGGTTCCGTTCCTGCGCGCAGAATGAGTTCCGCCCGTGCCTCTCCGGGTGCATATCCTTCGTACTGAACGTGGTAGTTTTCCGCCGTCCGGGCTGTTCTCGCTAGAATGAACCAATCTTCATCGTGGTCATCGGTCGCTACCCAATACAGGTTAACGAGCCTGACAGGCTTGGTTCTGTTTGCCATCTACGCGCTCCTGATTCATGGCCATCAACCCACCGAAACACCGCCCTTGCATAGTGGCTGGAAGCGAGTCTGCCGCAACCGTAATGTCATCCAGCCGACGCCCAAATTATGAACGAAAGTCGCAAGAACTCCCACCCAAAACAAGAACCTTGGGTCCCGGGCCAGGCTCAGGAACCTCTTATGCTGAATCCGCTGACTCACTTTTCCAGTTTTCAAGTGAGGATTCCCCCTTTCCGTTTCTACTCGACGGAGCACGGCGGCCGTCGGATCTTGCTCCACTCGCTAGCTGTGAGCAAGCCATCCCTAGGCAAGCGGCTCGAGAGGCTCGCGAATCATCCGAATGCGAACACCATGTTCCAGACAGACCACGTGCAGTTCTCTCAGGGCAGTTCCTGGTTCCCCTGCTGCCTCGCCGGGCTCTTCTTCTTCGTCTGCTATCGGAATGCTGTTTAGCGCATCGCGAACAGCAGCCAAGTCCTCTTCGGTGGCTGTCGATACCTCGACATCTCGGAAGTCAATCAGGAACGCTGCAGCCGCGGCTGCCGCCTGTTGGCCGTTGTCGTATTCCAGCGTCTCGTCCTCGGGCTGGCGAACCAAAGCGTCGCCACATTTGGGGTCGGTGATGATCCACTTTGCCATAGCCGTATTGACTGCCGGCTCTTTCCTACCCAAAGTCTACCTTGTTAAACTGACACTTCCGCGTTCTGGGGGTTTTTCCCTCTCAATGAAAATCGTGTGAAGGCGTCGTGGCCGCGCTGGTCGCCAGCGGTTGTATGCGGCGTGCCTTGAGATGCACTACATTGTCCTGATTCTGAACCACACCCGAAACCAGAACAAACCGTTCCTTCAGCACTACCGTTCGATTCCTGTCGTAGAAGTCGGGACTGATAATCACGCGCGACGTTCCGGTCTCGTCCTCCAACGTCATGAAGATGATCCCCTTGGCAGTTCCTGGTCTCTGGCGCGTAATTACGCAGCCGGCAACCGTAGCTTCTTTCCCGTGCGGAAGGCTCCTCAATTCTAGCGCGGAGTTGACTCCCATCTCTCGTAGAACATTCCTGCGATATGCCATGGGATGATGTCCGGTCGTCAAACCAGTTCCGTGGTAGTCAGCGACCAGCCTCTCTTCGACATCCATGCGGCGCAATGGCGAGGCCGAATCCAGTTCCACTATGCCCCCGAGCAAAGCTCCGCATTTCCTGAGGGCCTTCTCCACTTGCCATAGCGCATCGCGGCGATGCAGCTTTGCATCAGGGCAAATACTGTTGAGGGCGCCGATTTTCGCCAACATGGCGAGATTTTCCCGGCTGAGCTGTGGTACGCGCCTTGCCAAGTCTTCGACGGAAATGAAAGGAGCGCGTGTGCGCTGACATGCCAAGGCTTCAGCCGATGCTTGTGGTAGGCCGCGCACGTAGCGGAGGCCAAGACGAAGAACGAGCCGGCCCTCGTCGTCAGATTCCAGCGAACAATTCCACTGAGAATACGTCGCATCCACTGGCCTCACGCGCAACCCGTGCCGCTGCGCGTCTTTCACAACGGTTGCCGGATGGTAGAAGCCCATCGGCCAGTTGTTCAGCAACGCAGCGGTGAAGGCGGCCAGATAACGCACTTTTAGAAACGCGCTGGCGCTTCGCCGATACGCACGCCGAGCAGCCATCTGTGTGGAGAAACACCTGTGGCTATTTTGAACGCCCTGCGGAAATGAGAGTCCGACAACTCAATTGAGGCTGCAACCTCCTTGGTTGTTACGGGGCCGTCCGCATGTTGCCGAATGTACTCCACTGCCCGCCGCAACTGCCAGGGTGTCAGCCCGCCCCTTTGGTTCGTGCTGGGCACCGCCCGGCGGCGGGCGGCGCTATGGCCCACACTCCGTAACGAGTGATACAGGTCAAGCTGCTGCTCGCTAGAGAGGATATCGAAAACGGCCCGGATGTCCCTCGCATGCTCTTCGTACATCCAATGGATCGATCCACGGCCTTGGTCGGTCAACTTGAAAGCGTGCGTGTCCTGCTCATTTCCCCGGCGATGCTGAAGGTCGATCAGATTCTGTTTCTTCAGGCGCGCAATGGTGATTTCGACTGAGGCGGCAGCCATGCGAGTCTTTTTGGCAATTTCCGTCGCGGTCAACTCACCGTTATGCAGGAGCACCTCAAGGACGATGAAGTCGCTCACAGCGACTCCTTTTGCGGTTACCCCGCTCTCAAGAGAGTCTGCGAGGGCATGATAGGCACGTCGAAACACGATCCAGAGTTTTTCGCTGGAAACGTCCCCTGCCGGTAAGCGTTTTGCATTCCCGTTCTTATGAGGACGTACTGAAGCCGTCATTGTGCAATTCCTTTGATTCCGCACGCAGGCCGCAGGGTTCCGGATGGTGCCAGGACTGCCGTGTGGAGACACTGTCCATTGGATCGCTGCGTCGGCTCAATACTACCTCACAGATTGCGTCGAGCAAGCTGAACCGAAAGCGCTATCTGGTCGCGTTGCCAATACATGAAGTGCGGGTTGGATTGTGGGTTGGACAAACACAGTCACGTAACGCGCGGGCACACCAAGAGTGGACTTCATCGACCCAACCATGTGAAGCAGACCCCTGCCCTCTCCCGGCAGCGGTCAACATTGGGTCGCGCTGTGCTTTTAAGGAATTACACGACAAACCCGGGATCTCTTCCGTGACCGACAGGTGCTCGGCTCGCACCCTTGTCAATTCGGATGGTTGCGGGGTATTCGTAACTCACAGGGGCAGAACAGTTTCTGGTTGCAGAGGCCCGATACGTACCGAATACACAATTACTAAGCATACCGTTCCGAAGCGAATTGCTTCATCAGGCCGCTTAACTCCTCTATTTGCAACCGATGGGGGATGAGAGGCGGAAGCCGACCATCAAGGTGGCCGCTGACCGACGAGGTCCACGGACTCACGACCGAAGACCCCTGCCGGGTTACAAGTACTTTCAACGACATGGAAGAGCACGGACGGCATCGCAAGTCATTGGAAGTACACCATAGGCAACGTTATTGTGTATCGCGATGTGTATCGCGAAGACTTACCTCAAACGTACCGGAACCGGCGAGTAATTTCCGGTCTGCCCGTGACACGGACAAGTTAGGTATCGCCGCCAGGGGGACCCCCCCCCGTCAATTCTTTGGCGAGTCCGAAGTGCTCGGCCGCAAAGGAGTTCGAGCAGAATTCAAGCACATGCGGATCAGCAGTATTGCCTCAAGCACAATCACAGAGATTAAGGGCGGAACGAAAACGAATTCATCATTCTCTCCATTGGAAGCACTTAATTTGATCAGCCAGTATACGGCTATTGATGTGCCCCCGATTAGCCCGATCCACCAAGGAAGAGCTATTTGCCGGAGCGACAAACGTTCGTGGTTGAAAACGAGCCACCAAAGAGCGACCATTCCCCATGTCATGAAGACAAGTCCGAGCGGTGCAGACACTAGTTCAGGGACGAAAGGGATTGGAAGCGAGTTGGACACATAATCTTTGTAGTCCAGCGTTGAAATTGCGCCGATCAGATACCAGAGCGACAGTGGAATCAGGACCAGTACAAATGCCCCTATTACAACGCGCCAAACCCACAGTAGAACTTTCTCCATCGCAGTAGCCTCCACGCTACCACAACGATTCGCGGCCTGATCGAAGTTCGACCGATGTCGTTCTTGGAGCGTCAACACCTCGGCTCATCAGTGGCGCTAAGCACTTACGACAATTGAAGGTGCGTCAAGGATTGCCTTGTGTTGTCGGCTACTCTTCTACAACCGGATTGGAGCTACTGCACTCCGATTGTTGTGGCCACCACACGCTGGGTGTCTTTCACCTTTTCTGGCCCCAGCGGCTTTAGATTCTTGATTTCGTAAGTGCCCTGCTCGGGCGCAACTGAGACCAGGCGGCCGTGCCCTTTCATGAAACCGGTTGCCAGTTCCACCCGGATGTAATAATCCTGCGCACTTTTCAGGTCTACCTCGATGCCAGCCTGCTTGTCATTCGAGCGGAAGACGTGCTTGCCAGGGGAAAGCTTGGCCACAAAGAACCTGCCATTCTCCATGCGCGCAAGCTCGGTTTCGTCACAGTACACCGAGGGTGCGAGTGCGCTTCCGACAAATTGCTTATAGCGATAGACATAAACCGTGGCTTGGGAGTCTTTGCTCCGGGATGCAGAAGTGTTCTGTTCTTGCGCCCCAGTATTTGGCTGCTGCGCGTTTGCAAGTGAAGCCAAAAGAGCCAGACCTAGAAGCCCCTGAACAATTGGCGATCTCATATGTATTACCTCCTGTGGTTCGAGAGCTGTGAATCCCACTCGTGTCAACAAATTTTTTGACCGTGCCATACTGCCCTTCAAGAGTTACCAGTCCGGACCTCGAAGGGAGAAGATTACGAAGGTCACACCTGTAAACAACGCCGCGACGGCTATTCGGCGCTGGGAGCAAATCGCAAGATCGAAAAAATTTCTGATTGAGTCTACGTCGGACGAAAGACGAGGTTCCGGACTCATCGCCGAAGCACGCTCGCTTATCGGATTGAGGAAGAGTGGGCCCGTGATCGGGTAGGGGCACGAACGGTGGATGGACTTGACGTTACAAGCCTAGTCCAAGATGATAATCCAACTGTGACGGCACTCCTTCTCATCCTTCTTATAATTGCCTTTATTATGACAATCCTGGCTTTGCGGCGCGGATTGCGAGTGGTTGGAGTGGACCCTGGTTCCAGGTCTCGGTTCCGAGTGAGGACACGGTCAGCGATGGCTTTGCTGTGCAGCCCCCGCTCTCATCACGTTGAGTCTTGTCCTTGGCAGCGATCACCCGTGCGTCATCTTTGAGTTTCCTGATTTGGATGTTGTTGATGGGGGATCTATCTTCGATTGCCACGCTGGTCGCATCCACAATAGCTCTCCGCGGCTTTCGCGTTCTGGCCTTGCCTGCGGCGGTTGCCTGGATAGCTGCCTTTGGCTTAGTGACCTTTGATCTCCATCGGTCAGCCCTGCGTTTTCCAGTGCCCATGTGATGTTGTGAATGTGACCGTGGGACCCCTGGGCGTTTCGGTAATTGCGTTTGGTGTTCGCCGCTACTTGAATCGTCGGCTACTCGGAAGTTGGCCGAAACGGGCATCACGGAGAGCGCTAATGAACTCCCCCGAGGCCGACTACACGATAGTTCAGCCAATTTGATCCGCAACCCGGTCGTTCTGCGCGTTAGGATTAAGACCGACCTTTACTTCATTGGATTCGGTGTTTCCCGCTATCGCAACCCTGCGCTCAATCTACATTTCGCTCACAAGGACGTTCTCGATATGGCCGCGGCACTACAGCGCTACGAAGGAGCTTATGGACATGTCTTTGTGAAGACCTATGTTGACGACGCCGTGACCCGCGACAATATCCTTAAGGCTGGTGAACTGCTAAAAAACGCCGGTGCGGTTCAGAACTTCGCTTACTGCGGCATCATGGTGTGGATGCCGAGCTATCTGGGGAAGAGTCTCGGCTTCAGCCTTACCAAGGCTGGCCTGTGGACCGCAACGACAGTTCTCGGAATGGCGTCCGGCACATGGGTGTGCGGTCAACTCGCGGACCGGATCGGTCGCAAACCTGTCTTCATCCTATTTCAAGCTGGCGCCTTGCTCATGGTAGTCCTCTATTCCCGGATCACCGAACCCAATACGCTACTTTGGGTGGGAGCAGTGATGGGTCTTTTTGTGAACGGAACGAATGGTGCCATCTTCGCGCTGATGTCGGAAGCCTATCCCACCGTGGCGCGCGCCACCGCGCAAAACGTGTTATGGAACCTGGCTCGCGCAGTGGGCGCTCTCGGGCCGCTCGCAATCGGCGCTCTAGCCGCGAAGTACTCTTTTCAGGCTGCGATAGGGTTTCTGGCATCCATTTACATGCTGGACATCATCGCGACTCTATCCTTGATTCCAGAGCTCAAGGGAAGGCCGCTCGAGTAAGGAAGGAGGGTACCATGCACATTAAGAGCTCACGTCGGAACTTCTTAAGAAGTTCGGCGGTATTAGGGGCAACCTGCATGCTCGGTTCGACAGCACGTCCAACTTCAGGCGGATCTTCCGTGATCGTCGTCGGCGCGGGTGCGTTCGGCGGATGGTCTGCGCTCCAGCTCGCGCAGAGAGGCATGCACGTAACCTTGCTGGACGCCTGGGGGCCGGGGAATTCTCGTGCCAGCTCAGGGGGCGAGACTCGCACTATCCGTGCGACCTACGGTCCTGCGCAGAGTGTGTATTACCGGATGGTTGACCGTGCCCTCCAGTTGTGGCAGGAGTACGAGAAACGATGGAATCTGAAACTTTTCTTTCGGAGCGGAGCGCTTCGCATGGCGGGATCCGATGATTCCTATGAGACTGCCGCCTTGCCGGCGCTGAAAGAAGCAGGGATTCCATTTGAGAAACTCTCGGTTGCGGAATGTGCCAAACGTTGGCCGCAAATAGATTTTGATGGAGTGTCGTGGAGTGTTTACGAACCCGAGTCTGGCTTCCTTGCCGCACGCCGCGCCTGCGAGGCCGTTCTGGACGTGTTCCTGAAACAGGAGGGTCAATATCGACAGGTGCAAGCCACTCCGGGACGAATCACGGCGAATCGTATGGACGGGGTCAGTATCGGCGCAGGCGAAGTCTTGAAGGCTGACTCTTATGTTTTCGCTCCTGGTCCATGGCTTGGCAAAGTCTTTCCGTTCTTAGCGGCCAGTATCACCCCTACTCGACAGGAGGTATTCTGCTTCGGTACTCCCGCCGGCGATTCCAGCTTCAGAGAAGACCACCTGCCAACCTGGATTGACGGTGGCAAGCATCCTTTTTTCGGTGTGCCTGGAAACCACTGGCGAGGATTCAAGATCGCTGACGATACGCGCGGCCCGATCATCGATCCCAGCACGATGGAGCGACAGGTCTCGGAAGAGAAACTGGCTGCGGCGCGTGCCTATTTGAGGATGCGCTTTCCCGCCCTGGCAGGTGCCCCGCTCCTAGAAAGCCGAGTTTGCCAATATGAAAACTCCACCGACCACAATTTCATCTTGGACCGCCATCCAGAAGCGGAAAACGTCTGGATTGTTGGCGGAGGCTCGGGCCATGGTTTCAAACACGGACCCGTGATCGGTGAGATGGTGGCTGATGCTCTGCTGGGCGCGAAAGCACCACCGCCCGAAATGGGCCTCGGACGCCTGCTAAGGGTCGCCCAAAGCTGAAGTGAGCCAACCGGAAACAATTCCGGGCCCGAAGTCCTAGGGCTGTATTGGAAGCGCCCCTATGGAAAACTGCGAGTTGATCTGAGTGCGTGTGGGGGCGCTTTCAATACAGCGACTTGAAGGAAGTCGCTGGTGCGACGGACGCTATGGGAGTTGAATGCTGTTGATGTGAGACACGAGGCAGCGCAACTCGGTGCCTGAGGGTGGAGCAGGGCGTGAGCTGAAGGTCGGGTTGGGTTTTGTGCGCCGAGCGGGTCTGGGAAGACCCATGCAGCGAGTACAAGTAACTTCGGAACAGGCCGCGGAGACACACGCAGCTGGTTCGCGTCGAAACACGGGGGTGAGTCGAGCTGGGCGTTGTGGTTTCATGCGGCACATGCGTAAGAAAGGGGCGGAGAACGGAGTTGGATCTGGGCCGCGGTGAGCCTCTCGATCACTCGCATGGGACCACCGCAGAGAGGACACGTCCAGAAAGCGAGGCCCGGAGGATCGCTTGCAGCCGGGGCTGAAACGAGGACTGAGTCTGGTGCGGCGTTCAGCAACTGAGAACAGAGTGGCAGGAATGCAGCACGACGCCGGTTGGCGAGGAAGCCGAAATTGCGAATGCGAACGAAGCCGGGCGGAAGCAGATGCAAGAGGAAGCGGCGCAGGAACTCCTCCAGCGGCAGCGTCATCAACCGCTTTTGGTTGTGATGCGCGGAATCCCTCCAGCGAGACGTGACTTGGCCATCCCCCAAGGAGACCAGTCGGTGGTTAAAGATGGCGACACGGTGGGTGTAGGAGCCGAGATAGCGCAAGACATGCTCCGGTCCTCCGAAGGGTCGCTTGCAGTAAACGACCCAGTCATGGCGAAACAGTTGGCGGAGCCAGGAGGAGAAGACCTTGGGCTGGGCGAGGAGCTTGAGGTGGCCATGGAAGCCGAGCTTGCCTTGGGTGAAAGCGCACTTCAAAGCGGCCACAAACTTGCCGCGAAACACCCGACTCAGCACTTTGTTGGGAAGGAAAAAAGAGCCGCGAGCTGTGATCCAGCGCGTGTGATCGGCGGACAGCCCACCGGCTGGGAGTACGCAATGGACATGGGGGTGAAGTTGGAGCTTCTGATCCCAGGTATGCAGTACGCTGAAGAAACCGATCTGGGCGCGCCCAGATGCTTGGGGTCGAGGGCCACTTCGAGCAGGGTTTCGGCGCTGGCGTGAAACAGGAGCTCGTAGATCACTTTCTTGTTCTGCAGAGCCAGTGGCGCCAGTTCCCGCGGCAGAGTGAAAACGACATGCACGTACGGGGTGGGGAGCAACTCGGCGGCGCGCCTGCAGCCAACGGTGGCGGGCATTGTCCTGGCATTTTGGACAATGGCGATTGCGACACGAGTTGTAAGAGATGGCGGAATGTCCGCAGCGGGAACACTGGTCGCGATGACCGCCGAGCGCGGCCGTGCGACATCGTGCGATGGCCAGCAGCACTTTGCGGTGTTGCCAGGTCATCCACTGGCGACTGCGTTCGAGGAAGGATTGCCCCGCGAGGCGAACCAGGTCGGCCATCTCCAAGAGAGGCCGGTTCATTTAGGGCGTTCGCTGCGGCGGCGATTCTCCTTTCCTGACGACAACGCGAGCGCGTCCAAGGGGCTGGCGGTGGCGCTGAGATGGCGTTTGGAAAGATGCAGGTAGATGGTGGTCTCTTCCAGATCGTGATGTCCCAGCAACAACTGGATGGTGCGCAGGTCGGCACCGGCTTCGAGCAAGTGGGTGGCGAAACAATGGCGCAGCGTGTGCGGATGAATCTTCTCCGCTGCCAGACCGGCCCGTTGTGCGGCGTGACGACAGGCGTACCAGACAGCTTTGGGAGTGATGGGACGATGGGCGGTGTGGCTGCATCCACCCGGGAACAACCACTGGGATGGCTTGTGCTTCAGCCCGCGCCAGTACTCGCGCAAAGCTTCCAAGAGCTTGGGGCTGAGCATGACATCGCGATCTTCGCGCCCCTTGCCCCCTTGGATGTGAATGACCATTCGTTGACTGTCGATATCGCGGATCTTCAAACGCGCCAGTTCGGCCCGCCGCATCCCGGTGGCGTAGAGCGTCATGAGTACGATGCGATGAAAAGGGGTCCGGGCGGAGTCGATCAGGCGAGTGACCTCTTCCTGACTGAGAATCGTGGGCAGGCGGAACGTCTTTTTCGGATACGGAGTTTCCGCCACGCTCCAGGCCTTCTTGAGCGTCTGGATGTAGAAGAAACGCAGTGCCGCCAATCGTTGGTTCACCGTGTTCGGCGCCAACTTCCACTTCTTGAACAGCGCAGCCTGATACTCGCGGATGTGTTCCGGACCTAACTGATCGGGGGAACGGTGAAAGTACTGGGAAAAATGTTCGACGGCATGAAGGTAACAATCGATCGTGGTTTGAGCGTAGTTGCGACGCTCCAGTTCCTCGAGCATGATCTTGCGAAGATGGGTCACAGAGAAACCTCCTTTCTCTGTACCCAAACTAGATCACCCACCTCCAGAACTGCTGGCCCCATGACACGCGATAGCGTCCGTCGCACCAGCGACTTAGTTCAAGTCGGCTTGTGGGAACCATCGATTGCATCCGACCGTGTCTTACGGTCGCTACATCGAAGATGTTGCGGCGGGCGACTGTCAATTCGGATGGTTGCGGGGTACTCGGAACTTATTGGAGCAGAATAGTTTCTGGTTGCGGAGGCCCGATACGTACCGAATGCACAAATACTGAGCATTCCGTTCCGCGCCGAACTGATCCATTGCTTCGCGTAAGTCGCGTGTTTGCAAAGCCGCTAAGAAGCCGGTCGCTCGGGCACCTTGCAGTCGGGTGAGGTCAGGCCTGTCAGATGTGCTACGCCGTCTTCACAACTGATTGCTCGTTCTACGTCCAGTGAGATGCCACATATAAATCTACACTTGTTGTCTGGGCGCGAACTATCGCTGATGAAGTCCGAAGCGCAGCCCCTTCGGATCACGGCAGTGACGAATACGTCTTGACTAATATTCAGCAATATGGCTGAATATTGTTGATGCCGAAGTCTAATTCGACGGTGCGGCGAGATGCGTACAAAGATGTCTTCGGGGCGCTGGCCCACCCTGCTCGGCGCCGCGTACTGCTCGCGGTCTATTTCAATGGAGGCGCGATGACCGCCGGAGAGATTGCGGCGATGTTTGCGCATGCATGGCAGACCACGACCCGGCACGTTCAGGTTCTTGAGGCCGCTGGCCTGCTCACGCACGAGAGGCAGGGCAGGATGCGTATTTATCGCATCGAGCGAAAGCGATTAGCGCTGGTGAGCGATTGGCTGGCGCACTTTCAAGACCCGGCGAAACACAGAAGAGGAGGAAGACAAGATGTCCTCAACAGAACAACCAACCGGAATCAAGGCGATGGCGCCAAAGCGCGAAGCGCCTGACGTACCGCAGTTCTTCAGGCTCAACGTCGAGGTCGGTGATCTGGACGCGGCGACCTCGTTCTATACGAAGCTACTCGGCGTACATGGGCGGAAGCAGCCGGGGCACCGCTGCTACTTCGATTGTGGCCCGGTTGCCCTACAAGTGCTGGATGTGTCCTCGAACAGCCAGCCGCACCCAGCGGCAAAGGCTTTGTACTTTACTGTTAAGAATCTAGAGGCAGCATTCGACCGTGCAAAGGCGCTGAGCTGTCTGTCGCGTGAGGAAGTTCACGATGCGCCGGGAGGTGGCATTGTCGTGCGCCCGTGGGGCGAGCGATCGTTCTACGCCGAGGACCCGTGGGGAAATCCTCTTTGTTTCGTCGAAGAGGGAACCGTTTACACGGGGTAGCGTCACACCACACCTGTTGGTCCCTACGACCTCCAGTAGGCATTTCTAAGGAGCTGGCAAATGATTTCTGGTGCTCACGTAATTGTCTACAGTAAAAACGCCGAGGCGGACCGAGCATTTTTCCGCGATGTTCTCCGATTCGCATCTGTGGATGCGGGTCACGGCTGGCTGATCTTCGCGTTGCCGCCAGCAGAAGCCGCAGTCCACCCGTCCGATGACGGT
>Ga0075018_10000473_pt1 | contig 12459 bp, 9 predicted proteins | sample ColStrG_CSR_2014_FD_71471 | JGI IMG/M metagenome (GOLD analysis project Ga0075018, IMG submission 71471) | Freshwater sediment microbial communities in response to fracking from Pennsylvania, USA - Cold Stream Run_MetaG_CSR_2014 | ecosystem: Environmental > Aquatic > Freshwater > Creek >... | reverse complement strand
TGTCGACGTCCCGCCGGCCTTGACGCCGGCGCGGCGATGTTCCCATTTCAGGGCATGACCGACGATCGTCTCCAGGTCATCGAAGTGCGGCGCCCAGCCCAGCAGCGCGCGGATGCGGCCGGAATCCGCGACGATGGCCGCGGGATCGCCGGGCCGCCGGCCGCTCGATGTGACTTTGAAGTCGACGCCCGACACGCGCTTGACGGTGTCGATCACGTCGAGCACCGAAAAGCCGCGGCCATAGCCGCAATTGAGAGTCACCGAAGCGCCGCCGTCGCGAAGATGGTGCAGCGCATCCGAATGCGCGCGTACCAGATCCGACACGTGAATATAGTCGCGGATGCAGGTGCCGTCCGGCGTCTCGTAGTCCGTGCCGAAGACCTCCATCGCCGGGCGCAGGCCGAGCGCCGTCTCGACCGCGACTTTGATGAGGTGCGTCGCCCCTTTGGTGGATTGTCCGGTGCGCATCAATGGGTCCGCGCCGGCGACGTTGAAATAGCGCAGAATGACATAGCTCAATCCGTGAGCGGCTCCCGCATCGCGCAGCATGATCTCCGTCATCAGCTTTGAAGAACCATAGGGCGACATCGGAACCGTGACGTCGTTCTCGTTGATGGGTGTGCGGAGCGGATTGCCGTAGACCGCGGCGGTGGAGGAGAAAATGAAATGACTTACGCCGGACCTGATCGCAGTCTCGATCAGGGCGCGCGAATTCACCGTATTGTTGCGATAATATCCCAGCGGATCGGCGACCGAATCGGGTACCACGATCGAAGCGGCAAAATGAATGATGGCCTCGACGTCGTGCTCCGCGATCAGTGCCGCAACCCGGTTTTGGTCGCCGGTCTCGCCGACGACGAGCGGAACCGCCTTGGGCACGGCCCAACTGAAGCCGGTCGAAAGATTGTCCAGCACGACGACGGATTCGCCTGCATCGACAAGCGCGTGAACCATGTGGCTGCCGATATAGCCGGCACCGCCGGTGACCAGGATTGTCATGACTTGGGCTCGCGGCTGTCGGTATCCACCATTGTTATCTCAATTGGTATGAAAATACGGTTAGCGACTGCATCCGCCTGCGCATAGAGCACGCCCAACATGTCCGATGTTCTTTTCATCAAGACCTCCTCTCTCGGCGACGTCATCCATCACATGCCGGCGATGACGCAGGTGCGACGACATCGCCCCGACGCGCACCTCTCCTGGGTGGTGGAGGAAGCGCTCGCGCCGCTGGTGCGGCTTCATGCCGCCGTCGACGTGGTGATCCCGGTGGATTCGCGGGGGTGGCGCAGGCGCTTGCACCGGCCCGCCACATGGGGTGAGCTGAGGAACTTCGTGGTGGCGCTGCGCGCGCAATCCTACGACGAGATCGTCGATACCCAGGGACTGGTACGCACGGCGGTGATCGCGAAGCTCGCGCGGGGCCGCCGTCACGGCTATGACGCGCAGAGCGTTCGGGAGCCGCCGGCATCCCGATTTTACGACGTGCGGCACCAGGTTGATCAGGGCCTGCACGCGATAGCGCGAAATCGGTTGTTGACCGCGCTCGCCTTGGGGCACGCGGTCGACGGCATCCTCGACTTCGGCCTCGATCGTGCGGGCTTGGCCGGTCCGGCGCGCGCGCCCTACGGCATCCTGCTGCATGCGACCGCGCGACATGCCAAGGAGTGGCCGGAGCAATCTTGGGTCGAGGCCGGGCGGATGCTGTCCGGCCGCGGCGTCGAGCTCTTGCTGCCATGGGGGACGAGCATCGAGCGGGATCGCAGCGCGCGAATTGCCATGGCGCTCGGCAATGCACGGGTCCCCGACCGCGGGCCGCTCGATGCGGTCGCCCGGATGATCGCCGGCGCATCTTTCGTGATCGGGGTCGACACCGGGCTGCTTCACCTCGCGGCTGCCCTCGGGGTGCCGCTGGTCGGCATCTTTGTCGGCAGCGAGCCCGGACTCACCGGGCCGAGGGGCGTGGGGCCGATCGCCGTGGTCGGCGGCAGGGCGGCGATGCCTTCGGCCCAAGACGTTGTGGCGGCGCTCGAGCGGATCAACTGACGAGAATGTCGGGAAGCACGTCTCGGAAACGCTGAATCTTGTCATCGCGTCACCGCGCTAGGTCGTCGCGCCGCGCGCCGTTCGGCCCGCTCCGATCGCGGCTCGCGTCGCCGCCATCACATGCTCGACCGCGATGTCGCGCATGCAAAGATGATGGCCGGGGCGGCAGACCGGCTTGTGACAGGGCCGGCAAGGCAGCGCGTTCGGTGTTTCGATCACGGCAGCGAGCGGATTGAGCGGCGCCCAATGCAACGGGCTGGTCGGGCCGAAAATGCCGATTGCCGGCGTGCCGAGAGCAGCCGCCACATGCAGGAGACCGGAATCGTTCGATACCGCGACTTCCGCCGCCGCCAGCGCCAGAATGGCGTTGCGCAGGTCAGGTCCGGTCAGATCCAAAATCGCGCCGGGTGCGGTTGCTGCAATTTCTCCGGCGAGCGTGCGTTCGCCCGGTCCGCCGACAATCCAAACGGTGTGGCCCTCGGCGATCAGACGTCGGCCGAGATCGGCATAGGAGCTGGCGGGCCAACGCTTTGAGGGGCCGACCGCGCCGGGCGCCAAGGCTATCGCCAAGCGCTGATCACCCGCCAGGCCGAGCCGCTGGCGCCAGGCCGCCACGTCCGAGCTGGATGCCACCAATTCCGGTAGCGGCCACTCGGCCGGCAAGGATTCGCCTTTCGGCAGCGCGAGGGTGGCGCAGCGCTCGATCATGCGCGGCAGGCGCCGCTCACCCCAGCGCAGATCGTTGATGAGGCCGAAGCGGCCTTCGCCGACAAACCCGGTGCGCCGCGGAATTCCGGCTAGATAGAGCGCGAGCCCGGCTTTCCACGTGCGCGGCATCACCAAGGCTTGGCCGTAGCCTTCGCGGCGCAATCTGCGGGCCAGCGCGTGATGCTGGCCGAGGGCGAGCCGCCGGCGCGGCAGGTCGACGATGATCCCTTTGCGCACCCCCGGCATGTAGTCGAGAAGGGGCGAAACCATCGCAGTCGTCAGCACGTCGATGGGGCGGGAAGGGAAACGCTGCCTGAGCAGCTTTACTACGGTGTGGCAGCGCACAAAGTCGCCGATCCACATATACGGGACCAGGAGAATCGGCGAGTCCGAGGTCTCGCCGGTCGGATTGGATCCCCAATTATGATATGATTCCATATTCATTTAATTAATTTGTGAATATTGATTCATGTATTCTAATCGTCTTTCTGCCACGGCCCGCGCGCGGCGAGCAGGGGTCCAGCCTCTCAGAGCGCGGCCCGAATGCCAACAGGCGTTGATCTGCCGCAACCTTACCGCTGCTGACATTTGCTGAACCCGCGCCGGCAGCAAGGTTGCACGTCCGGTCGCTCTGAGGCAAAGGAGGTCGGGGAGGTGACGCACAGGATGTTTCTGGTCACCGGCGGCGCCGGATTCATCGGGTCCAATGTGGTGGCGAGCCTCAACGAGGCCGGCCACAGCGACGTCGTTGTCAACGATTCTCTCGATAGCGGCGAGAAATGGCGCAATCTCGGCAAGCGCCAACTTGCCGACGTGGTGCCGCCCGGCGAGCTGTTCAGCTGGCTCGAGGGACGCAAGCTCGATTCGGTCATCCATCTCGGCGCCATTTCCGACACCACCGCGACCGATGGCGATCTCGTCATCGAGACCAATTTCCGGCTGTCGCTGCGCTTGCTTGAATGGTGCACGACGGCGCATACCCCGTTCATCTATGCGTCTTCGGCGGCGACGTATGGGGATGGCGCGGATGGCTTCGGCGACGATTGGTCGCCGCCGGCGCTGCGGCGGCTGAAACCCCTGAACCTGTACGGCTGGAGCAAGCATTTGTTCGACTTGGCGGTTGCCGACCGCGCCGCCAAGGGAGCGAGCCTGCCGCCGCAATGGGCCGGATTGAAGTTTTTCAATGTGTTCGGCCCGAACGAATACCACAAGGGCGAGATGATGAGCCTCGTCGCCAAGAGATTCGACGATGCCAGGAACGGCCGCGCGATACGGTTGTTCAAGTCGCACCGCGACGGCATCGCCGATGGCGAGCAGATGCGCGACTTCATCTTTGTCGACGATGCGATCGCGGTGCTGCGCTGGCTGATCGATCGGCCCGCGGTGTCCGGCATCTTTAATATCGGCACCGGCCGGGCGCGCAGTTTCCGCGACTTGGTTCTGGCGATGTTCCGGGCGCTCGGCAGCGCGCCGAACATCGAATATATCGATATGCCCCCGGCGATTCGCGACAAATACCAGTACTTCACGCAGAGCGATGTGGAGAACCTGCGCCGGGCGGGCTACACTGGCGCCTTCACGCCGCTCGAAGAGTCGGTCGGGCGCTACGTCACTCAGTTTCTCGACCGCGCAGACCGTTACCGCTGACGGATCGGGGATCGGCATCGACGATGCAGAATATCGATCAACAGCTCGCGCGGCTCAACAAAGCAACGGTGCTCTGCATCGGCGACTTGATGCTCGATGATTTCGTCTATGGCGATGTCACGCGCATCTCGCCGGAGGCGCCAGCGCCGGTATTGGCGGTGACGCGCAGCGAACTGGTCATCGGCGGCGGCGGCAACGTGGCGCGCAACCTCGCGTCGCTGGGCGCCAGCTGTTTTTTCGTCGGTGTCGTCGGCGAGGACGATTCCAGCTCGAACCTGATGCGGGCGCTTGCCGCCGAGCCCCTGATCGAGCCTCATCTCGTCGTCGACGCGACGCGCCCCACCACGCGCAAGGTTCGTTTCGTCTCCGAGCACTTTTCGACCCACCTCCTGCGCGCCGATTGGGAGTTGGCCAAGACGATCAGTCCTGCAATTGAAAAAGGCGTCATCGATAGGGCGCTGGCGCTTCTGCCCGACGTGGCGAGCATCGTCTTGTCCGACTACGCCAAGGGTGTGCTGACGCCGCTCGTGATCCGAACCGTGATCGATGCGGCGCGGGAACGCGGCATACCTGTGATCGTCGATCCGAAGGGGAAGGATTTCTCGATCTATCGTGGTGCGACGTTGATCACGCCGAACCGCCATGAGCTCGCCGAGGCTGCCCGGCGTCCGGCCGTGACCGATGCCGAGATCGTTTCCGCCGCCGCCGAGCTCAACCGGATCGTCGGCAGCGAAGCCGTGCTGGTGACGCGAAGCGAGGAAGGCATGACGTTTGTCCCAGCCGGTGGACCGTCGATTCACGTTCCGGCTTATCCGGTGAAGGTGCGCGACGTATCGGGGGCCGGCGACACCGTCGTCGCGGTGCTCGCCGCCATGCTGGCGATGGAGAGGGAATTCGAGCCCGCGGTGCGGGCGGCCAATGCCGCTGCCGCAGTCGTCGTGGGCAAGCGTGGCACCGCCACGCTGTCGATCGCGGAGCTGCGTTCACGCCTGCTCCCGGCGTCGTCGCTGGCCGCCGAGGAAAAGATCATATTCGACTGGTCGGTCCTCGATGAGCGCCTCCATGAGTGGCGGCGCCGAGGGTTGCGCGTCGGATTCACCAATGGCTGCTTTGATCTTCTGCATCGCGGTCACGTCAAGCTGCTGGCCCAGGCGCGCGCGGCCTGTGATCGGCTGGTGGTCGGCCTCAATGACGACGCCTCGGTGCGGCGTCTCAAGGGCGACAGCCGCCCGTTGCAGGACGTGCATTCCCGCGCCGAGGTCTTGGCTGCGCTCGAAGCGGTCGATCTCGTCGCCGTCTTCGGCGAGGACACTCCCCTCAAGCTGATCGAGCGCGTACGCCCGCAAGTGCTGGTGAAGGGCGGCGATTACCGGCGCGAGGACGTGGTCGGCCACGATTTGGTGGAGGCTGCGGGCGGCGAAACGATCCTGGTCGATCTGGTGCCGGGCCATTCGACCACGGCGCTGGTACACCGCTCGGCGCCGTCGAAGCCTCCAAGCGGCAAGCCGGCGGAAGAAAAGATCTGAGCGCCTGCGACGGGCGGTCAAGATGGTTCACACGGTCCGTGCCAAAGGCGCAACGACCGAACACCCATGCCGGAGCGCCAGGTGCCGCGACTGAGCGCAATCATCATCGCCAAGAACGAGGCTCGCAATATCGGCGACTGCCTCGACTCGTTGGCCTTCTGCGACGAGCGCATCGTGGTCGATGGCGACAGCGATGACGGTACTCCCGAAATTGCCCGGGCCAAGGGCGCGCGCGTTGCGACGGAAGCGTGGCATGGTTTCGGCGCGCAGAAGAACTTCGCCCTTGCGCTGGCCGGCGGCGATTGGGTCCTTTCGATCGACGCCGACGAGCGGGTGACCCCGGCGCTCGCACAGGCCATCGCGGCCGCCATGGGGCGGCACGGGTTCGACGGCTATGAAATGCCGCGCCGCTCGAGCTTCTTGGGTCGCGAGATACGGCATTCCGGCTGGTCGCCGGACTACGTCTTGCGGCTGTTCCGCCGCGGCCGCGCGCGCTTCACCGACGACCTGGTGCACGAGCGGGTCGTTTGCGACGGCCAGGTCGGCCGTCTCGCGGAAGCGTTGCTGCACTATCCCGTCATCGGGCTCGAAGATGCGGTCGGGCGCATGGATCGCTATTCGACGGCGGGCGCCAAGATGTTGGTGACATCCGGCCGCCGCGTATGGTTCGGAAGCGGGATCGCCCACGGGCTGTGGTCGTTCTTGCGTGCCTATGTGTGGCGCCTCGGCTTTCTCGACGGCCGTGAAGGATTTCTGCTTGCGGTCGCCAATGCCGAAGGCACGTATTATCGCTACATGAAAGCGTGGCTCGAGGCGCGCCGCGATGGCTGAACTGATCTCCGTCATCGTCACGACCTACAATCGCGAGGATGCGCTCGGCGCGGTCTTGCGCTCGCTGTCGCGGCAGAACGAACAGGGGTTCGAGATCATCGTCGCCGATGACGGTTCAGGCCCGGCTACCGCCGGCGTGGTCGAGACCTGGATGTCGAGCATGCGGGTTCCGCTCAGGCATGTTTGGCAGGAGGACCGCGGATTTCGTGCCGCCGAGGCCAGAAACCGCGCGATTCGCGCCAGCACCGGCAGCTATTGCATCTTCCTCGACGGCGACTGTATCGCGCGGCCGGATTTTGTCGCCGCCCATCGCCGGCTCGCCGAACCAGGACATTTCGTGACGGGCAATCGGGTGCTGCTGTCGTCCGCCTTGAGCGAGCGCATCCTCGCCGGCGGAATCGAGCCTGAACGCTGGGGGCTCGCGGATTTTCTGGAGCAACGTTGGCGCGGAGACGTCAACCGAATAGCGCCACTGCTCGGGCTTCCGCTTGGTCGATTGCGCAAGCTCGGCGGGCGGCGCTGGCAGGGCGCCCGCAGCTGCAATGTGGCTTGCTTTCGCGATGATCTGGAACGGGTCGATGGCTTCGATGCGATGTTCGCCGGCTGGGGGCGCGAGGATTCCGACCTCTTCGTTCGGCTCATCCGCAGCGGCGTGCGGCGCAAGGACGGACGCTTTGCAACCGGCGTACTGCACTTGTGGCATCCGGAAAGCGAACGGTCGCGACTTTCAGTCAATCAAGCGAAGCTTGATCTCATCCTGCAAAGCGACCGTTCGCGCGCATTGCGCGGTCTCTCGGCATTGGATGTCGTGTCGACGAAGCCATGAGAACAAAGTTCACCCGAAGCGAGCCCAGCGGCGACGACTCTCCGATCGAGGCAACATGATCGTGCTGCCCTCCCGTGCCCGCATTCTCGTCGTCGCGCTGCGCCGTCTTGGCGACGTGTTGCTGACGACGCCGCTGATACGCAGTCTCAAGCAAGCGTATCCGGATGCCGCCATCGAGGCCCTGGTATTTGCCGGCACCGAGGGGCTCCTCGCCGGCAACCCCGATCTGGCCGGCGTGATCACGATGTCGCCGCGCGCGGCCACCGGCCGTCTCGCGCTCGCGCGGGCGCTGTGGCGGCAATACGACCTCGCGGTGTCGACGCAATCCGGCGATCGACCGACGTTGTTTGCCTGGGTCGCCGGGCGCGCGAGCGGCGGGCTTGTCGCCGCCAAAGGCGGGACCGCTTGGCTGAAGCGGATGGCGCTCGATTTTCCGGTCGTCGCCGACGAGGCGCGCCACCGGGTCGAGGAGGTGCTGGATTTGGCGACTGCCCTCGGCATACCCGCGGTCCGCGAGCTTGTCTGCCCGTCAGGGCCGCTGAGGGCCGATCTTCTGCCGAAGGGGGACTATGCGGTCATCCATGCCGGTCCGATGTTTCGCTACAAGCGATGGACCGGGGAGGGTTGGCGGGCTCTTGCGGCCTCACTGGCCGAGCGCGGCCTCGCCGTCGTCGCCACCGGCGGTCCGGGCCTGGAGGACCGGCGCTATTCCGACGAGGTGTGGGCCTGCGGCGCTCGTGCTGCACCCGTCGTGCGCCGCCTTGACGGCGTGCTCACTTGGCCGGAGCTCGCCTCGATGATCGGGGGCGCCAGGGTGTATATCGGCCCGGATACCTCGGTCACCCACCTCGCCGCTGCGACCGGAGCGATGACGGTGGCGCTCTATGGACCAACGGACCCCCGTCGCTTTGGGCCTTGGCCGGCCGGAGGGCCTGCCGGTACCTGGGCGGCGGCCGGCACGATCCAGCGTCGGGGGAACGTGTGGCTGGTTCAAAATCCCCTGCCGTGCCTTCCTTGCCAGAATGAGGGCTGCAAGCGCCGAATCGACAGTTACAGCCTCTGCCTCGACCAATTGTCGCCGCCGCAAGTGCTTACGGCGGTCGATCAGGCACTGGCCAGCGCGCGCGCAGATCGCTGATTTCGGCCGCGCCGTGTTCCGGTTCCTCGACGGGCCGGGGGTGGCGTCAGTTCTCAAACACCGGTAAGGATTGGCGCCAGATCCGCCGGTCCGGTCGGGGAATATGATCATCAGAGTACCGAGGCTGACTACACGCCAAATCCTGATCGTGGTGCACGATCTTGTGGCCACGGCGGCGGCGATTATCGCAAGTTTTTATATCCGCTTCGAGGCGCCTGGTCTGCTCGATCGGCAGCGCCCGCTCTTTGCGATATTGCCCGGCTTCCTCCTCTATGCCGCGATGATCTATTGGCTGTTTCACCTTTACCGTGGCAAATGGCGATTCGCCTCGCTGCCGGATCTGTCCAACATTCTCCGAGCCGTGACGGTGCTGGCGCTGTCGCTGCTGGTGCTCGACTACATCCTGGTCGCACCGAACATGCTTGGCGGGTTCTTCTTCGGCAAAATCACGATTCTCCTCTACTGGTTCCTCCAGATGTTCTTTCTCGGAGGGCCGCGCATTGCCTATCGGTATTTTCGCCACGCCCGAACGCGCCATCACGCCATGGCGGGCGAGCGAGCCGCGACGCTGGTGCTTGGCCGGGCCGCCGATGCCGAAATCCTGCTGCGCGCCATCGAAAGCAGCGCGGTCAGGAAGATCTGGCCGGTCGGAATCCTGTCGCCGTCGCCGGCAGACCAGGGTCAGTGGATGCGCGGCGTGGCCGTACTCGGCGGGCTGGATGATCTCGAGCGCGTCGTGCTTGACCTCGCGGCGCGCGATCGGCCCGTGGCGCGCGTGGTCTTCACTCCTTCCGCGCTCGCGCCGGAGCTCAAGCCCGAAACGATCTTGATGAAGGCACGGCGGCTCGGGCTGACGACGAGCCGCCTGCCATCCCTGGATGAAGACGGTGAGGTGCTGCGCCTTGCCCCTGTCAATGTCGAAGATCTGCTCCTGCGGCCCGGCGTGAAGATCGACTACCGCCGGCTGGAGAATTTCGTGCGCGGCAAGGCGATCGTCGTGACCGGTGGGGGCGGATCGATCGGCGCCGAGATTTGCGATCGCATCGTCACATTCGGTGCGGCACGTGTCCTCGTGATCGAGAACTCGGAGCCCGCCCTTCACGCGGTCTTGGAGGCGCTTGCGACCAAACAGTCGAACGCGACGATCGAAGGTCGTCTGGCCGACGTCCGCGACCGCGATCGGATCTTCCGTCTTACGACCGAATTCCGGCCGGAGATCGTTTTCCATGCGGCCGCGCTCAAGCACGTGCCGCTGCTCGAACGTGATTGGGACGAGGGGGTCAAGACCAATGTGTTCGGGTCGGTCAACGTGGCCGATGCCGCCGCCGCCGCCGGCGCGGCCGCAATGGTGATGATTTCCACCGACAAGGCGATCGAGCCGGTGTCCGTGCTCGGCGCCTCGAAGCGCTTCGCGGAAATGTATTGCCAGGCCCTCGACCATGACTTCGCGCGGCGAGCCGACGCACACCGGCGGCCGCTTCGGCTGATCGCCGTCCGTTTCGGCAACGTTCTTGCCTCCAACGGTTCGGTGGTTCCCAAATTCAAGGCGCAAATCGATGCCGGCGGTCCGCTGACCGTGACGCATCCCGAAATGGTGCGCTATTTCATGACCATACGCGAAGCCTGCGATCTTGTCGTCACGGCCGCCAGCCATGCACTCGGGCCCGACCAGGCCGATGTCGCCGTCTACGTTCTCAACATGGGCCAGCCCGTGAAGATCGTTGATCTCGCCGAGCGGATGATCCGACTTTCGGGCCTGGAGCCAGGGCGGGACATCGACATCACGTTTACCGGCATCCGACCGGGAGAGCGCCTGCAGGAGATTTTGTTTTCCCGCGAGGAGCCGACCGCGCCGATCGGCATCGATGGCATCGTCGCCGCCAAGCCCGTCTCCCCTCCGTTGGAGGCAATGCGCGGATGGCTTGTCGCGCTCGAGCAGGGCCTGCGCCGCGAGGATCGCTCGGTGATCTATGGCGTGCTGCGCGACGCGGTGCCGGATTTCGGCGGCGAAGCCGCTTAGTGGCAAAGCCGCCCAGCGACAAGGCCGCCTGGCGGCGAATCCGCATGGCGGGAGCCTCAATTCTTTTTTCTCGCGAAGCTCGAAAGAAGCCAGGCCACCAGGGCGACGCCGATCAAGAGCGCGACCGTGATGACAAGGGGATCTTGCTTTGCGGTCGTGAGGAACGCAAGTCCGGCGAGCGCGAGATTGGTCAAGAAGACCCGTCCGACGATGTCGGGAACGCTGAAGCCGAGGTCGCAAGCGCGCTGATAGTAGTGGCTGCGATGCGCCTGCCAAAAAGGCTCGCCGGCCGCGACCCGGCGAAAAAGCGTGACGGTCGCGTCGGCCAGGTAGTAAAGCGGCAGCAGGAATGCTGCAGCCGGCTGGCCGTCTCGCGCCAGGTGCAGGAGCAACCAACCGAGCAAGAGCCCGATCGGCAAGCTGCCGACGTCGCCGAGAAAGAGCTTGGCCACCGGCTTATTGAAGGGTGCAAAGCCGAGCATCGCGCCAAGCAGCGCGAGGGCCAAGATCGTCGCCGGCGGCGGAACCGTCGCTGGCTGACCCAGCAGGACCGCGCTCGCGGTCAGCGGCACCACCTCGGCGACCGTCATCCAGTCGATGCCGTCCATGAAATTGACCAGATTGACGAACCACAGCAGTGCGACGAAGAGGCAGAGGCGCTCGACCCACCACGGCAGCAACGGAACGATGCGCAATTCGGCCGGCATCGCCGCGATCGCGACCGCGATCGCGAGCATCTGCAACATGAGCCGCGGCGCGACCGGCATCGGCCGCAAGTCATCGATTCCACCCACCACGGCAATGAAGGCGGTTGCGGCGAGCACGGTGAAGACCTCCGCGGCTGCGGCCGAGCTCATTTCACCGAGCGCGCCGGCGCAGCCGACGGTGACCACGATTGTGGCGGCGATCACCGCAAAGCCGCCGCCTTGCGGTGTCGGCTCGCGATGGGAGGAGCGCGCGTTCGGCTGCGCCAGCGCGTGGCGGCGCAGCAGCGGGCGCAGCAGCACGATCAGGACGGTGCTCAAAACGGCCGCGGCGATGAGTGCGCCGGCACCGGCCCAAAGCCGCAATCCTTCATTGCCGCCGTTCATTTGTCCTCCGCCGCGGAAGCCGCATGCTCCTTTAGCAAGTCGGGCAGGCATTTGGCGATATCCCGGCCGTTGCCCGCCGTGCGGCTTCGACAACCCGCTGGCGGGCGGCGTCCTCGCGTTTTGGGTTGTCGAAATTGGGTTGACGAGGCGGACCCCCCTTCCTAGAAACCTCGTCAGCGACAATGGGCATTTGGCGCCGATTCGTCGCCAGCCGCTGGCGAGTAGATCATGTCCAAGCTCGATTTCAGGGTCGGTAGCCCGGAGGTCCGCCGCTATTTCACGGCCTTGTCCGACTATCTCGTGCAGGCGACGGTGACCTCGGCGTCCGGCGCACCGCTCGAGATGGCCGAGGCCATCAACCAGATCATGGCGCTCGCGCGGCGGACGCATGCAGCCGGTAACAAGCTCATATTCGTCGGCAACGGCGGCAGCTCCTCGATCGCCAGCCACATGGCGACCGACTATTCGAAGAACGGCGATGTGCGCGCCATGGCGCTCAACGATACTGCGATGCTGACCTGTCTGGGCAATGATCTCGGCTATGAGCGGGTGTTCGCCAAGCAGATTGAGCTCTACGCGCGGGCCGACGATCTCGTCATCGCGATCAGCAGCTCTGGGCGCTCGGC
>Ga0075018_10000464_pt1 | contig 12504 bp, 10 predicted proteins | sample ColStrG_CSR_2014_FD_71471 | JGI IMG/M metagenome (GOLD analysis project Ga0075018, IMG submission 71471) | Freshwater sediment microbial communities in response to fracking from Pennsylvania, USA - Cold Stream Run_MetaG_CSR_2014 | ecosystem: Environmental > Aquatic > Freshwater > Creek >... | reverse complement strand
GTACCGCGCGAGCACGTCTCCCCCATGCTCGACCACCGTCCTGAAGGCGGGTCCGAGGTCGACGAACGGGAAGTCGGCGCGAGCGTCCCCGGTCTGTCCGCTCGACCTGGCGACAAACCCGAGGGTGCCGAGCTCAAAGGCCTGGTCGCCGGTCAGGACTGCCGTGCCGGTGAACCTGTCGGCCACGACAGAGTGCCGCAGGGTCAGCTCGACGAGCTCGGCAACGTCGGCCGCCACGTCACGCAGCGCGCGCGGATCGGGCAGCGCCAGGACGTGCGCGCCGCCGATTGTGATCGCCCCGCGCAGCAACCGGTGCCCAGTCACGGTCTTGTTCAGCCGCAGCAACGACTCACGGACTCTTCCGGCGTGGGCGTTCGCGATGCTGAACCCCACGTCGTTGGCGAGCGCGCCGAGATCGGCGACGTGGTTGTGGAGTCGTTCCATCTCGAGCAGGAGTGCCCGCACCATCAGCTGCGTCGGTCCCACCACGGTTCCGGTGGCGGCCTCGACGGCCATCACGTAGGCCAGGGTGTGCCCGACGGCGGTGTCGCCGCTGATGCGCTCGGCGAGCTCGATGCCGTCGGCCGGGAGTCGGCCCTCGAAGAGCTTCTCGATCCCGCGGTGGACGAACCAGAGCCGGGCCTTCATCCGCAGGATCGTCTCCCCGACGACGGAGAACCGGAAGTGCCCCGGCTCGATCAGCCCCGCGTGAACGGGTCCGACAGGGATCTCGTAGACACCCGGGCCCTGCACCTCCAGGAAGGGGAAGGACCCGACATCGGGGGAGAATGCCGGGGACGGGTCGGCGTCGCGCAGCATGGGGTACCAACCTCGCGGCCAGTGCCCGTGCCGCAGCAGGCGCTGCGCAAGCGGGTGGCCGGCCGGCCGCACGCCATACAGGTCCCGTATCTCCCGCTCGAACCGGCCGGCTGGGTACGACAGGGCGGCCAGGCTCGGGATCCACGCGTCGGCGCGAGGCACTGCCAAGACGAGCTCGACCACCGACCCGGGTCGGGTGAACGCGTAGACCACGCGGAATCCGTCGTCGTCCTCGTGACAGGCGACCAGCGCCAGTCGGTGGGCGTCCCGCAGGAGCGCCGCAGCAGCGTCGGCCAGGTCATCGCGGCCCACCTCCTGCACCCGGGCACCGTCCAGCCGGCTCACCCGTGACCTCCCAGGACGGCAGCGGCCCGCAGCAGCAGCGCACCGACCGGGACCGCCACCAGGCCCACCACCGCAGTGACCGACAGGGCCAGCACCAGCGGCATCCGGGGACCGTGCGTCGAGTAGTCCGCGCTCTCGCCCGACGTCCGGGCACCCAAGGTCATCGACCCGGCGAGCCTGAACAGCCCGGCGGACACCACGAGCAGCAGCGCCAGCGCGACTGAGGTGACGACAGCCATGCCCGACGTCCAGCCTGCCACGACGATGCCGACCTCCGAGAAGAACAGGCTGAACGGCGGGAGGCCGAGCAGGGCTGCGGTCCCGGCCAGCCAGGGGATTGCCAGTCCGGGCCGGCGAGCCAGGAGTCCGCGGACATCGGCGATGGCAGTACTGCCTTCGGCAGCGAGCAGCCGGCCGGAGACAACGAACATGCTCGACTTGGCCAGGCCGTGTCCCAGGACGTGCAGCAGCACCGCTGTCAGCCCGATGACCCCGCCGGCCGCCGCGCCGATCGCGAGCAGCCCCATGTGCTCGATGCTGGAGTAGGCCAGCATCCGCTTGTAGTCGCGCTGGCGCAGCAGCAGCAGGGCAGCCACCGCGAGCGAAGCCAGCCCGGCGACGCTCAGCAGCCCGCGCATCGAACCCGGGCCCAGCACGGCGTTGGCGATGGCCTGGATACGCAGGATCGCGTAGAAAGCCACTGACAACAGCACGCCCGACATCAGTCCGGACACCGGCGCCGGGGCCTGGCTGTGCGCGTCCGGCAGCCAGCTGTGCATGGGCGCCAGGCCGGCCTTGGTGGCGAAGCCGAGGACGGCGAGGGCGGCGGCCAGCCTGAGCAGGGCCGGGCTCATCGCGGGCCGGGCAGCGTCCAGGATCGACCAGGACAGCGTCGGCTGACCGGCCCCGCGGGCCGCCGCGTAGAGCAGCACAATCCCCAAGAACGCGACCGCGACCCCCACCGAGCCGAGGACGACATACTTCCATGCGGCCTCCAGAGAGGTCCTGGTGCGGTGATGACCCACAAGGAACGCCGTGGCGATGGTCGTGGCCTCGACCGCGACCCACATCAGCCCGAGGTTGTCGGCCAGGACGGCCAAGGACATCGCCCCGACGAACAGGCAGACCAGTGCCGCGTAGGTCGCAGCGCGCGAGTCGACCACCTGGCCTGCAGGTGGCTGGCCGCCCCACGTCGCGGTCAGCGCGACCGCCCCCACCACGGTCACCATGTACGCGGACAGGGCGTCAGCGCGCAGGGCGCCAGCCGCGCTGGTGGCCACTTTCCCGTGCAGCACGGTGGCGACGAGAAGAAGCCCCGTGACCAGGACGACCGCACTCACCGCGACCCCGGCGACCCGGGCCAGGGCCGGCGAGCGCGTGAGCCCCAGCACGGCCGCGGCCGACGTCGGCACCAGCAGCGGCAACCACAGCAGCAGCCCCATCAGTCGTGCAGCTCGGTCAGCTCAGTGAGGTCGGTGCTGCCGAACTTCACCTGCATGCGACCGCGGAGCACCTGCAGGATCAGCACCACGAGCAGGACGTCAAGCGACGCGCCCAGCTCGACAACCACTGGCACCCCACCGGCGGTGAGGAAGGCCACCGCGGCGATCCCGTTGTCGATGAGGAGGAACCCGACCAGCTGGGACAGCGCGCGCCGCCGCGTGACCAGCAGCAGGAACCCGATGAGCACGAGCGCGATCCCCACGGGCACCGCGTGTGTCGCAGCGCTGCCAGCCGGACCGTCCACGGGCGGGGTCACCAGGTAGGCCAGTGTCGTCAACAACGAGGCGATGATCAGCGTGGCCGTCGGGTTCAGCAGCGGAGCGTCCTCGCGGGTGGTCCCGGCCAGCTCGCTGCGGCTCAGGACCCACGGCAGCAAGGCGCCCTTGAGACCGAGCACGAGGACGCCTACCGCGAACAGCTGGACGTCGCCGAGATAGACACCGATGACGGCGACCAGCACCGCCAGCGCCACACCCTGAACCGCCAGCAGTCGGATTGACGCGCGCAGCGACCGCCGCCACACCAGCAGGACCGCGGCCACCAGCAGCAGGCCAGCGCACAGCCCTACCAGCTGCACGTAGACGGTGGTCTGCACGGTGGCGGGTCTCCTTCGGGTCTAGGCGAGCAGGTACGAGGCGGTGACGGCCAGAAAGGCGAGCACGAACGACCCGGCCAGCAGCTCCGGCACACGGAACAGTCGCAGCTTGGCCATGAAGACCTCACCCAGGCTCAGCCCCGCGCCCAGAACCGCGAGCTTGACGGTGAGGGTGACGACGCCGACCACCAGGGACAGCGGCGCGGCACCCGTGGACACCCCCCACGGCGCCAGCAGGTTCCCCATCAGGCCGAGAAGCGAGGCCAGCCGGATCCACGAGCCCAGCTCGAGCCACGCCAAGTCTCGCGCAGAGCTCTCAAGCACCATGGCCTCGTGGATCATGGTGAGCTCGAGGTGAGTGGCCGGGTTGTCGACGGGGAGCCGGCCGGTCTCGGCGATCACCACGATCGCCAGCGCGATGACGGCGATCAGGCTAACCGGGGCAGCGATGAGCGACGGAGCCTGCAGACGCGCACGCACGATGAGCGCGAGTGTGGAGCTGCCCACTGGCACCGACAGCGCGTACACCGCGACCAGCACGGTCGGCTCTACCAGCGCGGCCACAGTCATGTGGCGGCTCGAGCCCATCCCGCCGAAGGCTGTGCCCGAGTCCAGCCCGAGCAGCGCCACGGCCACGGTCCCCAGGAGCAGCAAGGAGACCACCACGAACAGGTCGTTCGGCACGAGCGGCAGTGGCACCGCGGCCACCAGGGGCAACAGCGCGGCGACGATCAGGCTCGACGCGAGCAGCACCACCGGCGCCGCGACGAGGATCCAGCTGGCCCCCTCGGCCCGCACCGGGTCCTTGGCGAGCAGCTTGCGCAGGTCCCGCCAGGGCTGCATCAGGCCCGCTCCGACCCGCCCTTCCGACCGCGCGCGGACCTGACGCATCAGCCCGACCAGGAGCGGGGCCAGGGCTGTGACGACGACGAGCTGGACCAGGGCAACCACCGCGGCGGCGGCGCTCACAGCGACGCCGCCACGAGCACGGCGATCAAGGCCAGGAAGGAGTAGGCCAGGTAGCGGTGGATGCTGCCGTTCTGGAGATGACGGGCCGCCATACCGACGCGACCGGCGAGCCGGATCACCGGCCGGTAGACGCGCTCCTCGACCACGTCGCCGAGGTGCTGGCGGTACTCGACTCGCTCCACGAGATAGCGCGACTCTGCGAGGTGGGTGACCTGCACGTCCCGTGACGGCTGCAGCGCGTCATCGAAGACCCGCATCAGCGGCTCGGCATAGGAGGTGGCGGTGTACTGCATGCGCGGGCTCACCCGAGCACCGCCGTTGCCCCAGGCCAGCACCGTGCTCCTGCTCGGGTGCCGCCGAGCCAAGGCCAGCGAAGCGACCAGCACCGGCAGTGCGACCACGCCCGCCACCAGACACAGTGCCACCGGGTCCAGAAGGGCTCCCACCACGGGCAGGTCCAGGCCGCCGAGCCCCACCGTGGTCACGGAGCGAACTCCGACAGACCGGGCCAGTGCCACGCCGAGCGGACCCGGCACCAACCCCAGGACGACCACAACAGCCGCCCCCGCGAGCATCGCCACCCGCATGGGAGCCGGCGACTCTCGTGCGCCGGCCGCGGTGTCGGAGCGGGGCCTGGCCAAGAACCCGATCCCGAAGGCTTTGACGAACGTAAGCAGGGCAAGCCCCGCCGTGAGGGCCACCACCGCCACGGCGAGCGGCATCACCACCGTGACGAGGCGGTCCTGGACGCGGGCACCGTGGATCAGGGCTTGAAGCAGGGTCCACTCAGCGACGAAACCGCAGCTGACCGGCAGTGCCGCGGCGGCGAGCGAGCCCACGGCGAAGCCTGTGGCCGTCACGGGCATGCGCGGACCGAGGCCGCCCAGCCGGTCCAGGTCGCGCTCGCCCGTCGCGTGCAGCACCGACCCCGCTCCCAGGAACAGGGTCACCTTGAAGGTGGCATGGCTCACGACGAGCAGCAGGCACGCGACGAGCGCAACACCGGCGACCGCCGGTGCGTGCGATGCGCGCAGCAGCACCGAAGACCCCAAGGCCAGCACCATCAGACCGACGTTCTCCGTCGTTGAGTAGGCGAGCAGTCGTTTGATGTCGCTGGCCACCGAAGCCTGCAGGATGCCGTAAAGGGCCGAGAGGGCGCCGAATGCGACGAGCGTGACACCCCACCACGACGGCCCCGCCGGCAGCAGCCGCACGCAGACCAGCACCAGGCCGTACACACCCAGCGTCACCATCGCCGCGCTCATCGCCGCCGAGACGTGGCTCGGAGCCTCAGCGTGGGCACGCGGGAGCCACACGTGCATCGGGACGACGCCGGCCTTCGTCCCGAACCCCAGCCCCAACAACACGAAAGCGACAGACGCCGTAGCCCCGCTGAGGTGCCCAGCTGACATGACGGCGAACGTGTCGCTTCCCGTGGACGCCGCGAGCACCGACAGTCCGGCGACTACCAGCAGGAAGCTGAGCTGGGTCATGGCCGCGTACCAGAGTGCGGCCGAGCGCACCGCGGGGCTACGCGCCTGGTCGATGAGCACCAGGGCCGTGGACGCGACGGCCATCAGCTCCCAGGCGAACAGAAAGGCCACCAGATCGGCTGCGGCGGGGACCATCTGCATCCCCAGCCCGAACAGCGCCAGCGCCACCCAGCTCGTCCGGGACCCGGTCGACCCTGTGCGCGCGTACCCGATCGCGTAGACCGAGACCAGGCACATCACGGCCGAGACCACCACCACGAAGACACCGCCCAAACGGTCGGGCGCAAGCACCAGGTGCCCAGGGGGGAGGGCCATCGACACGAGCACCGCGCCCGTACGGCCACTGACCGCCAGCGCCCCTGTGAGCACGCCGAATCCGGCTGAGAGAGCACACAACGTCCCGCAGGCGGTGGCTCTGGCTCGCGCCGTGCCCAGAACCAGAGCAAGCACGACAGCGGCGCCTGAAAGGCCCGCCTGGGCCAGCAGGCCCGCCTGCACCGCGCTCACCGTGGGGTCACCTGAGGGTCATCGGCCGGTCAGCCGGCGCAGCGCGGCCACGATCTCGTCAGGCTCCGGCGGGCAGCCGTGCACCTCAAGGTCGACGTCGACGATGTCCGAGACGGCACCGGCCACGCCGTACCCACCCGCCAGCACACCGCAGTTGCGCGCGCAGTCCCCTACGGCCAGGACCATTCGCGGGGTGGGCGTCGCCTCGAGGGTGCGCCTAAGCGGCTCCGCCATATTGTGCGTGACGACGCCAGTCACCAATAGCGCGTCGGCGTGCCTGGGCGAGGCGACCAGTCGGGCTCCGTACCTCTCGGCGTCGTACACCGGGCCGAAAGCCGCCGAAACCTCGATCTCGCAGCCGTTGCACGATCCGGCATCCACATGTCGAAGCTGGAGACTGCCCGCTAGTGGCGCCGGAACAGTCGATGGGGTATCTGCGAGCCCAGGCGGTGGCGGGGCGACCTCGGCGATCATACCCGTGCGCCAGATGAGCCCGGCCAAGCGGCGGATCGTCATCGACGGCGCCGGGCCGCGGGCGACAGCTCGGCCTTCAGCGACTGCTGGTCTTCGAGAACACCCACCAGGATCTGACGCGCCGCGATGAGCAGATCACGAACCTGCGGCACGCTGACCGAGTAAACGACCTCGCTTCCCGTTCGGTGCTGCGTGACCAGACCAGCCCGCCGAAGCACGGCAAGCTGCTGCGACAGGTTGCTCGGTTCGATCTGGATGCGCTGGAGCAGCTCGTGCACGGCGTGATCGCGATCCGAGAGGAGCTCAAGGATGCGAATCCGCGCCGGATGCCCCAGCGTGCGGAAGAACTCCGCCTTTGCCTGGTACATCGGTGTCGCCATCGCACACCTTTCGTGTCGGCCGGCGGCGCTATCTTTGCACATGCGCAGTTCTTCATGTCCAGAACGAGCCCGCGAGGGACGGATCGGCGATCCTGGCCAGCGGCGGCAGCGTCGAGGTACGGGTGACCATCGACATCATGTGACAGTGGCGTCGCCCAAGTGGAACCCAGGTCGCCTGGCCGACGAAGTCTCTCCTCAACCCGCCGCGGCCCAGTCGCCTATTGACGACGCCGGCGCGAGGGATGACGTGGGATCCTGTCGGCAGCCAACGGCCGCCACGCGATCAGGCCGCGGGGGTGACTAGCGCCGCGCAGTGTCCCGGCGACGACCGGCACGCACTCTTGGCCACCAGCGACGGGCAGACCGGCTCATCAAACGTGTCGACCAGCAGGACGTCGTCATGGTCGGGGCGGACGTCATGCGCCTCTCACCAACCACCACCACGGATGCGGCGCATGCAGGCGACAGCCGAGATGGAGTTGCCGGTCACGAATGGACCAGATCAGGTGGATCGGCAACCGACCGTCCACCTCCTGCGACTCACCGCAGGGCGCCACCGTCGACTCGGGACGCTCATGCCCAGGCCCGCCGCCATGCCGTGCTTGCTAACGGTCGCGAGCCGGCAGCATGAAGCCGTGCCCGTGCTCCGCCCTGCTCGATCCGTGGTGCAGCGTCGGTGACATCCGGCTGACGGCAGCTAGACGCGGCGGTCCACAGATCCCGCGAAATCCGTCCCACGCACCGCACCGCGGCCCCGCCAGAGACGACAATAGCCAGACACGCCGGGACGCCGACCCCACGGGAGATCGGATCGTCGCCCGTGAACCTGCCGGCTGCTCAGCGCCCCCGCTCAGGCGGCGGCAGAAATCCGAGCCAAGTGCCGAAGCAGAGGAAACTCAAAACAAACCGGTAGCAGCTGCCGCGGGAAAGAGCCCAGGCCGATGAACCGCGTGGCGAAACAGGTGGCCGGGACCGCGCCAGCACGGGACCGGCAGGCGCGAGTGCCACGTTCGCGGCCAGGACCACGGCGACCGCCGCAAGCATCAGGGGCGCCCATCCGCGGCGTGTGCACTGTCCAGCTTGTGCAGCAGATCGGCCAGAAGTCGCTCGTCATCTGGCTCCAGCTCAGACACGAAGCGGGTAAGAGCTACGTTGCGATCGGTTCCGGCGTCGAGCACCTTGCGCATGCGACGGGCCGTGACGGCCGCGTCCACAGCCCGAGAGTCACCGGCCAGACCGTAAGCGAACGCGCGCCCCGACCGCTTCCGCGTAAGGGCTCCCTTGTCGTGCAGCCGCGAGAGCGTCGTCATCACTGTCGTATATGCGGGATCACCGCCGAGCTGAGCCTGCACCTCGCCAGCAGTCATAGAGCGCCCAGCCGCAACCAACGTCGCCAGGACCTCGGTCTCCAGCGCCCCACGGTCGCGCCGCTCCGACAACGACATTTGCTCCTCTTCCGCACGTCTACTACTATAGTGATAGTAGTAGTTCCAGTGTTCCAGTGTCACACGGCCACCCGATCGTTCGCCGCGGACCGCCATCGCCGCCTCCCACGAAGGAATCACGTGGTCGCCCTCACTTATCTGCAAGCGATCGTCATCGGGATCCTCCAAGGGGTCACCGAGCTCTTCCCGATCTCCAGTCTCGGTCACTCGGTCCTCGTGCCGGCCTGGCTGGGCGGGGACTGGACTCACCTGGTCACGCAGTACGGCAACGCCGAGAGCAGCCAGTCGCCGTACCTGGCCTTCATCGTGGCCCTGCACGTCGCCACGGCCCTGGCGCTGCTGTGGTTCTACCGCCGCGACTGGATCGAGATCATCGGCGGGTTCTTCACGACGCTCCGGACCCGCAAGATCGAATCCTCCACCGAGCGCCTCGCCTGGCTCATCGTCGTCGCAACGATCCCTGTTGGCGTGACCGGTCTAGCCCTGGAGCATGCCTTCCGCGTCCTGTTCGCGAAACCTGCGGCGGCCGCAGCGTTCCTCACGCTCAACGGTTTCATCCTGCTGCTCGGTGAGCGGCTACGCCGTCGGGCAGAGGCGCGGGCCTCGGTCAAGGTCGGCTCTGAGTCGCCGGCCGGGCTCGTTGAGGGGGCGACCCATCACCCTGTCTATGGTGGCCCGGATCGCAAGCTTGACACGCTCGGCTTCGTAGAGGCCGGGATCATCGGACTGTTCCAGACCTTCGCCCTTCTGGCCGGCATCTCCCGCTCCGGCATAACCATGGTGGGTGGCCTCGTCCGCGGGCTCGACCACGAGGATGCGGCGAAGTTCTCGTTCTTGCTCGCCACCCCCGTCATCCTGGCCGCCGGCGTGCTGAAGATCCCCTCCCTGTTCGGATCGGCTGGCGCCAACATCCACGGTCAGGTCATCGTCGGTGCGATCGCTGCCGGCTTGGCCGCGTACGCGAGCGTGCGGTTCTTGACGCGCTACTTCACTACGAGAACCCTGACCCCGTTTGCCATCTACTGCCTGGTCGCCGGCGTTGCTTCACTCATCAAGTTTGCATAGGAATGGCGTTCAGAGCGACCACGACGACGATGCGCCACTGTCTCGGACAGCTTGGTCAGTCTGACCTCCCAACCCCCTGCACAAGGCAACGATGCGGCCCTACACTCGGGACGCATGTCGACGCTGGATCTGATCGCTGCTGAACGGCGCACCATCGCCGACGAGCTGGAAGGGCTGACGGCCGAACAACTCGCCACGCAGAGCTTGTGCAACGCGTGGACGGTGCATGACGTCGCCGCGCACCTTCTCATGCCGCTGACCCTCGGGATGGGCACGGTGCTGGCGGCTATGGCCGCCGCGCTCGGTAGATTCGACAGGGCAAACATCAAGCTCACCGCCAAGGTGGCGGAGCGGCCCATCGCCGAGATCGCTGCGGAGCTGCGCGCACAGGCGCAGAACACCTTCACGCCACCTGGCATGGGATTCGAGGCGCCGCTGACCGACGCCCTTGTGCATGGCGAGGACTTCCGCCGACCCCTGGGGCTGACTCATCAGTTCGACCCAGCGGCCATGCGGACCAGCCTGGACTTCGTCACCACCAACAAGGGGCAGCGCGTGTTCCCCGGGAAGGCGCGCCTGGCGGGGCTGCGTTTCGAGGCACAGGACATCGGCTGGTGCAACGGTGACGGCGCGCCGGTGCGAGGTCGCGCCGCGGACGTACTTCTCGCCATCTGCGGACGTACTGTCGCTCTCGACGACCTGACCGGCGAAGGAGTGTCCCTCCTGCGGATTCGGTGACTGCTCGAGGCAACCTGGGGGTGCTTTCCTCCGGTGGTGCAGACGGGGCGCCGCCCCGACAACGCGCCGCGAAACTCATCGGCGACACTCCACGCGCACCCCGTCGTGGAACTCAGGGAGAAGCCGAAAGCCGTCAGCCAAACTGCCTCTTCAGTGCTGGGTAGTCGAAGCCCGCCCCGACGCAAGAGTCGGTCGAAATCATCAGTGGCGGTAGCGCATTGGTCCGCAGGGTCGAGTCACGGCTAGGTAGCGGCCCGAGTGCGGGCGTCCACTCCCGACCGGCGGAACGGCTCGTGGCCACCCCGTCAGTTTGATCTTCTGCCGTCACGCCTTCGTCGCTCACGGCGTAGGCCCGATCTCCTCACGTGCCGGTGGGCGTTGCCGACCAGCGGTGCGAGAACCGCCGGCAGAGCAGCTTGACAGCAGCCCCCTGTTGCACCAACGCTCCGAGACCCTCAAGAACCGGCGAGGACCCGCCAACTGCCAGCCGGCGAGCCAGCGCTCGAAGGACACTCCGGTCCTACCCCGTCCGTGAAATCGGAGTTAGAACCATCGTCGTCGTCGGAAGACTGATCTCCTTGCCGACACAGATGGATGACGATGCCGCAGACCTCAGTACTAACGACACGGGGATCTGATCGGCGGCCGTCGGCGCCAGCCGAGGGCGTGCTCGTCCGTCGTTGTCGGTGGGGTACAGCACCCTGTGCGATATGGCCACACGTAGCTTCACGATCAAGCCGTTAGGGGAGTTCTCGCTGGCCGAATCGGCCTTGTTCGGGTTCGGTCAGCGGATGCGCCCGGTCGGCGCCGGTAGGCGCGAAGCGCATTTCGACGGGATCATGCGGCTGGCGTTCTGCCTGGACAACCATCGCGACCAGGTCGGTGTCGCGCTGCGCCAGGACGAGCAGGGGGTGCACGCGATGGTGCATGGCCCGGGCGACCTCGATGCGATCGAGGGCCAAGTCGCTCGGGTGCTTTCCCTTGATCACGATGCGAGCGGGTTCGCCGACATAGGTGAACGCGACCCGGTGATCGGCCGGCTACAGCGTGCCGCTCCTGGCCTGCGTCCGCCATTGTTCTACTCGCCGTACGAGGCGGCGGTGTGGTCTGTGCTGAGTGCGCGGCGTCCGGGCTGGCAGATGGCGCGGGTCCGCGCGGCGCTAAGCGAGGCGCACGGTGCGACGTTCGAGCTCGCTGGGGAGCCGCTCGCCGCCTTGCCAACGCCGTCGCAGCTGCTGGAAGTCAGGAGCTTTGCCGCCATCGACGCCGACCGGCTCGAGCGTATGCACGGCGTGGCCCGCGCAGCGCTGGACGGTCTGCTCGACGTGACCCGCTTGCAAGCCCTAGGTCCTTCCGAGGCGATGGTCGACGTGCAGCGCATCAACGGAATTGGACCGTTCTTTGCCGGGCTGATCGTCATCCGCTCGATCGGATTCGTGGATCTCCTCCCTTCGAACGAACCGAACGCACTCGAGCTGTTGCAGGCGCTCTACCGCCTGCCGGAGATTCCGACTCAGGCCCTCTTCGAGGCGATCGCGCAGGCGTGGCGACCGTGGCGCACCTGGGCAACGGTATTGCTGCGCGCGGCTGGGCCACGCGTCTTGGCGGGCGCTGGCCGAGGCGGCGCACCGTAAAGGATCCGGTTCCCAAGCCCAGCACCAACTGATGGGACTTGCCGTCCCCGCGGATCTTCGCGCCAGAGGCTTGGCAGGGTCGAGGTGGCAGCAACCGAACCTGTCCGAACCGTTTGCATCCATCAGAAGCCATTGGTTGCGAGCACAACCCGTCTGGTTCCGTCTGGTTCCGTCGGGTCCCCTGGTGTCGGGCTGTTGACGCCGTCAACGCCGAGGTGGTTCAGCGAGTCCGCGACTCTTGGTGTCGACAGCAGTTCTCGACGCTGTCGCCGTCGACCGTGGCTATGGGCAGCGACGTCGCTCCCTAGGCTCTCGAAGACCCGGTCCGTTGCCTGCTCGCCGAGCTGAACGCGTTCCACGAGTCCGCTCAACATCCCCCAAGACGAGCGAACAGCCGCGCGGGGCTTGAGTACTCTTTGCCTGGATTCGTCGATGGCTAGGGGCGTCAGGACCTGTGCCACCACAGCCCCGACCCTTGTCCGACGGGTCCTGTCAGGAGGGCGTTCCCGCTCGGCCCAAAGCGGCACACGAGAAGAC
>Ga0075018_10000463_pt1 | contig 12510 bp, 9 predicted proteins | sample ColStrG_CSR_2014_FD_71471 | JGI IMG/M metagenome (GOLD analysis project Ga0075018, IMG submission 71471) | Freshwater sediment microbial communities in response to fracking from Pennsylvania, USA - Cold Stream Run_MetaG_CSR_2014 | ecosystem: Environmental > Aquatic > Freshwater > Creek >... | reverse complement strand
GGTTTCGGTGTCGCCGAAGCGACCGGCGCGAGCACGAAGGATGCCCTCCAATTCGGCTCCAGCCTCGTGGTCTGGGGTGCCGCATTGCGAACGGTGTATTTGTGGCACACGACGTGGGCGGTCAATTCCCTCAGCCACTTGTGGGGGTATCGCAACTACAACACGCCGGACGACAGCCGCAACAACGCGATCGTCGCCGTTCTCGGCGGCGGCGGAGGCTGGCACAACAACCATCACGCCGATCCCAATTCGGCGCGACACGGCCACGCGTGGTGGGAGTTCGACTTGTCTTGGCTGACCATCCGCCTTCTGATGCGGCTCGGGCTCGTGACGAATGTCGTGCTGCCGTCCGTCCGGTTTTCGACGCCGCTGTCCGGGCCGATCGCGGGCAGCTCCACGTCGCGTAGCGTGGCCCCTTCTGCTCGCGCCGATTAGAGCGCAATCATCATGGCGCGCTTGCCTCGCCGCGTGGCGGTCACCGACACGCGGTCGGAGGGGCGCTCCGCCGCTCATGGGCGGGCACGCAATGTCACCAATCGGTCTGGCGCGGTCGACGGAGCAGGCTTAGTCAAGCGCGCTGGCCGACTGCTTCTTCTTTAAAGCGTGATTGACCATGGCGCGCAACGTCATCGGATCCACCGGTTTGTGCAGCAAAGGGTAACCGTTGTCGCCGGCGATATGTAGGGAGTCGGAATTTGTATCGCCGCTGACGAGAAAGGCAGGAATTGGAATGGAGAACGTGTTGCGCAGCCGCTCGATGACCTCAATGCCGGTTTGCCCATCGGCCAGATGATAATCGGAAACGATGAGATCGGGTGGGTGCGTGTGGCCAGAAAGACCGGTCAGGGCCGCACTCTCGCTATCTCCCGTTACGACCTGGCAACCCCAGCTTCGGAGCAGCCCGCTCATACCGTCGAGCACCAACGGGTCGTCATCGATAACGACGACCAGCTTGCCCTTCGACACATCCAACGGAACCACAATCGGGGCAGCCGGTTCCGTGGTCTCCGCCCGGGCGGCGACCAAAGGCACTGAGACGGAAAAGCACGAACCCCTGTGCAAAGTCGAGGCCAGCTCAATCGGATGGTCGAGAAGCCGACATAGTCGCTCGACGATCGCAAGTCCGAGACCAAGCCCTGCACGCCGATCGCGATCCGGCTCCCCGAGCCGATAGAATTCGTTGAATATATTCTGGTGTTGATCCGCTGGAATCCCCGCCCCCGTGTCCCATACTTCGATCCGCAACCGTTCGCCACGCTTGCGGCAACCGACCACCACGCCGCCGGCGACCGTGTATCGGATCGCATTGGACACCAGATTGAACACAATCCTCTCAAGCAGGACAAAGTCACTGCTGATCCACGCACTGCTGGCAACGATCCGAAGCTTCAATCCCTTTTCATCTGCGGCGCCAGCGAAGGTTGTTTCGATGCGGTCCAGCAGCTGCGCCATCGCGAATTCAGTTTTGTTCGGTATCAATACCCCGGCGTCAATCTTGGAAATGTCAAGCAACGCCATGAACAACTCATTCATGCTGGCGAGCGCGGCATCGATGCGGTCGACCACCTTTCCTCGTTCGTGCGCGCTCATGCGTGCGCGCAGTTGGGCGACAAACAGCCCGAGCGCATGCAGCGGTTGTCGCAGATCGTGACTGGCCGCAGCCAAGAATCTGGATTTTGCGAGGTTTGAGAGCGCGAGCTGGTGCGTGCGCTCCTCCACCTTGCGTTCAAGCGTCGCATACGACTCCTCAAGCCGTGAAGCCATGCTGTTGAACTGGTCACCTAGGGCCTCGAGCTCGTCGCCGGACTTGATTGAAATGCGATGGGAGAGGTCGCGGCTGCCGATGCGCGCGGCGCCGTCGTGCAGCATTCGAATCGGCATGATCATTCTGCGGGTAATGAATAGAGCGGATGAGAACGCAAACAGCAGCGCCGCCAGGAGCAACGCGCCGGAGCGGATAATCGAGGCGTAGAGCGGCGCGTAGGCCTCGTCGTTCGGCAGCTCGACAAAGACCAGCCAGTTTAGCAGAGGTACCCGGGCATACACCGCCAGCACCGGTCGGCCCTGGAGGTCTGTGGCTGTCACAAGCTCCCGGTCGGCCGTCGAGGTCGAAGGCTCATTCTGCGCGGCCCGCACCTGAGCAAGGTTCGTCAAGTTGGTATTCTGCAGTACCAAGCCGATGTCTGGATGAGCAATCAAGCGCGATCGCGCATCGACAAGATATGCCTGCCCGCTATTCCCAACCTTGATCTGAGATACCAAGTCCCCAATGAACTTAAGGTTCACTTCGGCAACAACCACTCCGTAATCGCGGCGAACTCCCCCCATCGCCAAGGTCATGAATGGCTCGGACTCGCGAAGGAAATAAACCGGGCCGTAGTAGATCTTGTTCGCCACTGCCTCGACGAATTTGGGATCCCGAGAATAGTCTATATTACTTCCAACGACGTCCATCCCGAACCGCGACACGCGGATCTGCTCCCGACCCGCAACATCGAGTTGGGCAAGACTGGTGATCGCCGGCAACTGCCGCATCATGCGCACGGCATCGAAGCGCCACTCCTCCAGCGAATTTGCGCTCCACGGCAGCTGCGTGGCCCACGCCATTTGACCCTCAATCTCTTTGACAAATTGACTGATCTTGTCCGACGCCGCTTCGGCTTGAGCGGTCTGAATACGGACGAGCAGACGTTTGTGTTCCTGGTAGGAAAACCAAATGTCGATTAGGCCATTTGTCACCAAGGCCAAACAGACCACCGACACGAACAGCGCCACGTATTTGCGAAACAGCCGTCCGCGCAGCCTCAAACGGGCGGTCGGTGCTGGTGCAGCGCAAGGCTCATCTGCGCCCGATTCCATTCGATGACCTCGTTGGCCCGGGCGACGGACCGTAAACGATCTAAGGTTTGATGCTAGCACGGTCCTCAACTTCGGACGAGGCTTGCAGCGATTTCGCATGTTGCATTCGCAAGTTCGAGGCTACCTGCGTCGCGAACGCCATAACGAAGAGAAGCGCAACGAATGACCCGGTCTGGGGACACATCGCCGTCTTTCCTGGTTGATCGGACACGCATACCTTGCTCAGTGCGTACTCAATCTAGTTGCCGGGACGACACCTTTAAATCGGCCAAAGGTACCGCAATGCCGCGCCGGCGGGTGCCTTCTGCGGGCGAAAACTCTTTTTAATTCAATGTCGTGCCGCCCGAGGGCGGAGCGATGGGCATGCTTGGCCCCAGGACCTTTGTAGGGGGTCGACGAGGCGCGGCGCGCTATCGATGCATCAGCCGGGAACCGCGTCCGGCAGCCTCAAACCGTCCGCCGGGCCTCCTTCAGTTTCCGATCGCTGGCAACTCGACCGATGCAGCACGCCAGTGACGGTCCATGTCGCCGGATCAATGCGGCGCAGTCCCGCATGTGCGCAGACGACCAAGTCTGATTTGCCTGGAGTACCGAGCAAAGCAATGCCGGAGGAGCCTTTGCCGGACGTACGAAGACTAGGTGGCGGCAACCATTCGAGCACAATGTTGGCGTCTTCGCGATCGAGATCGCCTTCGACAATGCGGCCGAATCCGGGGTCAAGCGAGTCGGCTAGCGTCGCCAGAAGCTTCACTGAACTCTCGTGGGCGGATCACGACCCGATGCGGAGGACCGCTTACGCTATTCGGTCGGCGCCGCTTGATGGGCGGAGTGGTGCCAAATCAACACCCCGGTTGATCCTTCGGCTCGCTCAGGGTCAGCCGATAATCAACTTTGAGTCCATTCTTGATCGCGAATTCACGCAATTCCAGATTCGTGCCGAAACTGGAGACCGCCAAGGCCCTCGGCCTCGACGTGCCCAGAATCGGCTATCGACTAAGCGCGTTGCGGCTTCGATCAGCCGCCGCATCGGCGTCGCTCACATCTAGCTCGGACTGCCGAAGACCGGCGTAGTTGCGCGGTTTCATTTTTGTCCACCGGCGTTTATCTCCGTCGAGCGGAGAGCAGGGTGTCCGGCGCAATGCTCTGGGTGATGCTGTCGTAGAGTACCATGGCATCCACGACGCGTCCCTCATGACAGACGATCCGCGCCTCTAACATCGAGAGCATCGCATCGTTCAATTTCTCCGCCGAAACGGCGTTGGTGTTTTCACGTTCCTCGATAAGCATGAGGATTTGCATATCACGCGCCGCACATCCCCGTGTAAACGAGCCGGCTGTTGTGCTGTTGATCATCGTGCACAGGTGAACCGAGGCGAAGGCGCATAGGACAACGTGTCTAGCTATGTTCTGGTTCTTGTTCATGGCGAATCTCCCAAAGCCCGCGGCTCCCACATTGTGTAGTTCGCCTTCGGCTTGCGTGCCCTTGCCCACTTGCCGATAGAATGAATGTAGCGTGCGGATGAAGTTGGGTGGGGACGCCCGCCTTCCCTCCCCCACACGCAGGGGGAGGGAAAGGGCCGCATTCTCCAGAACTACCGGTATGCATGTTCCGGAAAACGCCTAGGCGCCAAGCCCTTGGTATGCCGACATTTCGACCGCACAACCTAGTGGTTGCTGCCCTTCTTGCCAGATCGAGAACCGCTTTCCTGCGTCGGCGATGCAAAGTACCCATAGCTGGTGCCCGCATTGCCCATCTGCTTCTGGTTTTGGCCCAGATACTCTGCCCATTCTCTCGCGCTCTGAGCCGCGCTCGGGTTGACGTCGATATCGTTCGCCAGAGCTGCGGAACCGGCGCCGAGAATGAGAGCGGCCGCGAGAGCGATCTTCGTGCTGGTAAACATTGTCTTCTCCTGTGATTTGCTGTTCGCACCTTGTTGGTGTGCGTGTGTATGTTGTTGGTGCGTGCGCGTGGAGTAAATCAGCCTGATGTCCTGGCCAATAGGCCGCCGGAAGGGGCGGCGCGAGGCTGAAACACCCAGAGGCAATGGACTTCTCCCGTCTGGCCTAGCTTGCGGAAGGCTGGTACTTTGGTCCCCGGGATTGGAGTACTTCCCCGGCAGCGCACGAGGTCCATATTTGATGAAAATTCTCGTCGTCGATGATCACGTTTTGATTCGAGAGGCGTTGCGCGGTGTCCTCAAAGAGCTGAAGAGCGGCGCCACCATCTTGGAGGCCTCCGATTGCAGGCAGGCGATGCTGTTCATCACCGAACACCCTGATATCGGCCTGGTTCTGCTTGATTTGAATTTGCCGGATCGGGATGGGTTTTCCGTGCTTGTTGATTTGCGTGAGCGCTATCCGGCGATATCGATTGTCGTCCTGTCTGCCCAGCAAGATCGAGGAAGTGTCGTCAAGGCACTCGAACTCGGAGCGCTCGGCTTCATTCCCAAGTCCGCCCAACGTGCGGTGATGCTCACCGCCTTGGAGCTGGTCTTTGCCGGGGGCATTTACATTCCCCCTGAAATTCTTTCCCGGGAGGTGCCGTTGCCGTCGCAACCGGCAACGAAGCGACCCGATGCAGATGTGCCACACGCCCTGCCGAGCGATGTAGGACTGACAGAGAGACAGTTCGAAGTGCTCAAGCTCATGATGCAGGGGAAAAGCAATAAAGCGATCTGCCGCGTGCTCGGCTTGGCTGAACAGACGGTGAAGAATCACATCACGGCCATTCTCAACGCATTGAATGTGACCAACCGGACCGAGGCGGTGATTGCCGTTATCAAATTGGGATGGGAGTTTCCACCCACGCTCGGATCATAAGAGCAGCAGAGCGCTGGGCCGCTCTACCCCGGAAGCCAACCAATGCACGGCAGAACCCGCCTGCGGGTGCGCGGCCATTGAAGCCCGCTCGAGATCTGGAACATTCCTGATTTGATTGCGCTACAGCTCGAGCGTGGCGGTCACCGGCACGTGGTCGGAGGGCCGCGTTCCGCCGCGCAGGCCCTTGCGAATTTGCAGATCGGTGACCCGATCGGCCAGCGTTGGCGCAACCCAGATGTGATCGAGCCGCCGACCCTTGTCCGCAGTCTCCCAATCGGCCGCGCGGTAGCTCCACCACGTGTAGAGCTTGGCGGGCTCGGGCACCCGCAACCGCATGGCGTCGACCCAGCCGCCGGATTGTTGCACCGCGATGAGCTTCTCGCATTCGATCGGCGTATGCGAGACGACACGCAGCATTTGCCGGTGGCTCCAGACATCGTGCTCGAGCGGCGCCACATTGAGATCGCCGACCAGGATCGCGCGTCCGTCGGCGCCTTGTCGCAAGCCCGGCTGCGCGCGCATCTCGTCCAGGAAGGCGAGCTTGTGGGCGAATTTGGGATTGGCTGCCGGATCCGGAATATCGCCGCCGGCCGGGACGTAGAAATTGTGCACCGTGACGGGATCGCGCAACCCGGCCCGCTCGCCCAGCACGGCCGAGATGTGGCGGCAATCGGTCTTGCCGCAATAGTCTTGGGCCTTGAAGCTATCGAACGGCAGGCGGGAGAGCACCGCGACGCCGTGGTAGCCCTTCTGTCCGTTGAGGGCGGCATGCTCGTAGCCGAGCCGCTTGAATCGTTTGAGCGGAAATCGGTCGTCCGGGCATTTGGTTTCTTGCAGGCAAAGAACGTCCGGGCGGACCGCCTTGATGAACTTGGCCACGAGATCGATGCGCAGCCGCACCGAATTGATGTTCCAGGTGGAGATGGCGAGGCGCATGGGCGGTCGCAGTCCGGAGAAGCTCCGCCTCAGACCGATGAGGCATGTTGCGGCAAATCAATCATCAACCTCGTGAGGGCATCGCGCAGCGATGCGTCTCGAAGGATGGCCCCAGCCCGTGCGCGCATCCATCCCTCGAGACGGCCGCGCGAAGAGCGCGACCTTGTCACGATGAAGTCTGTTGGCATGTAGGGTGAACGCGCGTCGCTACTGCACGTAGCGCGTATAGTCGAACTTGAACAGATTTGGATCCGGCCGCTTGGATGTGTCGAGATTGGAGACCGCGATCGTCGTATCGAAGCCCTGAACGTCGGTGACGGTCCATTGCTTGAGCTTGAAGTCCTTGGAATCGAACATCATCAGCAGGCGGCTGGTGCCGACGAACGTCTGCTTCTCCTCGATGAGGACGCTGACGAAGGTGTCGTCGGCCGTGACCCCGACCACGTTGGTGTCCCGCAACAGGTCGATGCGGTCGGCGAGCAGGAAGCGCAGCGGGGTCTGCGACAACGGATACAGATCCTGGGTCTCCAGCCGGCGGTCGCGCACCACCACCTGCGTGCCGTCCGCGATAATGTCGATCGGGCTCGGCGGGTCGTATTCGAAGCGCACCTTTCCGGGCTTCTGGATGAACAAATGACCGGCGGCGCGCCGCCCATCGGGACCGATCTGCACGAAGTTTCCGGTCAGCACCTGTACGCTGGTCAAGTAGCTGCTGACTCGGTTGACGAGGGCGCGCTGCTTGGCATCGAAAGTCGACGGATCGGTCGCCGGCTGGTTGGATTTTCCGCTGAACGGATTGTGCGAGGTGATCGAGTCCAGGAGGTTCAAAATGCTGGGCGGAGGGGTCTGAGTCGCGGGTTGCGTCGCGTTGGATTGCGTGGATGGCGCCGCGGGGGTCGATCTGTCCTTGGGGGCCGGCGCCGGCGTCGGCAACGGAACGGTTTCCGCCCGGACCGCCGTCGCGCCCGCGAGCCACCCGGACAGCAATACCGCGATCCATACCGCCTGGCGCATGCCCGCCATGTCGTTCTCCGCCTTCGCTCGTTTCCGCTGCGCGGTCTTCCCCGTCCGGCTGATTCCGCTACCCGGCGCTTGTGGCCTTATAACGGCTTTCAACGGCCGAATTCCAGCCAGCCGATCCCCTGATTCCTTATACCGCTACTCGCCCTCGCCGCCCATCAGGATTTCTCGCTTGCCGGCATGGTTGGGTTGACCGATCACGCCCTCGTGCTCCATCCGCTCCATGATCGAGGCTGCCCGGTTGTAGCCGATCTGCAGGCGCCGCTGAATGTAGCTGGTCGAAGCCTTGCGATCGCGCACCACGATCTGCACCGCCTGCTGGTAGAGATCGGTGGCGTCGCCCGCCGTGCCCATCCCGGTCGCATCGAAGACCGCGCCGTCCTCGTCCTCCTCGTCGCCGCCGGCGGTGACGGCTTCGAGGTATTGCGGGGTGCCCTGCGCCTTGAGGTGGCGGACGATCTTCTCGACCTCCTCGTCGGAGACGAACGGGCCGTGGACGCGGCTGATGCGGCCGCCGCCCGCCATGTAGAGCATGTCGCCTTGCCCCAGCAGCTGCTCGGCACCCTGCTCGCCGAGAATCGTGCGGCTGTCGATCTTGGAGGTGACCTGGAACGAGATGCGGGTCGGGAAATTCGCCTTGATGGTGCCGGTGATGACGTCGACCGACGGCCGTTGCGTGGCCAGGATCACGTGCAGACCGGCCGCGCGCGCCATCTGGGCCAGCCGCTGCACCGCGCCCTCGATGTCCTTGCCGGCCACCATCATCAGGTCGGCCATCTCGTCCACGATGACCACGATGTGGGGCAGCGTCTCGAGCTCGAGCTGCTCTTCCTCGTAGATCGCCTCGCCGGTTTCCTTGTCGTAGCCGGTGTGGACCGTGCGGGTGAGACTTTCGCCTTTGCTGTCGGCATCCACCACGCGGGCATTGTAGCCGTCGATGTTGCGGACGCCGAGCTTCGACATCTTTTTGTAGCGCTCCTCCATCTCGCGCACCGCCCATTTGAGCGCCACGACCGCCTTCTTGGGGTCGGTCACCACCGGGGTGAGCAGATGCGGGATGCCGTCATAGACCGACAGCTCGAGCATTTTCGGATCCACCATGATGATCCGGCACTGCTCCGGGCGCAGCCGGTACAGCAGGCTGAGAATCATCGTGTTGATGGCTACCGATTTGCCCGATCCGGTGGTGCCGGCGATCAGGAGATGCGGCATGCGGGCGAGATCGACGATGACTTCCTCGCCCCCGATGGTTTTGCCGAGGCAGAGCGGCAGCCGGGCGCTCGAATCCTGATAGCCGTCGCTGGCCAGGAGCTCGCGCAGCAAGACCTTCTCGCGCGTCGGATTGGGCAGCTCGATGCCGATCGCGTTGCGGCCCGCCACCACGGCGACGCGGGCCGAGAGGGCGCTCATGGAGCGGGCGATATCGTCGGAGAGCCCGATCACGCGCGATGATTTGATGCCCGGCGCCGGCTCGAGCTCATAGAGCGTGACCACCGGACCCGGCCGCGCATTGATGATCTCGCCGCGCACGCCGAAATCGCCGAGCACGCTTTCGAGCGCGGTCGCATTGGCTTCGATGATCTCAGCGCTCATGGTGGTGCGGTCGCTGGCCTTGGGGGCGGGCAGGAGATTGAGCGGCGGCAGCAGGTAGCCGCCCTTCGACGGCCGCCCGCGCGGCGCGATCCGCGGCTTTCGCGGCGCGGCGACCGGCTCGTCCCCCTCTTCTTCGTCCTCTTCCTGCTCTTCGTCGTCGCCATCGGGCACCAACGTAGCGCGGCTGAGCTCGTCGATGCGCGGCTCGGCGCGGACACGCGGCGCGCTCCGCCGCACCGGCACATTGCCGGATCGGCGCCGCACCAGCCAACGGGTGAGTCGCCATTTGAGGCTGAGCAGGCCATGCACGATCCAGCCGAGCGAAACCGAGGCGTGCGGCCCGGACTTGTCGTTCTGCTCGCGATCATCATCGTCGTCGACTTCAGTGTCGGACGGATCGTGCCAGCCAAATCCGGATGCGATCGCCAGCGCCAGGAAGGCTCCGCCGCCCGCCAACGAAGCGATCAAGGTCCGCTCCCATCCGGGCGGTTGTCCATGCGCCACCAGCAGGGCGCCGCGCAGCATGCCGTCCCCGATGACGCCGCCGAGACCAGCCGGCAACGGCCAGGCGTGGCTGGGCGGAACGCAGGACGCGAAAGTCGACGCCAGCAACACACCGATGATCCAAATCGCGACCCGAACCCATTCGCGCCGGAGCGGCCGATGGCTGGCGAAGCGCCAGCCCCAGACCGCAATCGGCAGCACGAACGCGATCGCGCCGAGCCCCAAGAGCTGCATCATCAGATCGGCCGAGATGGCACCCGGCAAGCCGAGCAGATTGCGCACCGGATTGACGGTGGCGTGGCTCAAGCTCGGATCCTGCACCGACCAGCTGGCGAGTGCCGCGGCCAGCAGCATGGCGGTCACGATCAGGCCGACGCCGACAATTTCGCGCAGGCGGCGGTGCAACATGTCGCGCAGCCCGTCGGACATGAAGGAAAAGTGGTCGAAGCTTTGGTTGATTGCCGGCATGGCCCCTCCCGCCTTCAACCGAGCGCCGCGACGAGGCGATGCAGCGCCTCAGCGGTGGTGTCATGATCGTGCACCATGGCGACCCGAATGAAGCCTTCGCCGGGATTGCCGCCGTCGGCTTGCGGTTGGGCGAGATAGCGGCCCGGAACGACGCGCAAGCCGGCCTCCCGCCACAGGTGCAATGTAGCGGCCTCGTCGCCGCCCTGAGCTGATACGTCGAGCCAGAGAAAGAAGCCGCCGGCTGGACGCTGATAGCCATAGCGGTTGCCGATGACCTGATCCGTGAGATCGAATTTCCGCCGGTAAAGCTGGCGGTTCGCCTCCACATGTGCCTCATCCGCATAGGCCGCGATGGCCACCCGCTGGGCCGGCACCGGGACCTGCGGGGCCGCGACGTTGCGCAGATCGAGAAAGCGGGTCAGGAACTTTCGATCGCCGGCCACGAAACCGACGCGCAGGCCGGGCAGGTTCGAGCGCTTGGACAGGGATTGGAACACGACAACGTTGGCGAAGTCAGGACCGGCGGTCTCGAGCATTCCGGCCGGCGCCTGCTGCGAATAGATTTCCGAATAGCACTCGTCGCTAAAGACCAGGAAGCCGAAGCGCCTGGCCAGGCCGGCCAGGCGTCCGAGATAAGCCTGCGTCGCCACTGCGCCCTGGGGATTTGCCGGCGAAGCGATGTAGAACGCGACGGTGCGGGCGAGCAGGCTGTCGGGCAGCACCTCGAGATCGGGAAGAAATCCGGTCGTGGCCGTTGCCGGCAGGTAGACCGGCTCGCAATCGGCCGCCACGGCGCCCGCCGCATAGGCCGCATAGAACGGATTGGGCATCAGAATGGCGGGGCGGCCGACTCGGCCGCTGACCCAGCCTCTAGCCGCGATGGCGGCGAGGAAAAGCCCTTCCCGGGTGCCGTTGAGCACCAAAACCTCGGTGTCCGGATCGAGGGGCCGCGGCAGCACGAATCGGCGGCCGAGCCAGTCGGCGGCGGCGCGGCAGAACGGCTCGATGCCTTTGTTCATCGGATAGCGGCCGAATTCGTCGATATGGGCGGCCAGCACCGGGCCGACGAAAGCGGGTACCGGATGCTGCGGCTCGCCCACCGCTAGGCTGATCGCCGGTTTGCCGGGCTGCGTATCGCCCAATAGCTCGCGCAGCCGCACGAATGGCGAGCGGCTATTGGTGGCCCGGAGGGGGGCGGGGGGCGGCTCGCGTTCGGCGGCGGTCATGAACATTGATTAAGCGGCGCACACATCCGCCGCACGATGGTTTCGATACCATAGGTGCGGCGAGGTTAAGACCCGTTTAACCATCGCCCGCCAGGAATCCCCAAAAGCTTGCTCCCCCAAAAAAGTGAGAGGCCCCGGCGTGAGCCGAGGCCTCTCGACGGCAAGGGTGGTGCCGGGTTCCGCCCCAACCGCTATTGGCGCAAGCCGGTTACTGGATGGTCTCGCCGTGGAGAGCCAGATCGAGACCTTCGCGCTCGATCTCCGCGGACACCCGCAGGCCGATGAAGATGTCGACGACCTTGAGGATGATCAGCGTCACGATCACGTCGTAGATGAACACCGTGCCGACGCCGATGGCCTGATAGACGACCTGCATCGGATTGCCCTCGATGAGGCCCGCGTTGCCGCCGTACTCGGTGACGGCAAACACGCCGGTGAGCAGCGCGCCGGCGGCTCCGCCGACCCCGTGCACCCCGAAGGTGTCGAGCGCATCGTCGTAGCCGAACATGTGCTTGAGGCCGGTGCAGCCCCAGTAGCAGATGATGCCGGCCGCGATGCCGATCCAGAACGAGCCCATCGGACCGACGAAGCCCGAGGCCGGCGTGATGGCGACCAGACCCGCCACCGCACCCGAGCAGATGCCGATCACGGTCGGCTTGCCCTTCATGATCCACTCGACGATCATCCAGGTGAAGCCCGCCGTCGCGGTGGCGGTGTGGGTGACCAGCATGGCCATGCCGGCCTGCAGGCCCGCGGTGACCGCCGAGCCGGCGTTGAAGCCGAACCAGCCGACCCACAAGAGCGAAGCGCCGATCATGGTGAGGATCATGTTGTGCGCCGGTCCGGTGTCCTTGCGCTTGCCGAGCATCAGCGCGCACATCAAGCCGGCGGTGCCCGAATTGACGTGCACCACGGTGCCGCCCGCGAAATCCAGCACGTTGAGGAAGGCGTGCGGGTTGGACCAGTTGAACATGCCATCCGGGCCCCAGACCCAATGGGCGATCGGCGAGTAGACGAACACCGCCCACAGGCCGACGAACCACAGCATGGCCGAGAACTTCATGCGCTCCGCGGTCGAGCCGAA
>Ga0075018_10000459_pt1 | contig 12522 bp, 12 predicted proteins | sample ColStrG_CSR_2014_FD_71471 | JGI IMG/M metagenome (GOLD analysis project Ga0075018, IMG submission 71471) | Freshwater sediment microbial communities in response to fracking from Pennsylvania, USA - Cold Stream Run_MetaG_CSR_2014 | ecosystem: Environmental > Aquatic > Freshwater > Creek >... | reverse complement strand
TTCAAGCCTGACGTCATCATCGGCGAAGAATGTTCGGACGCAACACTCGCCGTCATGCCGGTCGTCGAGCAAGCGAAAGTACCCCTGCTCAATGCCGGCTCCTCGTCCATAAAAGTCACCGAACCCGGCAACCCCTGGACCTTCCGCATCATGCCGAACGAGGTGATGCAAGGCGTCAACCTCGCCGACAATGCCTACAAGAGGATGAATGCACGCACCGCGGTGCTGTTGTTCGAAAATACCAATGCCGGGATCGGCAACGCGCAGGTTTTCAAGGAGAATTTCATCAAGCAAGGCGGCCAAGTCCTGGCTGAAATCGGCTTCGGCCGTGACGTCAACGACTTTACGTCGATCGCGACGCGCGTCGCGGGCCTGGGCAAGATTGATGTGATTCCGACTTATACGCTGGAAGGGCAGGGTCTGAAGATTACTCAAGCCCTGGCACAAGCCGGAGTTACCAAAGGTGGCGGCGGCGCTGCCATTCAGATCGGCACGATTTGGCTGCCGTTCGGCTTCGAGCAGAAGGCCGGAAAAGCTGCTTTGGGATATATACGCATCGTGCAGTTCGATCCGACCGAGACCCGCGATGCCGTGAAAAATTTCAACGCCGCGTTCAAGGCGAAATATAACGCCGACCCGACGCATCTGAACGCTCACGCCTATGATCAGATCATGCTGATTGCGGACGTCGTTAAGCGCGGCGGCAAGGATCCCCAATCGATCCGTGACGGCCTCGCTGCCACCAAAAGCTATTCCGGCGTCACCGGCAGTGTGGAATTCGACAAGACCAACCAGAACACCAAGATGGATACCGTCCATTACATGGAAACCAAGCCCGACATGTCATGGACAAGCCTGAAGTGGAACTGACCCGGCGATGACAACAACGATCGTCCTCCAACAGGCGATCAACGGCGTCGTTCTCGGAAGTCTCTATGTTCTGGTGGCGTTAGGCTTGACGCTGATTTACGGCGTGCTCGTACAGATCAATTTCGCGCACGCCGACTTCGTCACGCTCGGCGCCTTCGCCGCCTATTTCTTCATGCACCTGGTCGGCGCCGGCTACATCATCAGCATCGGCGTCGCTTTTTTGGTCGGCGGCGTGCTGGGCTGGCTTATCAACGCGACGATCTTCACGCCATTGCGCCGCAAGGGCAACGAACTATTGCCGCTGATTGCCACGATCGGCGTTTCGGTCATGATGCAGAACCTGATGCTGGCGTGGTTCGGACCGATCCCCTATGCCTTTGAGACGCCGTACAGCAGCCAGGTCATCCGCTTCGCTGGAATCTACGTATCCTGGCAAAACGTCATCATCATTGCGGTTTCGTCCGTAACCATCGCGCTGCTCTACGCATTTATGAAATTCACATTTCTGGGCAAGGCGCTGCGGGCCGTGTCGCAAGACCGCGAGACCGCCGGGCTGATGGGCATAAACCCCAACCAGCTCATCATGCTGACATTCGTGATCGCGTCTGCGCTTGCCGGCATGGCGGGTGCGATGTTGGCGCCAGTGCTCGTCCTCACCCCGTTTGCCGGAACATCCGTAATTGTGAAGGCATTCGCCATCGTCATCATCGGCGGCTTCGGCAATGTGGAAGGAACGATTCTCGCCGGGCTCATAGTCGGCCTGATCGAAAGTTACACGACGCAGTATCTCGATCCTGGTCTGATCGATATCGTCGTCTTCGCTCTTCTGTTGCTGATGCTCGCAATCAGGCCGACCGGCCTGATTTCGGAAAGGCGCGAAGAGAATGTCTGAGCCCGCGGTCTTGCAGCACGCGGTAGATCCGCGGAGGTCGGCGCGGCGTATGGGATTTTTACTCGCGGCGCTCGCTATCATCGCACTGCCGCTTATCTTCAACGATACCTATTGGCGCACGAATTTGACGATTTGCGCCATCAATGTGCTTCTCGCGCTCGGTCTTGATTTCATCCTTGGCTATACCGGCCAACTCAATCTCGGGCATTCGGCCTTCTACGGCCTCGGCGCCTATGTCTCTACGTTGCTGATCGTTAAGCTCGGCGTTCCGTTTTGGGGCGCGTTCGTCGCTGGCGTCGCATTCTCGGGCTTTGCGGGCATGTTTCTTTCACTGTTCGCCGTGCGCTTGCGTGGTCACTACCTTGCGATCGCTTCGCTTGGTTTCGCGGTCATCATCTATCAGATCCTGCTGAACTGGATCAGCCTGACGCAGGGGCCGCTTGGTATCTACGGGATTTCGCCACCGCCGGCACTTACCATCGCCGGAATACAGCTTGCCGACTTTCACAACTTGACCGCCTTTTTCTATTTGGTGTCCGGGTTCACGTTTCTCGTTTACCTGCTGCTCAGTCAGTTGGTGCGTTCTCCAGTGGGAGAAACACTGACCGCTATCCGCGAGGACGAGGTATCCGCCGCGTCGCTCGGCATTAACGGCGCGGCTTGGAAGGTATTTGCGTTTGGCGTCGGCGCTGCTGTCGGCGGTGCGGCAGGCTGCTTTTACGCTAGTTTCGTCGGCACATTGGTGCCGGACGCGTTTTTTGTCACCGAGGCCTTCAATATCCTGGCCATGGTGATTGTCGGTGGCATGGGGACTTTGATCGGCCCGGTATTCGGTGCGATTCTGTTGACGCTATTGCCCGAGGTGCTGCGCGGGATCGGCGACTTACGCCTCGTCGTCTATGGCGCCGCACTCACATTTGTCGTGCTGTTCATGCCCGGCGGTCTCGTTCAGGCCGCCCGTATCGTGCAGGAAAAGCTCGGGTTTGGCGGGCCGGGATCATGATCGCAGCCGCAGAAATTGAAACTCGCGCATTGACCGCAGGCGCGCCACTGCTGCGCGCGCGTGGTCTGCATAAGAGCTTCGGTGGTGTGCGCGCTGTGTCCGATATTTCGCTCGACGTCGTAAGCGGTTCCATCTTTGCCATCATAGGCCCCAATGGTGCAGGGAAATCCACGCTGCTGAACTTGATCAGCGGCGTCTATCAACCCGATTCCGGGTCGCTTTCGTTCGGTGGTCACGACCTTTCCCGGATGCCTTCGCATCAGCGTGTTCGGCTCGGCCTCGCGCGCACGTTCCAAAAGATACGTTTGTTCAAGCAACTGAGCGTGCTCGACAACGTGCTGGCCGGATTTCACATCCATCACAAAATTCCTGCCTGGCAATATGTTGTGCACGGCGCGGCGTTTGCACGTGATCAAGAACGTTGCCGCGAGGAAGCGCTACGCTTGCTTGAATTCTTCGGCATGAGTGCCCGCCTGCGCGTGTTCGCGGGAGTGTTGTCTTATGGCGAGCAGCGCATGCTTGAGCTCGCGCGCGCGCTTGCGACCAGCCCGCGACTTTTGCTGATCGACGAGCCGGCCGCCGGCTTAAATGCCGCGGAAGTTGAGGTTTTGCTGGACCGCATCCGCATCCTCCGCAGCCGTGGCATCACCGTTATTGTTGTCGAGCACAACATGGATCTCGTGATGAACGTCGCCGACCGCATCATGGTGATGGAATATGGCCGGCATTTGTTTCAGGGCGGCCCGGCTGAGGTGCAGAAAAACCCCGCCGTGATCGCAGCCTATCTCGGTGGAGAATTGTCGTGAGCGCTCTGCTATCTGCCGAAAGGCTTGAACTCGCCTATGGGGAGGTGGCGGTTTGTCGCGACATTTCGTTATCCATCGAAAAGGGTGAAATCGTTGCGTTAATCGGCGCGAACGGAGCGGGGAAGTCCACCACGCTGCGTGCAATCGCGGGCTTGCTTCCACCGCGGCGCGGCTCGATCGTGTTTTGCGGGCGCGACGTGACCGCGATGCCTTCACACGAGCGCAGCATGCTCGGCATCGCGCTCGTTCCGGAAGGCCGTCATGTTTTTCCATTTCTCACGGTACGGGAAAATCTGGAACTCGGCGGCTTCAAGAATCGCAATGACGGCGCAAAAATTCGCCGAAAGATCGGCGAGATATTCGACATGTTCCCGCGACTATCCGAGCGCACCACGCAGAACGCTGGAACGTTGAGCGGCGGCGAACAGCAAATGCTGGTGCTCGGTCGCGCCATGATGTCGGAGCCGCAGCTGCTTTGTCTCGACGAGCCGTCGCTCGGTCTCGCGCCGATCGTTGTCCAGGACATATTCCGCACCATCCGCACGATCAACGCGGCTGGCACCAGCGTGCTCCTGGTCGAGCAGAACGCGCGCTACGCGCTGGAAACCGCGAGCCGGGGCTATGTGCTGCAAACCGGGTCGGTGATTGCGAGTGGGGCGTGCGCGGATCTCAAACAAAATCCGCGTGTTCAAGAAGCCTATCTTGGCCGCATCGCGACCGCTGCCGTTTCATAGGGACAATTGGTGGCAGCAAAAAACAAATATTCATTGGCAGGAAAATCGACGGTCGTTACCGGCGCTGGCAACGGCATCGGACGCGCGATATCACTGGCTTTCGGGAAGGCCGGCGCGGCCGTCGCCTGCGTCGATCTTGATGCGCAAGCCGCCCAGGCAACGGCCGCGACTGTCGCGAAAAACGGTGTCCAGGCCTTACCCATACATTGCGACGTCGGTAACGAGGCTGATGTCGAAGGCGCCGCAAAGGCAATTTTGGATAAGTTTCCGGCCATCCATGTTCTGGTCAACGGGGCCGCTGGTTACGATCCAAACGGCACTGTGCTTGACCTGAGTTTGTCCGATTGGAACCGCGTGTTCGCGGTCAATGTCGGCGGTGCATTTCTGATGAGCCGCGCCATTTTGCCAGCGATGATCGCTGCGGGCGGCGGCAGCATTATTCACATCGCCTCGCAACTTGGCAGCGTGGCCGCCTCGCGTCGCGCGGCTTATTGCGCGAGCAAGGGGGCGCTGATCCAACTCGCCAAGGCAATGGCGACCGATCACGCGGCGCAGAATATCCGCGTCAATACGTTATCGCCGGGAGCGGTCGAGACCGAGCGATTGATAAAGCGCTTTGGTGATATGGAAACCGCCCGGCGTACGGCCGGCCCAAAACATCTACTGCAAAGACTCGGCCAACCAGAGGAGATCGCGCTTGCTGCCGTGTTTCTGGCGAGCGATGCGTCAAGCTTCATGACCGGCGCGGACCTTTTGGTCGACGGCGGCTATAACGCAACCTGACTGTTCAACGCCCGAGAATGCTACTTGCCATTGCGCGTGGGTCGCGCTTCGGCCACGCGCCGACGTCCGCTGCCTGGAACAGATCGGACAAATGCATGTTGAACAATGCTGGTTCCTCCAGATTGATGTTGTGACCGGAATTCGCCATCACCACTAACGCAGCGGTCGGAATGTTTTTCTTCATCAAAATGCCTGGCTCGAGGCAGGGCCAATCCTCGTCCCCGGTCATGATCAGCGTCGGCACGCTCATGGTTTTCATCTTATCGACCAGATCGAATAGCGATGGGCGGCGTTTCTGCACGCCGCGCATTGTTAACGCCGCACCTTCGGTCGAATGTTCGGCAAGTTGGTCGGCGAATTCCCGCCAGCCGCGCGGATCTTTGTTCTGGTGCTGCACACGAGTCGGACCGAGGGCGTAAGCTTCCGCAGCCCCTTTCATTGTCAACTCTTCGAATCGCTTCGCGGAGGCTTCCGCCTCCTCAGCAAATTTGGCCCGCTCGCCGGGCGCTGCCCCGTAACCGCAACCCGCGACGACGATCGAGCGACAGCGCTCCGGATAAGTGAAACCAAAATGAAGGGCCGCAAATCCGCCCATTGAGAGGCCCACGATATGCGCCTTGTCGATCTTGAGTCCGTCGAGCACCGAACGGATGTCATCCCGCGCGCGATCTTGCGAATAACGCTCACCGTCCTTCGGCACATCCGAAGGCGGATAACCGCGCGCATTGAAGGTGATGCAACGGTAATACTTTGAAAAATGACGAACTTGCTGCTCATAAGAGCGGTAGTCGCCAGCAAATTCATGAATAAAAACGATTGGGACGCCTTTACCGGTTTCTTCGTAATAGAGCTTGATTCCATCGTCTGTCGTGAGATGTGGCATGAATTTCCTCTTTTAGAATGCTTGCGCGCGCGCAGACAGTCCGGCGTCGATGGTGATAACCGAGCCGCTGGTATAGGCCGAACGTTCGGAGGCAATAAACGCAATGGCGGCGCCAATTTCTTCGGCACTAGCTCCGCGGCCGAACGGCAACGGCTTGAACAGATCTTTCCAATTGTCGGCGCTTCCGGTGCGGTCGAGCGCCTTCTTTTTCATGAGGCCCACCAGTCGTTCGGTCGCCACCGGCCCGGGGCTAATCGCGACAACGCGGATACCATCCTTAGCGCTGATGCTGCCGAGTGACTGCGTAAATGCGGTGAGTGCTGCGTTTCCGGCAACGCCGCAGATATATTCGGGGTCATGGGTATCGGCCGCGTTGCCGACGACATTGACGATCACGCCATGTTTGCGTTTCTGCATCAACGCGTAAAAAGAACGACACATATTGATATAGCCGAACACTTTGAGGTCCCAAGCCTTGCGCCAGGTCGACTCATCGACGTTGAGCAGCGTACCGCCGGGGATGGCGCCCGCATTGTTCACGAGGATGTCAATGCCCGGGTAGTCGCGAGCAAGCTTGTCGACATTGGCACTGTCGGACAGATCAGCGGCCACTGTATCAACGCGCACGTTGGTCTTTTGCACAATGGCCGACTTCGCCGCGGCGAGCGCGTCTGCGCTGCGCGAGACGATGATGACGTTGCAGCCTTCGCCAGCCAGAGTCTCGGCGGCAGCACGGCCTATCCCTTTGGAGCCGCCGGTGATCAAGGCGGTCTTACCGGCAAGTTTTAAGTCCATAGGTGATACCCCTCACGAAAACACAATAGCGCGACTATGACTGCCGCGCGGATGCCCGGCAACCTGCCTCGTTTTTACCCCGCGTCGATCGCACGGCGCGCTCGTTAAACAATTTTGCGGGCGTGAAAATCAGAGATTTCAGCATCGTTATATCCTGCACCGCGTAGGATCTCATCGGTATGACTGCCCAACTCTGGCAAAGTCGAAACGATGCTTGCCGGGGTGCGTGACAATGTGACCGGCTGGCCGACTACGCGGATGTCGCCGCGCTTGGGATGATGGAGCGGCACAGCGATGCCAAGATACTCTACTTGCGGATCAGCAAAGACTTCGTCGAGTTTGTAGATCGGGCCAGCTGGAACTCCTTGCTGCTCCAGTTGTTCCAGCCATTGCGCAGAGCTTTTGGTCTTAAAAATTTCGGCCAGAAGTGCGGTCAGCCCTGGCCGATTGCGGAATCGCAGTTCGAGGGTCGCATATTCAGGTGCCTTGCCGAGATCGAGTCGCTCAAGCACCACGCAGAGCGCGCGCCACTGGCCGTCGCCGCCGATGCCGATATTGATGAAACCGTCGGAGGTTTCGAAAACCCCCATCGGCGTTGAATAAGGATGATCGTTGCCTGCCTGTCCTGGCACCACGCCGTCGACGAGATAACGCGCGGCCTGAAAATCCATCAACGCGATTTGCGCTTCCAGCAATGAGGTCTGCACCCACTGGCCGATGCCAGAACGTTCACGCTCGGCAAGTGCGATCAGAATTCCAGTCGCGGCGTAAATTCCGGCCGAACTGTCGGCCACCGCGATGCCGGCGCGCATCGGCCCTTCGCCTGGCATTCCGGTTACCCACATAAGTCCGCCCATGCCCTGTGCAATCTGGTCAAATCCAGCACGCGTGCGGTAAGGGCCGCTCTGCCCGAAGCCTGAAATAGACGCAAGAATGATGCGCGGATTGACTGCCTTGAGCGCTTCGTATCCGATCCCCATGCGCTCTTTGACGTCTGGCCGAAAATTTTCCACGACCACGTCGGCGCCTTTGATCAGCCGCATAAAGATTTCGTGCCCGGTGCGCTCTTTCAGATTGAGCGTCAGGGAGCGTTTGTTGCGATGGAGATTGAGCATGTCGGAGCCGTCGCGTGCGCCGCTCATGCCTTCATTCGGGTCGACGCCAGGAGGCGCCTCGATCTTGATTACGTCGGCGCCGAAATCACTCAGGATGCGGCAACAGGTTGGCCCAGCGCGAACGCGGGTTAGATCCAACACTTGGAGATTAGCCAGCGCGGTCGAAGGTCGCGGAGCACTCATCACAACGGTCCCTCATTTGAGGCCATCACCAGATCGCACACCGCGGCGGGAACACGCGCGTGCCAATCGCTGCAACTTTGCACTGCCGCGGCCAATGCGATCAATGCATGATCGGACTGTGGTTTGCCGACGATTTGCATCGCGACCGGCATGCCGCGGTCGTCGAATCCGACTGGAAAAGAAACCGCAGGAAAACCCAGCATATTGACGAACCGCGTCCAACGACTGAGCTGGTACAGCGTTTTCGCATTGAATAAAGGCGAGCGCGGGTTGCATTCGGCAGCCGGGGGCGTTCGTATCGAAAGCGTTGGAAGGATGATCCCCCCGGCATCCTGAAAGATATGATCGATGAAATCCGCGGCCAGTTGCGGTCGCGCCGCGACACTGGCCGCAAGCGTTCCATCGTCGATGGCGAGCCCTTTCACCAGCCGTTTTGTCAGCACCGGATCCAGCGATCCACTTTCAATCAGCATTCGATGCATGCGGGCGGCCTCTGCCTGCATGACGGTGAAAACGTGCAGGTCGAGCGCTTCGATGGCTGCGACCGCATTGCAATGGCCAATGTCGACCCCGCAAACGGCGGTGGCATCGAGCCCGTCTCGGCACGCTTTGGCAATCGGTGCCTCGGCAAGATGAAGTGCGTCGCTGACGACAGCGACTTTGGCAATCGGTTCGATGTGACGTGGCTCGGACAGGACCCGTGCGGCCGCGCCGATATCCGAGGCACTGCGGGCTAAAATGCCAATAGTATCGAGTGTCGGCGCGAGTGGCATCGAACCAACAGCCGATACCGTGCCGTAGCTCGGCTTCCACGCGGTCACACCGCAACAATGCGCCGGGATGCGCAGCGATCCGCCCGTATCGGATCCGAGAGCGACGACAGCCGAACCGCTCGCGACCGCAGCTGCCGAGCCAGATGACGAGCCCCCGGCAATAAAATCGAGATTCCACGGGTTGCCGGTGCTGCCGGACACTGCGTTGTAGCCGGACGGCTCATAGGCGAGTTCTGTCATCGCCGTATAGCCAATCCGGCGACCGCCGGCACGGTCGAGGCGATCAAGCACAACGGCTTGCGGGCCTTTCATCATCGGTAGCGGTCGAGCGAGCCCGCCGTGTGGCATGCGTGTACCGGATACAAAGATATCTTTTGCCGCGTATGGCATTCCGTCGAGAATACCGGGGGCCACAGTTGCTTCAGCTTCGAATGCTACATACGCATTCAGCCGCGGCTCGAGTCGGCGCGCAAAATCGCCCGCGTGTGCGGAAAGCCGTGCTCGCTCCACGGCATGAAGCTCACTCCAATCGCGAAAACGCAACGCCATTATGTCTTCGGGTGATGTAGATTGACGCCATCTCGCATATCAAGAACACTCGCCGTCAGCTTAACACTGACCATAGTTCGTTAGGAGCGCCAGATGTACCGAGCCATCACTGTTCTGCTCGCCATGTTGCTCTCAACAGCGGCACACTCCGCCGAGTATATGGAGAAGACGCCTTTCCAGTTATCGCGCGCGTTTTCGCCGGGTGTCATCACGTCCGGTGGAACGACGGTCTGGGTGGCTGGACAAACTGCCACGCAGGACAGTCAAGGCAACAATATTGCAAACAACTTCGAAGCCCAGGTCAAACAAGTGTTTGCTCAGGTCGACGGCGTCCTGAAACGTGCGGGCGGTAGCCTCGACAATGTTGTGGCCATGACGGTGTTTATCAAGGAATCCCGGTATGGCGATAAGTTCGTCGAAATGCGCAAGGACTTCTTTAAGAACGGAAACTACCCCGGCAGCGCACTCATCACCGTAACAAATTTCGCCAGACCCGGAATTGAGATCGAGATCCAGGCTGTCGGTGTGGTAGGCGACACCTGTTCCAGCGACAATCCATGCTCGGCCGAAGGAAAAGCCAAGAAAACTCAGAAATAAAAAGAAGTGCCTGGGCATAACTCTCGGGATTGCCGCTCGGAGCCAATTTCATGTCTTTGCTGTCGGTCCGGATGAGGACGGTTTTTCTTGCCGCGATTGCGGGCCTGCTTGCGGTTAGCGCCCCTGTGCGGGCGGCAGATTATCCGGCCCGTCCGATTATGCTTGTCGTGGCATTTCCGCCCGGCGGGCCCAGCGATGTGCTTGCGCGCATTGTCGGCAAAAAAATGGAGGAGCTGCTCGGTGCACCGTTCGTGATCGAGAACCGTCCCGGCGCTGGCGGCAATATCGCAGCCGAGAGTGTCGCGCGGGCGACACCGGATGGCTACACGCTGCTGATGGGCAACAACAGCATTCTTGCGACCAACGAAAGTCTGTACAAACACATCAACTATAGTCCGGAGAAGGATTTCATCCCGATCACTCTGATCGGCACGCAGGCCAATATCCTGGTCGTCAATGCGGAAGTTCCGGCGCGTTCGCTGAAAGAGTTGATCGCACTGGCGCAGGCGCAACCCGGCAAAATCAATTTTGCATCCTCCGGATACGGGGCGGCCGCACATCTCGCCGGCGAATTGTTCAAGTCCGAGGCAAAAATCAACATCGTGCACGTGCCCTACAAAGGTGCGGCGCCTGCCTTACAGGATGTCATCGCCGGCCACGACCAAATGATGTTTGCCACCGCCGCGTCTGTGATCGGCCACATCGAGGGTGGTCGCGTGCGTGCATTGGCTGTGACAACACTGAAGCGCACTCAGGCCTTGCCTGACATACCAACCATGGACGAGGCCGGTCTCAAAGGTTTCGACGCCAGCACATGGCACGGACTGGTCGCGCCAGCCGGTACGTCGCCGCAAGTGATTGCGATACTGCACAATGCGGCCGTCAAGGCGTTGCACGATCCGGGCGTGCAGGCTTCGCTCGGCAAGCTGGGAGTTGATATCGTCGGCGATACGCCGCAGGAATTTCAGACCTACATCAAAAGCGAAATCCCGAAATGGACCGCGATCGTGAAGGCTTCCGGTGCCACCCTGGATAAATAGCAAATGAACCAGTTAGACCGGCCGAACGCCGCGCTGGCCCGCAACGTGCGGCGGCTTGGCCATCTCGATTTACCCGGAGCGGGGCAGGTAACCATCGCCGGCCGATATGCCTATGTCGGCCATATCCCGAACAAGCAGAACCTCGGCACCTCCATTGTCGATATTTCCGATCCGAAAAATCCGCGCCTGGCCGCAACGGTGACGCTCGACGATCCGGCCTCGCACAGCCACAAGGTGCGCGTCGTGGGTGACCTGATGGTGGTGAATCACGAGCGCAATCCGACGCCGATCGGCCGGCGTGCCGAGCTATTGCCGGGCGTGCGGCGCGAACTGCACGAAACATTGGGCCGCGAGCCAAACCGGGCCGAATTGGCGAAGAAACTTAATGTCACTGAAGCAGATCTCGCTGAGATCGAGGCGGCAGAAAAGCAGCCCTACCGCAATGGCGGCTTTCGTATTTACGACGTCGCCAATCCCGCAGCGCCGAAGCTGATCCATCATCAATTGACCGGCGGCATCGGTGTCCATCGTTTCGATATGGACGAACGTTACGCCTATATCTCAACTGAAATGGACGGCTTCATCGGCAACATCCTGGTGATCTACGATCTGCGCGACCCGCAAAAACCAAGTGAAGTCTCGCGTTGGTGGATGCCGGGGCAACACGTTGCCGGTGGAGAAAAACCGACCTGGTCAGGCAAGCGACATCGCCTGCATCATGCCTTGCGTTTCGGTCACGAGATGTGGGCGAGCTGCTGGCATGGGGGCTTCCGTATCGTCGATGTGACCGATTTGAAAAAGCCAAAGACAGCAGCGTCTTACAACTATCACCCGCCATTCCCGGAGCCGACGCACACGGTCATGCCGGTGCCCGTCAAACTCGGCAACAAGCGTATTGCTATAACGATCGATGAAGAGGACCAGGCGCAGAGCGCCAATGAAGAGCAGGCACGGCGCGGTCGGCCGCATGCCGGCATGTCGATATTCGATGTCAGCGATTATGCGCAGGTGAGGCCACTTTCGTTATTTGAAGTGAGCGAGCTCGATTCACCATTTGCCCGCACGCCCGGCGCGCGCTTCGGCGCGCATCAATTCCACGAGCGCATGGCCGGCACGCTCGTCTTTGCGGTGTGGTTCAGCGCAGGTCTGCGCATTATCGATGTTGCCGATCCGTCGGCGCCGCACGAAGTCGGCTATTTCATCCCTGAGCCTGCGGGTGGACGTCCGGCGCCGCAGAGCAACGACGTGGTGCTCGATCAGCGCGGGCTGATCTACGTCGTCGACCGTCATGTCGGCTTTGACGTGCTCGAATTCGACGGCGGTCGGGCCGCCTGACTTCACTCACTCTCCCGAGCGATAGAACAGTGCGGCATCGGCGCTGAAAGCGTGACGCGATTGCGGATTGAGATAAAGCATGTGCCCGCCACGATAGAGCTTGAGCTGCACGCGGCCGGGCGGATCGAACGCGGGCATATGGTCGAGGATATAGCGGGTCATGG
>Ga0075018_10000456_pt1 | contig 12526 bp, 9 predicted proteins | sample ColStrG_CSR_2014_FD_71471 | JGI IMG/M metagenome (GOLD analysis project Ga0075018, IMG submission 71471) | Freshwater sediment microbial communities in response to fracking from Pennsylvania, USA - Cold Stream Run_MetaG_CSR_2014 | ecosystem: Environmental > Aquatic > Freshwater > Creek >... | reverse complement strand
TCCTTGACGCGCACGGCAGGCCATTGGATGGCGCGGCCGTCTCGGTGCGATCGGCAGCAAACACATTCACGACGTCGGTCTACACAGACGCGCACGGCGTGTATGTGTTCCCGCCGCTGGTGGCAGGCGAATACCAGCTCTGGGCCCAGGCAGTGACCTTCGTGACGGGGCGCGCCGAACTGGCGCTCGATGGACGACATACCGCACACCGTGATCTGAAGCTGAGGCCGCTCGAACACTACGAGGCGCAACTGACGGGCGTGGAGTGGTACGACGCCCTTCCGGACGATACGGCAAATCATCGGCGCATGAAGCAGGTGCTGTACGTCACGTGCACGGGTTGCCACGGGCTCGACGTGGTCCTGCAGAACAAGTTCGACGCGGCAGGCTGGCAGGCCATCATCCGAGCCATGGAGTCCGCCTGGTACAGCGGTTGGCGTGGCGCCTCCGACCTGCCTGCCGGCGAACTTCGGTGGGAAGGCCAGATCATGCGTCATCACCGGGATGAGCTCGCCAATTACCTCGCGGAGATGCGCGGTCCCGGTCCGTCTCCAATGGCGATCAGGCCCATGGCGCGTCCCGCTGGCGAAGCCGCCCGCGTCGTGGTGACAGAGTACGACCTGCCGGTGTCAGCGCGCGAGAATGAACTGCCTTGGTACAACGGTGCCGACTGGATGAACGGGCCCTCCACTGGCATGCACGGCATTGTAGGCACGCACGATGTGACGGTCGACTCTTCCGGGAATGCATGGATCTCGCATTCAGGAGGCCGCAGCACCTTCGAGTCGAACCGCAGCATGCTCAAGCTGGACCCAACCAGCGGCGCGATGACCACTTACAAGATGCTAGATGGAACGGGGGCGATGGTTCCCGTCGAGCAGATCAGTGGCGTGGATGCGATGGGCAACATATGGATGCATAGCGACGAGGCGTTCATCAGGCTCGACACCAGCGCAGCGACCTTCACGGAATTTCCGATGCCGACCGTGATGGGCGGCATGGCGAACTCGACCGACGTCGACTCCAAGGGACGCGTGTGGGCCAACGCACGTTTTGGCGCCGCCCGGCTGGATCCGGCCGGGTCACCGAGCGCGGGCGTGGCGTATCCCGGATGGCAGCTGTTCCAACAGCTGACGCCGGGTGATGGCGTGACCTACGGGATATCGGTCGATGCTGAAGACAATCCCTGGTGGTCCGAAAGCTACGTCGACAAGGTGGCCACGCGGAACATGGCCACGGGCCTGGTTCGCGAGATCGAGATGCGCGATCCAGACTATGAAGACCGCAAGGCGCTTGCCACGGACAGTGACCTGGCCTTCTACGATTCGATCGGAGCGGGCCAATGGTCCAGCAATTCAGCTTCGCCATTGCCATACGCCAACATGCCCCGACGACTGGCAGGTGACAAGCAGGGCAATACGGTTTGGGTGCCAAACTGGGCGCAGTCGAACCTTGCCGAGATTGATATCCACACGATGCAAGTTACCTATCATCGCCTGCCCATTCACGTGCACCCCTACAAGACGATCGTCGACCGGCACCATAACGTGTGGACGGATACATCCCTGGCCGATGCCGCGCTCAAGTTCGATCCTGCATCGGGCAACTGGGTGGTCTACAGGCTGCCTAGTCGCGGCTGTGGATCGCGGCATATGGGGTTCGACGACTTTCGCGACGAAGCCTGGATCGCCTGCGACCAGGCCAGCAAGGTCGCACGGATACAGTTTCGCACGCCCGAAGACATTCAGCGGCTGGCTGCCGCCAATACCGCCCAACGCAAGTGACGCGCCGAGAGGAATCCTATGCTTCAGTGGTTCAGCACCCTTTCCCGCAGCGAAAAGAAGACTTTCTGGGCCTGTTTCAGTGGCTGGGGCCTCGACGCGATGGATACGCAGATGTACGCGCTCACCCTGCCGACGCTGATAGCTCTGTGGGGCATGAGCAAAGGGCAGGCCGGGTTCCTGGGAACATCAGTACTGATTTTCGCCGCCCTGGGCGGCTGGATTGCCGGCATGCTTGCCGACCGCTACGGCCGCGTCAGGATTCTGCAGATCACGATCATCTGGTTTTCCGTCTTTACGTTTCTCTCCGGCCTGACGCATTCCTTTGGTGAACTGCTCGTCAGCCGCAGCCTGCAGGGGCTTGGCTTCGGCGGTGAGTGGGCCGTGGGCGCGGTCTTGATCAGCGAGACCATCAATCCGAAGGTGCGGGGGCGCGTGGTCGGAGCGATCCAGGCCGGCTGGGCTGTCGGTTACGCGATCGCCGTCCTGATCTCCACGATCCTGTTCACCTACTTGCCCCCGAATCTTGCGTGGCGGGTGTTTTTCTTCCTTGGCCTGGCACCAGCGCTGCTGGTCATCTGGATTCAGCGCAATATCGAAGAGGCCCCGGTGTTCAGCGAGTCCGGCAACGCCCAGGGCCACAAGGTCAGCGTCTGGGAAGTGTTCAGCAGGCCGTATAGACCCACAATGTTCAAGGCCGTGCTGCTGACCTTTGGTATCTACGGCGGCAACTACGTGATGATTACCTGGCTGCCGGCCTACCTGAAGCTGGTGCTCAATCTTTCGATCGCCAGTATCGGTGGCTATCTGGCCATCAACATCCTGGGCTCCTTTGCCGGCGCCTTTCTCAACGGCTGGATGGCGGACGCGGTCGGCCGGCGCAAGACATTCATCATCATCGCCATGGCCCAGGCCGTCGCCGTGGCGATCTATACGCTGACCCCGATCAACTTAACGGCAACACTGTTTCTAGGCTTTGTGTTGGGCACCTTGCAATCGGGCACTGCGGCCGGAACCGGTGCCTTCCTGGCAGAGCTCTTTCCCACTCACATCCGCGGAACGGCCCAGGGATTCACCGGCAATGCCGGGCGTGCCATCGGCGCGGTCATGCCTACGATCGTGGGCGTGCTGAGCGCAGACATCAAGTTGGCTGCGGCCATGGGTCTTTGCGCGTGCGCGAGCTATGTGATCGTAGTGGTGGCAGCGCTGCTGCTACCGGAGACGCGCGGCCGCGATCTCAGAACGATCAGCATGCAGATGGGTAGGGCCTAAAATGCGAGCAGCTCTGATGGTACGCTGTTCGATCGTCGCGCTCGGGTTGCTGGTTGCGCCCGTCCTGACGGGGTGCGCCAGAACCGCAGTCCGTCCCGATTTTGGGGTTGTCCAGACGCTTGCTCCAACGGGTGCCCTGCGTGTGGCGCTCTACACCGGGACGCCGACATCCCTGCTGGGGTCTTCTGACCTTCGTGGCGTGGGCTATGAGCTTGGCAAGGAACTGGCGCGACGGTTGGGTGTTGCATTTGAACCCATAGTGTTTTCGAAGAACGCCGATGTACTGGATGCCGTCACGACCGGACGTGCCGACGTGGCATTCACAAACGCCTCGGCCGAGCGCGCCAAGCAGATGAGTTTCACCCAATCCTACTTGGTGATCGAGCTCGGCTATCTTGCGCGCGAGGGAGCACCAGTCAGGTCGTTGAGCGACGTCGATCGAGCCGGAGTGCGAGTCGGTGTCACAGCAAAGAGCTCCTCCGATACGATCCTGTCGCGCGATCTGAAGAGCGCCGAGGTTGTGCGCGCGGAATCGGTATCCGCCGGCGTCCGGTTGATGGCGGCTGGTGCCATCGACCTATACGCCACCAACAAGGCAACCCTGTTCAAAATGGCGGATCAATTGCCCGGTGCGCGAGTGCTCGAGGGTAATTGGGGCCATGAGCAACATGCGCTCGGCGTGCCGCTCGGCCGGGAACGCGGCCTCCCCTACGTGCGCGCGTTCATCGCGGATGCGGTCGCTTCCGGGCTGGTGCAGGCGGCGGTCGCGAGGGCAGGGTTGCGGGGCTCGGTCGTGGCGGGCGTGTTGCAGTGATCTTGCAATGTTCTGTAATAGTGAGGTAAAGCCAATATGAAAGTCATCGTTTCCCTCGCCGCACTGGCGTTCGCGTATGCGAGTTCTGCGCGAGCAGGGACAGCCTGTGAAGACCTCACCAAGTTGAACCTGCCTCACACCGAGATCACAGAGGCCCGGATAGTCGCGAAAGGTGAGTTCGCTCCTCCTCCGGGCGCTGTCGGAGGCCCCGAGACAGGCGCTGCCTATAGGGCTCTGCCAGGCTTTTGCCGGGTACTGGCCACTCTTCGCCCAAGCTCGGATTCGGATATCAAGATCGAGGTCTGGTTGCCAACGGAGGGTTGGAACGGCCGGCTTGAGGGAGTAGGCAACGGGGCATTCATGTCGAGCATCTTCTACTGGAATCTGGCCGAAGCTGTCAGCCAGGGGTATGCGGCCGCGGCGACGAATACCGGGCACGAAGGCAATAGCGGCGAGTTTGCCTTCGGGCACCCCGAGAAGCTTATCGACTGGGGCTACCGCGCCGTGCATGAAATGACCGTTACCGCCAAAGCGATTATCACGGCCCGTTACGGAAATCCGGCCAAGCACGCCTACTGGAATTCCTGCTCCACAGGAGGTCGCGAGGGCTTGATGGAGGCGGAGAACTACCCAAACGACTTCGACGGTCTTGCGGTCGGAGATGCCGCCAATCCCATGACCCGTAATCAGGCCAGCACCCTCTACAGCACGCTCGCCGTGAACAAGGACCCGGCGGGATTCCTCAGCCCCGCCAAGTGGTTGGCTTATCGCAAAGCGGTGGTGAACAAATGCGATGCCACCGACGGGGTGAAGGACGGATTGCTTAGTGACCCTATGGCATGCAAGTTCGACCCGAGGGAGATGGAGTGCAAAAGCGGCGATCGGGACGACTGTCTCACGCCCCCGCAGATCGCTGCGCTCACCATGGTGCTCGCCGGCATGAAAAATCCGCGCACCGGTGAACAGCTTCATCCGGGTTGGCCCGTAGGGGCGAACCCGAACCCGACTATGGTGGTTGGTCGCGAGCCCGAACAGGTGGCCATTGATACCTTTCGCGCCGTGTTCCAGAACCCCAACTGGGACTACCACACGATGGACTTCGACAAGGATATAGCCTTGTCAGACAAACTTGGGAACCGGCTGATGAACGCTGTAGATGAGTCGCGCCTGAAGACGCTGTTTGGCCGTGGCGGCAAGATCATCCTGTATCACGGCTGGAGTGACGCCAATATCTCTGCGCTGCTGGGGATAAAGTACTACGCAGATGCGGTCGAGGCCAACGGCGGCACATCGAAGACCTATAACTCCATCCGCCTGTTCATGGTGCCGGGCATGGGTCACTGTGGAGGCGGCGAGGGCCCCAATACCTTCGACAAGATGAAAGCAATCACCCAGTGGGTTGAAGAGGGCAAGGCGCCCGACCGGATTATCGCTGTGCACGCCGGGTCCAACGAAACTGTGGTCCGTAGTCGTCCTCTATGCCCCTATCCCCAGGTTGCGAAATATCTGGGCAAGGGCAGCAGCGACGAAGCCGGCAATTTCTCGTGCACAACGCCCCAGGCGCCCAAACTCTCGAGAGTCAACGCTCATGGGTAGCAGGCGTGAATTCATCCGGGCTGGTGCGCTGGCTGCGGCCGCCGGAGTCGTCGGCGGCAAGGCGGTTGCGGCGGAGTCGCAGCCATCGGGCACGGTGACGAACCCCGTGCGGAGTTTTGCGGGAGACAAGAGCTACGCGGCCTCGGCGAACCCTAAGCCGTGGAGCAAGCCGCAGCGGAAGACTCCGCCGATATCCATTGATGTCCATTCGCATTGGTCGCCTGACAGCTACCTGAAGGCCAAGGCAGAGCTGGGCAGGCCCGACTTCCTGGACCCTATCAACCACGACATGGAGCGGCGCAAACACATGATGGATGCCATGGGCATCCAGACTTCGCTGTTGACCCTGGGCGGCTTTCGGCCGTGGCAGTGGGTAACTGCAGAGCAAGGTGCTCGAATTTCCCGGGTAAGCAATGACGCAGCGCTCGAGGCGCACGCCACGTACCCTGATCGCTTCATCGCGGGAATCGAGTTGAATTGCAGCGATCCGGTCGGCTCCCTGTTCGAGTTGAATCGCGTCGCCGGCAAGCCCGGCATGGTGTGCGTGCACCTGCCTACATCCCTGGCTGGCCGGGACTTCTTGTATGAGCCCGAATTTGCCCCAGTGCTGGCCCGTATGGAGGAACTCGGCCTGCCAATCCTCCTGCATCCGCTCGACGGTGAGCCCAACTGGTTTGCGGGCCATCGGCTGGCTGATGTGTATTCGGGGGCCGATCCCAACGCGAACGAAGCGGCCAGCCGCTTTCCGGGATTGACTAATTCCCTCGGTAACAACCTCGAGATGGCCGTGACGATAGCCAAACTGATCGTCTCCGGTACGCTCGACTATTATCCCACGCTGACTTTCATTGCCACGACCGGTGGCGGGGCCTTTCCGTATGTGGCGGGGCGCCTGGAGAGTCGCAGTGGCAACAAGGCCAAGCTGCCCGTGTATTCCTACCTCAGGCGCTTTTACTACGACTCACTCACGTATTGGCCGCCGTCATTGCGCTACCTGGCCGAGATGGTTGGGTCCGACCGTATTGTGCTGGGAACAGACAACATGTATTGGCCTGGCAGCAACCAGATGACGGACCAACCGCATTCGATCATCGATCAGGCAAATTTCAACGATCAGGATCGCGACCTGATTCTACGGGGAAACCTGAAGAGACTATTCAAGATCTAGCGGAGGATTAATGCGAACAGCACTATTCATCGCCTTGCTGACCGGTATGGCCTCTGTAGCCTTGGCCCAGTCTGCAACCGCGCCCAAGCCACCCAAGGATGCCGCCATGTACTTTAGCGATGCCGACCTCCAGGGCATCATTCGCAGTATCCCGCCCGCAAAGGAAACCGGCAAGCCGGGTGGATTCAGCAAGCGCCTGTTTGCCGACAGCACCTACAGTACTGCACTAATCCGGCTCAGTGAACCTGACCAACCGCACGCGCACGGCACGTGGAGCGAGGTGTTCGTCATCAAGGAAGGATCCGGGATTCTCGAGACCGGCGGATCGATCACCGGGGTGACCGGCCACAGCTCCGCGACTCATGGCGCGCTTTTCCTTGATCAACAGGGCAAGCCGCACGCTCCCGCGGAACTAGCGCCGGCTGCGCGGCGTGGGGCGCCGGGCGACCTGGCGGGCACAGGCATAGAGGGCGGGCACCAGCAACAAACGGGCCCTGGCGACGTGATCCTGATTCCCGCCGGTGTCGCCCATCATTGGTTGAAAATCGACCAGCCGGTGGTTTATCTCGATACCAAGTTCCCGAAGGCTGAGTAGGTGCAGCAACAATGACTGGGTCAACGTCCGCTTTGGCTTCGCGATGCTTGATCCCGCCGACGAAGTTCCGAATATCAATGATCGCGTGGGTGGGTGTCGCAGCGAGCGTGCTCGCGACCGCTCCAGTAATGGCCGGGAGTCATTGCGTGGATCTGGCCGCATTGCACGGCGCCAATGTCACGATCACAGTGGCGGAGGTCGTCGATTCGGCTTCCACCGTCTCGGACTCCCTTGCGCAGACCAAGGTGCAAACCCCATTCTGCCGCGTGGGTGGCTTCATTTCTCCGACGGGCGATTCCCATATCGGATTCGAGGTATGGCTGCCGGTTGCCGGGACCTGGAACAGCAAGCTTGCAGCGGTCGGAAACGGGGGGCTGTCTGGCGCCCTCAACTACCGGGCGATGCTGTCCGCTTTCAATCGCGGCTACGCAACCATGACCACTGACCTTGGCCATATCAGCACGCCTCCCGGTTCGGTGGAAGACGCTACCTGGGCCCTGGGACATCCGGACAAGGTCGTCGACTATGCATACCGCGCGGAGCACCTTTCGACACAGGCGGCCAGGCAGGTGATTGCCAACTACTACGGGTCCGGTCCGGCGCACTCCTACTACAGCGGCTGCTCGGCCGGCGGCATTCAGGGAATGACGGAACTACTCCGCTTTCCGGGGGACTTCGACGGCTACATCATTGGTGACGCGACGCCTGATCACCTGGGACAGGAGATGGCCGCATTCTGGAATACGCTGGCCGCGTCCCTCGCGAGTCCACCGGAGGCGCTCAAGGCCCCCGAGGTCATGGCCGTTCACAAGGCGATCCTGCAGCAGTGCGCGGGCAAGGATGGCGGGCTCGCCAGTGACCCCTTCCTGAGCAACCCGCAGGTCTGCAAGTTCGAGCCCAGCAAGCTGCAATGCGCTGCCGGACAGGACGGAGCGACTTGCCTGACAAAAGCGCAGGTAGGAATCCTCGAGCGCATCTATGGCGGTCCGGCCAGTCCCGGGACCCGTGAGCGTATCCTGTCCGGCTTGACGCCGGGGACAGAACTGGGATGGGACAAGTACTTCGTCGGCAAGTCCAACCCGGTAGGCCCGGAACGACCGTGGGCCGGCTTCCTGGCAAGCATGGTCTACTCGGACCCGGACTACCTGAGCCAGCAGAAATATCTCTCCTTCGACTTTGACAAGGACTATCAGCGCCTGAGGCAGCAGGTCGTGGGCGGGGAATCTCTAGATTCAAGCTGGAACACGCGAAACCGCGATCTGGAACCCTTCCGGAAGTCCGGAGGGAAGGTGATCCACTACCACGGCTGGGATGATCCCAACATTCCCGCGCTCGAAGCCGTCAAGTTCTATCAGGATGTCGTTGCTGACCAGGCTGCTCGCCGTCGCATGACGTCGCGAGAAGCCCAGGTGGCAACCCGGGAGTTCTACCGGTTGTTCATGGTTCCGGGCATGGGGCATTGCAGTGGCGGCGAGGGTCCTTCCAGCTTTGGCCAGAACGGGCAACGCCCCCTGAAGCCTGATCCCGAGTACGACACCTTGAGTGCGCTGGAAGATTGGGTCGAACAGGGAGCCGCGCCGGAGCAATTCATCGGGTCTCGGGTCGACGTGAAGACCGGGGCCATCGACATGACCCGCCCAATCTGCGCCTACCCGAAGAGCCCGGCCTGGAAGGGCAGCGGCAGCGCCTTCGACGCAAGCAATTTCACCTGCATTGGCGGTTCGGCACCGTCAAAGCGGAAGTAGCGATTGCAATGCCCGCCAGCGACGGTAGCCTGTCAACGCCATTGGCGGCTCGGTCGAGCATGGCATGAGCGCATTGCCCGGGGGCGGCTATGCATTTGCAGAGCGACGCGCGCGCATCGTCGCAATCGTATCCGCATCCAGCGGCAACCTGGTCGAATGGTTCGATTTCTATATATACGCTTTCTCGGCCATCTACTTCGCGCCAGCGTTCTTCCCCAAATCAGACCCGACAGCCCAGCTGTTGAACACAGCGGGCGTGTTTGCCGCCGGATTCCTGATGCGCCCGATCGGTGGATGGCTCTTAGGGCGCCTCGCCGACCGACGAGGCCGCAGGATTTCGCTTCTGATATCGGTGGCCATGATGTGCGTCGGGTCCCTGATGATCGCTTGCGTGCCTGGCTACGCGGCCATCGGCGCCTGGGCGCCTGCGCTGCTGTTGCTGGCCCGTTTGATCCAAGGACTTTCTGTCGGCGGTCAGTATGGAACCACAGCGACGTATATGAGCGAGGTGGCACTCACGGGGAAGCGAGGCTTCTACTCGTCTTTCCAGTACGTAACGCTCATCGGCGGCCAGTTGTTTGCCGTGCTGGTCATCGTATTGCTGCAGCAATTGCTGGGTGAGTCCGAGCTGAAGGCATGGGGATGGCGTATTCCATTCGTCATAGGCGCTGCTACGGCAGTCGCCGTCCTGTTGCTCCAACGCACATTGCGCGAGACATCCACTGCCAAGACGCGCGCCAGTCGCGATGCCGGCAGCGTCGCCGAACTGTTTCGCCATCACAAAGCCGCTTTCTTCACGGTGCTGGGATTTACGGCCGGTGGATCACTAATTTTCTACACGTTCACGACGTACATGCAAAGGTACCTTGTCAATTCCGCCGGGATGTCGATCAAGACTGCCAGCAATGTGATGACCGGCTGCCTGTCCATCTATATGTGCATGCAACCGGTTTTCGGGGCGCTTTCCGACCGTATTGGTCGGCGCCGTAACATGATGCTATTTGGCGCACTCGGATCACTATGCACCGTGCCGATCGTCACGGCATTGCATGCGGTGACCGGTCCCGTGGCGGCATTTTTCCTGATCACGCTGGCCCTGGCCATTGTCAGCTTTTATACGTCTGTCAGTGGCATCGTGAAGGCCGAAATGTTTCCCGCTGAAGTACGCGCGCTGGGCGTAGGCTTGGCCTATGCCGTGGGCAATGCCCTGTTCGGCGGGTCGGCTGAGTACGTGGCCCTCGGACTTAAGTCGATTGGGCACGAATCTGCATTCTATTGGTACGTCACCGGCATGATGGTCATAGCCTTTTTCGTGAGCCTGCGGCTGCCGCGAGTAGCGAGCTACCTGCAAAGTGATCGCTGAGGAACGGTCATTTATGTCACGCCCCAGGTCTATTACTCGTCGCCAAGTGCTTCGGTCGGGAAGCGCGTTGGCGGCCTTGGTGGCGCTCGAGGGGTTACCCCACTACGCCGGCGCGGTCGCGCCGAAGACAGACATCACCGGTGAACTCGCGAGCTACATGGCGGCAACGCGCCACCGCGCCATTCCGGCAGAGGTCGTCGAGGCCTGCAAGCACCGGGTTCTCGATACATTCGGCGCTATGATTTCTGGTGCCCGTATGAAGCCCGGATTGATGGCGGCTGAGTATGTGCGCCGGCTGGGCGGAACCGACCAGGCCTCCGTGGTGGCGTCCCAATTGCGCACGACGGCGGTCAACGCAGCCCTGGCCAATGCCATGTGCGCGCATGCCGACGAGACCGATGATTTCGAGCCCGTGACGAAGGCACATCCCGGGTGCTCTTCGGTGCCCGCCGCATTGGCGATGGCTGAGAAGAACGGAGCATCCGGCGAGGTCTTCATCCGCGCCGTGGCACTTGGCTACGACGTCGGTTGCCGCTTGTTGATGGCACTTGGCCCGGATCTCGTACGCAATACCCATCGCGGTGCGGAAGGCACCAGCTCCACTTTCTGCGCCTTGGGTGCGGCGGCGCCGCTCGCGGGGCTAGACGAGCAGCGCATGCGCTTCGCCATTTCATATGCTGCCCAACAGGTATCCGGGCTCTGGAGCTGGGTGAACGATGAAGACCACATCGAGAAGGCGTTCGACTTCGCGGGTATGGGGGCGCGAAACGGAGTGATGGCGGTCACCATGGCTGAGGCTGGCATGACCGGCACTTCGGATGTTCTGGACGGCGCGCACAACTTGTTGATCGCGCTTTCCACGCAGCCAAACCCCGGAGCCATGGTTGAAGGGCTGGGTACGCGCTACTACGTGACTGAGACGGCGATAAAGACATTCTCCGTGGGCTATCCGTGCCAGTCAGCGCTCGATGCGATGCTCATCCTCCGGCGGCAATATGGCCTGGCACCTGCGAATGTGCAATCAGTCCTGATCAGGGTGCCCACAGATGCCGTAGGCATCGTGGGAAACAGTGCAATGCCCGACGTGAATTGCCAGCATCTGGTCGCTGTTGCGCTGCTGAAGGGAGCCGTCTCCTTCGCAGACAGTCACGACACGTCACTGATGAAAGATCCGACCGTCCTTGCCGTTCGCCGGAATCTGGAACTCCAGGGAGAAGCTTCGCTTATGGATCCCGCCGCGCCGCGCGGCGCAATCGTGACGGTACAGCTGACTGACGGCCGCCAGGTGGAGCACCACACCCGCTTTCCGCCCGGAACAAAGGAAAATGCGCTGTCGACCGAGGCGGTGGGTGCCAAGGTGCGTGACCTCATTGCTCCCGTGCTGGGCGGAACAAAGGCGGGCAAACTGATCGACCAGGTCAACGAGCTGGAGAAGCTCGACGATGTACGCCGATTGCGCTCGCTGCTAACTACTTAGGCTGAGCCGATGAGCGACGCTGTGTTGCCGCCCATCGCGGATAGCCCAATGACGCGATACCCTGGCCAGCGCACTTTGCCGCTCGACTTTCTGCTGAGTGAAATGGTTGCGCATTGACCAGACGGTGCCCGCGACGAGCAGCAGCAATATTGCGATCGCCGCGTAAGCGCTGCTGATCACGCTGGCAGGTGTCGCAGTGTTGGCCCGTGCGCTGGCAGTTCCCAGGATCAGCGTGGCCCCGATATACGGAGCTACGACGGTACCAATCGAATTGCAGGCGTGCGCCAGTGTCAAACGCCTCGGCGTGTTCGCTGGAGCTCCGAGATCAATGACCAAGGGGTTCGCAGTCACCTGTACGACGGTGACACCGGCGGCGATGACAAATAGCGCGCCGAGAAAGGCGGGGAATGCCGACAAGCCGGCCGCAGGAATGAACAACAGACATCCGACCGCCATCAATGTCAGGCCAACGGTCACCGAACGCAAGTAGCCGAGCGAATCGATCAGATACGATGCCGGAATCGAGATGAGGGCGCAACTGGCGAAGCAGCAGAACTGAACCAGCGTCATTTCCGCATAGTTGAGCTGGAACAACTCCCGTAGCTTGGACATCAGAACATCGTTAAGGCTTGTGATGCTCCCGAATACGAAGAACAGGGAATAGGCCATGGGAGCGAGCAGCCGGTGCCTGGAACCCATGTGTGGCCCTGATTGC
>Ga0075018_10000452_pt1 | contig 12545 bp, 11 predicted proteins | sample ColStrG_CSR_2014_FD_71471 | JGI IMG/M metagenome (GOLD analysis project Ga0075018, IMG submission 71471) | Freshwater sediment microbial communities in response to fracking from Pennsylvania, USA - Cold Stream Run_MetaG_CSR_2014 | ecosystem: Environmental > Aquatic > Freshwater > Creek >... | reverse complement strand
GGTAGGGCACCCACGACCAGCTCCCGGCGAAGGTGGTCCCGGTCTGCGTCTGCAGCACTCGCAACAGCGACAGTCCGAGGAAGAACAAGCCGAGCGCCATGAGCAGGGCGCCACCGACGCCCCAAGCCAAGTAGCGCCCCAGATTCTTGAGAGGGTCGACGGTCTCCTGGGTGGCATACGCCTTCAGGAGGGCCCATAGATCCTGAACGATCTCGGAGACGGTTTTCTGCTGTGGCTTGGCCACGGATTTCCTCGACTGTCGGGATCGGGACGGCGAACGGTGCGTGAGGCGAACCATCCTGGCACGCGTCCGGCACCGCGGAGGTTGCGAAGGTGTAGCTCGCGCTCGCACGCCGTGCAAGGACGGCGAGCGGTCACGCGGGGGTCAGTCGCCCTCTGCAGCCAATCGGCGGGCGAGGTGGTCGTGTTCCTCACTCAGGAGCGCGGCCAGCCGGTCGGTGCGCTGGGCGGCGTCGGTCGCGGCCAGGAGTGCGTAGTGGTCGGCCGGGCCGACGGGGGCCACGGCGGCGGCCTGATAGCTGGCCAGCACCGGATCGTCACTCAGTTCCACCGTGGCCGGCGCCACGTCATCACCCAACTCCGAACGCAACGCCAGGACCCGTCGGAGCATGGCCACGGTGATGGCGATCGCCTCGCTGAGTCCCGCGGTGGGCGGGGGCTCGTCCCAGTCCTCGACCTCGGCGCGGGGGTACGGGTCATCGCTCAGCCAGTCGAGCACCCGGATGCGTCGAGTGCCCACCGCGCCCACGACCCATCGGCCGTCATCGAATCGAGTGGCCTCGCTGATGCGCGCCACTGTGCCCACCGTGGTGCGGATGTCTCCCCCGCCGACCTCGCTCCCCCGCTCGATGAGCACGACCCCGAACTCACCCGGACCGTCGAGGCAATCTTGGACCAGTGCCCGGTAGCGCTCCTCGAAGACATGGAGTGGCAGGTAGACGCTGGGGAAGAGCACGGAGCCCAGCGGAAACATCGCCAGGACGGTCACGTCGCCACATTACGAGGCGGGGCGTGGTCCTATCGCGTCGAGCGACAACCCGGCGCCGTACTGGGCGAGAGCGATCGCCACCTCGTCGGTGATCGCCACCGCGACGGGCGAAACCCCGTTCACCACGACGGCAAAGCTGAGGTCGGCGCCCGAAGCCGCATGAGCAAAGCCGGCCAGGGCCGCCACTTCGTTCAACGTGCCCGTTTTGGCCCGGACGTTGCCCGCCGCGGGCGTGCCTCTCAGCCGCTTGCGTAGCGTGCCCGTCTCCCCGGCCACCGGCAGATCGCCGGCCAGCGTGGATGTCGGACCTTGGTGGTCGAGTGCTCCGACCAGCAGGTCACAGGTCACCCGGTTGCCGACGTCGAGTCCCGAGCCGTCGATCGTCACCGAGCCGTTGGTCGGCAAGTCGAGACGAGCGAGTGTGTTCTGCACGTCTTTGGCTCCGGCGGCGGTGGTTCCGGGAGCACCGTCGTGCGCGGCGACGTCCTTCAAGAGGATCTCAGCCGTGGTGTTGTCGCTGCTGCGCAGCATCTCCCCGACGGTGTCAGCCATGGAGAGGGACTCGAGCGAGGCCACCGCAGTGGCTCCGTCCGGTGCTTTCGCCGCGGAAGGCCCGCCGGTCACGGCCACGCCGCGCGCGGCCAGGAGTGAGATGAGGGTTTCCGCCGCCAACAACGCGGGCTCACCCTGTTGGCGGTTGTTGGTGGGAACGTCAGGGGTGCGGGACAGCCCGGTGAAGCCGTCGTTGACGGTGAGCGCCCCCAGCGGGCCGATCTCCCCCGTGCGGATGTAGCGCGCCGGCCAGGTGGCGACATAGCGCTGGGTATCGAACTTGGTGTCGTCGCCGAGGACGTTCCCCTGAATCTTGGTGATTCCGGCGGCCTTGATGGCATCTGCCAACTTTGCGTAGTCGTTGTGGCGCTGGTCGGGCTCCTCGAATGTGGTCGTGTAGCCCGATGTCGTTAGCAAGGGGTCTCCTCCCCCCACGATGTAGAGATCGCCGTCGATTACGCCGTCGGTGGTGGTCGCCACGGTCACTGCTGAGGTAGACACCTTGGTGTCGCCCCCTAGTCGATCGAGCACCGCGGTGGCGGTGAGGAGCTTCTCGGTCGATGCCGGCATCACGGGCTGATCGCCATTGATGCGCTCCACCACCCGTGAACCGGCGTGCACGGTCACACACGTCGCCGGGGTCGACGTGGCCACGATTGCCGCTAGCGCCGCCCGGAGGCGGGCGTCGGCTTGCGCGGCCGCCAGGACTCCCGGCAGACGCCGGGCGGACAGCACCGGCGTCATCGGAGAAGGGGCAGCGGGGGCCGGGGCAGCAACGGCAACCACCGGGGCGGCGAGCGGGCCGGCGGACAGTCCGACCGCTCCGACAAGGAGCACCACCAGCGCGGACACAGCTACGGAACGGCGGCGAGACATTCGAACGAGGCTAGGGGTTCCCGATGGCGCTTTGGTGTCAGCTCACCCGTGGCGCCGGGCCTGCCATCGGGCTCGCTCCCACATCCGGGCCAGGGAGCTGACGGCTCGGTCCGACGACGGATAGCACAGGCGTCCCGCGTCGACGGTGCCCCGCACTGCGGCGTTGTCGGGAAAGGTCACAGCCAGCTCCGTCGCCACGAGAACGGGCTTGCCCAACTCGTCGCTGAGCTCGGCGGCGACGGTCGTGTAGCGGTGGTCCTGGCGGTCATGGAAGGCCGTGATGCGGTCCAGACCCCACTCGGGGAAGAACGGCCCGTCGGATTCCATGCGTCCCTGGTTCGACTGGATACCCATGCCCAACAACACGATGGCGTCCACATCCGGGTGGCGGGCCACGATGGCGAGCACGGCGGGGATGGTGTCTTTCGTCTCGCCTCCGGCCAGGTCAATGGGGTTGTTCCGGCTCCACCGGGGCGGGAGCTCGACGTCGAGAGCGGCGATGAGGTCGTCGGGGATCGCCAGCAGCTCGAGATCGGTACCGGCGATGGCGTCGGCCGTCACCACTCCCCAACCGCCGGCCGTCGTCACCACCGCGACCCGGTTTCCGCGCGGTGCCGGCTGCGTGGCAAAGGTGGCGGCGACGTCGAACGCTTCGGAGATGCTGTGGGCCCGAATCACCCCGGCCTGACGGCACATGCCGTCGAACACGCGGTCATCGGTGGCCAGCGACCCCGTATGGCTGGCCGCGGCGCGTTGACCCCCTGTCGTCGCACCACCCTTGACCAACACCACCGGCATGCGTTCGGCCGCCGCCGAAATCTCGCGGAAGAATCGACGCCCGTCGACGATGCCCTCGACGTAGGCGAGGGCCACATCGGTTTCGGGATCCTCGGCGTAGAAGCCCAAGAAGTCCGTCACGCCGACCATGGCGGCGTTGCCGGCGGAGACGGCCCGGCTGATCCCGACGCCGGTCGCGCAGGCGTAGTTCATGAACGACGACACGAAGTTGCCCGACTGGCTCGCCACCCCGATGCGTCCGGCGGGCGGATAGGGCGCCACGATCTGGGCGCAGAGCGACGACGGGGTGGAGACCACCCCTTGGCCGTTGGGGCCGACGACGAGGATGCCGAGCGACTCAGCGAGAGCCACCAACTCGTCCTGGGCTCGGCGGCCCTCCTCCCCCGCTTCGCCGTAGCCGGCCGAGGCGAGAAAGGCGGCACGGATGCCCTTGTCGGCCGCGGCGCGCAGGACGTCGGCGTTGGTGGCTGCCGGCGTGCAGACGAAAGCGAGCTCCGCCTCGCCGGCCGGGATGTCGTCGAGAGAGGGCACGGTGTCGACGCCGAGCACGGGAGCGGCCTCGCGATTGGTGGCGAAGACCCGCCCGGCGTAGCCGTTAGCCAAGATGTTGTGCAGCGCTACGAATCCGAACTTGCCCGGGTGAGTGGAGGCGCCGACCACGACCACACCCTGAGGATCGAACAAGGCGCGGAACTGCTCCGTCGTCGCCATCAGGCCCGCACCTCCACGAGCGCATCGACGGCAATGGGCACACCGGCCACGACGATCAGTGGATTGAGGTCAGCCGACACCAGTTCGGGGGTGGCCGTTGCGGCCCGGGACAGACCGAGCAGCGCTTCCGCGAGCCGCTCTCTGTCCACCGGCGGCTCACCTCGAAACGGTCCCAACAGGGCCTGCGTCCGCAATTCATCGATCATCTCGTCGGCATCCACCCGCTCGATAGGCACGAGACGAATGGCTACGTCGGCTAGGGCCTCGGCGAAGATCCCACCGATCCCCACCATGACCGTCATGCCGAACTGCGGGTCCTCGCTCAGCCCGGCGATCAGCTCTCGGTTGCCGCGAAGCATGGGGGCGACCAGCACCTGGACATCGCCGTCGGCGGGCGTTGCTGCGCTCAGCAGTTCGCGGGCCGCGGCGCGCACCGAATCGGCGTCGCCCAGATGCAACCGGACCAACCCGCGCTCGGTCTTGTGGGCGATGAGATCCCCGTTGAGCTTGGCCACGACCGGGTAGCCCAACTCGTCGGCCGCGACGACCGCGTCATCGGGATCGCGGGCCAGTCGTTCCTCCGCCAACGGGACGCCGAATCGGCCCAGTAGGGCCTTGGAATCGGCCTCCGAAAGCGTGATCGACCCGGAATCCGGGCTGGGGGTGGGCATAGGTGCGTACCCTACTCAGCGATGCCCGACCCGCCCGCCGAACCGCAGGGGCACCTTTCCGGTGCGTCCTTCCCGGTCAGCGGGATCATCGAGGCGTTCTACGGTCCCCCCTGGTCGTGGACCGTCCGGTCCGAGGTGATGGCCTGGTGTCACGAGCGGGGCATGGACGTCTACCTCTACGCCCCGAAGGACGACCCCCTGCATCGTGAGCGCTGGCGGGAGCCCTACGGCCCGGAGGCGTTGACCGAGTTCGAGAACCTGGTGGCGGCCGGAACGCTGGCGGTGGGCTTCGGCATCTCCCCGGGTCTCAGCATTGACTATCAGTCACCCGACGATCGTGAGGCGCTCGGCCGCAAGGTCGACCAATTGGTCGAGCGCGGGGTCCGCATGGTGGCGCTGCTCCTCGATGACATCCCCGTACGGTCGGGACTGGGGGCGGAGCATGCGGCGCTCACGACGTGGCTGCACGACCACCTCGACGGTCGGGCCCACCTGGTCCTGACGCCAACCGAGTACACCGGCACGCACCCGACTCCCTATCTCGACGCGCTGGCAGCCGGTGTGCCCGAGGAGGTGCCCATCGGCTGGACCGGAGCGACCGTCGTGTGTGACGAGATCACGGTGGCCCAAGCGCAAGCCCGCGCCGCCAGCCTTGGCGACCGTCCCCCGTTTCTCTGGGACAACTATCCCGTGAACGATGCGGTGATGGCCGACCGGCTCTTCATGGGCCCGCTGCGGGGGCGCGACCCCGGTCTCGGCACCGTCTGCTCTGGCTACGCATCTAACCCCATGGGGCAGGGTCTGGCGTCGAAGCCGGCCCTCGCTTCGATCGCGGCCTATGTCAACGGTGGAGATCCACAAGCTGGCTGGGAGGCCGACCTCGGGCGGCTGGCCGTGTTCGCGGAGGCCTGCGATGGTGAGCACCCACGGGACCTCGTCCGCGCCGTGGTAGCTAGCGATGCATCCGAAACCCCGCTCGCGGCATTGGAGGCGTGGTTGGTGGCGGCCAAAGACTGCACCGCGCCTGGGCTCGAGGACGAGGTCGGCCCCTGGCTCGGGCAGGTGCACCGCGAGGCGCGCGTCGGGCTGAGCGCCGTCAATGTGCTGCGGCAGCTCACGTCGAGCGACGATGGTCCGGACCAGGGTGGCCAGGCATTGGCGCTAGCGGCCGGGTGGCTCCCGTTGCGTCGGGCCGAGGTCTCGGTCATGGGGACGCGTGGCTCATTGCGTCCTGTGCTCGGTCAATCAGATTCCGGCGCGTGGACCTACCAGGCTGAGGCCGTCACCGAATCAGCCAACGCCATCGATGACCTCGTCCGCCATGCCTTGGCCCGCGCCGCGGAGCCTGGGAGCCGGTGACCGTCGTTCCGGTGCGCAGCAGGCCTCCGGCGGGCGGTCGGGCGCGGGTCAGGGTTCGAGCGCGGCCCGGAAGAAGTCCCGGATGTGTTCGAGGCGGGCCTCGAGCATCGCTTCCGCCAACGGGTCGGCATCGAGCAGACCTTCGATGAAGGGCAGATCGCCGAAGTAGCTCAAGAGGGCGCCATAGCCGGTGAGCAGCAGTTGCTCGGGGTCGAACTTGCGGAAGTTGCCAGCGCCCATCTCGCGGGCGAAGTAGTCGACTGCTCGCTGAAAGAGCGGCCGCAGGGCGACGCCCAGGTCCACGCCGAGGGCGCTGTTGGCATCCAGGGCCTCGCGCCGGACGATCCGCACGAAATCAGGGTTCTCGCGAAAGAAGCCGAATCCCGCGGTGATGACCCGATCGACTTGGACCCATCCCTCGCCGGTGTGGTCCCCCTCGGTGGCCAGATCGACCCGTCCCATCCACTCCATGAGCGCGGTGGAGAAGACCTCTTGATAGATCGCTTCCTTGGACGGGAAGTGATGCAAGACGCTGGAGCGTCGGATCCCGACGGCCTCCGCGATGTCGTTCAGCGACGTGTCCGAGTACCCCTGCTCGGCGAAGCGATGGCGCGACTCGAGCAGGATGACCTCACGGGTCGACAGGACGGTGTCATCGCTGGTCACGGCGGCAAGGGTACTGGCGGCGGCCGGTGCCCGTTCGGACGCTCACCCCGAAGGAGCCGGATAGGGTCCGGATATGGACATCGTCGCCGCCCTGTTCATCGAGGCGATCGAGTTGCGGCAGGTCCCGGGCCCGTCCACTCGGATCGACCTCACCGGCATCCAGTTCTCGGCCCCGTCACCGGGACCGGTACCGGTCACCATCGAACCTCACCTGGTGGTCATCGTGCGTTGTCGTCCCGAGGAGACCGGCTCTGCGGCCCTCGAGGTGGTGTATCAACGCGACGGCGAACAGATCGCCCGGAACGTTCAGCCCCTCCAGGTCGAGGCGGGCAAGTTCAACTACCGCCTGGTGCGTGCGGAACTCGAGTTCCCCGACTACGGGACCATCGAAGCGCATTGCCGTCTCGACCTCGGCCCCGTCACCGTGGTTCCGTACACGCTGCTTCCTCCCGTGTGAACACAATGCCGCCGGCCGAGTTCGGCGCGGCCCTCTCCGAGCACCCATTGGCGACCCATGCCACCGGAGAGGTCGTGGGCGAACTCCTGGAGACCGTCGGGCCGGATCCCGACCTCGCCCTCGTGTTCGTGACCGCGGCCCATCTTGGGGCGCTCGACGATGTCGTCGCCACGGTGCAGGCCACGCTGGGAGCGCGCACGGTCGTCGGGGCCACCACTGAATCTCTGCTCGGTGGAGCTCGCGAGGTGGAGGGTCACGCCGCCATTGCGGTGTGGGCCGCCCGCGGCGGCACCGTCGCGCCGGTGCGGCTGGAGTCCCCCGACATGTGGCCGGACCCGGGCGCGGCGCCGGGCAGCACCTTGGTCCTGTTGAGCGCACCCGAATCCTTCGATCTTGGTGTAGCCCTCGCCACCGCATCCCGACGATGGCCGGGAGTTGCCGTGGTCGGGGGTCCGGCGTCAGCGCCGACAGGTCCGGGTGGAAACCGCCTGGCCGTCGATGACCTGGTGTACACCGACGGCGCGGTCGGAGCGGTCTTGGGACCGGACTGGTCATTGCGGACAGTCGTCTCTCAAGGCTGTCGGCCCATCGGTGATCCCTTCACCGTGACTCGGGCGGAGCGATCGATGGTGTACGAGTTGGCTGGTCAGCCCGCCATGGCCCGCCTCGGTGAGGTCGTCCGGCGCCTTTCACCGGACGAGCGGACCCTGGCCGCGCAGAGCCTGCATTTGGGGTGGCTCGTCGACGACCACAAGCTGGACCTCGAACGGGGGGACTTCCTGGTGCGACCCATCCAGGGCGCAGACCCCGAGACGGGGGCCATCGCCCTGCCCGATGAGGTCGAAGTGGGAGCCACCGTGCAGTTCTACGTCCGCGATGCCACCAGCGCCGACGAGGACCTGCGGGCCATGTTGGCCGGATCTCCCGCGGCCGCCGCGCTCGTCTTCGTGGGCTCGGCCCGCGGGATCCGGATGTTCGGCACCGACGACCACGATGCCGAGCTCGTCGCCGCGTTGACCGAGTCCGGGCCGTTGCCGGGTGGCCTCCGCTCGGCGGCTCCCGCCGCCGTGGCCGGCATGTTCAGCGGCAGCCCGGTGGGTCCTATCGGAGCCCGCTCGTTCGCCCACCCCCCGGAGGCCGCGGTGGCCCTTCTGGCCGGGGTGTCGGCGCCGCCCGTCGGCCCGGATCGGGACCAGGACCCCATTCGCTAGGGTGACGATCTCGTGGCCGACCAGCGAAGGATCGTGAACATCCGTGACCACTCCTGATCTCGAGCAGCGGGCCATCGACGTGATCCGCGGCTTCGCCATGGATGCCCCCCACGCCGCCCGGTCGGGCCATCAGGGCACCGCCATGGCGTTGGCTCCCCTCGCTCACGTGCTGTGGTCCCGGATCATGAACTACGACCCCGAGGCCCCGCAATGGCCCGACCGGGACCGATTCGTGCTCTCCAACGGTCATGCCTCGATCCTGCTCTACTCGATGCTTTACCTCACGGGGTACGGGCTCACCCTCGATGACCTGAAGGACTTCCGCCAGTGGGGCAGTCGCACTCCCGGCCACCCCGAGGTCCACCACACCGACGGGGTCGAGGTCACGACCGGGCCGTTGGGTCAGGGCTTCGCCAACGGTGTTGGCATGGGTCTGGCCGAACGCTGGCTCCGCACGCGCTTCAGTCCCGAGGTGGTCGATCACCACACGTTCGTCGTCTGTGGCGACGGCTGCCTGGAGGAAGGCATCAGCCACGAGGCGGCGTCGCTGGCTGGTCACCTGCAACTTGGCCGGCTCGTGTACGTCTACGACGACAACCACGTCACCATCGACGGCATCACCGAGCTGGCCCTCACCGATGACCCGGTCAAACGGTTCGAGGCCTACGGATGGGACGTAGACGACGTCGGCGAGATTGCCGACGACCTCGATGGCCTCGAGGCGGCCGTGCGCCGGGCCATGGCCGTGGAAGATCGCCCGTCGCTGATCGTGTTGCGCAGTCACATCGCCGCTCCCTCGCCCGACCACACCGATGACCCTGCCACCCACGGCTACGCCCTCAAGGACGCCGAGATCACGGCCGTCAAGGCGGTCATGGGTGTTCCTGATGAGCCGTTCTGGATGCCCGATGACGTGCTGGCGTATTACCGCGAGATCGGCGCTCGCGGGCGTCCTCAGCGGGTGGCGTGGGAGCAGCGCCGCGCCGCGTGGACCGGCGACGTGGCGGCATTCGCGGCGGCCGAGGACGCCACCGGGTTGGCCGGGTGGGAAGACGCGTTGCCGACGTTCACCGTGGGCGATGACGTTGCCACCAGGGTCGCCAGCGGTACCTGCCTGAACGCCCTGGCCGACGTAGTGCCCGGTCTCCTCCCCGGGTCCGCTGACCTGACCGGGAACACGGGCACGGCGATGAAGGGAGCCGCAATCCAGGCAGCGGAGTCGCCGGCGGGGCGCCAGATCCACTACGGCATCCGCGAGCACGCCATGGGGGCGGTCATGTCGGGCATGGCCCTGCACGGTGGCACCCTCCCCGTGGGTGGCACGTTTCTTGTCTTCAGCGACTACATGCGCGGCGCCGTACGCCTCGCCGCCCTGTCGCACGCCAAAGTCATCTACTCCTGGACCCACGACTCGGTGGGGGTGGGCGAGGACGGGCCAACTCATCAGCCCATCGAGCAGGTGGCGTCGCTGCGGGCTATCCCGGAGCTCATGGTGATCCGTCCCGCCGATGCCAACGAGACGGTGGAAGCGTGGCGTTTCGCCGTTGGTCACGACGGACCCACAGCGCTGATCCTGAGCCGCCAGGGCCTTCCTGTGCTCGAAGGTACGGCCGGCCCGGACCAGTTGAGCCGGGGCGGGTACGTGCTCCGTGACCCCGAGGGTGGCGGTGTCCCCGACGTCGTCATGGTGGCGACGGGCAGCGAGGTCTCTATCTCGGTGACCGCCGCCGAGCTGCTCGCCACCTCGGGCGTGCGGGCGCGGGTTGTGTCCCTCCCCTGCTGGGAGCTCTTCGCCCTTCAGGACGACACCTATCAGGCTTCGGTACTCCCCCATGGCGTGCCCACCCTCTCGGTCGAGGCCGGCACCACCTTCGGCTGGGCCCGCTATGCGGACGAGTCGATCGGCATCGACCATTTCGGGGCCAGCGCTCCCGGCGAAGTCGTCCTGGAGCGGTTTGGGTTCACCGCCGAGAACGTCGCGGAGCGAGCCACGGCGATGGTGGCCGGGCCTCGATGAGGGGTCGCCTCCCCGCGGCAACTCTTCACGAGCAGAAGCGGCCCATTCGGTGCACACTTAGCCAACTCGTCCGTTTGTCCGAGAGGCATCGCTAGTGACCCGACTCCAGGATTTGTACTCGCAGCAACGCCAGAGCCCCTGGCTCGACAACCTGCGGAGAGGCTGGATCACCAGCGGCGAGCTCGAGCAGTGGGTGACGCGGGGCGTGCGGGGCATCACCTCGAACCCCTCGATCTTCCAGAAGGCCATCGAGGGGAACGCCGAGTACGACGATCAGCTTCGTGAATTGGTCGCTGACGGCGTCTCGGTGACGGACAGCTATTGGGACCTCGTCACCGCCGATATCCGCGACGCCTTGCGGATCCTGCGGCCGGTCTACGACGCCACTGAGGGCGAGGACGGCTACGTCTCGGTCGAAGTGGCGCCGTCGTTGGCGCGCGACACCGCCGCCACCACCGAGGCGGCCCGGCATCTGCACACGCTCATCGCTCAGCCCAACCTCTACGTGAAGATCCCGGGCACGGCCGAGGGCCTGGGAGCTATCCGCCAGATGATCGCCGAACGCCGGAGCGTCAATGTCACGCTTCTGTTCTCCGTCGAGCGTTACGGCGAAGTCATCGAGGCGTACCTGGCCGGGCTGGAATCAGCTGAGGGCGACCTTTCCGCCGTCTCTTCGGTCGCCTCCTTCTTCATCTCACGAGTCGACACTGAGGTCGACCGCCGGCTCGCCAGCCTCGGCACTCCCGAGGCGCTGGCCCTGCAGGGCAAGGCGGCCATCGCCAATGCCAAGGTGGCCTACGAACTGTTCCGGGAGCGGTTCTCCGGGCCTCGGTGGGAAGCGCTGGTGGCCCGTGGAGCCCGGGTGCAGCGTCCGTTGTGGGCCTCCACCTCGACGAAGAATGCGGACTTCCCCGACACGCTTTACGTCGACGAGCTCATCGGCCCCGACACCGTCAACACCATCCCCGATGCGACGTTGGAAGCCTTTGACGACCACGGAACCGTGGCCCGCACCATCGATGTCGATGTCGAAGGCGCGCATCGAGACCTGCAACGACTGGCCGAGGTGGGCGTCGACCTCGACGACGTCACCCGCGTCCTCGAGGACGAGGGTGTGGCCGCGTTCTCGAAGGCATTCGACGAGTTGATCGGAAGCCTCCGGACAAAGTCCGAGAGCTTCGGCGCCTGAGGGACGGACCGAAAGTCCGGGTGGGGCGTACATGAACGGGTCACTCATCGTCGTCGACGATGTCGCCGCGGAGTTCGCCGAGCGGGTCATCGAGGCCTTTCACGCCCGGCCCAACGACGAGTTCTCCCTGGCGTTGTCGGGCGGGTCGACGGCACGGGCCTGCTACGAGCGGCTCGCCGAGGACGCGGGCAGCCAGATCGACTGGTGGAAGGTCGACCTGTACTGGGGCGACGAACGCTGCGTACCCCTCGACGACCCCGAGTCGAACTACCACCTGGCCCGTGAAGCCCTGCTCGACCGGGTCGGCGCGGCCAACGCCACCTTCCCGATGCGCTGCGAGGAGGGGGCCGATCCGTACCAACTCCGCATCGGTGAGCTCGGTCGTTTCGACGTCGTCCACCTCGGCCTGGGACCCGATGGCCACACCGCCAGTCTCTTTCCGGGCTCCTCTGCGCTTGATGCCGACCCCGGCCGACTGGTGGTCCTCAACGAGGACCCGTCGGGACACAACCCCCACCGACGAATGACACTCACCTACGCCGGTATCGCTCGAGCCCGTTTGGTCATCGTCACGGTGGCCGGCGAGGCCAAGCGCGACGCCTTGGCCCGGGTCATGGCCGGAGACGATGTCCCCGCCGCTGCAGTGGACGCCGAGCAGGTGGTCTGGCTCGCCGATCCCGCCGCGGCCGGCGACCTCATCGGCACTTGAGCCTGCCGCGGGAGGCCACCGCGTCCGGTTGCCAGGTGCCGCCGATAAGGTTCGCCGGATGATCGGGGAACTCGAGGGAGCACCACTCGACGAGCTCATGGCCGAGGCCCGGAGACGGCGCGACCACCAGTTCGGGACGCGGGTCACCTACTCGCCGAAGGTGTTCATCCCGCTCACCATGCTGTGTCGCGACAAATGTGGCTACTGCACGTTTGCCCAACCGCCGGCCCGCCTCGAATCGCCCTACCTCGACGCCGAGCAGGTGCTGGCCATCGCTCGGGCCGGTGCTCGTGTCGGGTGTCACGAGGCGCTCTTCACCC
>Ga0075018_10000451_pt1 | contig 12556 bp, 10 predicted proteins | sample ColStrG_CSR_2014_FD_71471 | JGI IMG/M metagenome (GOLD analysis project Ga0075018, IMG submission 71471) | Freshwater sediment microbial communities in response to fracking from Pennsylvania, USA - Cold Stream Run_MetaG_CSR_2014 | ecosystem: Environmental > Aquatic > Freshwater > Creek >... | reverse complement strand
CAAGGACAGTCGCGCGTGGTCGCCGGACAGCCCGGTCACGGTGACGGCACTGACGCCGGGCACGGCGTGCAGCCGGGCGGCGTAGGCGGCCAGGTCGGCGGTCGCGGTGCTCGCCGGGCGGTCCAGGGTGATCACTGCATCCATCGGGCTGGTGCCCGACTGGGGGAATTGCGCGCTCATCACCTCGCCGGCGACCCGCGCCTCCGCGCCGACCTGGCCGCCTACGCCGCCCTGCTGCACGCCGTGCCCGGCGTCAGTGCCGTCACCGTGACCGGGCTGTCCGGCGACCACGCGCGACTGTCCTTGACGTACACCCAGGACCCGGCCTCCCCGGCGGGGCGGGCCCTGGTGGCCTCGGTGCGCCAGGTGCCGGCCCCGGCCGGCGCGCAGGTCCTGGTCGGCGGCTTCGCTGCGACCAGCGCCGACACGCTGTCGGCCATCGGAGGCACTCTGCCCTGGGCGGGCCTGTGGATCGTGGCCGGCATGGTGGTGCTGCTGTTCTTGGCGTTCGGCTCTGTCGTGCTGCCGTTCAAGGCGGTGCTGATGAACATGCTGAGCCTGTCGGCGTCGTTCGGCGCCGTGGTGTGGATCTTCCAGGACGGGCACCTGTCCGGGCCGCTGGGGTTCACCTCCGTGGGGTCGGTCGAGGCCACCCAGCCGGTGCTGATGTTCGCCATCGCCTTCGGACTGGCCATGGACTACGAGGTCTTCCTGCTGTCCCGGGTCCGCGAGGAGTGGGACCGCACCGGGGACAACACCAGGTCGGTGGCCTTGGGGCTGCAGCGCACCGGGCGGATCATCACCAGCGCCGCGGCGCTGCTGATCGTGGTCATCGGGGCGTTCGCCACGTCCGGGGTCACCTTCATCAAGATGATCGGGGTGGGGGTGGCCCTGGCGATCCTGGTCGACGCCACAGTGGTCCGGGCCCTGCTGGTCCCGGCCACCATGCGACTGCTGGGCACCCGCAACTGGTGGGCCCCGGCCCCGCTAGCCCGCCTGTACACGCGGTTCGGGCTCCGCGAGGGCGGGCCGGCCGGCCCGATAAGCCCGGCGAGTGACCAGGGGCACAACGGCCAGGGGCTCGAGGTGGGCTCCGCCGGCCCGGCGTACGTGACAATGGATGGGTGAGCTCCTCGGGTGTGGCCGCGCCGGCCTCGGTGGTGGTCCTGGGCTCGACCGGGTCCATCGGGACGCAGGCCCTGGACGTGGTGGCCCGCAGCCGTGGCCGGTTCACGGTGGCCGCCGTCGCCGCGGCGGGCAGCACCGACGCCTCGGTCGCGCTGCTCGCTGACCAGGCCCTGGCCACCGGTGCGGCCGTTGTCGGGATCGGGCGGTCCAGCGCCGCCCGGGACCTGCAAAACGCCCTGTACGCAGCGGCGACCGCGCACGGCTGGGAGCAGGGCTCGGCGACCCTTCCCAGGATCGTGGTCGGACCGGCGGCGGCGACCGAGCTGGCGAGCTGGCCCTGCGACGTGGTCCTGAACGCCCTGCCCGGGGCGGCCGGGCTGGAGCCCACGCTGGCGGCGCTGCGGGCAGGCCGCAGGCTGGCCCTGGCCAACAAGGAGTCGCTGATCATCGGGGGCCCGCTGGTCAAGTCCTTGGCCGCCCCCGGCCAGATCGTCCCGGTGGACTCCGAGCACTCCGCCCTGGCGCAGTGCCTGCGCGGGGGCCGGGCGCAGGAAGTCGCCCGGCTCGTGCTCACCGCCTCGGGTGGGCCGTTTCGCGGGCGAAGCCGCGCCGAGCTGGCGACGGTCACCCCGGCGCAGGCGCTGGCCCACCCGACCTGGGACATGGGACCCCTGGTGACGGTCAACAGCTCCACGCTGGTCAACAAGGGCCTGGAGCTGATCGAGGCACACCTGCTGTTCGACGTGCCGCTGGACCGGATCGACGTGGTGGTCCACCCACAGTCCGTCGTCCACTCGATGGTGGAGTTCATCGACGGCTCGACCCTGGCGCAGGCCAGCCCCCCGGACATGAGACTGCCGATCGCCCTGGCCCTGGGCTGGCCGGACCGGATGCCCGCAGCGGCCCCCGGCTGCGACTGGAGCATCGCCTCGACGTGGGAGTTCGCGCCCCTTGACGAACAGGTGTTCCCGGCCGTGCGGCTGGCCCGCGAGGCCGGCACCCGGGCGGGGACGGCGCCAGCGGTCTTCAACGGCGCGAACGAGGTGTGTGTCGCCGCCTTCCTGGCCGGCCGGCTGCCTTTCCTGCAGATCGTCGACACCGTTGCCGACGTACTGCATGAGGCCGACGCGGACCGGGCCGATGTGGTGCACGGGGCCGAGCTCCTGCAGGAGCGCGGCAGCGGACCGGTGCAGCTGAGCGTGGCGGACGTGCTCGGCGCGGACGCCTGGGCGCGCGCCCGGGCCGCGTCGTTGATCGAACAGGCCGGCGCCTCGCCGACCGGTTCCAGGCGGAGGGAGACCGCGTGAGCGGGGTCGGGTGGCTGGGTGTTCTCGCGTTCGTCGTCGGCATCTTGGTGTCGGTGATGATCCACGAGTGGGGCCACATGGTCACCGCGAAGCGCTTCGGGGCGAAGGTCACCGAGTTCTTCGTGGGCTTCGGCCCGAAGCTGTGGTCAGTGCGCCGCGGCGAGACCGAGTACGGGGTCAAGGCCATCCCGGCCGGAGGGTACGTCAAGATCATCGGGATGACCGACCTCGAGGAGGTCGCGCCGCAGGACCAGGCGCGGGCCTTCTACCGCAAGCCGGCGTGGCAGCGCGCCGTGACCTTGTCCGCCGGGTCCTTCATGCACCTGGTCATCGGCCTGGTGCTCTTCTGGCTGGCGGCTTTCGCTTTCGGCACGCCCGAGCTGGTCGCCACTTTGGGCCCCATCCAGCCGTGCGTTCCCGTGGTGGCCGGGACCGCCTGCACCCCCTCGGCCCCGACCTCGCCCGCCGCCGCGGCCGGCCTCAGGCAAGGTGACCGGATCGTGTCCGTCGACGGCGTGGCTGTCTCGCAGTGGACGGACTTCACCGACGCCATCCGGGCGAACCCGGGCAAGTCGCTGGTGCTGGTCATCGAACGCGACGGGCAGCCGGTCACCAAGACGGTCACCCCGGTGCCGGTCGTGCGGGCAGACCTGGTCAACCCGAGCAAGAAGGTCACCGTCGGAGCCCTCGGGGTGGCACCCCCGGCCCAGGCGACCCAGGTTCGCGCCGGGCCGATCGAGGCGATCGGCTCGTCGGTCTCGATGACCGCCAACGTCATCACCGGCGGCGTGCGCGCGATCCTCACCCTTCCCGCCAAGATGGTCCAGATCACCCAGGTGGTCTTCGGCAACGCCCCCAGGGACCCCAACGGACTGATCGGCGTGGTGGGGGTCTCGGCGATCAGCGGGCAGATCGCCCAGTCCTCGGGGCTCACCCCGGCCGGCCGCATCGCGACGATCCTGACGCTGCTGGCCAGCTTCAACGTGTTCGTCGGGGTGTTCAACATGCTCCCGCTGCTGCCTCTGGACGGCGGGCACGTCGCCGTCCTGGCCTACGAGCGGGTCAGAGCGGCGGTGTTCCGCCGCCGCGGCCAGCCGGAGCCGCCGCGCCCGGACATGAACAAGCTGCTGCCGCTGGTGTATGTGGTGTTCGTCGCCTTCGTGGCGATGACCGTGCTGCTGGTCGCCGCAGACATCCTCAAGCCCGTTCAGCTGTAGCCGACCGGCGCCGGCGGTCCGGGTAGGCCACGATGGTTCCCAGGGCGCCCGCTGGCTGCGACCCGTAACCGAAGGAAGCACCATGACTGTCAACCTGGGGATGCCCGAGGCCCCGCGCGAGCCGCTGGCCGTTCGGCGGGTCAGCCGCAAGGTCGTCCTGCGCCACCCGCATCACCCGGTCGAGATCGGCGGTGACGCGCCGGTGTCCGTGCAGTCGATGGCCACGACGCTGACAGCCGACGTCAACGCCACGCTGCAGCAGATCGCCGAGCTCACCGCGACCGGCTGCCAGGTGGTCCGGGTCGCCGTGCCCAGCCAGGACGATGCCGACGCCCTGGCCGCCATCGCCAAGAAGTCCGACATCCCGGTCATCGCCGACATCCACTTCCAGCCCAGGTACGTCTTCGCCGCCATCGACGCCGGGTGCGCCGGAGTCCGGGTCAACCCGGGAAACATCAAGGCCTTGGACGACAAGGTCGCCCAGATCGCCAAGGCGGCCGGCGACGCCGGCGTGCCGATCAGGATCGGTGTCAACGCCGGATCGCTGGACCCCCGCCTGCTCGCCAAGCACGGCAAGGCGACCGCGCAGGCCCTGGTGGAGTCGGCGCTGTGGGAGTGCTCGCTGTTCGAGGAGCACGGATTCCGCGACATCAAGATCTCGGTCAAGCACCACGACCCGGTCGTGATGGTCAGGGCCTACCGCCAGCTCGCCGCGGCCTGCGACTACCCGCTGCACCTGGGGGTCACCGAGGCCGGCCCGACCTTCCAGGGGACGATCAAGTCCGCGGTGGCCTTCGGGGCCCTGCTCGCCGAGGGGATCGGCGACACCATCCGCGTCTCGCTGTCCGCACCACCGGTCGAGGAGGTCAAGGTGGGGCTGGCGATCCTGGAGTCCCTCGACCTGCGCACCCGCGGCCTGGAGATCGTCTCGTGCCCGTCGTGCGGGCGGGCCCAGGTCGACGTCTACACCCTGGCCGAGCAGGTCACCGCCGGGCTGGCGGGGCTGGAGGTGCCGCTGCGGGTCGCCGTCATGGGCTGCGTGGTCAACGGTCCCGGCGAGGCGCGCGAGGCCGACCTGGGCGTCGCGTCGGGCAACGGCAAGGGCCAGATCTTCGTCCGCGGCGAGGTAGTCAAGACCGTGCCGGAGTCGATGATCGTGGCCACCCTCATCGACGAGGCCGTACGGCTGGCCGAGCAGATGGGTGACCAGGGCAGCGAATCAGGGCGTCCGACCGTCGACGTGAGCTAGCAGCTAGGGCACGATGAGCCACATGGCGTCGATGTCCCCGGCCAGCCCGGCACTGCGCACAGCCGCGCTGCGGGTGCTGGACGCCCGCGACCGCGACGAGGTCGAGGCCCTGCTCGCGCGGGACCCGGTGTCCAATGTCTTCGTGACCGCACGCGTGCGGGGCGCGGGCTTCGACCCCTGGCGCCTGGGCGGTGAGCTCTGGGGCTACGTCGTGGACGGGCAGCTGGAGTCGCTGTGCTACGCGGGGGCCAACCTGGTCCCGGTCCAGGCCAGCCACGAGGCGGTCAAGGCGTTCGCCGAGCGCGCCCGCCGGCAGGGCCGGCGCTGCTCGTCGCTGGTCGGTCCGGCCGACGAGGTGCTGGCCGTCTGGGAGCTCCTGGAGCCTTCCTGGGGGCCGCCGCGTGACGTGCGCAGCCGCCAGCCGTTGATGGCGACCGGCTGCGACCCGCTGGTCTCGGCCGACCCGGCCGTGCGCCGGGTCCGCACCGACGAAGTGGACGTCGTCCTGCCGGCCTCGGTGGCGATGTTCACCGAGGAAGTGGGGGTGTCCCCGCTGGTCGGCGACGCAGGGGTGTACCGGTCCCGGGTCGCCGAGCTCGTCGGTGCCGGACGGGCCTTCGCCCGGATCGAGGACGGCCGGGTGATCTTCAAGGCCGAGGTGGGCGCCGTGACGGCGCAGGCGTGCCAGGTGCAGGGCGTCTGGGTCACCCCTGAGCGCCGCGGGCAGGGTCTGGCCGCTGCGGGCATGTCGGCCGTGGTCAAGACATGCCTTGCCGAGATCGCACCGGTGGTCTCGCTGTACGTCAACGACTACAACGTCGCGGCCGTGCGGACCTACGCCCGGGTGGGGTTCTCCCGCGTCGGCACCTTCGCCACCGTCCTGTTCTGACCGGGGCTGTTCGACGGTCGTGGGCTGCCGCACTGCCCGGGCGATCCGCGGCGCGCGGGCTGGTGCAGCAGTATCAGCAGTGTCAGCCCGGTCAGCCCGACCGGCGCCCGCTATATCCTGCGACCACCCCGGACCGCCCCGGACCACATCGGACCACGCGGGACCGGCCCCGACCAGCCCGAGCGAGGAGAGCCACGTGCCGCTGCGCCTGTCGACGTTGTTCCTGCGCACCCTGCGCGAGGACCCGGCCGACGCTGAGGTCCCCAGCCACCGCCTCCTGGTGCGGGCCGGCTACGTCCGACGGGTGGCCCCGGGGATCTTCAGCTGGCTCCCGCTGGGATACCTGGTGCTGCGAAACGTCGAGCGGGTCGTACGGCAGGAGATGGACGCGGCAGGTGCCCAGGAGGTCCACTTCCCGGCGCTGCTGCCGCGCGAGCCGTACGAGCGGACCAACCGCTGGAGCGAGTACGGCGAGGCCCTGTTCCGGCTGAAGGACCGGCGTGGCAACGACTTCCTGCTCGGGCCCACGCACGAGGAGATGTTCACCCTGCTGGTCAAGGACCTGTACTCCTCATACAAGGACCTTCCGCTGTGGCTGTACCAGATCCAGACCAAGTACCGGGACGAGGCCAGGCCCAGGGCCGGGATCCTTCGCGGACGCGAGTTCGTCATGAAGGACTCCTACTCCTTCGACGTCGACGACGCCGGGTTGCAGCGCTCCTACGACGGGCACCGGGCGGCCTACCTGCGCACGTTCGACCGGCTGGGGCTGCGCTATGTCGTGGTGTCGGCGATGTCCGGGTCGATGGGCGGCAGCGCCAGCGAGGAGTTCCTGGCGCCGTGTGAGACCGGCGAGGACACCTTCGTGCAGTGCAGCACCGGCGACTACGCCGCCAACGTCGAGGCGGTCCAGACCTTGGTGCCGCCCGCGCTGGACGTCTCCGCCGCCCCGGCGGCCCACGTCGAGAGCACGCCTGGCACACCCACGATCGACACCCTCGTGGCACTGTCTAACGCCCGGGCCGACCTTCGCCGCCCGGACCGTGACTGGACCGCCGCGGACACCTTGAAGAACGTCGTCGTCAAGGTTCGCCACCCGGACGGGCGCACCGAGCTGTTGGCGGTCGGCGTGCCAGGCGACCGCGAGGTCGACATGCGCCGCCTCGGCGCTCAGGTCCACCCGGGCGAGGTCGAGGCGGCCACGGACGCGGACTTCGCGGCCAACCCCTCGCTGGTCAAGGGCTACATTGGGCCGGGCAGCCTCGGGCAGTCCGCGGCGTCCGGTGTCCGTTTCCTGGTCGACCCGCGGGTGGTGACCGGCACCCGCTGGATCACCGGGGCCGACCGGGCCGGGCACCATGTCTACGACCTGGTCGCCGGGCGGGACTTCACCCCCGACGGTGTCGTCGAGGCCGCCGAGATCCGCGCGGGGGACAGCTGTCCGCGCTGCGGCTCGGCTCTGGAGATCGCCCGCGGGATCGAGATCGGCCACATCTTCCAGCTGGGCCGCAAGTTCGCCGAGGCCCTGGACCTGAAGGTTCTGGACGAGCTGGGCAAGCAGGTCGTGGTGACCATGGGGTCCTACGGGATCGGTGTATCCCGGGCGGTGGCCGCCATCGCCGAGCAGACCTGCGACGACCAGGGCCTGGTCTGGCCGCGCGAGATCGCCCCGGCAGACGTCCACATCGTGGCGACGGGGAAGGACGAGGCGGTCTTCGCCGCCGCCGAGACCCTCACGGCCGAGCTGGAGGCCCGCGGGCTGCGGGTGATGGTCGACGACCGGCGCGGGGTCTCGCCGGGGGTCAAGTTCAAGGACTCTGAGCTGCTCGGGGTCCCCACCATCGTGATCGTCGGCCGCGGGCTCGCCGACGGCGAGGTGGAGATCAAGGACCGGGCCAGCGGGCAGCGTCGGCTGGTGGCCGTGGCCGAGGCCGCCGGGGTCCTGGTGGCCATCTGCCGGCCGTGACGTCGCCGGAGCTGGCGGCGGTTCTGTTCGACTGGGGTGGGACTCTGACGCCCTGGCACACGGTGGACGTGCGCGCGTCCTGGCTGGCCTACGCCGGCGCCTACCACCGCGGCACCGACGACCGGGGCGCCGACAACCTGGACGCGCCGGACGCCGTGGTGCTGACCGTCGCGGAGCGCCTGCACCGGGCCGAAGACGCTGCCTGGGCGGCCGCCCGCGACGCGAACCGGTCGAGCACCCTGCTGGACGTGGTCCGCGCGGCCGGGCTCGACCCGCTCGGGGCCGGGCACGGTCCGGCGATGACCGCGTACGAGGCGGCCTGGGAGCCGCACACCTGGACCGACCCGGACGCCGAGCCGACCATCCGGGCCCTTCGGGACCGGGGGCTGCGTGTCGGGCTGCTGTCCAACACGCTGTGGAGCCGTCAGACCCACGAGCGGATCCTGCACCGCGACCGCGTGCTCGCGCTGTTCGACGCCGTCGTGGTCTCCAGCGAGATCGAGTGGACCAAACCGCACCCGTCCGCCTTCGCGACGGCGATGGCTGCCGTCGGGGTCACCGACCCGGCTCGCGTGGTCTTCGTCGGCGACCGCCCCTTCGACGACATCCACGGTGCCCACAGCGCCGGGATGCGGACCGTCCTGGTTCCGCACAGCCAGATCCCACCCGCCCAGCACGGCCCTGCCGCCGCCGAACCCGACGCGGTCATCGACCGGCTCTTCGACCTGGTCGCGGTCGTGGACCGGTGGCTGGCAGGCGCGACCCGGCCCGGGCCTAGCTGACAGGCTCGCCACCTCAGGGCGATACCCGCGATGTCACGGGCCGCCGGGACCCAGCCCGGGAAAGGTGTCCGGGCGCCCGGACCAGAACGCCTCGCGGACCGCGGCGTCGACAAGCCAGCCGGCGGCGGCCGACCGTGTCGTCCCGGTGGCCGCGGCCACCAGCGCGCAGTAGGTGGCCGCAGCGCCGTGCTCGAGGCGCGCGGCCAGGGCCCGCGCCTGCGACGTGGTGAACACCGGGCCGCCGAGCTCGTAACCCGCCGCAGCGGGGGTCGGCTCGCCGCCGGCCTGGGCGACCAGGAGCTCCAGAGTCGCCCGGCGGGCGCGGTGGGTGTTGTAGCCGCTGACTGCGGCCCGCTCGTCCGGCAGGCCCATCAGCCGCGCGCCGACCACGCCGTACCCGTAGACCACTGCGTGCTCACCGGCCAGCGCGGCCTGCAGGGCATCCTCGGTGCTCACCCGCCCGCCTCGCTCACCGGGACGGCCCGGCCAGCGCGCGCGCGGTCGCGGCGAAGGCGGCGTCCGATGCGGCGACCGAGGCCAGCAGTGCCGCCACCGTCGGGCTCAGCGGGTCCAGCACGGCCAGATGCGCGTTCGCGGCGGCGCTCTGCGCATCGGCCAGGGCACCGGCCGCGGCGCGGACGGTGGCTGGCACCGCCCTCGGCGTCGAGGCGGCTGACGACCCTGAGGCCCCTGAGGGAGCTGAGGCCCCTGAGGGAGCTGAGGCCCCTGAGGTCACTGAGGTCACTGAGGTCACTGTGGGGGACCCAGTCGCCGCCGGTGCCGCGCCTGCGGTCAAGCCCTTGACCAGCGCACCCGCGTGCGCTGCGTGCGCCGCAGCGGCGGCTCTGGCCAGCTGCACCAGGGCCGCCGCCTCACGCTGCCCGGAATCGGGCCTGCTGGAGTAAGAGGACGTGACGGCCAGCGCGAACTCCGCCAGAGCGGTCTCCGTCGCCGCAGCCTGGCGTCGAGCCGTGTCCTCGGCACTCGGTCGGGCAGGGCCAGTGCCGTTCGGACCCCCAGCTCCGGTCGGGCCCGGGGCAGCGGGCGTCGACCCCGCCGTGCACGAGGACAAGCCAGCCGTCAGCGCCAGCGCGCCGACCGCCGCGCCCGCGACCAGGGCCCCACGCCTGGTGAGGAGGGCAGCATCGCGACCAGGCACGACGGACAGGATCGCACGCGCCCTCGCGCTGGAGCGCGATGGCGCGGCCGGTGGTCGCGGTGTGGACGTGGCCGATACCCTGGCAGGACGCGTCGGCGACGGCGCGGGGCACCAGGCAAGACTGCGACGGCGCAACCGCGGGCACGCAGCCGCGACAACAGAACAGGGGTGAGGTCATGTCAGGGGCGAACCCCGAGAGGGTCCGAGCGGTAGTGGCTCCTGTGGTCGCGGCGGCGGGCCTGGACCTGGAAGATCTCACCATCGCGAGCGCCGGACGTCGACGGCTGCTGCGCATCGCGGTGGACCGCGACGGGGGCGTGTCCCTGGACGACGTGGCGCAGGTCTCTGGGGCGCTGTCGGCGGCGCTGGACGGCTCGCAGGTGATGGGCGCCGCACCGTACGTGCTCGAGGTCGGTTCGCCAGGTGTCGACCGTCCGCTCACCCAGCCCAGACACTGGCGGCGGGCCATGGGCCGCATGGTGCTCGTCACCTTGACCGGTGGCGGGGCCGTCACGGGTCGGATCCTGGCGGTCCAGGACGAGGGCGCCGTGCTTGACGTGCCGGGAGGCGACCGGCGCATCGACTACGCGCAGGTCGTCGCAGCCAAAGTGCAGGTCGAGTTCTCAGCTCCCGGCCACGGCTCCGAGTCGGGTGAGCAGGGTGAGCCCGGTGAGCCAGCGACCCAGCGGCCCAGCGATGCGCCCGCCCGCGCGGATCAACGGGGCGTCTGACGTGGACATCGACATGGCTGCCCTGCGCGGGCTGGTCCGCGAGAAGGAGATCTCGTTCGAGACCCTCGTCAGCGCCATCGAGGCGGCATTGCTCATCGCTTACCACCACACCGGTGGCACTCAGCCCAAGGCGCGGGTCCACCTCGACCGCGCGACTGGTCACGTCACGGTGTGGGCCGCGGAGACCGACGACGCGGGCGCGGTCCTGCGCGAGTTCGACGACACTCCCGACGGGTTCGGCCGGATCGCCTCGTCCACCGCCCGCCAGGTGATCTTGCAGCGACTGCGCGAAGCCGAGGACGAGAAGACCTTCGGGGAGTTCTCCGGCCGGGAGGGCGATGTCGTCTCGGGTGTCATCCAGCAGGCCAGCAACCCGCGAGACGTCCAGGTCGACCTGGGCAAGGTGGAGGGCGTGCTGCCGGCGCAGGAGCAGGTCCCTGGCGAGGTGTACGAGCACGGCGAGTGGATCAAGTGCTTCGTGGTGGCGGTTCGCCGAGGTACCCGAGGACCGCAGATCACCTTGAGCCGCACGCACCCGACGCTGGTGAAGAAGCTCTTCGCCCTGGAGGTCCCTGAGATCGCCGACGGCACGGTGGAGATCTGCGCGATCGCGCGAGAGGCCGGGCACCGCACGAAGATCGCGGTCCGCTCGCACCGGGCCGGAGTCAACGCGAAGGGGTCGTGCATCGGGCCCATGGGTGCCCGCGTGCGGCAGGTGATGACCGAGCTGCACGGTGAGAAGATCGACATCGTCGACTACTCGGACGACCCCGCCGAGATGGTCGCCCACGCACTGTCGCCTAGCCGGGTCCTCAGCGTCGAGATCGTCGATCTGGCCGCCCGGTCGGCCCGGGTGGTGGTGCCGGACTACCAGCTCTCGCTGGCGATCGGCCGCGAGGGGCAGAACGCCCGCCTGGCCGCCCGGCTGACCGGCTGGCGAATCGACATCCGCTCGGACGTGCCGGCGCCGCCGGGCGCCGGCGGGCCGGAGGCCGCCGGTGCGGACGACCAGGGCTGATCGGGGGGTAGACTTTCCGGCAACCGGCCAGCCGGGTGCTCGAGCACGTCCACTGCGCACCTGCGTGGGCTGCCGGGTCCGGGTGGCCAAGGCCGAGCTCCTCCGCCTCGCGATGGTCGACGGGTGTGTAACCCCAGACCCCGCTGGGCGGCTCCCAGGCCGCGGGGCGCACCTGCACCTCGACCTGGGCTGCCTCGACCTTGCAGTACGGCGTCGATCCTTCCAGCGCGCGTTTCGGGTGCAGGACGGTGTCGACACCGAAGTTCTGCGGAGCTACCTCACGGCTGAGTCCGCCCCGGCAGACTCAGCCATCGAGGTGAGTTCCGAGCGGTAGCAGCTGTCCGGGGACCACCCGTGTCCGTCCCGTCGAGAGCAGGTCGAGAAGCACGATGAACCCGCGATGAGCACTCACCGATGAGCATGCCCACGTACTGACGGTTCGTGCCCGCGAAGGGCTCGGACCAAGATGAGGAGAGCAGTGGCCAAGGTCCGGGTCTACGAGCTGGCGAAAGAGCTCGGAATCGAGAGCAAGGTCGTCATGACCAAGCTCACCGAGATGGGCGAGTTCGTCCGGTCGGCGTCGTCCACGGTTGAACCGCCCGTCGTTCGCAAGCTGCGCGAGATCTTCCCCGCGCCGGCGGCTGACGCGGCGCCCGAGGCGAAGGCAGCCAAGACCGCCGCTGCCGCACCCACAGCGGCAGCGACCGGCCCCGCCGCACCCGCCAGCGAACCCACGCTCGTGCCGACCGCGCCGCCGGTCACCGCCGCGGTCCCGACGCCGGTCGCGGGGGCCAATGTCCCCGGCGCCCCTGCGCCCGCAGCCGTACCCGCCGTCCCCGGCCAGCCTCTTGCCCCGGCCGCCAGCGCGGCGCCCGCGGCGACGCCCGCCGCGCCCGGTGCCCCCGGCTCGCCGGCCGGTCCCGGGCCGTCCCCGCGTCCTGGTGGCGCGGCGGCCCGCCCCGCCGGACCCCGTCCGGGCAACAACCCCTTCTCGTCCGAGAACTCCGGAATGTCCCGCCCCGGCGGGCCTCGCCCGGCCGGAGCGGCTGCGGCGTCGGGGCCCGGAGCCCCAGGGGCGCCCCGCCCGGCGGGTCCGGTAGGACCTCGAAC
>Ga0075018_10000449_pt1 | contig 12575 bp, 10 predicted proteins | sample ColStrG_CSR_2014_FD_71471 | JGI IMG/M metagenome (GOLD analysis project Ga0075018, IMG submission 71471) | Freshwater sediment microbial communities in response to fracking from Pennsylvania, USA - Cold Stream Run_MetaG_CSR_2014 | ecosystem: Environmental > Aquatic > Freshwater > Creek >... | reverse complement strand
AAGGTAATGAACGCTCCCCGGGAGGCCGTCAGAAACAAAGCGCCAGTCATGAGCAGCAGGCAAGCCGTCCACGCCGCCTTGCGCGCCAGGCTGCCAGTCCTCAGCAGAAACCCAAGACAAAAAGGAAGCGACAGAATAATGGCAAATGCCAGATCATTGGGATTCGAGTAGATTCCGCCCAGAACACCGTCAAGCCTGGGATGAGAGGCGCCCCTGATCATCGAGACGATCGAAATCACCGCCACGGAAGCGGTCTGAATGAAGAGCACACGGCGCAGCCTCGCCAGGCTGGTAACAGCCACAAAGGTGAGGACCCAGGCCACGAAAACCTTGGCGAAATCCAAAGCACGAAAGAATGCCCCACCCTTCCAAACCGGAGAGAATGCCGCGGAAACGAATAACAGCCCGATTAGAAGCAGCAAATACCCTGCTTCTCTGGGAAGGTCCCGAAGTCCGCGTTTGGACCCGCCCAAACTGAGCAGCAATCCCATGATCGCGAACCCTCCGGAAATCTTTGCCAGGGGTATGTACTGCAGGCCTGGAATCCAGTCTTCCGGCCGCGCACAATAGACTACGCAAAAAACTGCCAGCCAAAAGTACGCCCCCTTCAACGGCTCTGATTGTTGCCGGGTCTCGCGGGACGGGGGCAATGTTTCCACGGTTGCCGCGTGGTCGTCACGCCGCCCCGCTCCTTTCGCCGGAGCCGTTCGAAGATGGTGGTTTGCAAACACCGCTTCCCTCTCGTGTTTCTACCCGCGAACACCGAGCATGCCGGATTCAGCACAGCTCGCACTCTCTGGCGATGCAGTCCCCACTAGCGTTTCCAGCACCTGGCCAAACTTGGCTGCGACAGCCGCCCAATCATACTTCGCCGTGAGTGTAGCAGCCGCGCCCTCAAGGCGCCGCCGGAGTCCGGCACCTTGAAGAAGCATAATGACGGATCCAGCGAAGGTGCCCGGATCGTCCGCCAGCAGGATGTCCTGGTCGTGATGCACATCCAGACCTTCCGCCCCAACCGATGTCGAAACCACAGCCTTGCCCGCGGCCATGGCTTCGTAAATTTTGAGCCGCGTCCCGCTCCCCACGCGCAGCGGCACCACTACAACGGCGCTCTCCCATAAGTGATCCACCACCGAAGGCACCGATCCAGTAACTTCGACCGAATTCGACGCCAGCCTCCGCACCCGGCGGACCGGATTGCGGCCCACGATGCGGAACCGTGCCGCTGGAACTTTGGCCTGAATCGACGGCCAGATCTCGCGACAGAAGTACTCGACCCCATCGATGTTCGGCTCCCAATCCATCGCGCCGACGAAGAGCACCAATGGCTCAACCGTTCTGGGAGACGGATCGGGCCGATACCGCTGCAGGTCCACACCTGTCGGCACAACCGCGATCCGCGCAGAGTCCGTCCATTCACTCATCAATTGCCGATCATGTTCCGAAACTGCGATGATGCGGTGGAACTTGCGCACCATGCTTTGCTCGTAGCCCAGCATCTTCTCAAATTCCACTCGATACAAAAGTTTCCTGCCCGGGTTCCACTCAGCCAGAACGCGCCGCCGCCAGATCTCACTCTCCACATTGTGCTGAAAAAGAACGGTGGGAATCGCGAGCCGCGTGGGGAAATTCACCGCTGCATCGAGAAAATCACAGACTGCAACATCAAAGCCCATCTCGTCGAACCAGCTTTGCAGCCTCTCCTGAACCGCAACTGCCTTGAACCGGCTCACGGCATACGGAGCCCGCATAGGCAACCGGACGAAATAATCCAGGCCGCGCCCCAGCAGGGACTGGTCCCACTTCCCCGTGCAGAGGCAGACCGCCCCCGGAAACTGCTTTGCGGTCTCTTCTTCGTATTTAGCATCGGGCTCACCGCCGTAGTACGAGAACAAGACGAGTTCGTGGCGCGAGGCCAGTTGACGAAGAATGTGGTACGAACGGATATTGCCGCCGTTGTGAACGGGCAGAATCTTATCCGCCTTGACCCAGAGAATTCTCAACCGGCGTCCCCCAACCTTCCACATCGCAGGATTTTCACCCATCCCCCTACTGTTCTGAGTCAGAAGGTCACTTACAAAGTTGACGGCTTTGAAAGGGCGCGGCTTCAGCCGCGCCGAAAGCGCGCTCTATAAGAACGGGCTTTAGCCCCTGGGATACAGATCGTCACTCCATGCGGCCCCCTTATCAACCAACTTCTGGCCTGGGATGCGAGCCGCCGCTGGTGAAACTTCAATCTTAGGCCGCAGCGCCTGAAGGCGCTCTAATATCGCAGCCTTTACGGCATGCCTGAAGGCATGCCCTGATACGAAATCCAATCTACGCCACGGGCCGCTGGGCACTTAGCGGATCCATGCAGCCTTCCGCCCGGAAACGAAATTGGCAAATGCCACGACCGCCGCGGTATTGAGCACCACAAAAGTAAACGCTGCGTCCGCCATGCGGGCCACTGGACCTCTCTTCAGATGCGCAACCGCCAGCAAACTCAGCCCGTAAAAGGCCGCCTGCAGAACCAACGCAAGGCGATAGACCGGAGCGCGCAGAATCAGGGACGCAACCAGCATTCCGGCCAGCGCGAAGGGCACCGCCAATCGCAGCAGCTTGTGACTGACAAACTCGAAACGAATCGGATTGGCACTGCTCAACAGCCACGGAGCAAGCTGCAGCAATTGGTAATTGCCGCTCAGCGTTCTGACTTTTCGCGTAAACTCGCGCCCCGTTCCGAGATCAGCACGGTCCCAGGCCCGGGCTCGAGCATCGAACACTACGCGGAATCCCTGCCGCACCACTTGCATGGGCAGATAAACATCATCCAGAATCGTTTCCGGGGGAAGCGGCGCCAGCAACTGCCGCCGAATTGCGTAGAGCGCGCCCGTGGCTCCCACTACCGATCCCGAGGCCGCTTCCAGTTCGCGGATTTGTTTCTCGACCCTCCAATAGATCCCAAGGCCTTCACGGGTTTCCCCCGTCCTGGCCTCCCCCAGCATCAACTGCCCGCTCACACAACCCACCTGTGGGTCGGCAAAACTCTCCAGCAGCAGACGCAGCGCACCAGGCTCGATCTCTTGTCGCGCGTCGGTGAAAACCACGATCTCTCCCTGGGCCAACTCCAGAGCATCATTCAAACCAGCAGCTTTCCCCCGCGAGAGTTGATTCAGCACGGCACTGACGCGGGGATTACTCGCGTATGCACGCAGGATTCCTTCAGTTCGGTCCGTGGATCCATCTGAGACCACTACCAATTGCGTGAGGTCGGCCGGGTAATCCAGCGTCAGCAGATTCTCCAACTTCTTCTCCAAGACCCGCTCTTCGTTGCGGACCACCATCACCACGGAAACAAACCGCGAGCAGGGTTCTTGCCGCACCTGCTTGCGCCGCCAGCCGCTTCGCAACCAAAGCCATCCCGCGTAGCCGAAGTAGGTGTACGCGATCAGCGCGATCGCTCCCCAGAAAATCCACTTCATTGCGCGCCTCGGCCCAGGGTCACGATCTTGATGGTTTCGAACATGATCAGCAGATCCATTCCCAGCGATCCATTCTTGATGTAGTAGAGGTCGTACTGTAGCTTCTCCCGCGCATCTTCCAGCGTGTTGCCGTACTTGTATCGTACCTGCGCCCAGCCAGTAATGCCGGGGCGCACGGCAAGCCGCACAGGGTAGTAGGGAACCTCCTGGCTCAGCCACTCGACAAATTCCGGACGCTCCGGTCGTGGTCCCACAAAGGCCATGTCACCCTTCAGCACGCACCATAGCTGGGGAATTTCATCGAGACGCGAGATGCGAAGAATTTTTCCGATTCGAGTGATGCGGGGGTCGTCGTCGGTAGCCCACGTCGCTCCAGTATCGGCCTCCGCGTCAGGTCGCATGGTGCGGAATTTGTAGCAGTAGAATGTGACCCCAGCACGTCCCATGCGCAGTTGCCGGTAGAGCACAGGTCCCCGTGAGTCCAGCTTGATCAGCAGAACTACGAACGGAATGACGGGCAGAACCAGCAACAGAAGCACCCCCGCGGCCAGTGTCGAAAGCAACCGCCTCATCATCCGCAAGCTGGCGCTGAAACGGAATCCTTCCGCAAAGATCAGCCAACTGGGGTAAAGCTGTTCGACTTCAATCTTCCCTGACATCTTTTCCAGCCACGATGCGGCTTCTTCAACCTTGATGCCGTTCAGCCGAAGCTGCAGCAATTCATGCACCGGAAGCGTGCCCCGGCGGTCCGGCATGGCGACGATCACGCGGTGTACGCGCTGCTGCCTGATTAACTCCATCAAGTGCGAGGCCACCGAGTCGCGAGTCACCGCGCCTTCCAGGTTACCGCTCCAGCCGACCACTTCGATGCCCATCTCCGAGCGCAACCGCAAGCCGTTTACCAGGCGCTGAGCCCGCTCTCCCGTGCCCAAAACGTATACTCTCTCGCGCAAGAACGGTCGCTGGGCTAACCATCCATACGCGGCGCGCCACCCGAACATCGCCGCCGTCAGAATTACCAGCCCCACCAGGGCTGAGTTGTTACCCGGCAGAAAGCGCGGGAACACGTATCCCACCGCGGCCAGTATCAGAGCCAGAATGCCGGGCACCAGCAGCAGCCGGAAATAAAGTTCGCCTTTCTCGTCAAAGTGATTGGGATTGTACAGGTCAAACCAATGGGAAAAAACCAGCACCACCAGGGTCACGGCCAGAATCTTGAAATATCCGCCTTCGTAGTTGAGCGCGACGTAGAGGTCTTCGCGATGCTGCAGCGCCATCCCCAGCAGGAACGACGTCCATACGATGACGGCTTCGCCGGCCAGCAGGATCAGCGTGCAGATCGGATAATAAACATTGAAGAGCCGGATCACGCCCTACCTCGGAGCCTGCACTTTTTCGCCGGGCCTGTCGTATGCGCCGTAATACTGGCTGTACGCCGAAAAACCTTTAACCCCGTTGAGAACTACGCCCAGCAAAAGTTTGTCGTCGAATTCCGCACGCGCTTTGCGCGCGGTGTCGGATGGCGTCGCGTTCGAGCGCACCACCATCAGCACGCCATCGCAGTGGTTAGCCATCAGCCCGGCGTCGGAAACCGGAACCGCGGGCGGAGTATCGACAATGATCCAGTCAAACACTGATTCCAAGCGGCCGAGTAGGGTTTTCAAGCGCCCATTCGCAACCAGTTCTGCGGGGTTCGAGGTCGAACGGCCGGCAGGAATGAAGAATAAATTCTCCATCGCGCCACGCTGCATGATCCCGAACTCGTCCGCCTCTCCCAGCATATATTCCGAGAGCCCCGGCCTCAGGGTAGTTCCCAATGCAAGGTGCAGTCGGGCAGCGCGCAGATCGGCGTCAATCAGCAAAACCCGCCGGCCCTGCTGCCACACCATCGCCTGCGCCAGATTCGCCGCCACAAACGTCTTCCCTTCCTTGGGCAACGAACTCGTCACCAACACCTTCTTCAGCGGCTGCTTCTCGCGCATCTGATAAAGACGCGACCTCAACGTGCGAAATTCCTCCGTGCCCGGCCCCTGCTCCGAGGTGTAGAAAAGCATGGTTTTTTTGTCGGGCGACCAGTCGCTTGGAAGGCAACGAGACAAGAGTGTTTCGTAACTGAGCGCTGAGGGCGAGGGCACTGCCGAGATCGCCGGAGGCGCAGTTGAGACCTCCGCAGTTCGCAAAGACTCCACCTGAGCCCCCTGTGCCGCAGCCCGGTCTTGTTCCGCTCTCTTCAGCGCTTCGTGAATTCGGCTCACAGTTTTCTTTCCTTGGCGGCGTCTTGTTCCGATTCTCGCAGCCGGTCCGCCAGGGTCACCAGGGTCTTTAGCGCCGCCACCAGATCAAGTTTTTCTCCCGACGGCGTTGTGAGCACGGTAGGTTGCACGGTTGCCTGCGCGCCTGCCACGCCCCGGGACACGCTGGTTTCGCCTAAATCGAAATCCCGCGCCACCGCCTCCACCACGCTGCTCGCGACCACTTTCTGGTGATCCACGAAAGCGCTCACCAGGCAATGCTCGCAGATCAGGTTGATCACCCGCGGAATCCCCGCCGAATACCGGTGGATCATCGCCAGCGCCTCAGGATCAAATACAAGTTGCCCGTTCGATCCTGCGATCCGCAACCGTTGTGCCACATAGGCCTTGGTCTCTTCCAGGGTCAGCGGATGCGTCCTGGCCCGCAGCGTCAGCCGCTGCCGCAGTTGCCGCAGATTCGGCTGCTTCAGCTTCTGCTCCAGTTCCGGCTGCCCCACAACCACGATCTGCAACAGTTTCTCCGTGAAGGTTTCCAGATTGGTCATCAAGCGAATCTCTTCCAGCACTTCATCGGAAAGATTCTGCGCCTCATCCACGATCAGCACCGCGGTTTCGCCCGCCCGGTAGCGATCCAGCAGCCAGTTGTACAACTTCAGCAGGATTTGGCTCTTCGACTTGGAATCGCACGGAATGCCGAAATCCGCCATCATGTACTCCAGAAACTGAGGCACGTTCATCTGCGAGTTGAAAATGAAAGCCGTCGCCACCTGTTGCACCCGCAGCCACTCCATCAGCTTGTTGATCAGCGTGGTCTTGCCCGTGCCCACTTCGCCGGTCAGCAGGACAAATCCCTTGCGGCTCTGGATGCCGTAAGTCAGGCACGCCAATGCTTCCTCCGTGTGCCGCGTCAAAAAAAGATAACGCGGGTCCGGGTTGACGTTGAACGGATTCGCCCGCAGTCCAAAAAATTCCTTGTACATCAGCTCTTAACCTCTAAAGTCTCTCGCCTGCCTTCGAGCGATCGCTTCGAATTGCTCTGCGGCTTTTCGTAGCCGCGCCTGGCAGCATCGTCGATCCACGGCACTGCAACCAGCATCGGCATTTCCAGCGCCGCCAGCACGTCCCGCTCGTCGCGGATGGATTTATCCCGCATTTCAAGCCAGATTGCCAGACCCATTCCAAAGGTCAGCCCGGCAGCCAAGCCTCCACCGGCAAACAGCAGTCGATTCGGAAAGCTGGGTGCGTCAGGCGGGCTTGCGGGATTCAGCAAACTCATCTGTTCGCCCTGTTGCCGGCGCTCCATATCAGTTTGCATTTGCGACTCGTTCTTCTTGGCCAGCAGATCATTGTAAAACTTCTGCGCCGTCTCATAATCCCGCATCAACGCCTTGTACTGTTCTTCCACGCCCGGACTGAGCGAGAGCCGCCCCTGATAAGTATGGATCTGCTCCTGCAACAACTTCTGCTCACGCGCAGCCTGAGCAATGGATTGATCGTACTGATGAATCTGCAGCCGCAACTGCTTGATCTCCGCCGGTTCCGACGCGCTTCCTTTATCCGTATTTTCCGCACCCGCCGCACTCGCCGAGTTCATTTCGTTCAGCTTGCGCTTGATTTCCGCAATGTCGTTCTTGGTCTTCACCACATCGGGATGGTCATCGGTATACCGAGCCTGCAAGGTCATCAACTGGCTCTGCAGATCCGCTAACTGCTTCTGTAGCGTTTCCGGGTTCATCGAAGTCTGCGACGAACTCCAGGCCGCCAACTGCTGCGACAGCAACGCTTGCGCATACGCCCGGTCCTGCTCCGCGCGATTCATTCCCTGAGTGTAGGCATCGAGTTGCGAATTCAATCCCGCCAGCAGCTTAACCGTGTTGTCTTCGTCGCCGGGCAACTGGCCCATGTACTGTTTCTTGAACGCCGCCAGTTTGCTGTCCTGGTTGTCCAGATCACGCTTCGCCAGGTCGACCTGCCGGACCAGAAAATCCGTCGTGCTCTGCGCCACCTGCTCGCGCGTCTTCAGATTCTCCGCCAGCAGCATGGACGTGAGTTCGGTGCACACCTGCTGTGCTTCCTGAGGATTACTGGCTGTGTAGTTGACGTAGAATCCGGGAATATCGTTCTGTCCCGGCCGTCGTTGCCGCAGAGCCGCGACTTCGGGCGCCACCCATTCGATCAGGGGATTCTTGCGAACTTCCTCCCGAATCTCGTCGATGGCCTGCTCCACACTTTTGCCTTTCGCCAAGCCAAGGCGTTCCACCATCGGCTGCAATTCTTTCTGGCTCAGCACCTGCTGCTGCATGGTGGCGATCCGCTGCGTAAGGTCTTCGGTGACCACCGGCTGCACATAGCCCTCCGGCACCTTCTGCGTCTCCACCAGGATCAGCGATTGTGAAGTGTACCTGGGCGCAAAAGCAAACGAGATTAGAAACCCGGCAAGCGGCGCCAGCAGCGCCGGTATGAGAATCACCTTCACGCGCCGGCGCAACATCGCCAGGTAGTCGTCCACGCTCAATTCGCGATTTTCAATCATGCCAATCCCATCCCAAACTGCGCAAAATCAGTCGAGCCGGATCGGACGCGGATGCCAATCCAAACCGCCTGCAACCACATGCCGCTGCGATGCGCACGATCCGCCCGCCCCGCAAGTCGAACCATTAAACTCAAAATCATTAAACTGATAACTGAAGAACAACGCGAAGTGCCTCCCCAAGGGCCGATGCACCGCCGCCCCCGCGTACACATACTGGAACGAGTTGGTGGAAGGCTGGAGGGGGCCCGCCAGACTCTGCTGCAACGCGCTGTTGTGCGCATACCCAATATCCGCCGTCGCAGTCCACAACCGGGTCAGCGGCCGCGAAACCGAAAAACGCACCACGTCGCTCACCGCCCCCACAAAATAACCCGATCCGCTGGAGTTGTAGCGGTCGTAGTAGACGCCAATCGAAGTGCGCGGAAAACGATATCTCAGCGCCGCACGGGCGCTCACCGTAACCCGGTCGCTCGGACCTCCGAACAGAAAAGAATTCTGGATCAGCGTAAATTGCGGGCCGGCGCCAACCAGAAAATCCATCCGCCCAGAAATGCGGTACCCGTACATCAGGCTCGCCACGTGCGTGCTGAACGAACTCCCCGCGATGTTGGGGTATTGGAAATACTGGAATCCGTAAACCAGCGCAATCTGGCTCTTCCGGCTCAACTTGTAGTTGTATCCGGCCTGAGCCGTGATCTGGTTGCTGTCGATGAAGTCCGTATTATTCGTGAAGTGTACGATCTCGTAACCACCGGCCACGGTAACCGACGAACGCGCCGACAAGCTCTGAGTCACATCCGCAATCGCCAGGTTATCGATCCGAGGCTGCTGCCCCAGGCTGCCAAACTCACCCAGACCAAACAGGCCGCCCAGCCCCTGCCCCAGGGTTCCGCCCACATACCCAATTCCGCCCAGACCCAGGTTGTAGGCCCCCGACTCCCCGTAAGCTCCGAACCCGAACGATCCTTCCGGCAGATAGCTGAAACGATCGCGAAGCGCCAGCGCTCCGCTACGCCAAAGAATCTTCTGCTCAGCGTCAAATTGCTGGATCTGGCTGGTGCTCGGGCTGATCCCGGTGTAGAAGGCAACCCCACCGACATAGTCGAACGCAGTCATGTAACGGCTGCCAATTTTCTGCAGCATCAGGCTGCCCAGAGCTCGCGTCACTCCGTTGATGGCCGAAGTGCCGGCCGTCTGGCCCACGTTCGAGTCCAGCGCTTCGCTCACGTGCGCGCCCGGCACCAGGAAGCTGCGCGCCGGAAACCGCGCACCCAGCGATGGCTGATCGATCCCGGAAATCGGCAGATTCGCTTCCGGCTGCGACTGATTGTCCTGGCCGGATGGCTGTTGAGCTCCACTCGCCGGTTGCTGTCCGGGATCGCTCTGCGCCCAACCGGTTCGCGCCACAGCCAGGAACATCACCACCAGCATCCAGATCAACCAGTGTCTAATGTCCCGAGCCCGAAGTTCGCTTACAAAGTCGCCCGCTTTGAAAGGGCGCGGCTTCAGCCGCGCCGAAAACACGCCTCTGAAACTATGGGCTTTAGCCCCCGAGTTGAGGGCTCTGCCGGGCGTCAAGGCATTTATGGAACCAGATCTGTTCATCACTTTTTCCTCACGGGACAACAATCGTATCTCCTGGCTTGAGGATGATGTTCTGATCGATGGCCTGGCCCTTTAACAAGCGCTTGTAGTTTACCGGGATTTTCTGCTGCCGGCCGTTCTCCGTGCGCAAGACATAAATTCCCTTGGTATTCGCGAACTGCGTAAAACCCGCGTCTGCCAACGCCTGCAGCACGGTCATGTTGGGCAGCAGTTGAATAGCCCCGGTATGCTGCACCTCTCCCATGACAAAAATCTTCTGGCTGTTGATCTGCGTGACCACAACCGTGACCCGCGGGTCGGCCACGAATTTCTTAAGCTTCTCGGTGATCGATGCCGCCAGTTGGGTTGGCGATAACCCCGCCGCAACTACGTCGTTCAGCAGGGGCAACGAGATATTCCCATCGGGACGGACCGGCAGCGTGGCAGTAAGATCCGGCTCCTTCCAAACCGAAATCAGCAGCATGTCATCCGCGCCGATAATGTAGCTCGGCCCGGCAGCCGACATCGCCTGCGCAGACGGCTGGGCGGAAGCAGTTGCAGGTTTGTCTTTTCCCGGAGAGCTGTCCTGCGCCCACACTCCACCAGTAGCCAACCAAAACAGCGATACTGCTGCGGCTGCGACCCTCGCCTTCATCCATCCTCCAGCTAGCTACGACGCTCCACATCCCTGGTATGCCGTCGTCGTTCGTACATTGTATCCCTGGCGTGATTGCGCTGCGTCAAGCGTTCGCATATCCTAGGCCCATCCCCGGCGCCCTCACCCAGTGGGTCATCTCGCACAAGCCGCCTCGCTTTCGGAGCACCCTCCCCAACATCGTGATTTGTGGTGGCAAGCTGCCCTGCTGGTTCTTCTGGTCGGCTGGCTTTACTCGTCCATCCTCTTTCATCTCGCGAAACAGTGGTCGAACGATGCCAACTTCTCCCACGGATTTTTCGTGCCTGCTTTCTCTTTGTTCGTGCTGTGGCAAGATCGCACCAGGATTGCCAGGGAACCCCGCGAGCCTTCTTCATGGGGACTGCTGATCGTCGCCTTCGCGCTCTCGGTTTTGGTCGTGGGAGTGCTTGGAGCGGAACTCTTTCTCTCTCGCATTTCCCTCCTCCTGCTGATTGCCGGCCTGGTGATTTTCTTCCGCGGATGGCCCTCGCTTCGCGCCGTGCTTTTCCCCTGGGCATTCCTTTTCCTGATGATTCCCATCCCCGCAATCCTCTTCACCGGGATCACCTTCCCTCTTCAAATGCTGGCGTCCAAAGTAGCGGCACTGCTATTGCCCCTGCTCGGCGTTCCCGTGCTGCGCGAAGGTAACGTCATCAATTTGCCCGCGATGCCGCTCGAAATTGCCGAAGCCTGCAGCGGCATTCGCTCTCTTCTCTCCCTGGCGACTCTCGCCATCATCTACGGATACCTGGCCGAGACTCGCATGTGGGTTCGGGTTGCATTGGCCCTGGCGTCGATTCCCATCGCGGTGGCCGCCAACAGCCTGCGTATCGTCGGCACCGGCCTCCTGGTGCAATACTGGGATCCCGAGAAGGCCGAAGGTTTCTTTCATACCTTTTCGGGCTGGCTGGTCTTTGTGGTATCACTGGCAATGCTTTTTCTCCTGCATCGGTTCTTCCAAATCGCACGCAGAAACAACCAGGCCCGCCCATGAAATCCCACTGGAGATTCGCCATCACTGCCCTATTGTTGGCCAGCACGGCGATTTTTCTCCAGGCCCGCGGGCACAACGAAATCTTGCCCAGTCGCGAACCCCTCGCTTCCCTGCCCTACCAACTCGGAGAATGGACCGGAACCGATGTAGCCATGCAGCAGGATGTCCTTGACATCCTCGGCCCGGGAGATTTTCTTCAGCGCTTCTATGAGAACACCTCCGCCAGCCAGCCCTACGTGGACCTCTTCCTCGCCTACTTCCCCAGCCAGAGAGCCGGCGATACCATCCACTCGCCGAAACACTGCCTGCCGGGATCTGGCTGGTTGCCCACCGAGTCCAGCAGAATCTCCATTTCGTTCCCCGGTCGCGCCCCCTTCGAAGCCAATCGCTACGTCATCGCGAAAGGCGGCGACCGCCAACTGGTGCTTTACTGGTATTGGGCCCACGACCGAGCCCTGGCCAGCGAATATTGGGCCAAGTTCTATCTGGTCGCCGACTCCATCCGCCTCAACCGCAGCGACGGTTCGCTGGTCCGTGTGATTACTCCGCTGCCTCCCGGTGAATCCCTCGACGCCGCCCAGCAACGCCTGCTTTCCTTCGCCGAAATTGTCGTTCCCCGGTTGCCCCGGTATATTCCGCGATGAACCGAACGGGGTTGCATCATGAGTAACTTTGTCCAGTACCCCGATTTGCAGTACCTTGGTAGGAGACACTCAAGGAAGCTCTGATCAAATTAGTTCTGGCTCAGCGGTGGAAGGGCACGGCTCTACAGGCTAAGGAAGAATTCTCGATTCGTATCATGGTATGCCTTCAGGCAGACCATAAGGCGCTGAAAATGGGTCCGGCTTTATCCGCTGGGGTTCGACATTTCCCCGGCCGACAGCTTTTTCAGCAGCCTGTTCAACCGTGCCGCTCGCGACCCCTGAATATGCGGTTTCAGCCGCCGCGGATCGCTCCTTCCAACACTCGGCTCCGGAGATTTGCAATGAAACATTCTTCCATTCCTCGTCTGCTGCTGGCTCTCGGCCTGATCGCAACCCTCGCCGGATGCTCCCGCGATCCCAATGTGCGC
>Ga0075018_10000447_pt1 | contig 12581 bp, 8 predicted proteins | sample ColStrG_CSR_2014_FD_71471 | JGI IMG/M metagenome (GOLD analysis project Ga0075018, IMG submission 71471) | Freshwater sediment microbial communities in response to fracking from Pennsylvania, USA - Cold Stream Run_MetaG_CSR_2014 | ecosystem: Environmental > Aquatic > Freshwater > Creek >... | reverse complement strand
CATCAACAATGTCTTTGCCGACGACACGGGCATGTACATTTCAGGCCTGAACACAGGCGGCATGCTGCAGTTCTCCGGCAAACGCGTGTCGATGTCGGTGGAGCTGCCGCCGGGCACCCACAACGCGCGACCCTTTCGCGACGGCGTGCTCTTCAACGACACCGAGGCTGGCACGCTGCGCTATTCCGGGCGCGACGATCGCGAGGATCGCATCATGCAAGTGCCGACCTATGAAGTTGAGACCCTGAGGTTTCGCGATGCGGACGCGAGTGGCATTGCCCGTCAGGGATTCGCGCGCGGCCTGTGCGTGCTGAGCGATACGCTCGTGGCCGGCGGAAGTTCGCCCTCGACCGTCACGGTTTACGACCTCAAGGCGAACGAGCTGCTGCTGTCAGTCAATCTGACCCGTGACATCCGCAACGCGATCCACGGGCTCGCGCCCTGGCCTTTCGACTAACGACCGCGGCCCGCTTCGCGCACACGCTCCGGCAGCGCCTCGAGGATATCGGCCAGCTCCGACTTCCAGAACCCCAGATGCTGTTCGTAGCGGCGCCAGCTGCCGAGCGAGCCGGTATAGATCGGCTGCCGCACCTGTTCCGAGCTGGCGGTCTTGACGACGCGCTCATTGCGGTGGAAGTGCAGGCAGGACTGCTCGAACGGCAGGTCGCAGTGTTCGAGGATGCGCCGGACCTGCGCTTCCAGATCAAGCACCGTGTCCTCGTAGTGCACTGTCAGCACTTTGCCCGGCAGCACCTGCTCCCAATGCTGCATGAGGCGATGGTACTGGCGGTAGTAGTCCGCGAGTTCTTCCATGTCGTAGCTGTAGTCGGGCCCGGCGCCATACAGCTGCTTGTAGTTGCCCAGCAGCGCGTCGAGCGGATGCCGGCAGGCGTTGATGATCCGCGTATTCGGCAGGATCAGGTGCAGGAAGCCGATCAGCGGGAAATTGTTCGGCATCTTGTCGGTGAAACGCGGTCGCGATGAATGGCGATAGCGGCGCGTGTCCTCGAGGTATTGCCGTCCGTAGGCGCGCCAGTCCTTCGGCCGCAGCTCGCGCGTGGCTTCCGGGAACGCCGCGTTGTCGGGCCGATAGCGACCGACCGAGGCGGCGATCTGCCCGAGGATCGGTAATTCCGCGGTGCCCTCGACCTGCGAGTGCGAGGCGAGGATCTGCTCGATCAGCGTTGATCCTGAGCGATGCAGGCCCACGATGAAGATCGGATCCGCAGCCTCGAACCCTTGCCGTTCGCGCGAGCGCAGGAACCCGGCCGTGAATGTCGAGATGATGGCCGAATGCCGGTCTTCCATCACCAGCGGATCGTGCGAGACCAGCGGCCGGTTGCGCTGGTTGCCGGTATGGTACCAGTGCCATGCCGCATCGTAGTCGTGCAGGTCTTCGTTGGCTTTGCCGAGCGCGAAGCAGAAGTGAACGCTGGTGGAGGGCGCGAGACCTTCGCGGTCGACCTGCTGCTGCATGGCCGCCACCTCTTCAGGCAGGAAGCGAAAGGTCTTGAGGTTGGCGAGGCTCCAGTAGGCTTCGCCAAACTCAGGGCGCAAGGCGATCGCCGCGCGATAGGCGGCGATGGACTCTTCCTGCCTGCCTACGGCTTTCAGCACGTGGGCCATGCCCATCTGCGAGTGCGCGTCGTTCGGGTTCAGCTCGACCGCCCGACGATAGGCGACGACGCTCTCTTCCGCATAGGTCGCCTGCGCCAGTGCATTGGCGAGTCCGTACCAGGCCGCGGCATTGGCGGGTTCCAGGCGCGTGGCGGTGCGAAAGCTGTCGATGCCCTTGAGCCATTTCCTCTGGTCGATGTACAGCGCGCCGAGGTTGATCCACGCCGCGGTGTAGTCAGGGGCCAGCGAAGTGACGCGGCTCAACAGCGCTTCGGCATCGTCCACGGTCGCCGGGTCACCTGCCAGAGCAAACGCCAGCATCCGCAGCGCGTCGATGTGATCAGGGTTGCGGCGCAGTACCCCTTCGAACGCGGCGACAGCCTCGGGCTTGCGGCCGGCGCGCAAATGCTCGGCGCCAGCGGCGATCGCCTGCCGGTCCGGGTCCTGCGCAAAGTACTGTGCGTAGTGCCGGTCCGCATCTTCACCGCGTCCGCTGGCCGCGAGTGCCTGCGCAAGTCGCTTGCGTGTGTGCGGCAGGCTGGAGTCGAGGCCCAGCGCACGCTCGAAGACCGGTACCGCGTCTGCGTGGCGACCTTGCCGTGCCAGGATCGTTCCCAGATCGTCATGGAGTTGCGCCACGTGGGGCGTGGCGGCCAGCGCGGCACGGATGCGCCGCTCGGCCTCTGCCAGCGATTGCGCGTCGGGATCCGTGCCCATCATCCGCCGCGGATTTCGCGCAGCCGGGCCTCGAGCGCGCTGTCCAGCGGCGGCGGGTGGTGCGTGGCGAGGATGCGTCGCAGGTCTGCGTCGATGCGCGCATGCAGGTCGCGATGCGGTTTCACATCGGTGCTGAGGGGCAGGGCAGGGCCAAAGTAGCGGCTGGGCCAGAGCTGTTCGCGGCAATGGCTGACGGTATGGCGATCCGCAAGGTAGTTGCCGCGTGGGCCGACCTGCTTGGCGAGATCGAGAGCGAGCATCTCGGCATCGACGCGCACGCCCTCCCAGAGCGTGCGCAGCAGCCCCGCCAGGTCTTCGCACAGCAGCAAGCCGTGCAGCGAGTAGGTCAGGCCCTGGTCGAGCGAGCCCAGGTAGTCGAGGGTTGCGGGCCGGCTGTAGAAGGTCTGCATCATGCTGAGCGTGAGTTCGGCGACCGCATCCTCATCGAAGCTGCGTGCGTTCGAGTAGCCCGCGGCGCCGGTGAATGAGGGCAGCTCCAGGTGCCTGCGCACCTGGCACATGATCATGTCGGCGAGCGCGGTCTGCGCCGGGTTGCCGATGCTGCCGGTGGCGGGCTCCATGAAGCACACGTCCGAGCTGCCGATGCAGAAGCAACCCGGAACCACGAGCTGGGCCAGCACCATCGCCGCGAAATCGGTGGCCAGGCTGTTGATGATCGATCCGGCCGTGGTGATCGGCGTCGAGGCGCCCCCTATGGGCAGCGTGCCGATGCTGACCGGGACGCCGGCGCGCGCGGCCATAATGAGCTGGTCGGTGTGCGCGCCATGGTAGTTCATCGGCAGCGGCGTGATGATCTGCAGGAAGTAGGGCTTCTGCGCCAGCGCCTGACGGCCGCCGCGGATCGCCGCAGCCATCTCGATCACCACGCCGAGCGAGGCGGCATGCTCGCACAGGTATTCGAGCGGCTTGGTGGTGTTGGTCGCGAGGATCGCGAATTCTTCAATCTCGCCGTGATTGTCGGAGCGTTCGACGTTCTTGCAGGGGATGCACACCGCATCGATGTTCGGCAGCGCGTCGGCGACGCGCGCTATGGTGGCCAGATCGCCTGCATTGCTGGCGCGCATCGCGCCGCTTTCGAGGTCGTAGACCTTGATGCAGGTCATGCCCGGGATGAACCAGGTATGGTGGCAGTCGAGATCGATGGCGTGATCGCCGGCGCGGTTCCAGAGTTTCACGGTCTTCGCCGTCGAGGCGAGGGCACTGCGCACCAGTGCCGGCTCGAAGCGCACTACACCGTCGGCGCTGATGGCGCAACCGCCCGAGCGCAGGTGATCGATGGCCTCGGTGCCGGGCTCGAAGGCCACACCCGACTCGGCCATCAGCTCGAGCGTCGCGTCCAGCAGCTGCTCGACAGTGGCGACGGGCAGCGGCGCATACGCTGCCGTAGGGCCGCGATGCAGGCCGATATCGGTCGCGCGCGCCACTGGAGTGGTCGCGCGTGCTCTGCGGCTGGGCCTGGCTTCGCGTTGCATACAGGACTCCTCGCACTCCATTGCGGTACGATCCCGGCGGGAGGTCGCCATGATAACGCAGTCGCGCTATGCGCCGCTGTTCGAGCCGCTGCGCATCGGACCGGTAACGGCGCCGAACCGCTTCTACCAGGTACCCCATTGCACGGGCATGGGGCACGCGTTGCCGCGCACGCTCGCGGCCATGCGCGGCATGAAGGCCGCAGGCGGCTGGGGCGTGGTCTGCACCGAATACTGTTCGCTGCATCCGACTTCGGACGATCAGCCCTATCCTTTCGCTTCGTTGTGGGACGACGGCGATGTGCGCAATCTCGCCGCGATGTGCGAGGCCGTACACGCGCACGGTGCGCTTGCGGGTGTCGAGCTGTGGCACGGTGGCAGCTATGTGGCCAACCTCGCAACCCGACTGCCCTCGATCGGCGTGCGCTCGCTCCCGAGCCGCATTGAACCCGTGCAGTCGCGGCGCATGGACCGGCGCGACATCCGTGAGTTCCGCCGCTGGCATCGCGAAGCGGCATTGCGCGCCCGCAGCGCCGGTTTCGACATCGTCTACGTCTACCCGACGCACGGCTATCTGGTGTCCGAATTCCTCTCGCGCGCCTGGAACGATCGCAGCGACGAATATGGCGGCTCGCTGGAGAATCGCGCGCGACTGATGCGCGAGCTGCTCGAGGAGACGCGCGAGGCGGTCGGCGACCGCTGCGCAGTGGCCACGCGCTTCTCGGCCGACGGTCATGGCGATGCGCACCTCTCGGCCGCGGAAGCGCACGACGTGATCGCGATGCTCGCGCAGCTGCCTGATCTCTGGGATGTGGTCGTCGGCGACTACTACAACGAGGAGATGGCTACCTCCCGCTTCGTGCACGAGGCGGCCCTCGAGGAGAAGGTAAAATACGTGCGCGCGCTGACCGGCAAGCCCGTGGTCAGCGTCGGGCGTTTCACCTCGCCCGACACGATGCTGCGGCAACTGCGCAGCGGCGTGCTCGATTTCATCGGCGCCGCGCGGCCGTCGATCGCCGATCCGTTCCTGCCGACCAAGATCCGCGAGGATCGCACCGAGGATATCCGCGAGTGCATTGGCTGCAACGTCTGCTATTCGAACAACTACCGTGGCTCAGCCCTGCGCTGCACGCAGAACCCGACGATGGGGGAGGAATGGCGCAGCGGCTGGCACCCGGAGCAAGTGCCGGGCGGCGATGGCCGCTCGGTGCTCGTGGTCGGCGCGGGCCCGGCAGGTCTTGAGGCCGCGCACATCCTCGGCAAGCGCGGCCATGTCGTCACGCTGGCCGAGGCCACACAGCAGGCGGGGGGCCGCGTGACGCTGGAAAGCGCGCTCCCCGGGCTCAGCGAGTGGGCGCGCGTGCGCGACTACCGGCTGGGGCAGATCAGCCGCCTGTCGAATGTCACGCTATACCTCGGCAATCGCCTGAGTGCACAGGACATCCGCGAGTTTGGCGCAGACCATGTGATGCTCGCCACGGGAGCGCGCTGGCGGCGTGATGGCGCCGGGCGCTGGCATGCGGCTGCGATGGCGGGTCTGCCCGCTACCGGCGTCCTGACGCCTGATGATCTGATGCGAGGTGTGCGCCCGAGCGGCGATGTGGTGTTGTTCGACGACGACCACTACTACATGGGCCCGGTGCTGGCGCTGCTGCTGTCGCGCAGCGGTGCCCGTGTGAGCTACGTGACGACCGAAGGCAAGGCCGGGGACTGGAGCCACTACACCGGCGAGCAGCAGGCCACGCAACGTCAGCTGATCGAGGCGGGTGTCAGCATCGTGACCAGCACTGCGGTCGACGGCTTCGACGGCGAGCGCGTATCGACCAGCTGCGTGTACACCGGTCGCGCGGGCGCGTTGCCGGCCGGCAGCCTGGTGCTCGTGACGGCACGTGATCCCGAGGATGCGCTGTATCGGGAGCTTGTTGGCAGCGAAGCCGAGCGCGCCGACGGTCGCATCGAGTGCATCGGCGATTGCCTGCAGCCTTCGATCATCGCCAACGCCGTGTACTCCGGGCATCGCGCCGCGCGCGCGCTTGGGGCCGTGCAGGCGCTACGGGCTGCGCGCGACCGCGTCGTCATCTGAGGCCCGGCAAGTCGCGGTATCAGGTGCCGCGAGGTCTCACGCGGCGGCCCGGACCCACACGAGCTGCGGCATCGCGTCGCGAAACTCGACCATCTTGAGATGGCGCTCGATCACCGTGTACAACTGCTCGAGCGTCGCCTCGTCGCTGGCAAACACCTGGATGTCGAGCGCGGCGCCGGCCACGTGCAACTCGGCGTAACTGCCGGCGCGGAATCCGATGCGCCCGCGCGCGGCTGCCAGTTCCACGGGCGCCTTGTGTGCGAAATGCTTGCACAGTCGGGTCATTACACGCGCGGGTGCATCCGTGGGCACTTGTGTGGTTGCGCTCACCAGTGGCGCGTTCATTTGTCATCGCCCGCGGCAATGTCGCGCGCTGCCTGCGCTATCACGGCAACGGTGCGTGCGAGGCGGGCGGCACCAACCGGTCCTGCGGCGAGCGTCGATCGCAACGCCTGTTTCAGCGTCTCCATCGCGGCGCGAACCTCGCCGATCTGCGCTTGCACTTCTGGCGAGCGCCGGCCGGGGATCCGCGAGCGCATGGCCTCAAGCGTCACGCGATGCGCGCTGAGGTAGGCCTGACCCTCGATGGTGATCTCGTGCAAGCGACGCTGGCTATCGTCGACGCTCGTGCGTACGTGGCCGAGATCCTCGAGCAGCGTCAGGGTGGGGTAGATAACGCCAGGACTGGGACGATAGACACCACCGGAAGATTCGCTGATCGAGCGAATCAGCTCGTAGCCATGCCGGGGCTTCTCGGCGATCAGCGAGAGCAGCACCAGGCGCAGGTCGCCGCGGTCGAAATACCGACCGCCATGCCCGCCACCGCCCGCGCCACCGTGATTCCGTCGGCTGCCATCGCCGCCTCGGTGGCCACGATGGCCGCTGGGGCCACCCGAGCCCTTGGGGGAGCTCCAAGAATGGCGGCCAAGTCTATGTTTATTCTCATGATTATGGTCATGGTTCATCATATAAGATATGTCTCAAAGAAAATGATATCGTATGAAACGATATATCGAAAACAAACGAATTGCAAGTCCCCTATTCAGCTGCGCCGCTTCAGCGCTGCCAGTTGTTCCAGAACAGTGACGGCTTCGTCCTTTGCGCCCGCCCAAGCAAGCACGCGCGCGGCAACCGCGCTCGCATAGCGCGAGCGGAGCGTGTCGCGCTTGCGGGGCATCAGTGCCAGTGCTTCGTGTGCACCCGAAATCGCGGGCATGGGTTTGCCGGTGAACAGCAAGCCCTCCGCTGAAAGCGTGCGCAGGTACCAATCGTTCCAGCGCGTGAGCGCTCCAGCACCACTGCTTGACCGGTCGTTACCTATCAGAACTTGTATCGACCGCCGACATTGAAATAGCGGCCAACGGCACCGTCCTGCGTCCATGCCGGGTTGTAGTTGAACCCGCCATAGGTGTACGGGTTGAACGGGGCCATGGTATTGGCCAGGTTGCGGATCGATCCATTGAGCTCCGCGTGCTCGCTGAGTTTGAGCTTCGCGTAGATGTCGATGGTGGTAAACGAGCCGCTCTGGCAACCATGGAACGGCAGTCCCGCAGGCGTGTACACACCGCACGCGGGTCCGCCGTCGACCCCGCCCTGGACAACCCACGCCGTACCTTCGCCGCCGGTGGTACTGAACGAGCCGTCGCCGTTATCCACGAGGGTGACGCCCTGATGGTCGATCAACGCCATGCTGCCTACATAGTTGATCTTGCCGGTAACCGACACGTTGTTGTGGTTCCAGCTCAGCGTGAATGACCCGCGGTTTCGCGGCGTGCCCGTTGCAGAGCTCAGCACATACGGTCCGCTGGTCCCCACGTAATCAAGTCGGGTGCCATCCTCCAGTAGTTTCCGGAACTCCATGATATAGGTCCAGGAAATGGAGGCCTCGAAGTCGCCCAACGCACCGGCATGCAGGGTCTGGGTGACATCGAAGTCGATACCCTTGGTAGTCGTCTTGTTGGCATTCGAGTAGGGCACGGATGCCGTCGCCAGATTGCCGTCGGCGTCGTAGTAGAGCACCGAGCCGGGAACGGCACCGGGCGTCTGTCCGTTTGGCGGGCCGCCCGTGGTCGGCAGATTGCCCACGATCACCGCCGGATCAGCCTGGTTGATCTCGTGCCTCCTTTCGATGTTGTAATAGTCGATGGTCGCGCGAGTCTGGTCGAGGGGTTTGAGTACCAGTCCAAGCGTGTAGCTCTTTGACTCTTCGGGCTTGAGATTCGGATTGCCGATGCTCAGCACGCCGATGGAAGTGAAGCCAAACGACGCGCTGTTGCCAGCTTCAGCCGGGCCTGGCGCCCGGAATCCCTCCGAATAGGTGCCGCGTATGTCGACCATCCTGAACGGGCTGAACTTGATGCCAACCTTGGGGGTTGAAGAGCTGCCGTAATCCGAATACTTGTCGTAGCGGTAGGCGGCGTCCACTTCCAGCATCTTGACGATGGGCGCATTGATCTCGACATGCGCGGCCGAGACTTTGCGATCCGAAGAAAACTGTGAATACCCCAGGCCAATGATCCGGCCGGTATCCGTGTAGGGTGTCGCGGGACTGAACGTCTTCTCGTGACGCCACTCGACACCCACCGACGCGCCGAGCTTGCCGCCCGGAAGCTCAGCCAGGCTGCCCGTCACATTGGCATCGAGTATCGCCAGGGAATTCCTGGCCGTAGCCCGCAATACCGGCGAGATGGCCGCGTAGGTGGCCGCACTGACCAGCTCCGGATGATTGATGCGATAGCTGCCGTCATTGATCGCCGCCTGCAGGACATCGCCCAGCACGAAACCCGTGCGGGTAGTGTCGAGCTTGCTGTCCATGTAGGCCGCGCCGACATCCCATTTCCAGCTTGGCGTGAATTCGCCTTTGAGTCCGAGTACGGTACGCGTCACACGGCTCTGGTTGGTGCCATTGCGCCCGCCAAAATCCACCGCGCGATACCTCACGGGGCGGTCTACCGGGAACGGATTGTCCAGCTGCCCGGCCGGCAGGAAAGTAATGAACGGATCGCAAACCAACCCCGCATTGGTGTTGCAATATTTCGGTCCTGCATCGTCAAAGCTCGTTGGCAGACCGATGTACTCCGATTTGCTGGTGAACAGGCCAAGCTCCAGATACCCCTGTAGCGTATCAGTGATCTGATAGCTCCCCTTCGCATAGGTGTTGTAGCGTTCGGTTTTCGGTTGAATCTGATTCCATTTCGCCACGTCGTAGAGGCAGATGTTGGACTTGATCGGGTTGCCATTGACGTCTACGCCGCCGAGTTGCGAAAGCTCCGGGCAGGGCGTGAGATTGACCCGCTGGAACAGGTCCCCGCCAGGCACGCGCACCGTTCCGTAAGGCGTACGGCTCTGGTAGTTGGGCTCGTTGACGTCGAAGAAGCCGCGTCCGCCCGCTGCGGATCCGGCGCGATTGTCGAAGTAACCATAGGGTGTCAGATTGTCGGTGCCGAGATACCCGGATCTATCGGCATTGCTGATGGCATCTTCCTTGGAGCCTTCGACCGTGACGTACACGTTGTATTTGTTGGTCGCCAGATTGCCAAGGCCATAGGATCCGGCAAAGCGAACCGTGGAACCGTCGTCGCGATACGAGGTGCCGAGGTCGGCCATCACGCTGCCACCTTCCAGGGTATCCCGGAGGATCACGTTGACGACCCCCGCTATGGCATCGGATCCATACAATGCCGAGGCGCCGTCTTTCAATACCTCGACGTGATCGACGGCCTCGAGCGGCAGCGAATTCAGGTCGGTGAAGACACGGGTGCCATCGTCCGCGAGGCCGTAAGGCGCCATGCGCCTGCCGTTGACAAGCACCAGCGTCGCATTGACGCCCAGGCCGCGCAGCGACACGGATGAGGCGCCTGAAGCGAAACCGGCTGTGAACGAGGTCGGCAACGTGCCCTGACCTTCGGCCGAAATGCTGCGCAGTATGTCGGACAGGTTCTGCTGCCCCGATCTTTCCAGATCCTCATGCGAGATCACCTGGACCGGACTGACCTCTTCGCCGATCTTGTGGGCGATTCTGGAACCGGTGACGATTACTTCCTCCAGTTGGTCCCCAGAGGTGGCGGTTGCGACGCTGGTGGCCGCCAGCGTTGGCATACTCGCGCCGAGCATTGCCGCGCCCAACCCTGATACGGCAGCTCGAAATCCCGTGTGAATGCGTTTCATGAAGCTGATACTCCCAGACGTTGTTGTCGGGTCCTGCGACGGCGAGGGTGGTGTTCCTGGACAGGCCCGGACCGTAGATGCACCGCCTATCCCCGGATCGGTCGGTGCCACGCCGCAGACTCTGCCGCTCAGCGTGCAGGATTCCAAAACGGCGATGGCGGTATCGGCGTGGCCGATTGGTTGGCGAGCGGCTACCGGCCACGTATCGGTATTGACGATGGCTCGATCGCCATTTTGCAGGGCTGGCCCGACTGAACCAGCATGGCGGCAATTCCCTCGTTCAGGGCTCAGGAGTCGTACCCATGGCAAGATTCGCATTGATGATGGCTGTGTTGGCATTTGCCGATCCTTCCAATGCCAGCGCTTCGCCAGCCCCGGTCGGCTGCAGCGCCGCGGAGTATCGGCAACTGGATTTCTGGCTGGGGGATTGGGACGCCTACGACGCCGGCGATGCCGGCACGGCCATAGCACGCACCCACGTCGACCTCATTGCCGCCGGCTGTGCGGTGCATGAGCTCTATGAACAGACTGACGGCCTGATAGGCGACAGCATCCTGAGCTTCGATGCCGCACGCCAGCTCTGGCAGCAGACCTGGGTCACCAACCGCGGCTCATTGATGGTGATCGCCGGACGCTTCAACAACAGCGCGGTAACGCTGGAGGGTGAGATGCACACGGGTGACGGCCGGACATTACTCCAGCGTATTACCTGGAAGGTCGAAGGGAGCGACGTGCGCGAGACGGCGGTAGTGTCCAAAGACAGCGGCAAGAGCTGGGTGCCGGCCTTCGACGTGCTGTTCCGGAGGCACTCAGCGGCGTGACGCGCCGGGTGCGCGACTTCCTGGGTCAGTGCACCGGCCGTCGCGTCGCGCGCGGCGTCTTGTGGCGGGGCGCATGACTGCCAGTGCCCGCATCGGTTTCCGGATAGAGCGACTGCTCGATGCACTGGATCATGTCTTCGAGCGGTGAGGCTTCGACCGGCCGGTAGTGTGTCGTCAACCCCAGCGCAATGGTCGGCAGCGGTTCCTGCACCCGCAGTTCGAGGAATTCAGCGGCCGCAAGCTCCCTGGCGACCGCATAGCGCGGCAGCAGCCCGACGTATTCGCCGCCGCGAACGCCGATCTTCACGCCATCGATGCTGCCGGCGGACTCGAAGCGCGGCTGTTCGTCGCAGTCTGCGAACCAGCCACGCATCAGCGTATAGAAGGCACCGTTCGGATCGGGCAGCAACAACGGGCGACGCGCCAGATCGCGCCTCCTGACCTTGAGTTCACCCAGCGTCGCACGCGAGGACACGAACAGGCACAACCGGGTGGGGGAAAGCACACGGCTGCCACTGCCTTCGCGGCCCTGCGCACCTTCGGTGCCCTCGACTGTGATGGCGGCGTCGAGCTCGCGACGATGTACACGCTGGCGCAGGTCGTCGCACAGCCCGATGGCGATCTGCACATCCAGCGCCGGCCAGTGCGAGCGAAACGCCGTCAACGCCCGCGGCAACAGGAAGGTGCTGGCCGATTCCACTGCGCCCAAGCGGATCACGTTGCGATGATCCGCGCTCACTGTCGCCAACGCGGCCTCCGAAGCACCGATGAGCGCGTGCGCATGGGGCAGCAGGGCGAGCGCGGCGCCGGTCAGTTCGGCTTCCTGGCCGGGCCGGCGCAGCGTGACCGCCGTGCCGATCAGCCGCTCCAGCGAGAGCAGGGTTTCTGAAACCGTGGATTGCGCAAGGCCCAGCGCCCGCGCCGCGGCGCTGACTCCGCCATGATCGCTGACAGCCACCAATACGCGGCAGTGTCGAATTTCCAGATCGCTTGTCATTGGCAACCTATCGGCCCGGCCGATGCCCCCATCGTTACTTTGGATGCCAGCACCCGAAGCGGCAATGTCCGACTCCGAGTCTAGAGCAAAGTCGGGGCAAAAGTGAAACCACTCGGACCAGGCGCCGCGCTGATCGTCATCGACATGCAGAGGGGGTTCGATGATCCGTGCTGGGGTGCGCGCAACAATCCCGCGGCAGAATTGCGCGTGGCATCGCTGCTGCAACATTGGCGCGAGTGCTCGGCTCCGGTGCTGCACGTCCACCATTGCTCGGGCAGCCCGCAGGGTTGCTTCAGGACAGGAACCACCGGCATCGAGCCGAAACCCGAGGCGCTGCCTCGCGATGAAGAGGTTGTGTATCGCAAGTCCGTCAACAGTGCATTCATCGGCACCAGCCTCGAAGCTGACCTGCGGCGGCGTGGCATCGCCAGCCTGGTGGTGGTGGGATTGACCACCAATCATTGCGTGTCTACGACGGTGCGCATGGCAGGGAACCTGGGCTTCAACACCTGCGTAGTAGTCGACGCGACAGCGACGTTTGATCGCACGGGTGCCGATGGGCGTCTGCGATTGGCCGCGGAAGTACACAACGCGGCGCTCGGCGATCTGCAGGGCGAGTTTGCCGAGGTGGTCGACGCCGCGGCCGCAATGAAATGGGCGCAGCACAGGAGCCTTGGTGCGATCAATGG
>Ga0075018_10000445_pt1 | contig 12600 bp, 14 predicted proteins | sample ColStrG_CSR_2014_FD_71471 | JGI IMG/M metagenome (GOLD analysis project Ga0075018, IMG submission 71471) | Freshwater sediment microbial communities in response to fracking from Pennsylvania, USA - Cold Stream Run_MetaG_CSR_2014 | ecosystem: Environmental > Aquatic > Freshwater > Creek >... | reverse complement strand
CTCCGGTCCAGGTGTCGGTGCACTGGGCGAGTGCCGAAGTCGCGCCGGAGAGTGAAAGCGCGGCCAGGGCCGCAAAGAGGACAAACCTATGGAATGACCGGGCGGGATGAAAAGCTCCGAGAGCGGATGAGCGTCGGCGAAACATCGTAACCTCCTGGAGTGCAAATATTTGCAATGTTTGCGTGGCGGCTTGCCCGGGCGGCTAAAGAACGGAATGCGTTTCCGAGAGCGGTAGCGAATCCCCCACGGCTGCGTTTATACTGCCCTCTGGTTTCCTCCCCTGCAAGCGGCATGCGCGGACATATCCGGGCATCTACGGACAAAACGCAAAAAGATGGGCCCGTCAAATCAGCCCCGGGCAACGAACGAGTGCCTCAGTTTGCCGTCTTCGGCGCCAGCCTTGGCTCGCATCGGCGAGATCACCGCTACCGACGGAGTCGTCGATCAGTCCAACTTCGATACCTATCCCGTCTCGCGGATGAACCAGGCTCCATACCAGACTAACGTCTACATCACCGAGAGCAGCGCACCGCCGGCGGGTGTAGGAGAACCCGGCGTCCCGCCGTTCGCGCCCGCTCTTTGCAACGCGATCTTCGCGGCCACGGGAAAACGCATCCGCGAGCTGCCGCTCTCGCGGAACAAGCTAGGTGTGTAGTTATGTCCTCTGAGATAACCTCCGGGGCGCCGCCGGTTCGCCCGGAAAGCGGCCCAGCCGCCAGTTCGTCGTCGGGCGGGGTACTCGTTGGCCGTGTTCTGCGCAATCATGACCCAAAAGTCAGTTGGTGTACTGTCTGTTTGCGTCAAATCATCCACTAAGAGTTCGAGGTTGGCGTGGTGTAGCATCGTATGTGGATGTTCGCGAACGGCGTTGATCGAGTACCTCCTGAAGTGCGGACTGGTTCGTCCATGCCGCAAGCAACCAAGATTGGTTGGATGTTGTTGCTTTCTTCCCTTCCCCTTTTCGCACAAAGCAACAGCGGAGAACTGCGTCTGCGAGTTACCGATCCCGATGGACTGGCTGTCCAGAGTTTTGTGGATGTTCAGAACATCGGCCTGCAGCCGCATGCTGAGGTTGTCTCTGTTCCACACCTCCGCTCCCAACAATCGGCTGAACGTGATCAACTTTGCCGGGCTGTTCTCGGGTAGTACCGTGGGACCTCCGCGCAGTTATGCGATTCGGCTGCAGACGTCCTTCTAACAAAGTGCGCATTTGATGTGGCAAATGACCATGATTTCGTAACGCTCAATTTTTGAAGTGTATGAAGACAGGATACATATTGGCTTCGTTTCGCAAACACTTTATGGGCGCTCCCGTCGCACCTCGAATATCTCCAGCATCGGCGAATATCTTCCGCGAATTGCTCTACCGAGGCGTACCTCCGTTGCGGCTCCTTCCGCAGCGCCATCAGCACGATGTTGTCGAGGTCACCTGCCAGGCGGCGGCCCAGCTTCGCGGGAGATCCTTCGCGCGAACTGCTCACCTTCTCGGGGGTCGCCGGTTCCGCCTGCTCACTTGCGCCAGAGGTTGCCGGTTTGAGAACCACCGTGCTCGGCCGCCCGGGTTCGGTTTCGCAGACCGCCTTAGCCAACTCATGAGCGCTGCGCGTGTCCCCGGAATAAGGAGAACGCCCGGTCAGCAGGTGGTATAAGACGACGCCAAGCGAGTACACATCCGAAGCTGTGGTGATCGCTTCGGCGCGCTGGCATCGGGATCCAAAATCTTCGCGATGCCGAAATCCAGCAGTTTAGGCACGCCTTCCTGCGTCACCAGGATGTTGCCAGGCTTTATGTCGCGGTGAATCACCAGCAGCTGGTGCCTCTCCACTTCCGGAGGAACTCGCAACGACGGCGTAGTTTACGACTTCGATCTCAGCTTGGTGCCGTTCGTGAAGTTAGTCTCCTCGTCCGGCAAAGTCAGCAAGACCGTGGAAATCCTGGGCGCCGGTTTCAATGGGACCACCAGCGTGACGTTCAATGGCACAGCCGCTACTTTTCAGATTGTCTCGGACACTTACCTCACTGCCACCGTACCCGCCGGAGCGACCACCGGCTTGGTCAAAGTGACCACGTCGGCCGGCACTCTGATCAGCAGCACGAAATTCCGCGTCACTCCGAGCATCTCAAGTTTCAACCCCACCAGCGGACCGGTAGGCACACAGGTGGTAATCACCGGAGTGAGTCTGACGCAGGCCAGCAACGTGACCTTTGGCGGCGTGGCCGCTACGAGCTTCACTGTGAACTCCGACACCCAAGTCACGGCAACCGTCCCCACGGGAGCGGTTACTGGCAAACTTTCCATTACGACACCCGGAGGAACCGCGACCAGCGCGACCAGCTTTACGGTGATGTGATGGTGCCTCCAACCACGAGCTGCGTGAAAAACAGGAGTTTACGACCCGCCCGGATCAACCGAAAGTGTCTCGCGGAGGTCTTTTTGGAGTTTGGACCAATGAGTCGGAAACCCACATCACGAGTCGCTCCGCCACGGATACCACCGCGCGCTCGACTTCCGGGGAGGGTGGCGCACCCAAGAAAAACCGCTTGCCCTCGATGCCGTAAATCAGCAGGGTATGCGGCAAACGGTTCATAACCCGCGCCAATTCCACCGCTTCGCGCACGCCGAAAGCATGCGTGGAGCAGGGAAAGACATCTTCAGGCAGCCTGTCGGCGTGGGCTTTCCATACTTGAACCTGACCCGGCGTTCCGCGGGGGGCAATGGCGTCGACTAGAATGACGTGGTCAAAGCCGAACCAGCTGTCCATCAAAGAAAAGCTTCCGGCGCTTTGCTCTATGATTTCGGCGCCGAGGGTTTCGACACCAAGCGCATGCAGGCGGCGCGCGACAAGGAGACCAGCCGCGTCGTCCCCGCGATCGAAGTTGCCGCAGCCAATGATGCAAAGGGCCACGTCTAATCCCGCTCCAGATGCAGGCGGAGGAAATGGGTCGCGCACGAAATGCAGGGATCATAGTTGCGCACCGCCTGTTCACACTTCCACGTGATCTCTTGGGCCGGCCGGGTCGCAACCTGGTTGACAAAGTGCCAAAGATCCTCCTCTATCCGTTTCTGATTCTGCGAAGTTGGAGGAACAATCTTTGCAGAAGAGATGAGCCCGTGCCGATCGAGATCGTAGCGATGATAGAGAAGGCCGCGAGGTGCTTCCGTGGCGGCCTGCCCAGTCGAGGCCCGCGCGGCGGCTTGTACGCGAGGTACCGGAGGTGGCTCGTATTCGCGGATCACGCGCAGTGCCTCGTGGCAGGCAAAAACCAGCTCGATCGCCCTCACCACGATGCTGCGGAACGGATTGCGGCAGGGCACCTGAAGCCCACAATCGCGTGCTGCCTGTTGGGCCACGTCCGGCAGTTTGTCGAAGTTCAGATTAAAGCGGGCCATCGGGCCGACCATGTAGGAATCGCGGCCGCGCAAGACGGAATGCAGGGCATTCGAGTGCTGCACATGCTGCTCCGTAAAATTCCCCTCATACTCAGACGCATCAATATCAAGCCCGCGATTGGATACGATCCGGCCTTCGTTGAACGGATACTCTTCCGGGTGAAACAGGGAAACAAATTCGTAATCCTGCTCGAAATCAGGAAAGTCGAGCCCTGAGACCCAACTGGCGGTGGCCAGCGAGGCATCGAGAGCCCATTTGAGTTCGTCCACCAAGTCTTTGAGTGCGCTCTTGGAGGGAGCTTTGTAAAAGCCACCGACCGCGGCCGAAACCGGATGAATTTCCCGGCCCCCCATCAAAGCCACGATCCGGTTCCCGGCCTTTTTCAGGCGCAGGCCCTGCTGCACGGTCGCCTGATGATCGCGCGCCATCGCGATGGCGTCGGGATAGCCGAGGAAATCCGGCGCGTGCAGCATGTACACGTGGAGCGCATGGCTTTCAATCCATTCTCCGCAGTAGAACAGTCTTCGCAGCAGCCGCACTGCCGGATCGATTCCGGCACCGAGAGCCCGCTCGACGGCGTGTACCGCGCTCATCTGATATGCGATGGGACAGATTCCGCAGATGCGGGCCACAATGTCCGGGAGTTCGGAGAAGTGCCTGCCCCGGAGAAAGGCCTCGAAAAAACGGGGAGGTTCGTAGATCTTCAGCTTTACATCCTGAACCTGATCGCCCTTGAGCTTGACGTAAAGCGCGCCTTCGCCTTCGACTCGGGCCAAAGTCTCAACTTTGATCGTTCTAGTCGGTTGCTTGCTCACGTCCGCTCACTCTCCTCGCTCGCCTTTCGGAACTGCCAAGCCCAGGCATTGAAACCGCGGAAGGCGCGTGTGATCTCCGCGTTGTCCTGGCCCAGAATGCGGAACTGACTGCTGAGCGATCCTGTATTGGGGCTCTCCATGGGACCGTAGCAGCCGTAACATCCACGGTCAAAGCTCGGGCACAGCGCGCCGCAACCCGCTTGGGTAACAGGTCCCAGGCACGTGACCCCTTGCGCCACGGCAATGCAGACGTTGCCCTTGCGCTTGCACTCCATGCAGACACTGTACGTAGGGACGTTCGGTTTTCGCCCGGCCAGTGTGGCCGTGATCAGCTCGATAAGCTGGTGCTTGCTGATGGGACAGCCGCGCAGTTCGAAATCTACGGGCACATGTTCAGCGATGGGCGTGGAGAGTTTCAGCGTGTTAATGTATTTCGGGCTTGCGTACACGACGCGAATAAATTCGTCCACATCCTTCCAGTTTCGCAGCGCCTGGATGCCGCCTGCGGTGGCGCAGGCCCCAATCGTGATCAGCGTCTTGCACTGCCGCCGAACTTTCTGGATGCGTTGGGCATCGTAATAGGTGGTAATCGACCCTTCGACCAAGCCGATGTCATAGGGCCCCTTAAGCATTGCGCGGGAGGCCTCGGGGAAATATGCGATGTCAAGAGCTCCCGCGACGCCCAGCAGTTCATCTTCCGCGTCGAGCAAACTCAACTGGCAACCGTCGCAGGAAGCAAACTTGAAGACTGCGATCCGTGGCTTGCGCCTGATCTTAGAGCTCATATTTCTCCAATAGCGGCCGCATCCGGTCATAGGAAAAGATGGGGCCGTCCTTGCAAATGAAGTGCGGGCCATACTGACAGTGTCCGCAGAAACCGACCGCGCATTTCATGTTTCGTTCCATGGAAAGGTAAATGTTCTTGCGGTCGAGGCCATGAGTTTCCAAATCGCGGGCGACAAACCGCATCATGACCTCGGGCCCGCAGGCGAAGGCCAGCGAACGCGCAGGTTGTAGCCGGGCATACTTGAAGAGCGTGGCAACCACGCCCACATGACCGCGCCAGCTCAACCCGCCATAGTCAACCGTCACCAACACCTGCGTCTCGCGTTGCCGGACCCAAGCAGCCAGTTCCTTACGATAGAGCAGGTCGCGGGGACTGCGCGCGCCATAGAGAATGACCAGGCGTCCATACTTCTCGCGGTTATGTAGAACCTCGTAGATCACGGGGCGGAGCGGGGCCAAGCCGATTCCACCCGCTATCACAAGCACGTCCCGGCCCTGCGCTTGCTCTATCGGCCAGCCTATCCCAAATGGACCTCGGACCCCAACCGCTTCGCCCACTGCGCAACTCACCAGCGCTTGGGTTGCCTGACCGACGGAGCGCACGGTGTACACCAACCGGTCGCGCTCAGCATGGTCGCCGCTGATAGAAATTGGCAACTCGCCGACGCCAAACACCCACAACATGCTGAACTGTCCCGGCTGGAACCGGCTCCCGCCTGCTCCGTTCGACGGTTCCAACGTCAAGGTAAAAGTATCGGGAGTCTCCTTGACCACTTGCCGCACGGAATACGGTTGCGGGAGCATGGGATCGGTCGTGGCTGCTGTGGCCATCGTCATCGCCCAACTGCGTAAACGTCAAGCAACTGGAAACGCGTCGCCTCCAACCGCTGCTCCATAATCTTGGCAAAGCGTTTCAACATCTCATAACCGAGATCGTGGTTCTGCTCGCACTTCATGCGTAAACACTTTCCGTCAAGGGCAATCCCACGCATGGGTTCGACGGCGTGCGCGTGAAACCTCCACTGGTAGGGCGGCAGCAACCACGACCAGCCCAGAATTTCTCCCTCGCCCAGGGTTGCCAGCATGATTGGCTTGCGTTGGGGCGCAAAGATCTCCAATGCCACCTTGCCGGCCCGGATCAGGTAGAACTCGTTGGCTTCCTCGCCCTCCTTGAAGATGTAGGTGCCCGCGTCAAACCGCACGTTGGAGGCGCACCCGGTTAGCAGGTTTGTGTAAGGCGACTCGAGACCGGCAAAGAAGGGGTGTTCGGCGATGATGCGCTCAAGGGTTTCCATGGCTGCTCTCCTTGGAAGAGGGCGGCGATTCCCGGATGACGCGGACCTCTTCTGTAATATCAATGCCTACCGGGCACCAGGTGATGCAACGGCCGCAGCCCACACAGCCCGAACTACCAAACTGGTCAGTCCAGGAGGCCAGCTTGTGGGTCATCCACTGCCGATACCGCGACTTGGCAGAGCTGCGAATGCTGCCCCCATGAATGTATGAGAAATTCTGCGCGAAACAGGAGTCCCATTTGCGCCAGCGCTCGGCGTGCGTGCCGGTCACATCGCTAACATCCTCCACGGTCGTGCAGAAGCAGGTCGGACAAACCATGGTGCAATTGGCGCAAGTGAGGCAACGCTGGGCCACGTCTTCCCAGTGGGGATGATCGAAGCAGGTGTAGAGCAGGTCCCGAATGCCGGTCGTATCCATGCGGCGCTGAATCTGGGAAGCGGCGCGCTCTACCGCGGCTTCCACCTCCTGACATGTCGCTTCAGATGCTGCGGATGGCGCCAATTCCGCCAACACCTCAGCGCCTGCCTCGCTGCCTGCCTCGATTACAAATTCATGCTTCCCCGGACCGACCAGTTCGGTAAGAGCCAGATCATAGGCTCCCCGCACGCGCGGCCCGGTGCCCATAGAGGTGCAAAAGCAAGTTGGCGCCGCTTGCGTGCAATTAACCGCCACGATGAAAATTCCCTCGCGGCGTGCGGCATAGATGGGGTCTCGAAAGCGATCACCCTGCAGGACGCGATCCTGCACGGTGATGGCGGCTAGTTCACATGCGCGAACACCCAGGAAGGCACGCCGAGGCGGAGAAGGTTCATTGTTCAAGATGCGAAAGGCATGGCCGCTACGTTCCGCGGTCAGCAGACGAACTTCGGCAGGGTGCAGGTATTTTTTCCAGCTTTGAGGACCAACGACATAGCCGAACAGCGCATGATCATTGCGGCGCCGCAAGCGGTAGCGTCCAGCTTCCTGTTCATCCGTCCAGCCCACCGGCAGGTCAGAGATGCCTTCCACCACGTCATAGACGATCGCTCCGTCGCGCACGGCCGGTCCAACAACCTGGTACCCACGACTGTGCAGGGCCGGGACGAGCCTTTCAAACTGATCCAGCGTCAGAAGCGCCGGTGCCCGCGTAGCCACTCGCTCAACTCCCGAATCACTGACATAATTGTAAACCTCGAGAGAACCACGCCTCGCCAAATTAGCGCAGACCGCAAGCACGTATCCACGGTTGCTGAACGACAGGTAGGCACGGCACCTACAACTCTAAGTTCACTACGATCCAATGCGAGGCATCTGTGAGTCTGAAACAAGAAAGATGTCCGGAATAGTTTCCGGGGTCCGATGGTGCTGAGGCCATTCTGGGTTGCGGTGCTGCTGTTCAAATACAGCGTAAGCAACCCGAAACTCAAGGCGCTGGCCGAGGGACTGACCGAGGATGTCGTGACGGGTCTGGCACGCTTCTCCATCAACCGATTACTTTCTCCAGCTAATGTACGGTTCGGGCAAATCTCCGCGGTGACAGGCATCACCGTTCGATGTGATTCCACATGGCGGAAACGTGCGCGGCAACTTCCGCGTAGCCGCCACCACATTACTCTTTGAATGCGAGTCTTGGAAATTTGGAGACGCCGCACAATCTCGCCTGCTGTTTCCCGACTGGGCAAAGCGGCCCATGCTCTTCATGCCTTCCTAGCGCAGGTGCATTCGGACTTCCATGAGAAAGCGAGAAAGTACGTCGAAAACGGAGGCTTGCTGTACGCGTCGGTTGCCTCAGACGGCGCAAACCCGGAGATGGCTTCCCTGTTCGGCGCGCGCCTGGTTGACCGTGCGCTGAACTCGGAGGTCACGCTGAAATTCGTAGCGCCATCAGGCGACTTCAAGCCCGGCGAAACTCTCCACTACACCGTTCCCTCCGCCACCATCGAGTCATGGGGCACCCTGCTTGAGGTTAGCAGCGGCAAGATCATTGCGGTCGATCAGGATGGTCATCCCGCTCTTGTGACTAACACGCTCGGCTCCGGAAAAACTCTGCTGAGCGCCTATCCGATCGAGCACTACCTGGCCAATGTGCCGGCGGTGCCGTACCGGGACGCCAGGCAGCGAGTGAATTTGACGTGGCTGGCCCTGGATGACGCAATGTCCGGCCTTTAATTCGCGTTGGTGCGAGGGGCGCACCTTAGGATTTTCGCTGAAGTCGCCGGTCCGCAGTTTGTCATGATTGCTCCAGCGGTCTGTCCGTTTAGGGCGTACATCATTTGTCAGCCGGCTGCTCAAAACGCCGGTTTGCCCGGAGATCGGGAGTCGGCTTCAATTCGCCGCTTACTCGGATGGAAAAGTTCTTTTCATAGGGCGCGTCGTCCGGCCCGTCGGCTGTGAGCTGCACTATGAAATCCGCTGCTCTTGTATAGCAATGAGAAACGTTGGACCCTTCCGAGATCGTCCCGTCGCCGAAGTCCCAGTGATAGCCGAGGGCCGGTACGCCGTCAGGGTCAGCCTGAGCCGAGAAGGCTATCGTCTCCCCAACCTTCGATTGCGAAGGGATCCGCGCCGCAACGGTTGGGGCAGCCTTGGCGACAGCAGCGTCCACCAGTTTGATCACGATCGCCGATTGCGGCGACTGATTGTCAACCCGGATCGTGCCGCCTTCAAGCGCGAAGGTGGGGTTTGAATCCAAGACCCCAGTCGCTACCATCGTGGAGCTAGCTGGGATCCCGAGGTCTGTGAGGCTTAACGAGCGCGAGCGTGGCCGGTCGGTCCAGTTGAAAACGGTCAAGATGCTTTGGCGAGGGCTTTGCCGAAGCAAGAAGAGACTCGGTTGTCCATCCTCCGGGTCATAGGTCATCAAATCCACGGGCGTTGAGGCTCGCCCAGCTCGGGCCATGTTTAGCAAGTCCCGGTTTTCCACCAAGGCCAGTCGATCCTTCTCACTGTTGAGCACGAGCAGGTCATCGCCGATTTCGTACATTCCACCGGCGACCGCAGAGAGTGCGATCGAAGCCTGCGCTGCCGCCAGCGAATGAGCGGCACGCTCGTCCGCATTCTCCACCAGATATGTATCGGTGACGTTGAAAGCGTCCGGGTCATTGATGAAAAAGTTGCCATTCATGTAGAAGCGGGCGGCGATGCCAGGGGCGGCGGTCTTCGACCTCAGAAAACTGTGTCCCGTGTCGGCGGAGACGCGGCCTGTGTCTACGATCCCGACGGGATTGAGCATCGGACTTCCGTCCTTGTCCAGAATCACATCATCGCCGACCGTGTCGCGGATTACCTGCAAACCGATCCGCTGGGCTTCGAGTGCAGTGGTACTTGGGCGATAGTAGTAACCTTCAATTGCCGTCGTGTCCATGAAGTCTAGTTTGATGAAGCGAACTCCCCACTCATGGACCAACGTCTTGTAGGTCTGGCGCAAGTATTCCAGCGCTCCAGGGTGTGTCGTATCCAGCGCGTAGAGCGTGTCAAAACCCTGCTTCCACAAATCCTCCAGGGGAATCGGCTGGCCCTTGGCATTGTGGACCAACCAATCCTTGTGATGTTCGTAAACCCACGAGCGGCTGCTTACCTCGAACGGCGCCGTCCACAGGCCAACGGTGAGGCCATCTCTCAAAATACGATGAGCCACAACCCGCATGCCGGCCGGGAATTGGGTTGCGTTGGTGGTGGCGTACTCTCCGCGAGCGTACTGATAGCCATCGTCGATCTGGAGATACGTATAACCGAGCGACTTCAAATGCTGCGACAGCCAATCGGCAGTCGCCAGCGTCTCACCTTCGTTGATCGCGCCATAGTAGGCGGTCCAACTCCACCATCCCATTGGAATCTCACTCGAAACCCGAGCGTGATGCAGACGCCGAATAGCGGAACCATAAGCCCGCAGTTGCCCGAGGTAGTCCGGCCCTGCCGTGAACATCAATCGTTCAGAGCTCATCTCTTCGCCCGGATTGAGTGGAAGACTTAGTTCGATCCGGTCGCTTTGCAGGGACTTTATTTTCAGAGACTCTGCCTCACTGTAATCCTTCTGAATCTCCGTGGTTCCCGTAGATTCGACGGTATAAGATGCGATCTTAGCTCCGGCGCCTTTGCCGTCGGCCTTCAGCCGCAAAAAAGTCAAGAAACGGTCCGATGTGAGTGCGCCAAGAAACAAGCTCTGCTTGGTCTTTCGGTTATAGATAAGCTGGCTTCCGACACCGCGATGCATTCCGCCGGGAGCGTCCCCGAGATCGTAGATCACCAAGTCGGGCCAATCCTCGCTGAAGGTATCGGAGAGAATTCGCTCATCTGCCGGATGCCCCCCCAAGTTAAGAATTGGGTCTCCCGTAGCCTCAACACTGCGGATTGCCTGCACCGACATCGCTTTGCGGGTTTCGTTCCTGACCCGCACTTGAACCGTGCCGTAGGGATTTTGGGTGTAAAGCTGAACTACATAAATAAGATCAGCACTGTCGTGTAATCCGCTGCATGTAACCGTCAACTGTCTACCGGATCCAAGAGCGTCGCTGAATGGTGACTCGGAAACCGAATGCGAGGGATAGCTCCCGGAACGCAGCCAGGTGTGATCGACCAGCGCAGCTATGCTTGCCTGGAGCGCCGACTGGCTACCAAGGGGTCCAAGTTGATACGATCCATTCTGACTATTGACCGTCACGGACAGAGTGCCATTCGTCAATTGCTGCGCGGAACACGGTACCGCGCACAGCGTCAAGGCGGCGATAGTCGCGCCCATCATGCTGCACTGCAGGACTGCAAGCATCTCTCGCGCGGTTTCGATCGCACGCCGTGCAATTGTCAGCTTTCGGATCAGACACTGTGGGTCGGCCATGAGCTAGCTCCATCTTCTGCGTAGAATCGCCGCGCTGATCAAATACCAATCCGACATCTAGCCGCAGTCTTCGTTACAAGCGCCCATGGCGGTCCCATTAGAACGAGAACTTCAGGGCAAACTGTATCTGTCGCGGCGGCCGGGCAGCCGTCAGGCTGCCGAACTGCGATGTTCCAAGAATGGTTGCGTTGTTTCCACTCTGCGGACCGCTATTCGCGAACAGGAAGTTGGTGTGATTCAGGAGATTAAAAAATTCCGCGCGGAATTCCAGACTTGTCTTCTCCGAAGTATGGAAGAACTTGAATACTGAGAAGTCCCAGGTTTTGTATCCCGGCGCCTGAATGGTGTTGCGGCCGACGTTGCCGAAGGATCCTAGAGGAGGATCGGCAAATGCGCAGGTGTTGAACCATGCGGTCGGCGTGTGAATCTTAGCGGGAGCAACACAGGTAGGATTGCCCGGCACCATGCCTGCCTGGTTCGGATCCCCGACTTGGTCAGGACGTTGTGACACCCCGCCGGCGCCGCCGTCAGCATTGGCGAAGTTGCCGTTCGAGTCGAGCACCGTGTACCAGTTGCCGCTGGAGATCGCGAAGATATTCGCAATCTGCCAGCCTCCGGCCACCTGGTTGGCAAACCCGGTCGCATTCCCCAAAAAGTGTTTGCCGTGACCGAAGGGCAGTTCGTAGATCGAATTCAACACGAAGCGGTTGCGCACGTCGAAATCAGAATTGCCGTATTCTGCCTGCGGATTGCGGAAGTTGCGGAAGTCGCTGTTGTTCTGCGTAGGCCCAAGGTTCGCGTTGGAGGCGATATCCAGCGAATGGGCGTAAGTATACGATGCCTGGAACTGCAGACCCTTCGCGAAGCGCTTTTCGAAACTTGCCTGCAGCGAGTGGTAATTGGAGGATCCGGTCGAGCGGAACAAATCAATTCCCGTGTCGAAAACCGGGGCGCAGTACTGAGGTGTCGCCAGGGCACAGGCACCGGGGGCTCCGACTAAGGTCGCAAATACTGGCCGCCGCGGCGCGGATGCGTCATTCGGATTCGGGTCAGGTGCTGCCTGGTTGCCGTTGAAGAACGTATACAACTTCGTTCCCTTGGAACCGGCGTAGCCCAGCGTGAACACACTGTTCGCGGGTAGTTCACGTTCAAAGCTCAAGTGCCACTGCTGCATATAGGGCGTGCGCAAGTTCTTGTCGACGGAGAAAAAGATGGGAGTGTTGGGATCTTTCAGCGAGTTGGCGGGAAAGCCGCCAGCTAGAGCGGGAATCTGGGTTACGCGGCAATCTCCCGCTGAAGCGTTGGCCGTCGGCGCGCTACAAGGCGAGATGAACGATTGGTTCACGAAGAACGGAGGATTGAATCCCGGGCTAGGATTCGAGTACGGACCATTCTCCTGCCCGCCATAGAAGACTCCATAGCCTGTTCGCAGCACGGTCTTCGGAGTGAACTGCCATGCCAGGCCAATACGCGGCGCGAAATTGTTCAGGTCCGAGTT
>Ga0075018_10000444_pt1 | contig 12602 bp, 11 predicted proteins | sample ColStrG_CSR_2014_FD_71471 | JGI IMG/M metagenome (GOLD analysis project Ga0075018, IMG submission 71471) | Freshwater sediment microbial communities in response to fracking from Pennsylvania, USA - Cold Stream Run_MetaG_CSR_2014 | ecosystem: Environmental > Aquatic > Freshwater > Creek >... | reverse complement strand
ACAATGTATCGTCCGCGCTCCGTGGTGTTGAAGATGCTGGTGCGGTAGCTGAAACCGCAGGCTTGTTTGCAGAGTTCGTGGAGTTGTCCATCTCTAAGGTCGAGGGCGAGCACGGAGTCAATGGTGTTGGCGACCTCTTGTCCGTAGGCGCCGACGTTCTGTACGGGGGTGCCTCCCAGGCTTCCGGGGATGCCGCTCAGGCATTCGATGCCGGCACAATTGTGGGCTACGGCGAGGCCGACGAATTTGTCCCAGTCTTCGCCGGCGCCGGCTTCGAATACGACTTCATCATTTGCGAGGCGATGATTGATTCCGGTGATTGCGATTTTGAGGACGAGGCCGGGCCAGCCGGCGTCGGAGATTACGAGGTTGCTGCCGCCGCCGAGGACGAACAGGGGGAGGCTTCGGGATCGCGAGAATTCGACGGCCTGGGATACTTGGGCAATGGTCTGGGCTTCGATGAAATAGCGGGCCGGGCCTCCTACTTTTAGGGTGGTGAGCGGGGCCAGGGGTACGTTTTCGCTGATTAGCATTGGCGGTTATGTCCACTATATACGAATGAAAAAATGGTTTTGGGAGCTGGGGTGGAGTTTTCTCAGCGCCCTCTGCGGCAGTTCTCTGCGGTCACTGCGATTTAAGATTTTGCTGATTTCCCCAAAACCTAAGTCTTAAATCGCAGAGATCGCAGAGAACTGCCGCAGAGGACGCTGAGGGGAGCAAATCGCTTTTAGGGCTACCGGCGCGTTACGTTCGTGCGGGCATGCCAGGGGCCGATCGCCGGTGGGCTGGGAACTTCTGGTAGGCTATTAGAAACCTCTTAAGGAGAAGAAATGTATCCAGAGATTATGGTGATTCCGATGCGGGAAGAGTTGACCCGCATGGGGGTGCAGGAGCTGCGTACTGCGGAGGAAGTGGATCGGGCGATTGTCAGCCAGCCGGGAACGGCGATGGTGGTGGTGAATTCTATTTGCGGGTGCGCGGCGGGGCGGATGCGGCCGGCGGTACGGATGGCTTTGCAGAATTCGGTGCGTCCGGAGAAGATGTTTACCGTGTTCGCGGGGCAGGACCACGAGGCTACGGAACGGGCTCGCAGCTATTTTACGGGGTATCCGGCGTCGTCGCCTTCGATCGCACTGCTGCGCGATGGGAAGCTGATTCACATGATGCAGCGCAGTGACATTGAGCATCGGGAGGCGACGGATATCGCGGCGGAGCTCAAGAAGGCTTTTGACAGGTTTTGCGCGTTTCCGGCGGGGAAGTAGAAAACGTAGCAGGCTACGTTTCTACGGTGGTGAATGGCTGCTGTTTTTCAGAAGTGTTCTTTTAGTTCCGCGAAGGTTTCCACTACCAGCAGGCGCGTGGGGGGCTGGGCCTGGGCGACTTCTGCGTGTTCGAGAATCCAAGTATCGCCGTGGGGGACGAATACGGCGTTGAGTCCGGCAGCCAGTGCGGGATTGATGTCGGACTTGGGGCTGTTTCCCACCATCCAGGTGGAATCGCTGGGCAGATCGTATTTCGACGTGATGGTGAGATAGGTGGCCACGTCCTTCTCGGCAACAATCTCTACGGCAGAAAAATAATCTTTCAAGCCTGAGCGCTCTACCTTGCCGAACTGTTCGGGGAAGGCGCCTTTGGTCAGCAACATCAGATGGTGGCGTTCGGAGAGGTACTGCAGGGTCTCGGGCACGCCGCGCAGGATCTCGACGGGGTGGCCGGCGATGGTATGGGCGAATCCGCTGATGGTTTCGTGCAGGGCGGGAGTGAGCGGCTCGACGGCCAGGCGCTCGAAGGTTTGCACCAGGGCGTGGCTGAAGCTGTGCAGGCCGTAGCCATGGCTGACGATGCACTCACGCTCGACATCGTTCAAGACCTCGCGCACTTGCAGAGGCGAGTACTCATGATGATTGAGAAACGAAATGAAATTTGCGATGGCGCGTTCGAAGTAGATGTTATTTTCCCATAGCGTGTCATCGGCATCGATGAGCAGCGTCTGTGGGCGGTTCGAAGCCACACGCAACATGATAGCGATGTGATTGTTGATTCGCCAGTGATGAGTCAGTTGAGGATATTGATCCTCAGGGTTAGAAACCCCTAAACATCAAAGGAACGACTACGGCGCGGCTGGAAGCCGCGCCCCTTCAAAGCGCGGACTTGTGCAAGAATTAGTGACCAGGACACTAGATGTAAAACGTAGTCGCAAAATGCTCTGCTAAAATACGGCATTCATGTTCACGACACCGGGCCACTGGGTTTCACTGCTTCTTGCGTTGTTCATCCTTCCCCCTGCTGCAGCACAGAAAGGCGATAAGCCGATGACGGGCACCGCCGCCAAAGGGGCGGAGTCGGCTGGGATGCAGGTTGTTCCGGACCTGGACCGGCGGCTAGCCAAGTTCCGCCGGGTGGAAATGCCGTTCCACTCCGCCGGACTGAGCGCTCGCGAAGTAAAGATGGTTGGCAAGCTGGTGGACGCGTCGCGCTACCTCGAGGAAGTCTATTGGCGGCAGATTGATCCCGATGGGTTGACGCTGTACGAGTCGCTGGCGGCCAGCAAGAATCCCAAGGATGAAACGCTGCGGCGCTATCTGTGGATCAATGCCTCGCGATTTGATCTGCTTGACGATAATAAACCATTCGTGGGCACGACTCCCATGGCGCCAGGGCGAGGCTTTTATCCGCAAAATCTGACTCGCGAGCAGATCGAGCAGTACGTGAAGGCGCATCCTGAAAAGAAGGATGAGATTTACGGTTCGTTCACCGTGGTGCGCTGGCACGGCGATCAGCTTGAAGGGCTGCCGTACCACATTGCGTACCGTTCCTTTCTTGAGCCGGCGGCGAAGGATTTACGTGAGGCTGCGGACTTGAGCGATGATCCGGCTTTCGCGAATTTTCTGCGGCTGCGGGCCGACGCGCTCCTTACCGACGATTATTTTAAGAGCAACCTGGCGTGGCTTGATTTGAAGAATCCCAAGTTTGATATCGCTTTTGCCCCGGACGAGACTTACGACGACGGCCTGCTGGGGGTGAAAGCAACCTACGGGGCGGCGGTGATGATCCGCAATGTGGAACAGAGCCGGAAGCTGGAGATGTTCCAGAAGTACGTGGCGGATATTCAGGACGCGCTGCCTCTCGCGCCGGAGGACCGGCCCTCGAAGCACGGCCTCGAGACTCCGATGGAAGTGATGGATACGCCGTTCCGGGCGGGCGATCTGACCCACGGATACCAGGCGGTTGCCGACAATCTGCCCAACGATCCAAAAGTGCATGAACAGAAGGGAAGCAAGAAACTGTTCTTCAAGAACTTCATGGATGCGCGGGTGAACTACGTGATTCTGCCAGTGGCGCAACATATGATGTTGCCGGCACAGGCTGCCAAGGCGTCGGGCGAGAGTTGCCTGCTGGCAACGATCATGCACGAGATTGCGCACGGACTTGGACCGGCGTTCTCTCGGACCGGGGCGGGCAAGGTGGACATTCGCGAATCGGTTGGGCCGATTTTCAGCGGCCTGGAAGAAGCCAAGGCAGATGTAGCCGGAATGTTTGGCTTGAAGTGGCTGGTGGACCACGACGCGCTGCCCAAAAGCAAGCTGGAAGAGTATTACGCGTCGTATGTTGCGGGGATTTTTCGTACGGTTCGCTTTGGAGTTGCCGAGGCACACGGACAGGCGGAGATGATGGAGTTCAACTACCTCTCCGAGCGTGGTGCAATCCAGCGTCAAGCCTCGGGGCGGTACGCGATCGACTATGGGCGCATGCCGGGAGCCATGAATGATCTGGCGAAAGAGTTGTTGGAGATTGAAGCGACCGGCGACCGGGCGCGGGCGGAGAACTGGTTTAAGAAATACGGAGCGATGCCGGCGGAACTGCGAGCTTCGTTGAAGTCGGCGGCGAGTGTGCCGGTGGATGTTGATCCGGAGTTTTCGTTTAAGAGCTTCTAGCTTCTGGCTGCTGGCTCCTGGCTTGGAGCTCTCTCATTCGACTTGGCGGCACCCGCCATAAAACCCTCATGGGTGTTTGGCCCGGAGCGGCACGGCTGAAGCCGTGTCCTCCCAAAACCGTTTATGAGATAGCTTATCGCCAAGAGCTAGAAGCCAGTAGCCTCTTATGCGGCGAAATCCACTCTGGATTCCTGGGGAATGATTCCTGCTTTGTGGCCCATGTCGAGCAGGCGGCGTACCGCTTCTCGTCCATCGGGGCCGTAGTCGAGGGTGCGCTCGTTCACGTACATGCCGACGAATTTGTCGGCGAGTTGGGAGTCGAGGTCGCGGGCGAATTGCATGGCGTAGGCCAGGGCTTCTTCGCGGTGATCGAGGGCGTACTGAATGCTCTCGCGTAATGCGGAGGCTACGCTGGACATCAGTTCCGGCCCGAGGCTGCGACGGATGGCGTTTCCCCCCAAAGGAAGCGGCAGCCCGGTGACCTTCTGCCACCACTTGCCGAGATCGACGATGCGATGCAGGCCTGACTTATCGTAGGTCAACTGGCCTTCGTGAATGATGAGGCCGGCCTCGTGCCTGCCTTCGAGCACTTGTGGAATGATTTGGTCGAAAGGGACGACGTCGGTTTCGATTCCGGGAGCGAAAAGCTTGAGGACCAGGTAGGCGGTGGTCATGGTTCCGGGGATGGCGATGCGCTTGTGCTTGATGTCGCTGACCGAGTAAGCGCGCGGGGCCACGATCATGGGGCCATAGCCGTCTCCGACGCTACCGCCGCTGGGGAGGAGAGCGTAGTGATCCTGAATGTAGGGATAGGCGTGAAAGGAAATTGCGGTGACATCATAAACGCCTTCCATGGCCTTGCGGTTCAGGGTCTCGATGTCGCAAAGCGTGTGGGTGAAACGCAGGCCGGGGACGCGAACCTTGTTGGTGGCCAGGGCGTAAAACATGAAGGCGTCGTCGGAGTCGGGACTGTGAGCGACGGTGATTTCGCGTTTGCCGTTGGTGATGGGAATTGGGGATGGTTCGGAAGTGGCGGTGATGAGAGTCATAATTGGGCCTTGTGGAAACGCTGCCAAGTGCTGGCCAGCGCGGCGGCGGACATAATCTTGATTACTTCGGCGAAGACAAACCAGTAGAGGCCGAAACGGATGGCTTGAGCAAAAGAGTGGGTGAGAATGGCCAGCCAGGATAGGCCGCCCGCAAACAAGTAGACCTCGGCTAGAACACAGGCGGTGGCGGCGCGGGCGAAGGTTTTCCTGCCCGCGTTCTCTTCAAAGACCCAGCCTGCGATGCCGGCGACGAAGGGATAGGCCAGCAGGAAACCTCCGGTGGGACCGAGCAACTGAGCCACACCGCCGGGTCCTGTGGGGCTAAAGACCGGCATACCCATGAGGCCTTCCGCAAGGTAAAGGGCGAGGGCTACGAAGCCACGCCGGCTGCCCAGGGCGAGTCCCACTAGCAGCACGCCGAAATTCTGCAGGGTCAAGGGTACGGGGGTGAAGGGCAAAGGCAAGGCAAGGCGGGCGCACAAGGCGACGAAGAAGCTGGCGCCAATCACGATTGCGGCCTGGGCGACGCCTTCGAGAACGCGATCTTGAGTGCCGAGGATTTCAGTCGATGGTTTTGCCATAGTTGCGGCTCTCCGATCGGCGCGGGCCAAGCTAGAGCGGTTCTCGGGAAAGCGCGAATCCCTCAGCGGCAACAAAGCGCGCTATAAGCTGTCCACTTCGCGATGGACGCCATTCTTTCTCAACGCAGCCGAAGTCTTCAGGTGGCGGCGCACCCGAAGATAAGCTGCAATGCCGGCCCACAGCACGGCTCCGCCGCTGCAGGCGAGAATCAGGAATAACCAAATCATCCGCACGTGCCTTAGGATATCAAAACGAAGGGGCGAGTGCCGATTGCTGCGAATTGACTTCAAACGCCGACCGGAAACGGTTTGGTGTGGGTCTCGGCACTGAGCGAGATGCCAGCGAACCGGCCCTGCAGCAGAGACATCAACCCGGTGTACCAGTAGCCCACGACGAAGAGAATAAGGAATGGAACGGTGATGTAGTTCTCGTTGTCCACGGCGTAATAGACGGTCATGGCGAAGTAGCAGCCGATCAGCAGCTCTACCCAGGGTACCCAGCCCAGGCCGCGGCGGTAGTTGTTGGCGCGCACTTTGTCTTTCCTGGACTCCACGTGATATTTCGGAGTACGGGCGAAGTCGGAGGTTTTCCCCAGCAGCGCTTCCAGCACGGCGCGGGTGTTGGTGACGGTGAGGCCGATGCCCAGCGCCATCAGGAATGGGAGATACAGCAGCGCGCGGAACCATTTCCCGGGAAATAACTCGCGCTGCGAGACCAGATAAAAACTGGAGATCGAAAACGTCGAGGCCATGAACAGCGGGAGGTCAATGTACAGCATTTGAAACCAGCCCTGGTAGAAGCGGATGATCATGGCGGGCAACAGCAGCACCGAGAGCACAATCATCAGCGGGTAACTCAGGTTTGCGGTCAGGTGATACCAGGCTTCGAGCTTCACGTGGAATCGCTGATCGCTTTTGAGCACCTGGGGGAGAATTTTTTTGCTGGTCTGGATCAATCCTTTGGCCCAGCGGGCTTGCTGGGTTTTGAAGGCGGTCATTTCTACCGGCAGTTCGGCGGGGCACTCCACATCCTGCAGGTAAACAAACTTCCAGCCTTTGAGTTGGGCGCGGTAGGAGAGGTCGGTATCTTCGGTCAGAGTGTCGTGCTGCCAGCCGCCGGCTTCGTCGATCGCGGTTCGCCGCCACATTCCGGCGGTTCCGTTGAAGTTGAAAAAGACGTTGCTGCGGGCGCGGCCGGAGTGTTCAAGTACGAAATGGCCGTCCAACAGGATGGCTTCAACCTCGGTCAGGAATGAATAGTTGCGATTGATGTGGGTCCAGCGGGTTTGCACCATTCCAATCCTGGGATTGGTGAAGTGGTGAATGGTGCGCAGCAGGAAATCTTCCGGGGGAACGAAGTCGGCGTCGAAGATGGCGACGAACTCGCCCTGAGCTGTATTCAGGCCCTCGGCTAGCGCGCCCGCCTTGAATCCCTCGCGGTTGGAACGATGATGGTAGCTGATGGGGAATCCCTTGGCGGCGTAGTGATTAACCAGGCCGCGGGCCACGGCGACGGTTTCGTCAGTCGAGTCGTCGAGCACTTGAATGTCGAGTTTGTCCAGCGGGTAGTTCAGGCGGCAGATGGCTTCGAGCAGCCGCTCGACTACAAATTGCTCGTTGAAGATGGGAAGCTGGACGGTGACGCGCGGCAGCTCCGGAAAATATCCCGGCGGATCTGTGGTGCGATTTTTCTTGTTCTTGTAATAGAGGTAAACCAGAACATAGCGATGCGCGCCATACGACGCCAGCAGGATCAGCACGATGAAATAAGGAATCAGCAACGCCGTGTCAAAAGCGTTGGGGTGATACAGACCCTGGAAAGTCTTGTCGAGAAAATGCTGGCGGATGTACTGCCCGACGCCCTTCGGGGTGACGAAGGCGGCTAGAAGTTGGCAGGGAAAGAGCATGGTTTTCTTGGTGGATCTTGTCAGCGACTAACGGCGAGCCTGTCTGAAACCTCCATTCTACCTGATCGAAGGTTCCCGAATCGTGGCGTAATGGAGCACGGCCTTTCGGGTGGGAACGGTCAATTCTCAAGGAGCGCTAACAGGAGCTGACGCCTTAACCACGATGTCAAGAGCGGTATAGCGGTTTAGCGTAGACTCTAGGTCCCGAGTGGTCGCAGCCTAACTTTGCTTTTCTTGAGCAGCTATTGTAGCTTCCTTGTTGCAGATTGCAGGCTGGCATAGTGGTACATTCCCGCCGTGACCGCTGAGGGGCGGAGTTGAAAGCGCCTACACTTTATCGAATAGCGGCCATTCTTATCCTTACTTCTTGACATCGGGCATACATCTGGTTTTCCCCGGTCCGATCCAAAATGGGGAGTGGATCTTGGCCAAATGCAATCAAATTCACTTCGACATCCAAGGGTGGCACCGCGGGTCGAGTCGCAACGCCCTAAAGCAAAAAAACAAACTCAAGGCGTCAGCTTGAAGACCACCCCACAACCATACCCTTTGAAGCAAGATGAATCGCCCCCTCCAGGAGCAGTGCCATACAGGTTTCCGGATTTGTCCAGGATGAGCCCACCGAACGGTATTCGCCCGTCGCTGCCTCCTGTGAAACTATGCAGTACCGTCTCCTTTCCTTTCGCACCTACCTTGTACACCGTGCCGCATCCCGAGCCGTAGCAATTTGAGGAGCCACCGCCGCCATACGTAGTACCGTAGAGGTTGCCCGATCGATCCCGGGCTATTCCCAGTTCAGGATAGGCTCCGTCGGGATTACCCGTGAAGGCGTGCAAGACCGTTTCATGCCCGCTCTTGTCGAGCTTGAACACTACTCCACAGTAACAGGAGCCTCCGCCATTCTGGGTCGCGCCGTAAAGGTTGCCTTGGCTGTCTAACGCCATACGCCCCACCGGATACGCGCCGTTGCTGCCTCCCGGGAAGCTATAGAGAATGCTGTAATTGCCGGAGGGGCTTAGGACGAAAACGGCGCCGTAATCAGAAGCGCCACCCAGTACGCTCCCATAGAAATTCCCGGCCTTATCCCGGACCAGGTCTCCCTCAGGGTACCAGCCACCTTGACCCCCGCTGAAAGTATGGAGGATAGTTTCCTTGCCATTCGGGGCGATCTTGAACACTACTCCCGATCCGGTCCCTCCTGTAATGGTAGTGCCAAACAGGTTCCCGGCGTTGTCCCGCAGGAGGCCGGCGCGAGGTTCTCCTCCGTCCGCCCCTCCCGTGAAGGCGTGAAGGACGGTAAGTTTGCCCGTCGTGTCCAGCTTGAAAACCGTCCCACAGCCATGGTGGCATTGTCCTTGCTCGACAGTGCCGCCGTCCAACGCGGTGCCGTACAAGTTGCCGGCTTGATCTCGAACTACGTCACCCCATGGCTGCAATCCATCTCCACCCCAGAAACTGTGCAGGGCGATCTCCTTCCCGCTGGAGGTAATTTCAAAGACCGTCCCGTACGCAAAGGAGCCACCGCCTGCAGTAGTCCCGTATAGGTTGCCTGAAGCGTCGAGGAGCAGAGCATCGTATGGAAATGCTCCGTCTCCACCGTCGTGGAATTTGTGGAGCACGGTGAATGTCTGCGCCTGCCCCCCCGTGCCCACCACCAACAAGCCTGCAAGCGCCAGTGCCAGCATGGTGCGGCAGCATATTGCGCCTGCCGAAGTCTCGGTTCGCAGTCTGATCAGAGTCATGGTCTCCTCCCGGGCGTGACGGATTGAGCGCCGCGTGCCAGCCGACCCAAAGATCCGGATGTGGGCGCAAGGCGCAGACCGGCCGATTCAGTAACGTTCGCTTCGCCTCTAGTCGGTTGGTGATCCGCGCTGTGCATTTGTCCGGCGCGCAGTCCCTTGTTGGGGATGGTTTCGTAGGCGTAACCCGTCAGCGTCGCGGTAATACTGTGTCCTTGGGTCATGTAAGTGACGTTGAGTCGCGCCCACCCATAGTGGGTCTTGCCGTGAATCTTGAACTTCAACCCGAGATACTCGTTCTTGACATTGGCCCATTTGCCTTTCGTCGAGCATCCCTGATCGGCGGAGCAAGCCACGTTGAACATCAGCGCACCAATTGTCCCGCTGCTGTTGATGAACCTTCGCCCCGGACCAATCGGTGCGCCATGGTTCAGCGCCGAGGCGAGTATGCTGCTGCCTTGGACGCCATTGCCAACCGCCCCTTTGGCACCCAGCCCATTATTTCCGCTGCTGGAAAAAGGGTATCCCTGCTGCTGAATCAGGAAGTCGATGGTTCCGTCACCGTTGAGGTCGAGAGGATAAAGGCCGTTGGTTCCGATAACTTTGTGCGTGGGCCTGTAAACGATCCTCGCTTCTGAGGGTTGCGCGAAAGCCAGCAGACTGACGCCCGCCGCACCCGCCGCGAGCGCGTACAAGTTAAGGTGCTGATCGAGTCTTGCGGGCAGACTTGCAGGAGTGTGAAGACGGCCGGGATTTCGCATAGATCCTCCTTCTCGAGCAGAAACATGTTATCAGGAATTTCCTTTCTTGAACTCGAAAACTGGCTCGAATCGCGCCCGCACCGGCAATAACGCGTCGGATGTTCTTAAAGCTTCATTTCAAGGAACACTAAGAACGCTGCGCCACTTAGCACGCTGCACATTACGTCAAGCCTCCCCCACCGCTGGAGGAGACGGTCAGCTCTTTCGAACGTAGATCGAGTTCTCGCCTCTCCATCTGGTTGTTGGTTGGCAGGAAGTTGTCCAGAAACAGGCTTCGGGGTGGATTTAGACTAGTTCAGGAAGTAGGTCCGGTAGAGCGTATCTCGTTGCACCGGTTTGAAGCCGGCGTCGCGGATGATTCGGCGCAACTCTTCTTCGGTGGTGCAGTTGGTCACGCCCGCGGCCCGCACTACATTCTCTTCGAGCATGACCGATCCCACGTCGTTGCCGCCGAATTGCAGGCCGAGCTGGCAGACCTTCAGGCCCTGGGTTACCCAACTGGATTGCACGTTGAGGAAATTCGAGAGGTAGAGGCGGGAGATGGCCAGCACCTTCAAGTACTCGACCGCGGTGGCTTCGTCCCAATGTCGCCCGCCTAAGGCCGTATGCTGGGGCTGAAAGCTCCATGGAATAAATGCGGTGAAGCCGCCGGTTTCTTCCTGCAGCTCGTAGAGCCGCTGAAAATGGTTGACGCGGTTTTCGTAGTTCTCGCCGACGCCGAACATCATGGTTGCGGTTGTCCTCATCCCCAACTGATGCGCGGTTCGATGAACGTTCAGCCAATCTTCGGTCAGGCATTTCAGCCGCGCGATTTTGTAGCGGACTTCGTCGTCGAGAATCTCAGCGCCGCCGCCGGGGATGGAATCCAGGCCGGCGTCTCGGAGCCGCGCAATGGTATCGCGGATCGTCAACTCGCTGTATTCTGCAATCGCAATAATCTCTGAAGCCGAGTAGCAATGCAGGTGAATCTTGGGAAATCGCTGCTTGATGCCGCTCAGCATCTGTTCGTGCCAGTCGATTTTCAAGTCGGGATGCAGGCCTCCCTGCATCAGCACTCCCGTCCCGCCCATTTCGACGGTCTCACGAATCTTCTCGTAAATGGTTTCGAAATCGAGGATGTATCCCTCTTTAGCTTTGGATCCCTTGAGCGGACGATAGAAGGCGCAGAAAGTGCAATACTCTGTGCAGAAGTTTGTGTAGTTAATGTTGCGATCAATGATGTAGGTGGCCACGCCTTCGGGATGGAGCCTGCGGCGCACCGCATTAGCTTCCATGCCGATGCCGATCAGGTCATCGGAGTGGAACAGGTCGAGAGCTTGCTGTTTGGTCAGGGTCATGGGCGATCAGAACGCAACCATAAATTGTAGCGGAGCCGCGGTAGTTGCTTCAAACAAGGGCTAAATCGCTGCCGCCTTCGCCGCGTCTAGGAAGCACAATGGCGGGGCGGCCGGCAATGCTTTGCATTCGCGAGCAAATTCGTAGAAGAGCCGCATGCCCTCAAGGCAATCCGGGTCGAGGGAATAGTGAATATTTTGCGTCAAATAGCTCTTCACGTCGTCTTGGCTCAAGCTCAAGCGCGGCGCCCAGTCGCGGGCCGTGCGGTCAAGGCTTTCCGGCAGCAACCCGTGGTCACGTGATTCCTGAAAGACTGTCGCGAGATCCAAATCGCCAGGCGCATTCTTCATCGCCGCTTGCCGTACTGCCCAGAAGGCAAAGACAAACGGCTTGGCGGTCAAACGTATCCACTCTTCAGCAAGATCGTAGGTGATGTAGCGGGAGCGGTCGATCTTGAGCGCGGGGTCTCCAATCACCAGGCCGGCGTCGTGCTTCTCCAGCATTTGCTCGACGTCCGGCGGCATTGCGGCAAATGTTCGGTTGCCTCCCCACCATTTTGCAAACAGAACTTTGGTCAGTGCGACCGAGGTCATGGACGAAGTATCCAGGGCCACGGTCTGAATCTCCTCCAGAGGAACCTTGCTGACCAGCAGGATGGAACGAACGGCGCGACGCGAAGCGATGGCCACTCCGGGAAGGATCACGAGATCCGGGATGCTGGCGTAGGCTGCGGCGGGAATGATGCCGATATCCGCGGACCCCTCGCGCAAGCTGGCGGCGCACTGAGAAGGGAGGGTGTAGGAAAAGTCGAAATCTGAGCGAGCCTCAGATGAACCAGCGTTCCCGTGCTCGAAATCCCACATCAGGGGCGCAGTATTAAGGTAGGAGATGGCGGAAATCCGAAGGCGTCTCATGAGAGGGGACAGTCAATTCTAGCAAATTACAGTTCACAGAGTGGGTCGGTTTGTGGCTAAGCCCAATGCCGTTGGATGTTTTGGCTGATAGAGACCGACCTGCCCGCCGCCAGGCAGCCGGATCTTGGTGATCGAACCCCATCTGGCTTCCTGAACGTCTGAACAGACGATGCCTTTTTTCCCCAGCGCCAACATCTCGGTCTTCAGGTCGTCACACATGAAATAGAGTTCGTGGAGGTTATTCTCATCGCCGGGATGGAACGCAGCCTCGGCAGGAGGCAGGGCGAAAATCAGCCAGCCGTGGCCTGCATCCACAGAGGCAAAGCCCAGGACATCCCGGAAGAAGGCGCGATCCGCGGTTGCGTCCTTGCTGTATAGGAT
>Ga0075018_10000443_pt1 | contig 12616 bp, 17 predicted proteins | sample ColStrG_CSR_2014_FD_71471 | JGI IMG/M metagenome (GOLD analysis project Ga0075018, IMG submission 71471) | Freshwater sediment microbial communities in response to fracking from Pennsylvania, USA - Cold Stream Run_MetaG_CSR_2014 | ecosystem: Environmental > Aquatic > Freshwater > Creek >... | reverse complement strand
GTCGGGGGCACCATCGACCGCACTGTCGCCCGCACCGTCCGTTGCGACCTGCCCGGCAACGACGCTTACCGCCTCGTCGGCATCGCGAACCGTCCAGCCCAGGCCGAGCAGCGCGGAGTGGACCTGGCTCTGCCAGTCGCTGCCCGGGCTGGTGCGGGGCGAGGCGCCAGCTGGCCCGAAGCGGCCTTCGACCGTCGTCCCCCGGGGCGCACCGAGTCGGTCCTTGAGCTCCAGGACGATGCGCTGCGCGCCCTTGCGGCCGACTCCGGGAACCTTGGTCAAGGCCACGAGGTCCTCGGTCATCACCGCGCGGCGTAGCTGGTCGGGGTGGTGCACGGCCAGCATGGCCTGGGCAAGCCTGGGCCCGATCCCGGTGACCGTCTGGACGAGCTCGAAGACCTGACGCTCGTCCTCGTCGGCGAACCCGTACAAGGTCAGTGAGTCCTCGCGCACCACGAGGCTGGTCGACAGGCTGGCCCGCTCGCCCAGGCGCAGACCGGCCACGGTGGCCGGGGCGCAGCTGACCAGCAGTCCGACCCCGCCGACCTCGATCACCACAGTGTCCGGTCCGGTGCTGACCACCCGGCCGCTCACCGACGCGATCATCGACGCGCCGCTGCGGCGAGCGCCTGGGCGATCCGGGCCTGCGAGCCGCCCCGCCACACCTGGCAGATAGCCAGTGCCAGAGCGTCCGCCGCGTCGGCCGGGGTCGGCGGGGCGTCCAGCCGAAGGATCCGTCCCACCATGGCGCCGACCTGGTTCTTGTCCGCGCGGCCACTGCCGGTGACCGCGGCCTTGACCTCGCTCGGGGTGTGCAGAGCAACGGGGATGCGCCGGCGGGCTGCGGCCACGATCGCGACCGCACTGGCCTGAGCGGTGCCCATGACGGTCGTGACGTTGTGCTGGCTGAACACCCGCTCCACTGCGAGGACGTCAGGCTCGTGCAGGTCGAGCCAGCGCTCCACCTCGGTCTGGACGTCCAGCAGCCTGGTACCGAGCTCACTGTTAGCCGCGGTCCGCACGACGCCGAAGGCGACCATCGACAGCGGACGGCCCGGTTGCCCGTCGACGACACCGAGCCCGCACCGGGTGAGCCCTGGGTCGACCCCTAGCACGCGCACGTCCCCACCTCCCGTCCGAACAGGTGTTCGGATGCTATCGGCGCCCGGGGCCCCCTGAGCCGCGACGCGCCGCGTCAACGGGTCCACGCCGCCTCAACCGATCAACAGCGACGACGCCAACCGGCGGGCACAAGTCCCATCGCGTTCCGGGCACGGGGAGACCGAGCAGTCCTGTAGGTGCCCCTGAACGTCCGGGCGCGCTCGTCGGCCACATCACACGCAACGAAACTCGAAGCGATCGCTCCGCCTAGTCCTGGACCTGGTGACCCAATTGGCGAGTTCGACTTGAGGCACCGCCCTAGGCAACCTCACACTGCGGTCCCCCTTGGAAGGCATTGGCAAGCCCGAGCCGCTGCACCACCTGCTCGCGGGGGCCTGGTCCCGTCGCATCGACGACAAGTATCGCCTGGTCTACCTCGTCAACGCGACGATCTGGTGATCGTGCAAGCGCGGTACCACCATGCGAAATAGTTGATGAAGGACTGGCCGGGTTAACCCCGCGCGTTCGTAATCTGACCTCATGCTGCCTGCCCGCTCCGGGCGGCCACCTCTAAGATACAACATGCAGATTATATGTCTCTGAGGTTATAGCTGCGAGGTGAGGATCGACTGGACTGACGGATTCGACCGCTACCTCACCCGACTGGAGGACGAGGCGGCGCCAGGCGACCAGGTTGCGGTGATACGGCTGGACCATGTGGCTGCGCTTCTGGATGCCCTTCGCGAACTACCGGTCAGGCCCGACGTCGAAAGCGCAACATTCAAGCGGGTGCGTCAGGCGCGACGGCACGAGCTTTGGCGCGTGGCGCACCCATTCCACCCGGATGTCGCTGTCCGGGTGATCGTCTGGTTTCCGTCGGTGGAGCATGCAGTCGTCGTCGTGTTCGGCTTCGGCAAGGTCCGAGGAGGAGACATCTGGTATGGCCGCGCGGCCGCCGAGGGGCAAGCCAACGTGGATGAGTGGATGAGGCAGCGGGCCATTGAGGGAGGAGCTCCATGAGCGAGAAGAAGAAGGTCTCATTCGTCGATGGGACGAGCCGAGTGGATCGCCTGACCCGCGACCCCGGCCGCGTGACGCGGGTCGAAGCGATTCGCGATCAGATGCGCGACGCGGATCGAACTCACTCGATGACTCTGGCGATGGTTCGCCACGCCGCTGGGCTGACCCAGACCGAGCTGGCCCAGGCGCTGCACGTGACGCAGGCCGCCGTTGCGCGGACCGAGAAGCGCGGGGACATGCTGTTGTCGACGCTTCGGTCCTACCTTGAGGCGGCCGGCGCCCACGCGCTCATCGTGGTCAAACTTGCCGACGGCACCAGTGCCGAGATCAGCCTTGAAGAGGCGGCGAGCTAGCGCTCGTCGCGATCCGCCCTCCCGACCGGCATCCACGGCGGGGCATCAGAGTCGGCTGAACAACCTCACCAGTCCGTAATCCGTCCCCTGTGATGCCGCTGGCATGGGAGGGGCAGGTCGTACTACCACGGATCGCGTCCCGGACTACCTCGCTGACGTTGCGGGGGTCTGCGTCAGCGACTCGCCGGATGGCCTGTGAGGTCTCGTTGTCGACCCGAAGGTCGACCAGGTTGGAACGTCCGGCGCCCCGGACAATGAGTGACGCCTGGTCAGGCTGGCCGGGTTGTAGCCGGCTTCGGCCTCCTCGGTCAGCCGCAGCTGCGCTGCCGCGTCAAGCGTGGTTCCAGCCTTGGTGATCTCGTTCGCTCCCCGGGTCCGTTTCACAGTCGCCACTGCCTCGCCTCCTCATGCAGCTCCTCAGATGGTACGCTATCAGGTACCACTTGAAGGAGGCTGCGATGGGCGCGATCACCGCGAGTGAGGCACGCAAGGGGCTGTTCCCGCTCCTGGAGAAGGTCAACGCCGACCACACCCACGTCGAGATCACGTCCAAGCACGGCAACGCTGTCCTGATGTCCCTGGATGAGTTCGAGGCTTTGCAGGAGACCGCTTTTCTGCTGCGCGTGCCGGCCAACGCGCGTCGACTGATCGAGTCGCTCGCTCAGGCCGCCCAGGGTGCGACGTCGATCCATGACCTCGTCGAGCCGTGAGACTGGTCTTCACTGACCACGGCTGGGAGGACTACCAGCACTGGGCCACGAACGATCGCCGCACCCTCAAGCGGCTCAACCGGCTCATCGAGGACATGCTGCGGTCCCCCTTCGAAGGCGTTGGCAAGCCCGAGCCGCTGCAACACCTGCTCGCCGGGGCGTGGTCTCGTCGCATCGACGACGAGCACCGCCTGGTCTACCTCGTCAACGGTGACGATCTGGTGATCGTGCAAGCGCGGTACCACTACGCGAAATAGCCTCTGCTGTGCCTGGTTTGGTGCTGACTGCCTTGTAGCGCCCACCCACTGCATACTGGCGCCGCTTCGGCGTGCTTGCGTTCGCCGGGGCCACCGCGCCCGTGGGGCGGGGCGCGGAACCCGCGAACGTCAGGACACAGGTGGAGAACCTCGCACGTTCGTAATCTGACCTCTTCGCCGCCGCTCACCCAGCTTGTGGATCATGCATACCGCTTGGTTGACGGACGCTGTAGACTGCGGATATGAGTACACAGATCGCTGTTCGTCTCGAGGAGGCCGAAGTGGCCGCTCTCGACATCGAAGTCGCCGAAGGGCGTGCGGCCAACCGCTCAGACGCTGTGCGTCATGGCATCGCCCGCCTTCGCCGCGACCAGCGGTACCGAGGCGAGGAAGCCACGCTCATCGAGCTCGCCCGTCGCGGCGAACCCGTCTACCCCGACCTTGACGGCATGCTCGAGGTTCCCCGGCCCTCGCTCGACTGATGCGCACAATCGCGACAGTGCGACTGGACAAGGCTCGCCCTGCCGTGGTCCTGACCCGCGCCTCGAAACTCCACCTGCTCACCTGGGTCACGGTCGCACCCATCACCAGCACGATCCGCGGCATCACCAGCGAGGTCCTCGTGGGACCGCGAAACGGTCTGGACCACGTCAGCGTCATCAGCTGCGACAACATCACCACCGTTCGAAAGGCGGCCCTCGGCGCCACCATCGGTCTTCTCTTCGATGACCAAGAGGCCGACCTCGCGCATGCCATCAGCGACGCTTTCGATCTCCTCCTGTTGTAGCGCCACTGCGCCCAAGGACAAGGTCCGCGAACCTCACACATTCATAATCTGACCTCTCGCCTCCCCCCGGGGAGCCTGGCCAGCGGCTGTGCGCCCAGCAGCGCGCTGGGGGCAGCAGCATCACTTATTCGGACTCAGAGCGTGGCTGTCTCATCATGAGCTTCCCGCGAGGAGTGTCCACATTCGCCTGGCGTGCCTGGACATCTGAGCACTCAGGCGCCACAATTGTGTCCATGAGTACGCAGTCTCTTCGTGACGTCCGCGATCACCTGTCCGAGGTCATCGACCGGGTGGAGCACCAACACGAGCGCGTCGTGGTGACCCGTAACGGCAAAGAAGCCGCGGTCATCCTTAGCCCCGAGGATCTCGCGCAGATGGAGGAGACCATCGACGTGCTCAGTGACCCGCAGGCCTTAGCTGACATTCGCGAGGCTGACGCGGCCTACGCCCGAGGCGATGTCCTGCGCGGCGTCGCCAGCGTGCGCCGACTTCGCCCGTGACCCAGGACCCATATGCGTTCGTCCTCACCCCACCGGCCCGCCGGGCGATCACCGACGTACTTCCTGAGGCTGTCGCCGTCGCCGTGATTGCCTTTGTCACCACCGCCTTGCTGGACAATCCAAGGCGCGTCGGCAAGCCGCTGCGTGATGACATGGCGGGCGTCTGGGCCGCACGCCGCGGTACGTACCGCGTCCTGTACCGGATCAAGGATGACCTGCATGAAGTGGTGGTACTTCGCGTAGATCACCGACGCGACGCGTACCGCTCTCTCGGGTAGTGACCAAGCGGACCGACCTGACGAACCTCACGATTGTTCGTCACTCACCGCCAGGTACCCGCGGGCGAGGCGAGGCGCCAAAAGGTCGTTACGACCGGTGTCACTCCGGTCCCCGACGTACTTGGTGGGGCACGAAAGCACCAGTGCTCGCCGGTGACGGGATGCCGCGCGTGGGCACATCCCCTATCCGGCTCAAGGGACCCCCTTGGATCCGGGCGGCGACGGCCCAATGCCGGGGCTGAGGATGACGCCGCGCATTTCGGTCCGGCCAGGACGCGGGTCCTCCGTGCCCGGCGAGCGGGTCGACCGGCTCGACGAGCTCGACGGCCTCGGTAAACCCAGTCGCTGCACCGCTGGTGATCCTCGAAGCCTCGGCGGGCGTGACGGCGAGGTGGCTGGCATCAGGTTCCATAGCGGGGCGCCACACCAGGCACAGTCATCATCAACCGCCCCGCATGCGCGCAGCCCGGCTTCGCCGACCTCCGCCGGCCAGGTGCCGAGCATCCGACATTCACCGCTGCTTGCCCCAGGCCTTTCGACGGACACCGCCACGGTTGGACCTAGCGCGGGTACCAGCGCTTCCAGCACGCGGTAGCGGTGGCTCGGACCTTCCCGTCCCAGACCAGCTCAGCCTCGACGACGATCTGCGGCTCCTGCGCGGAGACGACCATCGCGCGCAGCTGGGTCACCTCATGCAGGGGACTGGGCCTGAGGTAGCGGACCTCAAGGCCGGCGGTGACGTACGACAGTGCGGCGCCAGGCAGCGGCGACCAGCCGCGGCGCTCGGCCTCCGCCATCACCGCGGCGGCGCTGTGGCAGTCGAGAACTGTTGAGATGATCCCGCCGTTGAGGTAGCCCAGGCCGTTGTCGTGCTCGGGCCAGGGTTTGAACGCGGCGGTCACGAGCCCGTCGATCTCGTAGCTGCGCAGCTGCAGACCCTTGGGGTTGACCGGGCCGCAGCCGAAGCACGGCAGGTCGGGATAGAGCCGTTCCTGGATGCTCAGCTCCCGGGCCTCGGGGGTCGACGGACTCATCTGCTCTCCAGGGTGTCGTCCAGCTGATCTTCGTAGCACGACCGCCACGCCGGCTCGTTGGGCCTTCGAGCTCGAAAAGAGCCGGCGATCGCGTTGCTGCGCCGGCTCACTGCGGTTGCCGTGGCCGTCCAGCGGCGCCTACCAGTCGATGGCGGCGAGCTCCTCAGAGACGTCGAAGTTGGCCCACACGTTCTGGACGTCGTCACTGTCCTCGAGAGCCTCGATCAGCCTGAACACCTTGGGCGCGGAGTCCCCGTCGAGCTCCACCGTCACGCTGGGCAGGAAGGACGCCTCCGCCGACTCGTACTCGATCGCGGCCGCCTGCAGCGCGGTGCGCACCGCGACCAGGTCGCCGGCCTCGCTGACCACCTCCAGGGAGTCGCCGAGGTCGTTGACCTCTTCGGCTCCGGCCTCCAGCACCGCGCCGAGCACGGCGTCCTCGTCGACCCCGTCCGCTTTGGGGACCAGGATCACCCCCTTGCGGGTGAACAGGTACTGCACCGAGCCCGGGTCGGCCATGTTCCCCCCGTTGCGGGTCATGGCGACCCGCACCTCCGAGGCCGCCCGGTTGCGGTTGTCGGTGAGGCATTCGATGAGGACGGCGACCCCAGCGGGTCCATACCCCTCGTACATGATGGTCTGCCAGTCGGCGCCGCCGGCTTCCGCCCCCGAGCCGCGCTTGAGCGCCCGGTCGATGTTGTCCGCCGGCACGGAGTTCTTCCGTGCCTTGACGATGGCGTCGTACAGGGTCGGGTTCCCGTCAGGGTCGCCACCACCGGTCCGGGCCGCGACCTCGATGTTCTTGATCAGCTTCGCGAAGAGCTTGCCGCGCTTGGCATCGACGACGGCCTTCTTGTGCTTGGTGGTGGCCCACTTGGAGTGGCCGCTCATGTCCGCCTTCTCATCGGGTCGACGCTGTGACGATTTCGACGAAGTACGCGTGCACCCGGGTGTCCCCGGTCAGCTCAGGGTGGAACGCGGTCGCCATCAGGCAACCTTGCCGGACGGCGACGATCCTAGCCTCGGCGCCCCGCAGGCCCGGCCCCGCGTGCGCCGCAGACACCGCAGACACCGTCGGCAGCGCCGGCAACGCCGGCAACGCCGGCAACGCCGGCAACGTCGCCAACACGGTCACCGACGGCTCCATCGACTCCACCCAGGGGGCCCGGATGAACACCGCGTGCACCGCGCCACCTCCGACCCCGGCAAACTCCAGGTCCTGCTCGAAGGAGTCCACCTGCCGGCCGAAGGCGTTGCGCCGCACGGTCATGGCTATCCCCCCTACGCCCTGCTGGTCGGCTCGACCGTCCAGGACCGTGTCGGCCAGCAGGATCATCCCGGCGCACGAGCCGTAGGCGGGAAGCCCCGAGCGCACCGCATCGCGTAGCGGGTCCATCATCTCGAACGCGACGGCCAGCTTGGACATCGTCGTGGACTCTCCACCCGGCAGGACTATCCCGTCCAGACCGGCCAGCTCCGCCGGCCGGCGCACAGGTACCGCACGCGCGCCGCAGGCCTCGAGGGCGGCCAGATGCTCACGCACGTCACCTTGGAGAGCGACGACACCGATCAGCGGGCGCGCCCTAGCCGTGCGCGTGGTCACCAGCCGCGGCCGGCGAACCGCTCACTCTCGGGCAGGGTGGAGATGCTGATACCGACCATCGCCTCACCGAGGCCGCGGGACACCTTGGCGATCACGTCGGGGTCGTCGAAGAAGGTGGTGGCCTTGACGATCGCCTCGGCTCGCTTGGCCGGGTCGCCGGACTTGAAGATGCCCGAGCCGACGAACACCCCCTCGGCGCCCAGCTGCATCATCATCGCCGCGTCAGCGGGGGTGGCGATGCCTCCGGCGGTGAACAGCACCACAGGCAGTTTTCCGGTCTCGGCGACCTCGCGGACGAGGTCGACCGGTGCCCGATGTTCCTTGGCGGCCGCGTAGAGCTCGGTCTGGTCCATCGTGGTGAGCCGGCGGATGTCCGCGCGGATCTGGCGCATGTGGCGGGTGGCCTCGACCACGTTGCCGGTGCCTGCCTCGCCCTTGCTGCGGATCATGGCCGCGCCTTCGCTGATCCGGCGCAGCGCCTCGCCGAGGTTGGTCGCCCCGCAGACGAACGGCACCGTGAAGGCCCACTTGTCGATGTGGTGGCTCTCGTCCGCCGGGGTCAGCACCTCGGACTCGTCGACGTAGTCCACGCCCAGGCTCTGCAGGACCTGGGCCTCGACCATGTGACCGATCCGGGCCTTGGCCATCACCGGGATGGACACCGCGGCCACGACGGCGTCGATCATGTCCGGGTCGGACATGCGCGCCACGCCCCCGTCGCGCCGGATGTCGGCCGGCACTCTTTCCAGGGCCATCACGGCCACGGCGCCGGCGTCCTCGGCGATCTTGGCCTGCTCGGCGTTGACGACGTCCATGATCACACCGCCCTTGAGCATCTCGGCCATGCCGCGCTTGACGCGAGCCGTGCCGGTGACGCCGGGCACGGACCCGGCCGGGCTGGTGGGGACGCTGGGGCTGGACAACGGGGACCTCACGAAGACGGTTGGGCGGGCTCAAGCTCACGGGTCGTGCTGGCCCCATCGTACGGCGCGCCGTCCCGGTCGCGCTGCCCGCCTCGGCCAACTGCGGGACGCTCACGCGCCTCGGTGTCCAAAGACGCCCGGCTCAGCCGGGCCTGGCGCCGGGTCTGCCGCCCGCCGGGGTGGCGGTCAGCGCAGCGTGGCCGGGGTGGTCTTGTTGATCAGCAGGATCCAGGTCTGGCCCGGGGCCAGGGGGAACGGCTGGCCGCCGACCAGCCACTGGGTGCCCACGGTGGCCGACGGCCGCGACCAGGTCGCGTTCCAGACCTGCCCGTTGCGCAGGATCAACGCCGTGCCGGTCCCGATGGTCGTCGACATGGGGGTGTAGTTGCCGTTCACGTCGTGGTAGATCGACCGGGTGACCGTCACGTACTGGATGATCACGGTGTTCCCGCCGAGCTGCCCACCCTCCAAGGCCATGGCCCGGGTGCCGTTCATCGCCGCCAGCCACCGGCTCGTACCGTCCCAGGTCAGCGTCACCCGGGTCGCCGGGTAGCTCGCCGACACCGACCTGACCGGCCGCCCGCCGGCGGGGACCATCTCGTCGAACGTGAAGCCGACATTGGCCGCGGTGGCCGCGTTGGGCGCCCGCTTGAACAAGATCAGCGGGTCCGCGAACAGGTTGTACGGCGCGTACCACCGGCTGTTGTCCCGGAAGTAGCCGACGCCGCTGTTGTCGTCGCTGACGTTGTACAGGTCCGCCGCGCGCAGCACCGGCAGCATCAGGGTCTGCACGCCCGAGTAGGCGAACGCGACCCGGCCGTACTGGCGCAACAGCTCGATGTCGGCGATCCGGGCGCTGCGCACCGGCCCCACCCGCCTGGGGATCTGCGAGGAGAACACCACCGCGTAGCGGCTCAGCCCGCCCTCGACCTGCTCGAGGTAGACGATGTCGGCGTACTTGATCCCGGCGTGCGGGTTGCTCTCGGGGGTGTTGTCCATCTTGACGACCAGGACGGGCCCGTTGGTCCCGCCGATCTTCCCGGTCAGGTTCGAGCGGATGACCGTCGGGCTCGGCGTCGGGGTGGGGGTGGCGCTGACGGTTGCACTGACAGTCGGCGAGGCAGTGGGGGTCGACGTCGGGCTGGCACTGGAGCAGGCTGCCAGCGCCGCGACGGCGGCCACCGCCGCAGATGCGGCGACTGCGTACGGGCGGCGGGAGCGGGCGCGTGTCGACGCGGAGCGGGAGGGGCGAGGCACGCACAGATGCTACGTGAGCATCGGGCGCCGCCCGCGCAGCGCGCCCCGTGTCGCGTGCTAGCCCTCGCCGAGGCTTCGGGGAGGGTGGTCGTCCATCTCGAACGGTTCGGGGAGCTCGGCGGTGCCTGCCAGCCGCAGCCAGCGCACCAGCCGGCGTCGCCTGATGACCTGGGTGGTCCGAACGGCGTCGTTGTAGAAGCGGCGGGCCAGCACCACCCGCCCGCACGCCACGCGCAGCGAGGCCAACAGCTCCTCACCGCGGGACGTCGAGGTGCACAGACCCACCGTCGCCTCGTCGGGCAGGGCGGCGTTGAGCGCCCCGGTCAGCTCGCTCTCGGCCCTGGCGCGCTCCCGCACGGTCGCTGTCTGCACCCCGTACGCCTCCTCGGCCAGCAGCACGCTGGTCGCCGGGTCGAGCAGGCCCGCGTGGGCGAGGTCCAGGGCCGCGAACGTTCGCCGCACCAGCGCCGCGTCCAGGGCGTCGCGCGCCGCCTCGACGCGCACGTGCAGGCGGTCCAGCCGCCCGGCAACCCCGCGCAGGTACAGGGCGGCCAGCCCGACCACGGCGAGCACCGCAAGCCACTTCGCCATCTGCTGACCCGGTCTCAGTCTTCGTCTTTGAGCCGGGTGAACCGGCCCAGTGCCTGCAGCCGAGAGTCTTCGCGAACCTTCAGGCCGCTCCAGGTGACCGTCTCGTACACCGCGAGCACCCGGCGGGCGACCTGCTCCCAGTCGTACTGCGCGACCGCAGTGGACGCGGCGGCGGCCAGGTCCTGGCGTCGCCCGCGGTCACTGAGCAGCAGGTCCGCGTGGACGGCCAGGTCCGAGGAGCTGTCCACGCTGAACAGCTCACCCACCTTGCCGTCCTCGAGCACGAGCCGGAAGGCCTCGATGTCGCTGGCCAGGACGGGCGTCCCGGCGGCCATCGCCTCGACCAGGATGATCCCGAAGCTCTCCCCGCCGGTGTTCGGCGCCACATAGACGTCGACCGAGCGCAGCATCGCCGCCTTGTCCGCCTCGCTGACCAGCCCGAGCAGCTGGACCCGGTCACGGATCGACGCGGGCAGCGAGGCGCGCACCTCACCCACGTCACCAGGTCCCGCGACCAGCAGGCGCGCCCCTGGATGCCTGGCGACGATGGCGGGCAGCGCCTCCAGCAGCACCGGCAGGCCCTTGCGGGGCTCGTCGATGCGACCCAGGAAGCCCAGTGCGCCGCCGATACCTGGCCACCCGGGCAGGGTGGGACCACCGCGGAAGGCGCGGACGGAGACGCCGTTGGGGATAACGACGGCGTCCCCGCCGAGGTGCTCGACCAGCGTCTCGCGGGCCTGCTCGCTGACGGCGATCCGCGCGCTCACCTTCTCCAGGGCGGTCTGCAAGATCGCGTAGGCAGCCGTGATGGCCCGAGACTTCTCCAACGAGGCGTGGAAAGTGGCCACGATCGGCCCGATGGCGGCCCAGCAGGCCAGCAGGCCCAGGCTGGGCGAGGCCGGCTCGTGCACGTGCAGGACGTCGAACTCGCCCTCGCGGATCCAGCGACGCACCCGCGAGGCCGACAAGAGCCCGAACGACAGCCGGGCGACCGAGCCGTTGTAGGGCACCGGGACGGCCCGACCCGCCGGCACCACGTAGGGCGGGAGCGCGTCGTCGTCGTCGGCGGGAGCCAGCACGGACACGTCGTGGCCGAGGCGGATGAGCTCGACCGCGAGGTCGCGCACGTGGGACTGGACGCCCCCGGGGACATCGAACGAGTACGGACTGACCAGGCCGACCCTCATCGGGGGGGCTTTCGCTGGTCGCCTACCCACAGGGGCTGCAGCATGTGCCAGTCCTGCGGGTGCTCGTCGATCCCGCTGGCGAAGGCGTCGGCGCAGGTCTGGGTCATCACGGCCACTTTCTCAGGTCGGGAGCCGGAAACCGGGATCTCGACCGCGTCGTGGATCCGGATGTTCAGGGTCGGACCGTCGTACCACAAGGTTGCCGGGAGCAGGTCGGCCCCGGTGGCGACCGCGATCGCGGCCGGTCCGGAGGGCATGCTGGCGCGCTCGCCGAAGAAGTCCACCTCGACGCCGCTAGCCGTCAGGTCACGATCCCCGACCAGGCAGATGAGCCGACCCTCGCGGGCCCGTTCGAGCAGGGTGCGAAACGGCGGTGGCCCGCCGGTGAGCGGCAGGACCTCTATGCCGAGCTCGCGACGGTAGTCCAGGAACCGCTCGTAGAGCGACTCCGGCTTCAGGCGCTCGGCGACCGTCGTGGGGTGGGCGTGGGCCAGCGACACCCAGGCTCCACCGTGGTCGTAGTTGGCCATGTGCGGCAGCACGATGACAACGCCTTTGCCACCTGCGAGACCCGCGGCGATCTTCTCCTCACCGAAGCAGTGCACGCGGGCCACGATCTGCTCGTGGCTCAGGTCCGGAAGTCGGAAGACCTCACACCAGTAGCGCAGGTAGGACCGCATCGACTCCCGGGACAGCAGGCGGATCTCGCGGGTGGAGGCATCCGGCCTGACCCGGCGCAGGTTCCGTTCCAGCTGGGCCACCGACGGGCCGTGGCGCAGCCATGTCTGGTCGGCGAGGGTGCGGAAGGTCACGTCGGCGACGGGCTGCGGCATCCGCCGCACAGTCCCCCACCCGACGGCGTAGGCGAGGTCGGAGATCTCGTCCTTCATGCGCCGGCCTGGACGTCCGGGGCCGGGCCCGGGGCGGCGTCCGACCCGACGGTGCCCTCCCCCGCGGGAGGGACGTCAGGCCCGGCCGCCGAACCGGAGCCGGCGCTGCCGTCCGTGCTGTCGCC
>Ga0075018_10000442_pt1 | contig 12629 bp, 10 predicted proteins | sample ColStrG_CSR_2014_FD_71471 | JGI IMG/M metagenome (GOLD analysis project Ga0075018, IMG submission 71471) | Freshwater sediment microbial communities in response to fracking from Pennsylvania, USA - Cold Stream Run_MetaG_CSR_2014 | ecosystem: Environmental > Aquatic > Freshwater > Creek >... | reverse complement strand
TCTTGAGAAGAAGTGGAAGAGCATGATCGCCGCCTCGCCGTGCGTGAAGGACGCCGCCCCGGGGCGGCGTCCTTCACGCACGGCGAGGCGGCGATCATGCTCTTCCACTTCTTCTCAAGATCGCCAACCGAGAGCCCCTTGTAGCCTTTGACATGTCTCCAACGATCCGGCTTCCCTGCATCGCGATGCAACGGCTTCAAGGGCGTAAGGCGATAGAGCTCATGAAACGTATCCAGTCCGAAACTGTCGATGAGAAAGCGCACGAACGAACCCGCCACGACTAAGCCAACGTAAGCCGGTTTGCCAGGTTGCACCCCAGCGGCGATCCCATGGGGGCCGCCGACGCTGATGTTGCTTGTGAGCTGCAGCTCGAGTGGAGCCGGAGTGGCCACTCTTTCGAGCGCGACGACGCTGATGTTGGCGAGGCCGCCCAATGGCGTGGGATTGGGATTGGAATTGATGTCCGAGTCTATCTTGCACGCGAGCTTCACCATCAAATCGTGCAAATCTTGTTGGAAATCGGGAAAAGCAGGGTTGGAGCCGATCTTGTTTTGCAGATAGACCGCGAAGCCTTCGTCGACGAACCGGTTGCCGTTCGGGAAATAAGTATGTGCGAGCTCATGCATGATGGCCGCAGTGATTTTTGGGGCTGCCTCGCGGGCTGGAAATTCCATCATGCCTCTCTGGCCGATTGACGACGGAACGAGCGAACGCGAGATAGGATATGCTTGCGAGACGGAGACTCGCAGGTCCACGTCGTTCAATTCGAAAAGCTGCTGCGGAGCATAAGTGCCAAGTGCCGGCTGGGCCGTGACTGACGCTAGCCACCGCTGATGAACAAACCACTTCTCGATCTTCGCGATCTCGACGCCGAATGCCTTGATAAAAAGCTCTTGAGCGTGAGGTGAAACTACGCTCTCGTAGGGAACTCCGTCGACCTCGCCTTTGAAATCGAAGGCAACGAGGCGACCCCCGCAATCGTTCACGATCTGCGCCATTGTGCCCCCACAGGAAACAAAGATTTGATGACCAATTATCGCACAAGTTGCCAACCGTGCAAGCTTGTTCCCGTATCGCGGCCAAAAGTCGAGCCTGCGAACACCGTCCCTCGATTCCCGCGCCCGGTTCGTCATCGCCGCCTCGCGCGATCCATGATAAGCTGCCGATCGCCACATCTGAACTGCGCAAGCTGCGCCGAAACTCTGCGTCAGTCGGAGAATGCGGGCTGAGCCAATGACGGATGGAGGCGGCCGATGCTGACGCAAGAGGAAAACCGGCTGATCACCCTCACCGGCCCCGGCACGCCTGGTGGTGCGCTCATGCGCTGCTACTGGCACCCGATCGCGCTTGCCGACGAGCTGCCGCCCGGCGGGGCACCGATGCCGGTCAAGATTCTCGGCGAGGAGCTGGTGCTGTTTCGCGACGATCGCGACCGCCTCGGCCTGCTCGGGCTCTATTGCTCACATCGCTGCTCCGATCTCAGCTACGGCAGGATCGAGGATGGCGGGCTACGCTGCCTCTATCATGGCTGGCTTTACGACATCAACGGACGCTGCCTGGAGCAGCCGGCCGAGCCGCCGGCGAGCCGCTACAAGGACGAGATTCGGCACTTGGCCTATCCGGTCATCGACCGCGCCGGTCTAGTATTCGCCTATATGGGCAAGGACGAGCCGCCGCCGCTGCCGAGCTACGAGTTTCTCACCGCGACGCCGGAGCGCCGCTACCTGCAAAAGGCTTTCATGGAGTGCAACTATTTGCAGGCGCTCGAGGGCGACATCGATCCGGCCCACATCTCCTATCTGCACCGCTCCTTGCAGCGTCGCCCCACGGCGCGCAAGGTCGCGCGCACCGTGCCGGGCAGCGACAAGCCGGCCGCCATGTTTCTGCGCGACGATCGGCAACCGAAGCTCGAGGTCGAGCTTACCGATTTCGGGGTTCGCAACTACGCGATTCGTAATGCAGGAGACGGAGGGCGCTACGTCCGCGTCACCAACTTTATCATGCCGAACAAGGTCAGCGTCGTGGGCAATGAGGGAAGGGTCGGCGAGGGCTACACGATCCACTGGCACGTGCCGGTCGATGACGAGAACCACGTGCGCTTTGATTTCTTCTTCAATCGCGTCCGGCCGGTCGCACGCGAGCGCTACGAGCAGGAGTTCGCGAGCGAACTGATCGAGAATCGCTATCGCCGCAACAAGCGGAACCGCTACTTGCAAGACCGCGAGCTGATGAAGACGTACAATTTCAGCGGCATGGGCGACCATTTCGCAGCACAGGATGCCTTCGCGGCCGAGACGCAGGGCCCGATCCACGACCGCTCGCGCGAGCATCTCGGCACCGCGGACGTCTGCATCGTGGCGGCGCGACAGCGACTGCTCGCGGCGATCGCCGCAGTCCAGGCTGGCCGCGATCCCATTCACGTCATTCGCGATCCGGCACAGAACGACATGTCGCATATCGTGGTCGTATCCGAGGTTGTCCCGCCGGATGCCGATCACAGGGATTTGTGGAAGCGACGCGCGCGGAAGCCCGCGGCCGCCGAGTGAGCGAACACCTCGGCTCCGAAAAACCTCAGCCCCGAACGAGAATCAAATTTCCGGGCTTTTGGCGATGGATTCCGTGAGAACAACGATGCTGCGGCGCAACTTGTCGCTTGGAAGCTTGGCGAAGGCCTTCAACATCTGCACCGCGTAGGGTGAGATCAGCAGATCGGTCACCACCGGCCCGGAAACCGGTCCATCACTGCCGGCCGCCGAATTGTCGAAGAAGTGGCTGATTGGGACCTTCAGGATCGCCGCAATCTTTGCCAGGCGGCTCGATCCCACCCGGTTGGCGCCTTTCTCGTACTTTTGGATCTGCTGAAAGGTGACTCCGACCGAATTGCCCAACTCGGTCTGGGAAATGCCCTTCGCCATGCGGAAAATGCGGATGTTCTGCCCGACAAGCTTGTCGACCGGTTCGATTCGTTTTGCCATCTGAAGGTGCCGAGCTCCTATTCATCACAAAGTTGCATAGGAGATTATCGGTTACCTGAACGGGGCGGTCAATGCAAAAAGGGAGGCGGCGCGGCCGGGCTGCCAATTTTTTCAGCCAATTCCGCCACCGCGGGGGCCGAGAAGGTCATTTCCCCGTTAGTGGCAATCTGCACCGTCACGGAGCCCGGTTCGTCCTTCACCAGCATCAAGAAGGCATGCAAGGCTGCCCGCACCTCCGGCGACAGTGCGATATATTGGCGCATGACCTCCGCCAGCTCGTGCTCGGCGCTCCAATAGTAGAGCTCGATCAGGCGCGCCGGATCCCGGCACTCTTCGACTATGCGCTTCAGCAATCCGGCCAGGGGCCGCTCGTCTGCCCGATCCGTCATGGCGCCACCCGCTCATCGGCATGGCGCAGCGACGGGGAATCCGAAGTCACACGGAGCTCCCGTCGGCGGGCAGTCTTCGCCAGCTCGAGATTTGCCATTCGTAGCAAGAGGACGAACACCGGGAGCCGCAGGTCGGAACCTTCGGCGATCGCGTAATCGAGCAGCATCTTGAGAGATTCGACCCCTGTCGGGCTGGATACCGACGAAACGCAGGGCACATTTTTGGCCATTTCCACCCCTCTCGTTCGAAAAGCAACTTGTTGAGCCGCTGCAAGCCGCCTTCCGCCGCGCAGACACGTCCGCGCTCCCGCAAGTCCGGGCCAGTGAGCGGGTCAGGCGACAGCTGTTATTTTTGTGATGCTGGAGCCCCCGTTGCTTTGCTTTGATGGTCGTGGCCTTCAGGCCGAAGGTAAATCAGCCATAAGTATTGCCGCCGGGCCGGTCTGAAATCCGCTCCGTTGAAAATAATAAATAATTTTCAATAACTTACACGAAATTGCGCCGGCCGCTGAGGTAGTACTTTAGTCCTAGGACCTACGTACGTGGTTATGACTAAGGGGGTGGCTTCGGGCGCGGATTGCGGCATGCCTTAGGACTCATAGCGCAACGGCTCCCCGGCGGGGAACGGCGCGTGCCCGGTTGGAGCTTGCGCGCGCCGCCATCCGGGCGGCCCCGATAGGCGGTGCCGCGCCGCTATTGCCTGCCACGAGGCCGAAGATCCTGCTTGGAAAGCGGTCGGACCTGCCATAAATGTGCCCTCCCGGCTCAGATACGAGCAGCCTGCCGCCTGACCCAGTAGCGAGGGGAGGGCGGTTTGGCCAAGTGTCTGAATTGTCTCGGCGGCGGAGTAGCTCAGTTGGTTAGAGCAGCGGAATCATAATCCGCGTGTCGGCGGTTCAAATCCGTCCTCCGCTACCAAGACAGGCCATCCAGGTATCCTCCAAAGGGCCGGATCAAGCTTGGCCGCGCGTTACGCCTTGCGCATAGGCAATCCCAAAATTGCTCATAAGGCACCCTGACTTTTGCTGCCTTCGCATCGGCTTGATGTAAGTCAACGGCGATTCGCACGAAATATGGATAAGTCAATTCTGTTGGACCTCTCGCGTAGTCGAAACATCGTAGGAAAAAGAGCCATGACGACAATTCGTAGAATCTGGTCAACCTCATTTTCTCGACGCTCTCTGTTGGAAGGAGCGGTGTCGGTGGTGGGCGCCGCGGCGATTCTGCTCACCGGGGCCTACTCGGCACGGGCGGCCAAAATGTCGAAGCCGTCCGTCGCCTATCAGCCTTCGCCGAAGAGCGGCGCGAAGTGTGCAAACTGCTCGCTTTTCGTGGCGCCGAATGCATGCCAAAGCGTCGAAGGACCCATCAGTCCGAACGGGTGGTGCAGCATCTATTCGAAGGCTTAGCGGCTTTGAGGCGAGGAAATCGCAACCGTCGAGAGAACCAGGGGATCGCGTGCCGCAGCCCGGGCTCCGCCGGGGGAGCCGGGCGGGACTGCGTCAGGCAGCCCCGGTCGGCTGCGCGCTCGAATCACTCAAGCCGGCTTCGCTTCCGCAACACCGAGATGCTGAGCATGATGCTCGACCGTTGGGTCATCGACGCCCCGGTTGCTGGAGCACATGATTGCCGAGCCAAGGACGACCCGGCCCGATTCGAAGCGGGCCCTTGCCATAACGGTCGAGCTTCGAGCTGGCGAACCGCGTGAGGGGCGAATGCCGCGGCGGGTCGGAGCCTTTGGGGTCTCGGCAGTGCTGGCGGTCGGTCTGCTGGCAGCAGCCAGCGTTCCGACGTGGAATGGCGCCGGCCCAGATCGGATTCGGGCTGAATTGGCCGAGTTCGGCATTCTCACTCAGTCAAATATGGAAGGTACGGCGGCTCGGGCCGTCAAAAATTTGGACGATGAGGGGCTGGCGAGCGTCGGCCCGCTGTTAGCCGGTCTCGGTGATGTTTGGGCGCTCGACCTGTCGCAAACGCGGGTCGCCAGTCTCGAACCCCTCAAGCGGCTCACCACGTTACAGATCCTCGATCTTTCGGGAACCGAGGTCGTGAATCTCGAAGCTCTCGACGGGCTCAGCGCCTTGCAAAAGCTCAACGTGTCGGCGACGCGGGTCGCCGGCCTCGAACCGCTCGGTCGGCTGACTGCGCTGCAGTCCCTCGATCTCTCAGGAACGGAAGTCGCCAGCCTCGAAGCGCTCGAGGGGCTCACCGCGCTGCAGTCGCTCGACCTGTCGGGAACGCAGGTCGTCAAGCTCGAGGCGCTGTCCGGGCTCACCGCGCTGGAAACCCTCAACCTCTCCCTGACCCGGGTCAGCAATCTTGAACCCCTGCGGGGGCTGATAGCGCTTCGGTCGCTCGACCTATCGCGAACGCCCGTTGCCGGCCTCGGACCGCTTGAAGGGCTCGCGGCCCTGCAGTCGCTCGACCTGGCGTCGACGCAAGTCGTCGACCTCGCCGCCCTGCAGGGGCTCGCGGCGCTGAAGTCGCTCGACCTGTCCGCAACGCCGGTCGCCGGCCTCGATTCGCTGCAGGGGCTCGCGGCGCTGCAGTCGCTCGATCTGTCCCTCACCCATGTCGCCAGCCTCGAGCCCCTGCGGAGTCTCCCAGAGCTGCAGTCACTCGACCTCTCGGGAGCGGTGCTTGCCAGCTTCGAGGGGCTCAAGGAACTCCGCGTGCTGCACAAGCTCGATCTGTCGGGAACGGGAATCGTCAGCCTCGCATCGCTCCAGCGGCTCACCGCCCTGCAGTCGCTCGATCTGTCGGGTACGCGGGTCACCGATCTCGAGCCCCTCCGGGGGCTGCCTGCGCTGCAGTCGCTCAACCTGGCTCTAACGCAGGTCGCGAGCGTCGCGGCCCTCGAGGGGCTTGCCGCCCTACAGTCGCTCGACCTCTCGGGAACACGAGTCGCCAGCCTCGAACCGCTCCGGAATCTCGCCGCCCTGCAGTCGCTCGATCTCTCGGCAACGCCGGTCGTCGGATTCGAACCGCTCAAGGGGCTCACCGCTCTGCGTTCGCTCGACCTTTCAGGAACGGAAATCGCCAGCCTCGAACCGCTCCGGGGGCTCACCGCGCTGCGATCGCTCGATCTGGCGCAAACGCAGGTCGCCAGCCTTGAGCCGCTTCAAGGAATGGTCGCGCTGGAGACGCTCAATCTCTCGGATACTCGGGTCGCCGACCTCGCACCGCTCAGCGGGCTCGTTGCGCTGGAAGCCCTCAACCTCTCGGATCTGCAGATTGCCAGCCTGGAGCCGCTCAAGGGGCTGGCCGCGCTGCGGACTCTCGATCTGTCGGGAACGCAGATCCCGGGCCTCGAATCCGTCTACGACCTGCCATATCTGCATCTGCGGAACACCGAGAATGTCTCCGCGGACGGGCTCGATCGCTTCATTCGATATCGAAAAGAAAAACAACTTCCGTACCAATAGATCGCCGCGAGCGGTCACGACGATCACCGTGCCGCGAACTGCTGCTTCGGCAGCCCGCTACCACCGCGACGCGCACATATCCTCTCCCTGGCGGTGAGGATCCGGACCAAGGTCTCGACCAACGTGGCGCACAGGCGCGCCAAGTGCAGGATTTTGTGATGCGCCCGGCTCGTCGGCGACGTCTATTTGTTCTTCCGATGGCGTCTATTTGGGCAGATCGGCGAATCTCCAGATCGTCGCCTCTGTTTATACGTACTAATACGTATCCGGATCGATCCCGCACGCCCGTTTGATTTCGATCAAATTTGCAAACTCCAGCAGCCGCTACGCTCAATCACGTGGGGAAATGGCGGGGGCAAATATGCAACACAATTCAAAATTCGTGACGCAATGATGCGTTGTCCATTCGTTGGCGCAGTCGGAAGTGTTACCATTTCCTAGCCGTTTTGTTGCTGGAGGGGGTCCGTGCAAAGAGATAAGAGAAACTGCCTAGACGTTTTTGTGAGGTCTAGGGCGTGGTTGGCACTTGGCGGCTTTCTAGTGTTGGGAGTCTTTGTCGAAGCGCAACCGGCGCAAGCCTTGCCCAGCTTTGCGCGGCAGACCGGACAGCCTTGCGGTGCCTGCCATACGGATTTTCCGGGCCTCACTCCGTTTGGCCGCGGTTTCAAGCTCCGCGGTTACACGATCGGCGGGGGGCCATTTCGGACCACGCCTTTTCCAAGCTCTGACGACAGTTCAAAGGGCAATACCAAGACCGCAGAGCTTTCCAGCTTCGTCAACGATTTGACCGACGGCGGAAAGAACCGATTGCCTCTGTCGATGGAGTCGATCCTCGCCTATGCGCCGACGGCAAAGAAGATGCCGACCAAGGCGCCGCCGGCCGCCACTGGTCCCAACTCGCACGATGTTTGGATCCCTCCGGTCGCCGTCATGGGCATCGTCGGCTTTACCCATACCGATACGCCGCAAGATCCCACCGGCTCTCCCTATCGGGCGAACGACAATGTCGTTCCGGCACCGGTCAGCGCGTTCTATGGCGGCGCCATCACCGACCATATCGGCGCCTTCGCTCAGGTGACCTACACCGGTCCGGGCTTCGGCGCTCCTGGCGATCCCTTCACCCATAACTGGACGTGGGACAACACCGACGTCCGCTATTCCGACAGCGGCAAGCTGGGCGATCTGGATGTCGTCTGGGGGATCACGGCCAACAACAATCCCACCGTCCAGGACGCATGGAACACCATACCGGCCTGGGGATTTCCCTATGCGGCCTCGACCGTGGCGCCGACGCCCGCCACCCACACGCTTCTTGACGGCACCTTTGCGGCGCATGTCGTGGGAGCCGGTGCATATGCGCTCATCAATGACTTGGTGTACCTGGAGGCGACGGTCTACAAGACGCTCAATTTCAGAGCCCAAAACAATTTGGGCACGGATCCGCTCGCGGCGCCGGGTCTCATCCAGGACGCAGCGCCTTATTTCCGGATCGCGGTAGAACCCCATTGGGGCGATAATTATTGGGAGGTCGGTGCGTTCGGCATGTTTGCCAACGTGGCGCCGTGGCTGTTCGGGATCGACGGCACCACCAATGCCGCCAGCATGACCGACAAGATGACCGACATCGGGTTCGACTCGCAATTTCAGCACAAAGGCGATCACTACTGGCTCACGCTGCGCGGCAGCTACATCCACGAGACCCAGCAGCTCGACGCCAGCACGTTCCTGGGGCTTGCCGCCAATCCGACCAATGACCTGAGCACCCTGCGCGCGCAAGGGTCCTTCAGCTACGGCGACGACAACAGGATCGTGCTCACCGGCCAGTACTTCAGCACCTGGGGCAGCATGGATTCGACCCTCTACGCCGGCCTCATCAGCGGCAACAGTCCAAACAGCAACGGCTTCGTGGCGGAGATCGCGTATATCCCGTTCAGTGCGAGCAAGGCGCCCGGATGGCCGTGGTTCAACGCCCGCGTCGGGCTTCAATACACCTTTTACAACGAGTTCGACGGCGACAAGATCAACGCGCGCGCCAACAACACGTTTCTGCTTTACACGTGGATCGCGATGTAGCTTGGCGCCGGCAAAAGCGTGAATGACGAACGATCGACCGCCAATTCTCCTGCAAGGAGGCTCTTGTGAACAAGGCACTCGCCAGCTTGACGATGATGGGTCTGATCGTCGGCGGTCCCGCGCTCGCCGCCGATGTGGCGGTCAAAGCGCCCTTGTCCGCGCCGCCCATGAGAGTGTTCACCTGGACCGGCTGCTACCTCGGCGGTAACGGCATGGCCGGCTGGGGACGCAAGGAATTTCCCGATCCGACGGCAATTTTTACCGGCGCGCCCTCGGTTCCTCTGGTGAGCATCGATCCGAAGGGATGGCTGATCGGTGCCCAGGCCGGTTGCGACGATCAAATCGCCGGCAACCTGGTCATCGGCATTGAAGGCGCGATGTCAGGCGGCTCCATCAAGGGCGACTCGACGGTGGCGATTCCTCTTGGAGATCCCGGCGACAGTGCGCTCGTCAGCGCCAAATTGGACGCGCTCGGCAGCGTAACGGGCCGCTTCGGATATGCGTTCGGCCGTTCGTTGCTATACGCAAAGGGCGGCTTTGCATGGGCGGACGAGCAGTACAGTGCGGTTGGCCTTTTTACCGGGGCTCCGTTCGACCTCGAGGCCCCGGAAACCCGCTTCGGCTGGACCCTCGGCGGCGGCCTGGACTGGGCGTTCTCGGATTATTGGTCGATCGGGCTTGAATACGATTATTACAATTTCGGCCATCGTTCGGTGACGTTCCTCGATGCAAACTCGGGCCTCGCGGGTCCGATCGACATCAAGCAATCGATCCAGACCGTCAGGCTGGGCTTGAGCTTCCACATGTTTGCGAGCCCGGCGTCGCCGATCGTCACGAAATACTGACGAGAGATCGAGGCGAATTCAGCCGATATCCGACGGTGTGGTCGAGCGCGGCATCTTGAGATGCTGTGCCGCCCGGGCGCAGTTTTGCACGGCGCCGATCGTCGTGAGCGTGGAGGAATTCGGGCAATACGCGCGCCATCGATCCCAGCGGGCGTCGTCGAATTCCTGTGCGAGTTCCCGTACGCACTCCTCCTTGTTGGCGCACAGAGCGCACCAACCCTGGAGCTCACGAAACAGCAGAGGGTCGTCCTTCGCCAGCTCGTAGCGGTCGATCTGGAGCAGGTCCATGCAGCGGCACAGAAGGCTGCCGTCGAACAGATAGTGCGCGGGCTCGGGCGTTTCGGAAGCGGCCGACATCGCCGGCGCGCGTTCGACGGTGCCCGCGGTGCTTGGTTTGGATTGTGGCAGCGGGGACCCGGCGCCCATGTGGTTGCTGCACCATTGCAGAGCCGAGACAAGAGCGGATCGATGTCTTTCCAGCGATGGCATTATCAACCCCGGCGTTTCCGCATGTCTATTTATGACGGGCCGCCGTGTGCAGGACATTGACGCAGATCAAACCGGGTAGAGCACCCATGAGCCCCGCGATTTCCGCCGGCCCGGCTAGGCGGCGCGAACGGTGGCGAGGAAGGTCTCGACCTTGGCATTGAGGCGGCTGCTCTCGGCGGCGAGCGACTTCGCCGAGGCGAGCACCTTCAGCGATGCGGTTCCGGTTTGGCTCGCGCCGCGGTTCACTTGGGTGATGTTGCCGGCAACTTGCGACGTGCTCTCCGCCACGTGATGGACATTGTGGGCGATCTGGCGGGCGGCCACTCCCTGTTCCTCCACGGCGGCAGCGAGAACCTGCGTGATGTCCGATATCCGATCGATCGTCATCCCGATGCCCTTGATGGCGACGACGGAGTCCTCGGTCGTCGCTTGCACGCTGGAAATCTGCGTCCCGATCTCCTCGGCCGCCTTGGCGGTCTGGGCCGCGAGCGCCTTCACTTCCTGGGCCACGACGGCAAATCCCTTGCCGGCGACGCCCGCCCGCGCCGCTTCGATCGTCGCGTTGAGCGCGAGCAGATTCGTCTGCTCGGCGACGGCCGTGATCAGCTTGAGCACCTCGCTGATGCGGGTTGCCGCTTTCGACTGCTCGGCGACACGAGTGTTGGTCTCTTGCGCCTGCTTCACCGCCTCGCCCGCGATCCTGCTCGATTCCTGCACCCGCCGCGCAATCTCGTCGACCGAGCTCGCCAATTCCCGGGATGCGGAGGCGACCGACAGAACGCTGCTTGATGTCTCCTCCGAAGCGGTGGCGACCGTGGTCGAAAGCTGCTGCGTGGTCGCGGCCGTCACGCTCAGCAAGGTCGCGGCTGATTCGAGCTCGGTCGAGGCCAATGAAACGGTTCCGACGATGACGCCGACCGCAGCCTCGAATTCGTCGGCGAGCCGGAGCATGTCGGTCCTGCGTCCGGTGGCGGCGCGGGCCTCGTTTTGCTTTTGCTCGGCCTCGAGACGAGCACGATCGACGGCATTCGTCTTGAACACCTTGACGGCATTCGCCATGGCGCCGATCTCGCCGCCGGCGTCGGCCGAAGGGATTTCCGTCCCGGTATCGCCGGCCGCGAGCCTCTCCATGGCCCGCGTCATGCCTGCGATCGGCTGCACGATGCCGCGGCCGACCCAGAAGGCGAACAACCCGCCGAGCAAGAGCGCCATGGCGCCGACGATCTCCTGGGTTCCGGTGGTGGCGCCAATCTTGGCATCGACCGAGTTTCTCGCCGATGCGAAGTCCTTCCGCAGCGAGGTCTGGGCGGCGGCGATCACCGATTGCATCATGGAGAGCTGCGGCACGATCACGTCGTCGTGCAGCTCGTTGATCTTGACCGTGTCGGCCGCCGCCAGCTCGAAGTTTGCCGCATAGCGATCCAGAACGGTCTTCACCGGCTCGACCAGCGCGCGAAGATCGATGGATAGCGGAGCTTCCTCCAAGGCTGCGATCGATTCGCGTGCCTTGGCGAGATTGGCCTTAAAGGCCGTTTCTCCGTCGACGTCCTGCGTCGCCAGAAATCGCCAGCTGGCGACGCGCACGAGCAAGATATCCGTTTCGACCCTTGCGGCCATGGCCATGCTCGACGGATTTGCGCCGGCGCGCGCGGCAGCGAACATTCTGTCGGTTCCGACAGCAAGTTCGTCGCCATCGGCGAGCAGCATGGTTCTCCCGGCTTGCGCCTGCCTGGTGATGCTCACCAACGCGACCCGTCGGTCGAGAAATTGACCGACCGCCGCTTCGAGATCGACGTACATTCTGCGCCGTTCCTCGGAGGGCGTCCCCTTGCTCGCGGCCCGAAGCAATTGCACGGCGTGCTGCGCTGCGCCTTTGCCCGCGCTGTCGTCACCCTCGAGCTTGTTGCGTTGCACCGTGCCCCGCAGGATCTCGAAATCGCGCGAGACATCCTGAATGCGCGCGCTGTTTTCGGACAGCGCATCCATCTTGCTGACTTCACCATTGATTTGAGTGAGGGCGCGGACAGCGACAATCGTGAGCACGAGGCCGAGCGCGAGGAGACTTCCAAATCCGACGTTGATCAGACGTCGAATCCCGAATTGTGGCCGGCGCATTGTGGTTTCCCTTCCACCTCGCAAGCGAGAGCACGCTGCGTGCGTTGCGCTAAGCTATGGTAGGCTACAACTAATTTGAAGTTAATCGAGACGGAAAGGTGACTCTGCCTAAGTAACGTTACTTACAAAACTGCGACGTCCCGATTTTCGGGACCTCAATCGCGCTCGTTAGACTAACTCGCTTGGATATGCTTGCCGGCACGAGATCCAAATCAAATCACCGCCCCTCACGTTTTGTCTTTGCAGTTTTGTTGTTGTCTCGGCCGAAGGGTCCTCGACAGCGAGGCGGTGTGAGCGCGTCCATCCGGTTCCTCAGCT
>Ga0075018_10000439_pt1 | contig 12648 bp, 6 predicted proteins | sample ColStrG_CSR_2014_FD_71471 | JGI IMG/M metagenome (GOLD analysis project Ga0075018, IMG submission 71471) | Freshwater sediment microbial communities in response to fracking from Pennsylvania, USA - Cold Stream Run_MetaG_CSR_2014 | ecosystem: Environmental > Aquatic > Freshwater > Creek >... | reverse complement strand
CGAAGAGGCGAGGCGTACGCTTCGGTACGTTGAGCCTCTGAGCGAAGCGAGAACGAAGCTGGCGGACTTTTTCAGCATCCTGCTAGCAGCGACAAGCGCTGTTCCGTTAATTGGTGCCAAACAGTGGCTCGCTGATCTTCTTGGGGATCTCTGCCGCCCACTGGCCGAAAGATGGCGCCCCATTCGTCATGGTGAGACTGCCACAAGGACCACCCTGCGACTGGTTCTTGTTGCGCCGCTGTAGCTGGCTCTCGAATAATCTTCACACTGGCTTGGATTGGCCAGGTCTCCGGCAGGGCGCGATCCGCTTGCCATACCCAGTGGCCCTGTCCATACGGTCCGGTTTCATGCACGCGCGCGCGTGAGAAATAGAACCCCATCGCACTGGTGCCGACAGCGGTCGCCAGATGAAGAGGACCCGTGTCTGCACCGACGGCCCAGTGACATCGCTTCATGAGTGTGGCGAGTTGCGGAAGGGTCGTGCGCCCAGTGGCATCCCACAGGCGTCCTGCAATCATCGGCGAGAGCCCATCCTGAATCGCAAGGGCAGTGGTCTGGTCTCGTTCGGTCCCGACCAGGACGACCGCGCAGGGTGTATCGTGGGCGAGTACTGTTGAGATCCATTCTATCCAGACCGCCACGGGGATTGATCGATCCGCGTCGCCGGCTCCCACCACCACCGCGATCCATTGCCCTGCCGGGATGCCGACCTCAGCCAGGTCACCAGGAAGATCGATCGAGGGAAGTATCAAGACAGGCGGAGCCGGCGGAGGGGTCACTCCGCACAGTCCACAGAACGTATCGGAGAGATGAATGCGATTAGAGCCCCGCGCTTGTGCAACGTGGCGCAGATACGATGCCCAGGGTGACAGCTCCTCATCCAACGGCCCGTGCAGGTGGGGGCCCTGAACCTGTGTTGCCAACAGAGTGCCTGCCAGGATTGCCCGTGGATGATGATTCAGCACGTAGGCCATCGTATAGGGCTCGGTCGTCAACTCGGCGAGGTACTGCTCGACTTCGCGCAACCTCGAGGGCTGAAACCCTCCGACGAAGGACTCGGCCCACGCGTGCCATTGTGCCCCGTTCCACAGTAAGACTTGCCCCACCCCAGGAAAGAGCCGGGCGAGGTCCGCCAGCGGCGCAGGACAGAGCAGGTCGAGAGACCGGTTCGGATAGCGAGCCGTGAGTGAGGCGATGGCCGGCAAGCTCTGGACCAGATCGCCCAGTCTGGCGAGTTGGATCATGAGGGCGCGTGGTGTCATATATCGTCAAGACTGTGGAACAATTTCCGCCAACGTATCGTGTGATGACAATGCCTGCGCCAATTCCTCAAGCCCCTCGTAGGAAGGGGCCAGGGTGCAGAGTGTCTGATATTCCTGTTGAGCAGCACCGGTCTGTCCGCTTCGTAAGAGAACGCCTGCCAACGCGTATCGAACGGACAAATCAGCCGGGTTTCTCGATACAAAGCCTTGGAGTCGCTCACTCAGTTCCGCCCACAAGCCGCGTACGGTGCCCGCTCGTAGAAGCCAATGGATCGCCTCGGCATCGTCCGGGTATTCAGTCAGTACAGTACAGAAATCGTTCCATGCCTGGTCAGACTCGTTGAGGCCCACTCGCGCCATCCCCAACCCCATCATGGATCTTCGTCTGTCTCCCTGATGGGTCAGGGCAGTCAGGAACGCCTGTTCCGCTTCAGCATATTGTGCCCGCTGCATGTCGAGGATGCCGCGCAAGACCCAGCCCTCGCCATCTTGTGGGAACCGCTTCAGCAATGCATCCAGAAGAGAATATGCCTCCAACAGATTCCCTTCTTCCAACGCCATGCGAGCCAGGGCCCTTCTGGCTGTCGGATCGTCATGAGACTGCAACAGTTTCTGGTAGAAGTGCCGGCTCAGTGGCAAATGGCCGGTCTTGGTACACAGCCAGGCGGCCCAGCTTAGGACATCTGCAACGGAGGGCCATTCATCCCATCTGGCCAGAAAGGACTCCACCAGAGGGATGTCTTGACGAAGGGCCGCACGTTCTGTATCGACCACCAGTCTCCATGAATTCTTCTCTCTATCGTGCCGTAGCGGGCGAAGTTCCAACTGCTCCTTGTCCTGGTCCTTCGTGTGGACGGCCACGTAACCATCTGCGTAATAGTAGAGGTCTTCGTCTGCCAACCACCATCGCTGCCCCCATCGACTGAGGAAACGGAGCGCGTTGGCCTGATCATAAGTTTTACGCCCCGGCGTTTGACTTTCGAGATGATAGAGAACGCTCAAAGGTTGGTAGACGATCTGCCAGCCTCTATCCCGGACCTTCAAACATAGGTCGACATCTTCGAAACCGTTCTGAAATCCTTCATCGAATCCACCCGCCGTCTCAAAGATCTCTCGCCTGATCAACATGCAGGCCGCCGTGACGGATTGGAATGTTCGACGCTGGTTGACCGCCGGATGGTCCCGATGGAAGTGGCGATAGAGATGGTATGGCATGAGCGCTTCCCGTGAGAAGACGACTCCTGCATGTTGAATCGTGTCGTCTTCGAAGAGCAGTTTGCTTCCCACAATTCCGACATCCGGATGAGATGTAACCTCGGCAACCAGTGCGGTCAGCCAATTATTCAGCGGAATCGTATCGTTGTTCAGAAAGATGAGGAAGCGTCCCCGTGCCGCTTGAGCTCCCTGGTTGCAGGCCTTGGCGAAGCCGAGGTTCTCGTTGTTTCGGATGATCTGGATATCGCCGCCCAGCTGATTGAGGAAATACGCAGTATCGTCGGTTGAATTATTGTCCACGACAATGACTTCGTAGGAGATGCCGGAGGTGACCCTGGCCAGTTCTGCCAAGCACTGCTCTGTCAGCTCCCGTTTATTCCACACCGGAATGACGATGGAACAGTCGAAGCGTGCAGCCGCAGAGGCTGGTGTGGGTGCTGTCCCGTGACCATAGCGCGTCCGCAGACGTGCTTCTTCGGGGTTGGCAATTTCCGGCTTATTGGACAGACCTTCTGAAGAGCGCCAGTAGAGTCCGGTGACTTCAGAAATATGGAGCAGCTGATGGCTGGCGCCCAGGCGGAGCCAAAAGTCCTGATCTCCCAGTGCCACAAAACTCTCGTCGAAGAAACCGACATCGTGGTGGACGGAACGACGCCACATAGGATGAGGGCCTACGAGACACCGTCGACACAGATCACTATAGTTGTACTCCGGCCATTGCCAGATCCCCTCGCGTTGATGATGCTCAAAGGTCTGATGTGGGTGTCTGGTCAGGTAGGTATCGCCATAGACCAGAGCAACGCCCGACTGTTCATCGAGCGTTCGTGCCAGGATCTCATACGCATCGTGACGGAGCCGGTCGTTTGTGCTGAACGGAGTCACGTAGGTGCCCGTCGCGAGCTTCAATGCCAGGTTCCATGCGGCATACACACCAATCCGCTCCGGTGTACGAACGTACAGAATATTGCGGTATCGCTGCTGGAATGATTCGATGACCACCCGTTCATTCTGTGGTGAGGCGGCATCGACAATGATGATTTCCATTTGACCGACGAGAGTTTGCCGCTCAAGGTCATCGAGGCATTCGGCCATGAATGCTTCAGCGTTGTAGGACGAGACGATGACCGATACCAAGGGGTTCCGCGAAGGCCGGGGATCAGACCCCTCTCCGTTTTCCGGTTGGTGCCCCTGACAGTGGACCCCTTCATGGCCTGGACGATGGATCTGCTCAGCTGTTGTGGCAAGACCGCTATGTTGCGAGACACCGCTTGTCGGTGTGGCATCACGAGTTCTCAATCCATGGAACGCGATGCCGATGCCGGCCCCAGGATAAAAATGCGACCCCGGTTTCTCCTGAAAGAACAGAAACTGCCGGTCGGTAGCAGCCGCGAAGTCAGCGAGCTCCTGTGTCACATGAGCATTGTCACTGATGATCAGAGAGCCTTTTGGCAGCTTGTCCCTTATGGCCTCATATTCGCCTCGTTCATATTCGGCTGTGTGCGCGCTGTCGCACACGGCGAGGTCGATAGGGTACGGGAATTTCTGAAGGGTCTGGATGGAATCGCCGTACAAGATCGTTCCGAACTGGGTGTACGGGGGTTGGAGCAAGAAACCACCTTTTGGATCTATCTCCGTTGCATAGACATGTCCGGGAAAACCCTCGGCCTGATTCTTCATCACGGCAGCGGCCAGCACGCAGGTCCCGAGCCCTTTGTCGACTCCTGTCTCAACGATGACCTTCGGTTTCATTGCGCGGACGATGGCATACCACCCGAGCCGTCTACCGTAGCGGGCGATCTCGTCGGCAGTGAAACGTTGCCGACTCGCCAAGGTCAATCGACGCACGTGTGCTTTGAGCAATTCATCCTGCTCCAGCTCATAAAAGTAGCGCGCGATAGTAGCGCAGGGGGTCCCCGTCACGAGAGAAATGAACCACTGGAGATGCGCCTGGTTGAGTGCGGTGAGGTCATAGGTAAGATTCGTCGTTTCCTTTGAGGCCACAAGCCAGTCCAGTATGTTCTTGAGCTGCGGCTCGCAATACCCCAGCGCCAGTTTCAAGCGAGACGGAAGCATGGCAACGCAGACTGGGTGCAACGTACCAATCAGCCGGCAGACCGAAGAATCGGGCCGATGAGCCAACAGGTCCCTCTGCCATTCGGTGACGATGCTCCCGAGTTTGGTGCCGTCATTTCCCACGTTGGGCAATTGACGGGCAAGAACGTCAAGATCCTGAGCCATCTCAAGCAGGCCCTGGAGTGGTGCGGGTGGAGCGATCGCATGAGGACTGGTCTTGTGCGTGACTGGTTCACCCGGAGACCCGTTCCGCTGTCCCGGCTGCAGGCGCTTCTTGTCGTGGATCACTTGCGCGGAACAGTACAGGTCCCAGTCCTCATCCAACGGCATTCGGGTCTGAGACAGTTTCATGGCATCAAACTGGGCAACATGCGCGTGTTTGGCAAGGAAGGTGTGCGCGGCGGTGACTGGTTCGCTCGTGTAGAGCCCGTAGCTAAAGTCAGGAGCAATGGTCTGCACTGATGCTGCGGCTTTCTCCAGCGCTCCGACATATGGAATGAAGCACCATTGGAGAGCTGAAAGAGGGAGCGGATAATGTGGATGCTTGACCGGCAAGACGACGTGAGGCGTGACGAAGGTGCACGAGTGGAAATGATAAAAAATGATGGGGACATCGTCCACGAGCACAGGCCCTTGTCCTTCTGCCCTAAACGTGTATCGATCGTGGTTCCAGGGACCCACCCCTCCACCCTGGTGCTGCAACTCTACGACACCCTTGAATCTGGTGGGCCAATCGTTCAGATACATCTGGTCGCCCATTTTGCCGGCTTCAGGGCGGGCGTAACACCATTCCAGGCAGCGCTCCCGCCACCAGCGCAGTGCGTCCATCCCGAGAACATCTCGCCTGAACGAAAGCAAACCGACGTTGTATTTCCCGTTGCCCACACCGAGTTGAGCTTGGGCCGGTGAAAAGCGGTGTGCATGAATCAGAATGGAGCGAGACCCCAACTCCTCAAAGATGGGAACCGGCGACGAGAAAAAGTAGAGATCTGCATCGAGGTAGGTCAGGACGTCGATGGCGGGGTGTTGTTCGAGAATGCGAAGGATCACCGTGGGAGTAAGAGTCCAATAATATTCGACCAAGGATCGCGTCTGTTTAGTGGCAAGCAAGGCACTGTCGCCCCGTTCGAGCTGATGCAGCGGGATGGTGGTCACCTGAGGGATGGCCAACTTGGTGAGCAGGAGCCTGGTGAGTTCATCCGCACACACCACGAACAACGTGAAGTCGTCGCCCGAATGTCGCTGGAGCGAATCAATGAGGGCAAGTCCCTTGATCAAATACTGACGATCAAAATAGGTGCAATAGTAGCGGGTCATCGAAGCACCCTTTCTGCTCTGGGGCCGGTCACGCGTCTCTGTTTGGCCCAGCTTTGGCTGCTCCATCGGATGAGCGTCTCCGAGATGTGTGCGACGTCTTCTTCCCGCAGTTCCGGATAGCAGGGCAATGTAACCAGGTGTTGATAGATGGCGTCGGTGATAGGCAGCGCCTGACTGCCACGAATTCTTCCGGCGTAGGCCGGCTGCTGGTGCACGGCGAGCGGGTAATGGCGACCGGTCGTAATCCCGGCACCGTTGAGGAATCGCTCAAACGCCGGACGGTCGATGCATTCGACGACATAGAGATGCATCGCATGTTCTGTTCCCTCGATCTGGGCGGGAGCCACAAGAGTGCTATTCCGCAAGGCCTGCGTGTAGGTTGCGGCGATGAGGCGACGACGTACGTTGTTGCGATCCAGGTACGGAAGTTTTTCCCGTAGGATAGCGGCCTGAAGTTCATCAAGTCGTGAATTTCTGCCAGGCGTGAGACTGACATAGCGCTCGCGCCATCCATACTCCCGCAGCATCCTGACCGAGTCAGCCAGAGTTGGATCGTTCGTCACGACCGCTCCGGCATCTCCGAGCGCGCCGAGATTCTTTGTCGGATAAAAGCTAAATGCAGCAGCATCGCCAAATGTGCCCACGTGCTGTCCGCCCAGCGTCGCCCCATGGGCCTGCGCACAATCTTCAACAACCTTGAGCCCGTGCTCCTTCGCCACCGCCATGATGTTCCCCATCGAAGCTGGTTGGCCATAGATATGCACGGGAACAATGGCCCGGGTGTTTTCCGAGATGAGTCCGGGCAGATGGGCGGGGTTCATGCAGCGAGAACGCGGGTCGATATCGGCGAAGACAGGGACGGCACCGATCTGCTCGATGGCGGCAACGGTCGCCACGGCCGTGTGGGACACGGTGATCACTTCCTCTCCCGCTTTCACGCCAACAGCCTGCAGCGCCAACGCAAGGGCGTCGGTCCCATTCCCAACTCCAATGCAGTGCTGCACTCGAAGAAAGCCAGCCCACTCCCGCTCAAAGACCTGGACCTCGTTGCCAAGGATGTACCGCCCGCTTGTCAGGACTCGATCAAAGGCCGATCGCACCGACTCCTCGCAGAGTCGCATCTGCGCGCCAGGATCTGCGAGAAGGATGGGTTCACGCTGCATGGGCGTCCTGCCAGTAATGCATGGAGTAGCGTCCGTAAAAGGCGAGGGTTTGCTCCAGCCCTGCACGAAACGATGTCTTCGGTTGCCAGCCAAGCCGCGACTGAATCTTGTCGTAATTCCCGTAGTAATTGCCGATGTCGATGACTTGGCGCTCAGATGGAAATGCGATCAGCTCGTAGGATCCCTTACCGTATATCTTAATGAGCAGCTTGGCCGTGTCCTCCAGGCTGAGCGGATCGCCGGCCCCCAGGTTGAACACCGCGCCATTGGCCTCGTCTGTCGAGGCTGCCAGGAGCAGCGCGTCAATGACATCCTCAACATAGTTGAAGTCTCGAACTTGCTTCCCATCCCCGTACACCAAGATAGGCTGGCCCTCGATGAGCCGACGGATCCAGACACCTAGAAATGTTTGACGCGCGTCTTTGACTCGCATCCGCGGGCCATAGGTGTTGGTCAGGCGAAGGACTGCGGTTCGAATCCCGTACACCCGGCAATAGAGCAAATGGTACATCTCCCCGGCCATCTTGTTGATGCCGTTGACATCGACCGGCTGAACGGGGTGTAGTTCATCTACCGGCAAGTACTGGGGGCGTCCGTAGATCTGCCTGGTGCTGGCAAAGACGACTTTGATATTCGGGTTGTGGCGCCGACAGCCTTCGAGGATCGATAGCTGCGCGCGGGCATTAATCTCGAGATCCGGCTGCGGGTTCTCCATAGAATCCACATGACTCGTTTGTCCCGCAAGGTTGAAGAGGTAGTCGCAACCCTGGAGCAGATATTTCATCGAATGCTCGTCCCGCACGTCAGAGATGTTGACCTGTACGTGCTGCCGGATCTCTCGAATGTTCCACAAATTGCCGCCATACTCCGGAATCATGCTGTCTACCAGCGTGACCTCCGCGCCCATGGACACAAGCCGATTTGCCAGGTTGGAGCCGATAAACCCCATCCCGCCTGTAATCAAGACCTTGGCCGAGCGAAACCCCTCATCCATGACTGCCGGCCTTTCGAAAGACATAGGTCGTTTCAAATTCATCCCGCTCAGGGTGGCTGTCGTATTCCAATTGTTTGACCAGCTCCAGATTTTGATCGCGACACAGGTTAAGAATCTCTGACTCGTTCAATCGCAGTTCGTGGGTTTCAATCTCATACGCGAACTTTTTGTAATGGCTTGTCGGGTGCGTCCGACAGACAGGCGTTCGGTGCAGCACGACAATCTGCGAAGAAACGCGTGCGGCTTCCTCAATATGCTGCGGGTAGTCGGTGACGTGCAGGAGCACACAAGAAGAGATGGCAATGCGGAAGCTGTGATCGGGGAATTTGAGCGCAGCTCCATCCCCCACATGGAAGGCAGCATGCGGGTAGTAGCGTTGCGCCAATGCCACCATCGCAGGCGAGACATCAACCCCGACATACGACAGCCTGGTGTTAAGGAGATACTCTAGGGCTTCGTAGTAGTAGCCGCTCGCGCAACCGATTTCGAGGAGACGACAGTCCGGTGCGATGAAGGGCCGCAAGGCATCGGCCAAGACCCGATAGACCACCGGTGGACGGCCCTGATACAGGGCGGCGAGCTCTTGCTGGACCAGCGCTCGCTGCTTGAGGGGAATCGCCGGCGATTGCCAGGATGTGGCCAAGGCTGTGGTGATTTCATTCGGCTGGATCGCTTCTTTGCCGTACGACACATGCACCAGATCTGGATCGGGAAGACGATGATGCCCTTGTTTCGCCGCTAGATGCCGGCTCAGAATTTCAGCTGTTTGGGCCATGCGTTTCGCGTAGGTGTGATCGCTAAATGTCCGGACCTGTCCTCTTTCCGCAATGCGACGTGCTTCCTCGGGATGAGCGAGATAGTAGCGGACCAGTGCCGCGCATTCCTCCAGCGAACGGTAGGCGATGACCTCTTCCCCAATGGAAAATAAATCATGGAGATTGTCCTTGTGGTCCGTCACCAGCAAGGCGCCACACCCGGTGGCTTCGAAGAGCCGCATGTTATTGGCGTAGGTCTGCGCAACATCGATATGATGATTGATGGTGATCTGAGACCGGCGAAGAGTGGAGAACATATCGACCCCCCAGACTTCCCCGTGCAGACGTGTCTGTACGACTCCGGAGGCATGGAGAGAGTCGGCGCCGTACCCCCAACATTCGAGCGGCACGAGCTTGGCGAGCGAGGCCACGAATAGCTGTCGTTCTTTATGTGCAGGTGAGAGCCCACCCACGAAGGTGACACCGAGTGAACGCTCCGATGCTGTGAGGGTCTGATCGATGCGTGGCTCAAAGGCCAACGGCTGATAGTAGGCTGTGATCCCTAGTCTCCTGAACTCTTCGACGAAATGAGGGAAGGAGGAAAAGATAAGATCAAGCCCCGTCAGCTCCGCATGCACTGGGACAGGGGACGCGATTTGCCCGACGACGAGAGTCACATAAGGACGGATACTGGTAAGAAACTCTTTTGTGGCGAGTCCCAGGTCCTGAAGGTACAGGACCTCTGGACGTTGCCGCCGAATCTGCTCGATTGCAATATCCAGCAGCTGTCCGTGGCCACGGAAGCCTTGCTCCCGCGCCCAGGCTTCTTGAAGAGGGGGGCAATTCACAATCACATCTTCAGCCTGCCATCCTGCCCCCACCATTCCGGACGAGTAAAAATCGCTGTCGCCAAAGCAGGCTTGTAGGAGTGCGAGCCGTTGTGCCTCATACGACTGCGATGCTCGCTCAGGCATCAATCGGTAGTGATGTGTCAGAAAGCCAGGATAATAGGTATTGAGAAAGAGGCAGGTGGGCCGGCCGTCAAGCGGTGGTGCCGGAATTCCCTGGGCCTTCTCTGACTGGTCTCTCGCCGCTACGCGCTCGCATGAGAATGAGGTGTGAACAAGCGACGCCGGCGGCGGCGGCTCGCATATACGGTAACTGTGGCCTTGCTCAGCTGGTTCGAGAAGCTGGCGCAGAGAAGCACGTGCTGGCTCATGGGCCAGCAGCTCACGCGAATTGAGACGTGCGGTCAGGAGTCCCTTGCCCAACCAGAGCACACCGCAGTCCTTCACATAGCCGAGACGGTCCCACCAATCGGCGATGGAGAGTTCGCTGTCACGCAAGGCATCGTCCATGTAAATCCACGCGTCATCGGACAGAAAGTTCCTGACAAGCGGTATCGTTCCAAAACGACCTCCATGGTCCGCTGCAGGACCGTCAACAATAACGAGATCGGGTCTGCTTGGTCCGAAGAATTCGTGGAGATCCTGATCGTGTAATTGGTAGCATTCCGTCCGCACATGTTGGATGACCTGGGATATCAGCGGGGCCGCCATGAACCGCACGTTCTCGTGCAGACCATGGAACCGGAGTCGGGATTCGATCTGCTGCACATATTGCGGAGATTGCTCCACACTGAAAATGTGCGGGGTATTTGATGCACCGTGTAATCTCCGCATCATACAAGCCAAGGCCAGCGTACTGGCACCGCAACCGAACTCGAGAATGGCTTGTGGACGCATGCGCTCGACCTTGTTCAAGAGAAAGTCGATGGCGGCCATGGTCATCGACCATTCGCCCAACGGAAGGCCTTCCAGGACTGTTGCAATCTCGGGGCGAGAGGTTGATGGATACGTGTGGGGCATGGCTGCAGGTGATGCGAGAGGATCTGCGCCAGGAGCCCAGGCCGCCGCTCGCCTCCACAGCTCTAGGCAGGCAGCAAGAGGCATAGGAATCTCTCGAAAGGCCGCTCGTGCCGAAACGAGCAGAGCGCCTGCATCAGTTGATATCTCAATAGCCTGTAGCACCGACCCTCCTTTTTAGCGACTGGATGCCTGTCGTGGACGACACGCACAAGAGATCCGTCTGCTGAGCAGTGTGCTCGCTCAAGCAATTGCTGCCGATTCGGAATCTCCGATTGGAAACCTAGCAAGGCCTGCGCCACTCCTAGCAGAATAGCCGCACGAGACACGCGAGACTGGCGGGAAAGGCGAGACACGCGAAATCAGGGGGCGCGCGCCGCCCGCTGGAGAGGCTGGCGGACTTTTTCAGCATCCTGATAGAAGCCTTACAGCCTGAGAGAGAACCAGCCAGGCAAGAATTGCCTAGTGCTCGGTAAATCCGTCATGGTTCAGACGTTGGCGTCAAGAATCCCCAATCGGTTTGTCGCTGCATCACGGAATACTCAATGGCCTTTTGGACACTCCCTCCCCACCCGCGGTATTCGATGGCCTCTTTCCCGTTAAAACGGAACTCAATTCCAAGTGAGAGGGCGCCGTCGCGTTCTGCAATATTCTTGATCGTGCCGGCGAGATGCGCGACATGCCCGATCCCGATCAGTTCGAATTCTAAATAAACCGTGGCGCCCAGCACCACGTCAGCGCGCGGCCTCTGTAGGATGATTCGGCATCCTGACAGGCTGAGGTCCTGCAACAAACCGCCAATGGGAGCAGACCCATTCGGCAGGGCAATCGTCGCGTCTCCATGGGTACCTTGGATCAGGAGCAACGGTTCATTGCTGGCGACACGCGCGTCCTTACGGAGATGGATTTCTTCGATCTTCCGAGGAAATTCGAGATACAGAAGAGGAAGCGGAGACATTTGTGCCATGCAGACTTCGCTGTGGTACGCGACGAGCTTGCCGGCCACCATATAGCGGACGAGACAGTGGGTTCCTATTTCGCACGGAACCGCTTGCCCGAAATGGAACGGCCATTCACAAATCAGCCAGGCCCGCTCTTTCCAGCCCAGTAATGTGGATCCACAGCTTACTTTGTCTTGACCGGATCCGATGACCAGCTGAAGTGGTAACCCGACCACGAGAATCGACGAATGTGGGGGGGCATGCTCTGGTTCCATCATGGAGATTCCTTATCAAGATAGGTGCGAGGATTGATCCCCAAGGCGGCCGGATCAAGGATCGACGCGATCGTCTGCTTCGGTAGGCGAAACTGAGCCGCGAGGTCGAGGTCAACAGGAGCGGATCGCTGACGCCCGGCTTCGTCCGTGATCAGCACGACCAGGGGTCGTATTGGGGCGTGGTGATTGAATTGCTTCACGACCGCCGTCTCCCCCGTATTGAGCGAGACACATGAACCGACGGGATAGACCCCCACGACCTGTACGAACTGCTGGACCAGCGTCCCGTCCACATGGCCCTGAGTCCCCAATTGATAGAGAAGCTGAAGTGTATCGTGTGGCGTTTTCCCTTTGTGATAACAACGGTCGCTTGTCACGGCATCATAGATATCCACAATGGCGGCAATGAGGCCAAATTGACTGAGGTTTATTTGGGATCGTCGATGGGGATACCCAGTCCCGTCAACACGCTCATGATGCTCCAGTGCGGGCTTCAGAAACACATCGGTGAGGCCGGTGGTGTTCGACAGTATCTCTGCCCCGCGCAGGACGTGTTGCTTCATGATCTCGAACTCGTCGACCTCGTAGCGCCCCGGCTTGTTGAGAATCTCGATCGGGATCCGCGTTTTGCCGATGTCGTGCAACAACATGCCGGTTCCTAGCTGAAGCAGTGGCGCGCGCGCATACCCGAGATGCCGGCCAACTGACAGTGCCAGGGCGGACGTGTTGACGGAATGGAAAAAAGTGTATTCGTCGAACTGTTTGAGGCGTGTCAGACTGGTGAGCGC
>Ga0075018_10000436_pt1 | contig 12679 bp, 8 predicted proteins | sample ColStrG_CSR_2014_FD_71471 | JGI IMG/M metagenome (GOLD analysis project Ga0075018, IMG submission 71471) | Freshwater sediment microbial communities in response to fracking from Pennsylvania, USA - Cold Stream Run_MetaG_CSR_2014 | ecosystem: Environmental > Aquatic > Freshwater > Creek >... | reverse complement strand
CGGCCGCGGCCGGCGGCATGGGCCGCCGAATACCGCCCAGGATCATGACGCAGGCGCTCGCCAGCAAGAGCGGCACCGCGAAGACGAGAAAGATGTATGTGTTGGGCCACTCGGCTTCGAGCAAATAGCCGCCCAGCAACGGACCGATGGTCGAGGGAAAGCGCGCAACCCCGTGCGCCCAATTGACCCCGGTGCCGCGAATGTCGGTCGGATAGAGCGAAGCCGCCAGCGCCGCGTTGGTGAGCTGGCAGCCGATATTGCAGAAGCCGGCGACCGCGATCATGGCCACCATCAGATAGATCGAGGTCCCGACCGAGCCGATCAGGCCGACGCAGGTGCCGCCCACCAGGAACGCGATCGGCAGCACGCGGAAGAAGCCGACACGGTCGGCCAGCATGCCCATGCTGATCACCCCGATCATGCCGCCGAACTGGAAGCTGCTGGCGACGCGCAACGCCTGATCGTGGGGCATGCCCGTCCTGTCGATCAGCGTGGGCAGCCAGCTGTTCGAAAAATTGAGAACGGTCAGGTTGAGGAAAAAGATCACCCACAGGATCAGCGTGGTGGACGTGCGGCCTTCGGTGAACAGCTGGAACGGGCGGAATTCGCCCTTGGGCTTTTCCCGCGCATTGACGAACTGCACGTCGGCTGGAAACGCGAGCGCCGGATTGACCTGGCGCAGGATGCCGGCGATGCGGGGACCGGTGCCGGGCCGCAGCGCCAGGAGGCGGACCGATTCAGGCAGCCAGGCCCACATCGCCAGCAGCAGGAACAAGGGCGCGATGCCGCCGACCCAGAAGATCGAGGTCCAGCCGTAGAGCGGAATGAGCTGGGCGGCGAGCACGCCGCCGCTGGCGGCGCCGAGCGAATAGCCGCAGGTCGCGAGCGTCACCATGGTGGCGCGGCTGCGGCGCGGCGCATTCTCGCTGCTCACCACGACCGCCATAGGCACCAGGCCGCCGAGGCCGAGGCAGGCCAGAAAACGCAGGACCAGGAGCTCGTCGAGATCGCGCGCCTGGGTGACCGCGAGCGTCAGGAGGGAGAACCAGATCACGGTGCCGAGCATCATCGGCCGGCGGCCGAACCGATCCGTCAGCGGGCCGGTCACGAGCGCGCCCAGCGCCACACCGATAATTCCGGCGGTGAACACGGGCGCGAGCGCGCCGCGGCTGAGATTCCACGCCTTCGTCAGCGCCGGCGCCACGTAGGAGATGCCTTGATTGTCGATGCCGTCGAGAAACAGCATCAGGGCGCACAGCACCACGATCCGGACATGGAACAGACCGGTTTTCTGCTCGTCCATGATGTCGGTGACATCGACACTCGCGGTGACGCCCGCAGTGACGCTCGCCGTGACGCTGGCCATCCGCTCCCCTCCCCGCCGAAATCGCTTTTTTGCAAAGCTTATCGGCTGGTCAGGGGCCGGTAAACCGGCGCAGTCGCGGGCGGGACGCCCGCGCGGCCGGACAATTCGCCGCAGCTCATTCCGCGGCTGAGGGCGCCCACCGGGGCTGCTCGCTGGGCGCGGGCGTGAAGAAGATGAACATGTTGGCGGCCACGATGGTGAAGGCCAGGAAGTAGAAGGTGGCGATCAATCCAAAATGGTCGGCCAGAATGCCGCCGGTGATCGGCCCGATGGCGGCGCCGATCGCTTGCGTCCCGAACATGATGCCGATGCTGGTGCCGCTCATGCTGGGCGGCGTCGCGTCGAGCAACCAAGCCTGCATGACGGAGCGGATCGCGAACAGGAAGAATCCCAGGAACGCGACCAGGAAGACGAAGGCGGGCGAGCGGCCGGCGATCGCCATGAACAAGAGGATCACGCCGGAGGTCGCCATGCTGCTCATGATGATGCGCCGGCGGCCCATCTTGTCGGACAGATGCCCGGCGATCGGCGCCGCGGTAAAGCCTGCCACCTGCATGCCGAACATGCAGCCGCCGATCAGGATCGACGAAAGGCCCATCTCGCGCGCCAGGAAAACCGGCAGGAAGGTGAGCAGCGTGCTCTGGGTCATGGCCCGGAAACCGCCGCCGGCCGACAGCATGAGCAGCGTGCGATTGCCCAGCAATTCCTTGAAGTCGCGCAGCCGCTGCCCGACGCCGGCCGGTTGTGCCTCGGGTTTGCCGGCGTCGGCAGGGCCGGCTTGCCGGTAGTGGAGCTGCATCCGGCCGAGGCTCAAGAGGATGACGCACGACATCATCACGCCCGGGATGACGTTGAGCACCATGACGTTGCGCCAGCTCAGGATGGACAGCATGGCGCCGACCACCAGCGGCGCCAGCGCATCGCCGACATTGCCGCCCATGCCGTGAATCGAGACGACCAGCCCGCGCCGCTCCGGGAAGCGCCGCGCCAGCAGCGGAATGGCGGTCGGGTGCCAAAGATTGTTGCCCATGCCGACGAGGGCGGCGCAACACAGCAGCATCCAATACTGGTGACTGAAGCCCATTAGCAGATACGGGGCACCGACCCAGAACAGGGAGACCGCCATGAGCAGTCCCTTGCGGTCGACCGAATCCACCAGCATGCCCCCCGGCACATTGGAGAGCGCGCCGGCGGTCGCCTGGCAGGTCAGGATCGCGCCGATCTGCGAGAAGCTCAGTCCCAGCTCGTTCCCGATCAGCGGCAGCAGCAGGTAGAACGTCGCCGGATACCAGTGGGTGAGCGAATGCCCGATGGTGACCAGCCAGACCTCGCGAAACGAGGTCTTGGCGGCAGGCAAGGCATCTGGCGAGGCACCCGGCGGCGAGGCAATGGCGAGCGTGCTCATCTTCCAATTCAGCCCTGAAATGTGATGTCCCGGTAAGGCGTTAGGTCGAAAGCCTGATGTCTCGGTATCATAGCCGGTCCGGGGTTTCAAAATTCCCAATAGGTCTATATTCCGCTCGCCGTTCCCTCACCGGCGCCAGGCTCATTCCTCCTTCAGCCGACCTCGATGATCACCTCCGGGAACCGGTGCAGGCGCTCGCCAGGGCCGTTGCTGCCGATGAGGTAATTGTCGCAGACCCAGGACAGCATGCCCTTATGGATATAGGTGGGGTGGACCACGATGTTCATGTCCTTCTCGATCGCCATGGGCTCGTCGTGCCGGATCAAGGGGCGCTCGACCAGATCGTAGCCTTGGCCGTGGCAGTAGAGGCGGGTCTCCTCAGGCCGGCCGTTGCGGCGCATGAACTCGTTGAACTTGTCCCAGATCTCCTTGGCGGGCGTTCCGGGCTTGAGCAGATCGAGCGTGATGCGGCGGGATTCGAGCGTGAAGGCGAGTTCGTCCTTCATCTGCTGGGGCGCCTTGCCGACCACGCAATTGCGGCCGAGCTCGGTGTAGAAGCCGCCGGGACCGCTGTCCTCGACCAGCAGCGCCACATAGTCCCCTTCCCTGATGACGCGGTTCTGCATGTGCTTGGGGGCGAACTTCATCGGCGTGCCGAGCGGCGCGGAAGCGCAGAGATAGAGGCCCTGCTCGCTGCCATGGGTCTGGCTATAGAATTGCGCGGCCGCGACCACGTCGCTATCCCGCATCCCGGGCCTGATGGCGTCGAACGCCGCCTGCATGGCGCCGTCCTGCATGCGCGCCGTGCGCACGATGAGCTCCATCTCCTCCTCGCTCTTGATCGCCTTGATTTTGTCCACCAGGTCGGAGGCGTCCACGAAGCGCGCGGCCGGCAAGCGCCGCTTGAGGAATTCGCCCATGGCGAGCGACATCTGATAGGTGCAGACGAGGCCGATCGTGCCTTTGGCGAACGGCACGAGCGCGCTCGCCGCCAGCTCCGGATCGTAGTCGTTGGTGAAGAAGGCCGAGGCGTAGCTCGGCGTGGTCAAGACGCGCTTGACGCCGCGGCGCACGCCGTCGCCCTGCGCGGTGAGCGCCTCGGCGCCCCCGAAGGGGCCCTGCATGACGACGGTCATGAGGTCGTCGCGCGGGAACACCACCGTCACCGGATAGCCGTTCCCGGCCGGAATATCGGTGAAATACTTGACATAGCCGCCCATGTGATCGTTGTTGTTCTGCATCACCAGGACATCGATCCCCTCCCGCTCCATGGCGGCGCGAACGGCCTTCCATCGGCGTTCCAGCTCGGCGGTGGAGATGGGCGTGTTCAGTCGTTCGCTGAGTTCGGGCATGCTCTTGTCGTATCCCTTGGAAGCGCTGACAGCTCGAATTTTCCTTCATATCGTCCGGCCGAGCGCGCCGCAACGTGGCACGACCGCATAAAGGTGGAAGAATGCCGACCCAAATCCCGATCAACGTCCTGATCATTTGCCCCGATCCGCAGGCCTATACGTCGCGGCTGGCGGCCGAATTCCCGCAGGTGACATTCTCCTGCGTGGCAGCGCTCGAATGCACGCCGGCGCTCGACCGCATGGGTGAGGCGGACGCCATTATCGCCTATGGCCGGGCCTTCGACGCGGAATGTCTCGCGCGGGCGAAGAAGCTGCGATGGTTCCAATGCGTGATCACCGGAACCGATCATCTGGCGCCGGTGCTGGCCGGCAGCCGCGTCATTCTCACCAATGCGCGCGGGATTCATGGTCCCCAAATGGCCGAGATGGCCATCCTGCATATGATGGCGCTGTCACGCCAGGTGCCCCAGCTGGTGCGCAACCAGGCCGCCCACGTGTGGGACCGCATCAAGCCGCGAGTGCTCGATGGCCGAACCATCGCCATTCTGGGCGTCGGCGCCATCGCGGAGCACGTTGCGAAAGTCTGCCAGGCATTCGGCATGACCACGCTCGGAATTTCGCGAACGCCGCGCAAGCTCGCCGGCTTCGATGCGATCTACCCGCGCGAGCAGCTGCTCGAGGCCGCCGCACAGGCGGATTTCCTGCTCGCGCTGGTCCCCTATTCCAAGGAGAACGACAAGATCATCAATGCGGCGGTTTTCGACGTCATGAAGCCGACCGCCTGTCTCATCAATATCGCGCGCGGCGGCGTGGTGGATGAACCCGCCCTGGTAAGGGCACTGCGGGAAGGCAGGATCGCCGGCGCCGGGCTCGATGTCTTCGAAGAGGCCCCGCTGCCGCCCGCGCACCCACTCTGGGACATGGACAATGTCTTCATCACCCCGTTCATGGGCGGTTTGAGCGATCGGTATGAGGAGAACATCATGTCGATCATCAAGCCGAACCTGCATAGTTTCCTGGCTGGGCGCGACGATGAGATGATCAATCGCGTGACCCTGTGATGTCCCGCCCTGGCACACCGCCGACCCGCCCTATGGTGCGGCCGGCGCTTGCTTTTGGCCATTGGAGCCGGCATGCTATCGGAGCTAGAAGGCGCCGTTGCGATGCATCAATTCACTTGCTGATGCGAACACGGTGCCGAATGGGGCGACGTCATCGTCATACCGGTTCAGCGCCAGCGATCTCGTGTCCAACGGTCACGGGATCATCACACTGGGCCTGTACGGCATGAATGAAACAATCAACCGAAGGCCATGGCGCAACGCCGGGCCGCGCTAGGGAGAGGATGCTGTATCATGTCAAAGCGTTTCCATGGACTTACGATGGCTGCGGCGCTTGCGACCGTCGTCATCGGCGGCAATGCCTTCGCGGCCGGCGTGAAGCTGCTGACCACGATCGACATCCCGGGCGAAGAGCTGAAACTCTTCGATATCGGCTATGTTGATGCGGCCGCCGGGCGGTATTATCTTGCCGACCGCTCCAACAAGGGCGTCGACATCTTCGACACCAAGACCAACAAATTCGTCGGACGCGTCGAAGGCTTCGTGGGCGTCGTCATGAAGGACGGCAAGGCGGTCGGCAGCGCATCGGGACCGAACGGCGTCGTGGTGGACGAGAAGAACCACGAGCTCTGGGCGACCGACGGCGACAGCACCATCAAGGTCATCGATCTCAAGGCCAATCCGCCGAAGATCTCGCAAACCATCGCGACCGGCGGCGCCAAGCGCTCCGACGAATTGGCGATCGATTCCAAGGACGGCATCGTGCTCGCCTTCAACAATGCCGACAAGCCGACCTTCGGGGTCTTCATCTCGACCAAGCCCGGCCACAAGATCCTCGGCAAGGTCGAGGTCCCGGAAGCGACCGACGGCGTCGAGCAATCGGTCTACGTGCCGCAGACCGGCCTGTTCTATGCCTCGGTTCCGGAATGGAAGGAGGACAACAAGCAGGGCGGCGTCGCGGTCTTCGATCCGAAAACCATGAAGATGCTGAGGCTGATCAACATTCCGGATTGCCAGCCCACCGGTCTCATGCAGGGGCCGGGCACCAACATGCTGGTCGGCTGCGCCGCCGGGCAGGACGGCACCAAAATGACGCCGGCGACGGTCGTCTGGGACTGGAAGGCCGAGAAGATCGTCAACGTCGTCAAGGAAGTCGGCGGCATGGACGAGGTCTATTACGACTCCGGCTCCAACCACTACTACACCGCATCGCGCGGCCAACCGGGCGGACCGGTGCTCGGCGTCATCGACTCCAAGACCAACAAGTGGATCGAGAACGTTCCGACCGCTCCGGGCGCGCACTCGGTCGCGGCGGATTCGAAGACCAAGCACGCCTTCGTTCCGCTCACCGCGAACCCGAGCTGCCCCAAGGGCTGCATCGGCGTCTACGGGGAGAAGTAGTCGAACCACGAATGCGGACCGTGAGGTCCGCGTGTTGCTGAACCCCCGGGCGGCATGCCGCCCGGGGTTTTGATTCAGGCATCATCGGGAGATCTCGACGATCCTCATCGGGATGGCCGGAACAAATCCGGCCATGACGATCGGAAAGGCAACCAATGCCTTCGCTCGTCCTAATCATAGACCGTTTCCAGATAATGCTCTGAATCGACCACCGCTTCGATCACGGTCGGGCCATCAGCCGCCAGCGCCTCGCGGACCGCCGCTTCCAGCGCAGCGGGCGTCCTCACGCCGACGGCCGGCACGCCGAAATAGTGCGCGGGCGGCGCGCCGTAGTCCTCCGCCTGCAGCTCGGTTCCGTAGAGCGGATATTGCCGGCGGATTTGCTTGACCTTGATGAGCGCGAGCCATTTGTCGTCGAGCACCACGATGGGAAGCGCGAGCTTGAGCCGCTTGGCGGTCGCCACCTCGCCGCAGGTCATCTGGAAGCAACCATCGCCCAACAAGCAAACAACCGGCACATCCGGCCGCGCCAGCTTGGCCGCTATCGCTCCGGGCAGGCCGAAACCCATCGACGACCATCCGTTGGTGATCTGGAACGTCTTGGGCGCGTGCGCGGTCCATTGCGAGGCGATTTGATGGGTATGGGCCCCCACATCGAAGCTGAGCACGCCGTCATGGGGTAGCGCGCGGCGGACCGCATCGATGGCGGCATGCGCGGTGAACGACGCGTTGGCCGGGCGCAGCGCAGCCTGAAAGGTGCGACGATGCGCGGCGAGCGTTTCGTCTCGCCACCCATTGGCGGCAGCCGGCACTGCGAGGAGGCGCGTCAGAGAAGCATCGAGATCGCCGATCGCCTGATGCACCAGGGCGACCTCGGGCGCCACATCGGGCGGCTCGATGTCGATCTGCAACAGCGGCGTGTCGCCGATCCAGGCTTCGTATTCGACCTCGACCGTATCGTAGCCCAGCCCCACGATCAGATCCGCCGAGCGCAGCAGACGGCGCTGAACCTGCCGGCAGCTGCGCTCGATGCAGCCGATCGAAAGCGGGTGGTCCTCATCGATCATGCCTTTGGCCATGGTGGTCGAGGCGAACGGCAGATGGTGGCGCTCGACGAAACTCCGCAGCAGCTGCGGATCGCGCATGCGCATGGCCGAGGAGCCGAGCACCGCGATCGGCCGCTTGGCGGAGGCGATCAATTCGGCGGCGCGGGCGATGGCGGCGTCGGGCGCGGCGGCAAGCCGGTCGGGCGCGGCCAAAGCCGGCACCGGCTCGTTGGCCGGCGCCAGCGCCACGTCCTCGGCAAGGTCGAGATGCACCGGCCCTTTCGGCTCACTCGAGGCGAGCCGGATCGCCTCGCTCAAGGTCTCTCCGATGCGCCCCTTGCGGAGCGGCAGGGTCGCCTTGGTGATGGGACCGAACAGCGCGTGGTGGTCGATCCACATCTGGATGCGCCGTCCGAGCTGATCGGTATTGAGATTGCAGGTGATCGCGATCAGGGGCGAGCGGTCCAGATAAGCGCAGCCGACGCCGGTCGCCAGATTGGTGGCGCCCGGGCCGAGCGTCGCGATGCACAGGCCGGGCGCACCGGTCATCCGGCCGGTCACGTCGGCGGCAAAGCCGGCCGAGCCCTCATGCGCGGTCAGCACGAATTCGATGCCGCCCGCCCGCATCGCCTCCATCAGGGGCAGCACGTTGCCGCTCGGAATGCCGAAGCCGCGGTCGATGCCGGCCGCCTTGAGGGTCGCGACGATCAGATCGGCGTTGTTCATGAATTCAAACTATTCGCTCGCGATGACCTTGGCGCGCGCCAGCACGTCCGCAGGCGTCGCATAGAGCTCGCCGACGCGATGCGCAACCTCCGCGGCCGGCATCGGGGTGACGAGCAGGCGCAGCTGCGCGGCCTCGGCCAGGAATTGCGGGTCGACCAGCATGGCGTCGAAGGCCGCGCGCAGCACCGCCACGCGATCGGCCGGCACCCCGCCCGCGACCATGAACAGGCGGCCGAGCCGCTCGGGCGCGGTGAGAAAATCGTAGATCTTGCGCTCGCCCGCATCCCGCACGAGTTCGCCGCCGAACGGCACGTTGCCGTCCATGCCGGGCACGAGCGTCGGCGACAGCCGGACCATGACGTTGATCTTGCGATCGCGCAGCCAATCGTCCGGCACCGAGGTCCAGCCGCCGCAGTCGCCGTCGATCTCGCCCTTCTCGACCGCCAGGCGCTTTTCGGCGCTGCCCGCATAGCCCGAGACCCGCTTGAGCTTCACGCCGAACAGGTTGCGCAGCATGGCGGTGTCGACATTGCCGGCATTGCCCTGGGCGGTCGCGCCGAAGACGACCTCGTTGCGGGCGAGCATCTCCTGCCAATTGCGGATGCCGCTGGCGCTGCGCAGATAGCAGACGCGCACGTCCTCGCTGACATTGCCGAGCCAGGCATAGGTTCGAAAATCGAGCCGCACCCGCTCGGGCGCGGTGATCGCTTCGCTCAGCAGCGCGGAGCTGAAATGCGCCATCACGGTGCCGTCATCGGGGCTCGCATTGAGGGCCATCACGGATCGCAGCGAGCCGGCGCCCGGCATGTTCTGGATCAGGATCGCGGGCGTGCCCGCAATGTGGCGCCCGAGGTGGCGCTGCACCAGCCTCGCATAGGCATCGGCCCCGCCGCCCGGCGGCAAGCCGACGATGAGCTTGATGGTCTTCCCCCCATAGAACGACTGCACCGACTGCGATTCTTGGGCGATCGCAGGCCGCGCCGGCAGCCCGAGAGCGAGTAGCGCCACAGCCGCTGCGGTCGCAGCTTTGGCTGCTGTCGCAGCTGCCGAAAGCCGCTTGCAATCACGAGGCAGCGGCATGGTGGTCTTCATTCAAGTCTTGAGGGGATCGACATAGAGGGACGGATCCATCTGCGAGGGAACGCCGCCATCCTTCAGAATTTGCTCGTATTCCTGGCGAATGAACGGATCCTCGTCCCAGTACGGAATGGCGGTGCCGCCGTCGCGGATATCGATGGCGCCTTCGTCGATGGCCTTCTCGCCCGGCCGCCCGGGCTTGTGGGCCCGATGATTGTTGGGCCCGTACCAGCCGATCAGCCGAAGCTGCTCCTTGCTGGTCCCGAAATGGGCGTGGAACCAGTCGCCGCCGAACGGCGCCGCCGTCACCATGCCGACCGGCTCGTAGTCCTGGCGCAGCACCTGATCGGCCCTGCCGTCCTTCCAGGGGGTGAGCCCCAATGAGCGCGGCCAAGTATAAGTGTAGCCGGTGCCGTTGATGCAGACGAGCACCGCCGCCGAAGCGTGGGCATGGGCCTTGGAATATTGCCCGGTCAGATATTCGCCGATGAACTGATAGAAGACGTTGCCCGCCATGTTCGGCTCCATCCGCCGGTAGCCTTGCGAGCGCCGGTTGTCGAGATAGAGCTCGGCATGGAAAATGTCGGGGATCACGTTGGTGGTTCGCATCGCGAGCCCGCGCAGCGGGTCGGGCGCGACATCATCCTTGGGCTTGAAATAGTTCTCGCTGCCGTCGTAGCGGGAAGTGAAATCGACCGGGCAATTGAAAATCCAGTCGGTGTCGCGGAACAGATTGATCACATTGGGGGCGGTGGTCGCCACCAGGATGAGGGCCGGGCTCGATGCCGCATTGACGACGCGGTGCCAGGTGTTCATCGGCACCGAGAACATGGAGCCGCGCTGCCATTCGAAGCTGCGCGGCTTGGTCTGCTTGTCGGTCCAGATTTCGGTCGTGCCGCGGCCTTCCACAACGAGGAAAATTTCCTCGTACATGTGGCGTTCGGGGTTGAGCGCGCCGGCGCCCGGAACCTCGACCACGTAGCTTCCCCACAATCCTTCGGTGCCGAACAGCTGAATGAACGTTCCGCGTCCACCCATGCGTCGCCACGGCGTGAGCGGCAGATCCTGCACCCGGCGCACCCCGATCCCGCGAAAGATCGGGATTCCCTGCGCCTCCATGAAGTCGTCGTAGGCCGTGTTCGGCCGATTCCACGCCCCATAGCCCGCGTTCTTCGTCCCTTCCGGCTCATGCCAGTGGGAGCTTGTTACTTCGTGCATTGAAGCTCCTCCAAACGTCGTGGATCAGCATCCTAGGAGCGGCGCCAATTGCGGACAAGTGCGCTCAATAGCCGAGCGCAAAAGCCTCCCGCCGATAGTCCGCGCCGCCCGCGAGCGTGCCGGTTTCGAGCAGCTCGATCGCTTTGGCGGAGCCGTAAAAATAAGCGTCGTCGGCACGCTCGGCTTTGTGGCCCATCTGCGCAAGCTCGGCCGCGATCGATGGGGGAAACTCGCCGTCGAGCAGCACGTCGCCGGTTTTCGTATTGCACCAGCGCGGCGCCTCCACGGCGGCCGCCACGTCGCGGCCTTCGTCGATCAGGTAGCTCAGCACCTGGACATTGGTCAACGTCTGGCTCAAGCCGCCCGGCGTGGCGAGCGCGAAACGCACGCGGTCGCCGCGCCGCACCAGCACCGGGCAAAGCGTATGAGCAGGCCGCCGTCCAGGTCCCACGCTGTTGGGCTTGCCGGGTCTGTGGGTGAAGCCCTGCATCCGATTGTTGAACAAAATGCCGGTCGCGGGATCGAGCACCATGCTGCCGAAAACGTTGAACACGCTCTGCACCAGGCTGACCGCATTGCCCTCCTGGTCGGCGAGCAACAGGCACGACGTGCCGCCGCGGTCCGCAACCTTTCGGCCCCCTGCCCCATTCAGCACGGCCGAGCGCATGGCGGCCGTCGTTTGTTGCCCGAGCAATCGCTCGATCGCATCAGGAATGGCTTGCGGATCGGCGATCGACGGCACGCCTTCGAAGGCCGCCCGCATGGCGCTGATCTGGTAGCCGAGCCGGCGCGCGATCGATTGGGTCAAGGTCTCGCTGTCGAGCGCGGCGAGCCCGTTGAGCTGCATCAACAGGAGAATGCCGTAGGAATTGGGCGGCATGACCTCGACCCGATGGCCCCGATAGTCGGTCGCGATCGGCTCGACCCAGAGCGGCGCATAGGCGGCGAGATCGGGCGCCCGAATGAGGCCGCCAATCTCCTCTTGAAAGCGGGCAGTTCGGCAAGCGAGACCGCCGCTATAGAACTCATCCGCGCCCTGCATGGCGATTGCCCGCAAGGACGTCGCGAGCGCGGGTTGCCGCAACACCTCGCCGATCGCGACCGGACGCCCTTGCGGCAAGTAGAGCGCCGCACAGCCCGGATCGGCAGCGAGGGCATCGCGGTTCTCCGGCAGGCGCTCGGCCAGCACCTTCGAGACCGGATGGCCCTCGGCCAGCTCGATCGCAGCATCAAACAAATCTTTCCACGGCAGCCGGCCGAAGCGGGCGTGCATGACATCCCAGGCCCGCACCAGTCCCGGAACCACCGGGGCGAGCGGCCCGCGTGTTTTCATGCCGTCGGGAAAACGTTCAGGCACCGCCAAGGCGGGCGCCACGCCCGATGCGTTGAGCCCGAAGCTGCGGCCGCTCGCGGCCTCGCGAAACAAGAGAAAGCAATCGCCGCCGATCGAGGTCGCCTGCCCGACCACGACCGCGAGCGCCGCCGAAGCTCCCACCATCGCGTCAATGAGATTTCCGCCGCGCTTGAGGATGTCGATGCCGGCGAGCGTGGCAGCCGCATGACCCGACACCACCATGGCACGGCGGCCAAAGATCGGGGCGCGCGAGCTGCGACATTGCGGACCGGCCGGCATGCTCATCACTCGTGAATTCCCGCGCTGACGATCACCTCGTGCCACTTGGCGACGTCGGCGCGCATGCGATCGCCGAGCGCTTCCGGCGGCCCCGGCTCCGGCTCGACGCCTTGCTCGCTCAAGGCAGACCTGATGCCGGCCTCATTGAGCGCGGCGGTGACCTCGCGATTGGCTTTCGCGACAATGGCAGGTGGCGTGCCGGCCGGCATGACATAGCCCTGCCAGAGCGCGGATTCGTAGCCCGGCAGGCCGGATTCCGCGATGGTCGGAACATCCGGCAGCGTCGCGTTGCGAACCGCGCCGGTGATCCCGATCGCGCGCAACCGGCCGTCGCGAATGTTGCCGATGGATGGCGGGATCGTTCCGAACTGCATGTCGACGCGCCCCTCCATCA
>Ga0075018_10000434_pt1 | contig 12699 bp, 12 predicted proteins | sample ColStrG_CSR_2014_FD_71471 | JGI IMG/M metagenome (GOLD analysis project Ga0075018, IMG submission 71471) | Freshwater sediment microbial communities in response to fracking from Pennsylvania, USA - Cold Stream Run_MetaG_CSR_2014 | ecosystem: Environmental > Aquatic > Freshwater > Creek >... | reverse complement strand
CTGCAGCGCGAAGTCCACCAGGCGCCGGGCGCCGACCGCCTCGGGCAGCGGCAGGGTGCGGTCGCCCTGCTTGGCGTGGACGCGCTCGAGGATCCCGCGGGCCTTGGCCCACGCGGCCGCCTCGGTGGGCGCGATGATCGGGCGCAGGGAGACGCTGAACCGCAGCTCGCGCGGGTCCCGTCCGACGCGCGCGGCGGCGGCGCGCACCTCCGCGATGCGGTCGCGGATCGCGGCGAGCGGCTCGCCCCAGAGCATGTAGACGTCGCAGTGCCGGGCGCCGATCCGGTGCGCGGCCTCGGAGGCGCCGCCGAAGTAGAGCGGGATGTGCGGCTTCTGGACCGGCTTCACGTCCGAGCCCGCCTTCGCCACCCGGTAGAACTCGCCCGCGTGATCGAACGGCCGCTCCTCGGTCCACATGCGGCGCATGAGCCCCAGGTACTCGTCGGTACGGCGGTAGCGCGTGTCGTGGTCGACGAAGTCGCCGTCGCGCGCCTGGTCGAGATCGCTGCCCCCGGTGATGATGTGGAGCGACACTCGCCCGCCCGAGAACTGGTCCAGGGTAGCCGCCTTGCGCGCGGCCAGGGTGGGCGCCACGAAGCCGGGCCGGTGCGCGATCAGGTAGCCGAGGCGCTCGGTGTGGGCCGCCGCGTAGCTCGAGACGAGGAAGCCGTCCGCCGACGTCGCGGTGTAGCCGACCAGCACCTTGTCGAAGCCGGCGCTCTCGTGCGCCCGCGAGAAGTCGCGGACCCAGCCGAGATCGATCTCGCCGCCGATCACGTGCACCGCAGCGCCGTCCGCCCCTTCGGGCCTCACGCCGATCATGCCGATGAGCTCGATGGCCATCATGGTCTCCTGAGGGTGGGGGCGGGCGCCGGGGCGTCCGCCCGCGACGCGATGCACTCCGCGAGGTGGTCGGCGTCGCGCCCGACTCCGCAGAGCACGGATGACTTCAGGGTGTGCAGCCACGGCAGCCCGAGGAAGTAGAGCCCCGGGCACGCGGTGACGCCGCGCCGGTGAACCGGCTCGCCGCGCTCGTCGAGGACCGGCAGCTCGATCCAGCCGAAGTCGCGGCGGAAGCCGGTGGCCCAGATCACGCTGGTGATGGAGGTCGCGTCGAGGTCGATCGTCCGCATCGCCGCGATGGCGGGCCCGGGCGGCGGCGGCTCGGGCGCGGGCTCCTCGGGCACCGCGAGGCCGGCGCGCGCCACGTAGGCGTCGACCGAGCGGGTGAAGGCGAGCACGCCCTCGTCCCCGCGACCGAGCTGCGCGGCCAGGTCGTCCGCGAGCCGCAGGCGTGCGCCCTCGATGCCCTCGACGCGGCCGAGCAGGGTCACCCCGCGCGCCGCGTAGCGGCGCAGGTCGATCTCGTGGCCGCCACCCACTCCGGTCACCAGCGGGTTGGGGCGCTCGCGCGCTTCCGGGCGCTCGTCGAGCGTCTGGTCGAGCGCGCCCATCCGGTCCATCCACCAGAACATGTCACGGCCCCGGTACCGGCGCGGGAAGCGGCGGTGGCGCCCCACCGACAGGAACACCCGGCGGCCCGCCGCGAGCAGGTCCTCGACGATCTGGCAGCCGGAAGCGCCCGATCCGACGACGAGCACCGCGCCCGGAGGCAGTCCCGAAGGATTGCGGTAGGCGCGCGAGTGCACCTGCGTCACCCGCGGCGGCAATGCGGAGGCCAGCGCCGGGATCACCGGCTCCTGGTACGGCCCGGTCGCCACCACCACGCTGGATGCGACGACAATGCCGCGCGAGGTCTCGAGCCGGAAGCCGTCGGACCCGGGCGCGGGCCGGATCGCGTCGACGCGGACGTCGGTTCGGACCGGCGCCGCGATGGCCTCGCAGTAGCGCTCGATGAAGGCGACGACCTCGTCGCGCGTGGAGAAGCCATCCGGCTGCGGGCCGTCGTACGGCTGGCCGGGCAGCGCGAGGCTCCAGTTGGGGAACTGGAAGTGGAGCGAGTCCCAGCGCTCGCTCCGCCAGCGCTCGGCCACCCGCCCGCGCTCGAGCACGACGTGGGCGCGCCCGCGCCGGCTCAGCTGGTGGCTCATCGCGAGCCCCGCGTGGCCGCCGCCCACGATCACCGTCTCGTGCCGCTCCTCCATGGTGCGACAAGGCTACGGAGGCGCGGGGGGTTAGTCAATCCGTCTTCGGCCCGGAGGCGGGTTCTGGCCTGTGCGGTCACGCATTTCGAGGCGCCCGGCTGATCGGCCGTGGGGTCTTCGTGGGGACTTCCGCCTGGCGCGCCCACGCTGCCCGCGTCACCTCCATCTGGCGCATCACCTCGGCGTCTCGCCCCTCACGCACGTGGGCGTACCGCTTGACCATCTTGAGACTCGACCAGTTGCCCGCCCGTTGGAGGAGGAGCAGGTCCCCCGACGTCTCGGCGAACCTCGACGCCCAGGTATGGCGGAGCGCATGGGGGGTGACGGTGCTGTCGAGCCCCGCCGCCTTCACCGCCTGGCGGAAGTGGTCCTGGAAGTGGTGGAGGACGCCGCCGAGCGGGGCCGGGAAGATCAGCGCGCTGGTGCTGGTCGCCTGCATCGTGCGCAGGCGCGCCACCAGCGCGTCGGCCACCGGGACCCAGAGCTCGCGGTGGTTCTTGGCGTCCTTGGCGCTCAGGCGCAGGCGCCCGCGCTCGAGGTCGAGGTCGGGCCAGGTCAGGGACAGGAGCTGGGACGCGATGCGCGCCCCGCACTGCAACGCCAGCCGCACCGCCGTGATCTGCGGCGTTCCGTTAGGGAACCGTACGTTCAGGATCTTGAAAAAGCCGAGGAACCCGTAGGCGACACTGTTCGCAGAGTGTGCCTCCCGGTATAGCGCCAGGGCCAGCTTCGCCTTTGAGTCTGCGGGATCCGGCAGATAGTCAGCGCGGAAGTTCGGGCTAACCACGCCGGCGCCACCGCCCTTTCCTATTCGAATGGGGTGGCTGCCACCGACCGACTCAAGATCCCGAATCGGCCGTCCCTCAGCCCAGGACAGGGAGGTGAGGAAGTGGCGCACGAACTGGAGCGCCTGGTCGTCGGTCAGGCGCCCTCTCTCATACGCGAGCAGGACGGTGGGGGCAAGCTGCGCCGTCTCTGGGCAAAGGGTTAACTCGCGTTCTCTGAACTTGACGACCGTCTCCTTGGTGGGCCAAGGGACACCACTCTCCACCCGCACGCGCAGGTACCAATTCAAGAGTGAGCCTGCCCGCTTGACAGCTTCTCAGCGGTGTCTTTGAGCCCGGCCGCGACGTACTGCTCCCCCTCCCTGAGATCACCGTTTTGCGCCACCCACTGGGTGACCCACCAGTGCAGGAAGATCGTACGTCGGGTTCAGCCCGTGCTTCACCTCTGTCGCCATATTCACTTCCCCTTCGGCCCACGCGGGTCCACGGTGTCGGGGAGGCAGTGGAAGATCATCCAGACGGCGCGATCCTCCTCGCCCATTGCGTTCCGGTCCCGGTTCCTTGATTCCGCCTTCGCCACAGTACACGCCTTTTCTGTTTCGAAGGCTGCGATTGGCGTCCAGATAGCACGCCGTAAACTGTTGCTAAGTTGAGCGGGCGGGACGTTCGGGTCCCCGGTCACTGACCACAACACCCATGAGCTCTCAGCCGAGGTGGACGTAGCGAGGGCGAGGAGGCAGAGGAAGGTGAGGAGAAGGTGGGTGGTCAAAAGGCGACCTCACCTTCTTGAGAGGGCCCGCGTGGCTCGTCCCACCAGGGGTCGAGGTTGAGGCTCATGAGCTAAGCGGGGTTGTCCAGCGTTGCTCGATGTGGTCTATGCGATCCCAGGGGTACGTATAGATGAGTCCATCCGGGATGAGGGGTGGCGAGCTTGGACCGTAGCAGGACACGCCGCTTGAGTCAGTCTCCAACTTGAAGCAATAGAGCGTTTCGCCCGTCCTGAACTTTATTTCCCCACCGGACGAACGGCACCCGGCCAACGCGACCGCGATTGTCGCAAGGGCGAGAAGCCGCCTCACTTCCCCTTCGACCCGCGCGGGTCCACGGTGTCGGGGCATGCCTACTCGATCACCTGATCCGCCCGCTGCAGGAGGGAGGGCGGGATCGTCAGGCCCAGCGCTTTGGCGGTCTTGAGATTGATCACGAAATCAAACTTTGTCGGCTCCTCCACGGGCAGGTCGGCGGGCTTCGCGCCTTTCAGGATCTTGTCGACGTAGGTTGCGGCCTGACGAAACTGGGCGGCCAAGGTCGGGCCATACGACATCAGCCCGCCGGCTTCTACGTTCTCATTCCGCGTGAAGACTGATGGCAGTCGGCTCGTCGTTGCGAGGTTCGCAATTTGTCTCTGTTGGCTGAGAAACAGGGGGTCTCCCATCACAGCAAAGGCGCCAGCGCGTCCCTTGACCATCACCGCGAATGCGGTCCCCAACTCCTTGGGAGCTCGCACATCGACGAGTTGAATTTCGATGCCTAGCGACCGGGCCGCGGCTTGGGTCTCTCTGAACTGTAGATCGCCAACGGGGCTGGTCGGATTGCGCAGCACGGCCACCAGGGAAAGCTTCGGCACGACCTCCTTCAGTAGCGCCAGGCGTTTCGCGGCCAAGCCAACGTCGTTGTTGGACACCCCGGTAATGTTGCCCCCGGGGCGGGCGAGGCTGGGGACGAATCCCGTCCCCACAGGATCACCGACTCCGACCATGACAATGGGAATCGTGCTTGTCGCTCGCTTAGCGGCGCGCGCCCCTAGCGTTGCGTGTGCCAGGATCACGTCCGCCTTGCTGCGAACCAGTTCGGTCGCGAGACCCGGGAGCCGTTCATACTTGTCCTCGGCGAATCGGTATTCAAAGACAATGTTCTTGCCTTCGACGTAACCGAATCCCCGCAGGCCGGCGCGGAGACTCAGGAGCACGTCCGTGTAGACGCGTTCGGCAGCGGGGCCAAGAAGCCCAATCCGCCACACCTTCTCCGGTTGCTGTGCCTCGGCGGCGAGCGGCGCAGCGAGGACGGTCAGGGTCACGCTGTAGATAAAGGTTCGGCGGTCCATCATTCGATCACCTGATCCGCCCGCTGCAGGAGCGACTGCGGGATCGTCAGGCCGAGGGCCTTGGCGGTTTTGAGGTTGATGACCAGCTCGAACTTCGTGGGCAGCTCCACGGGCATGTCGGCGGGCTTGGAGCCCTTCAATATCTTGTCTACCTGCATGGCGGCACGTCGGTACAAATCTCCGAGGTGCGGTCCATAGGCCATGAGCCCGCCGGCCTCCACGAATTCGTTGAGTCCGGATATCATCGGGAGACGTTTCTTCAGCGCCAGCGCGGCAATCTGGACTCGATGGGCGGTGAATACGGCGTCGTCCTGTTGGACGAGCGCGCCCGCACCCTGTGCCGCGCTGAATGCGCTTTCCAGATCGCCGGCACCGCGGACAGTCAGGACTTGTAGCTGCATTCCCAGGGTCTGTGCGGCGAGCTCCGCGTCCTTCACGTACTGAGCATTGGCCGGGCTGGCCGCACGCACCAAGAGTGCGACCCTGGAAAGCCGAGGGAGAAGCTCCTTCAGGAGTGCCAAGCGCTTCCCCGCAAGATCCTTTTGGATGGTGCTCACGCCGGTCACGTTTCCGCCCGGCCGGGCGAGGCTCGCGACCAGCCCCATCGCGACAGGATCGATGGCGGCCACGAACACCACCGGGATCGTGCTCGTGGCGTTCCGGGCCGGCAGGACAGACGGGTTTCCGGAAGCCACGAGGACGTCGACTTTGAGGCGGATCAGCTCGGCAGCAACGTCGGGAAGCTGGGCTACGCTCTGCGCGAAGCGGTATTCGACGACGATGTTCTGCCCCTCGACGTAGCCTAGCTCGCGCAGTTCCTGCCGGAAGGGCTCGATGAAGCTTGGCGGAAGGGATCCGTAGCGCAATATGCCGACGCGGGGGGCCTGCTTCACCTGCTGCCCCTCGGCGGCGAGGGGCGCGGCGAGGAGGCCGCCCGCCAAGGTGCCGAGAAAGGTACGCCGATCCACTACTCGATCACCTGATCCGCCCGCTGCAGGAGCGACGGCGGGATCGTCAGGCCGAGCGCCTTGGCGGTCTTGAGGTTGATGACGAGCTCAAACTTCGTTGGCTGCTCGACCGGCAGGTCGCCCGGTTTGGCGCCCTTCAGGATCTTGTCTACGTACTCGGCCGCTCGCCGGTACATCTGACGTCGATCCGCACCGTAGGTCATCAACCCGCCCGCCTCGGCCCATTCGCTGGACGGATATACTGCAGGAAGCCGGAATTTCGCCGAGAGGTCGACAATTTCACGACGGAGGCTGAACAGCAACGGATCCACGAGTACGAGCAGGCTACCTGCGCCGGCCGTGACCGCCTCCTGAAGAGCGCGTGGCACCTGGTCGGCGGTTCTCGTTTCGAGGATCTCGAGGCGGGTCCGGTTGGCCTGCGCGGCTATCTCGATCTGCTTGAGTGCCAACCGTGTGAATGGTGTCTCAGGGTTCATCAGCACCGCGACCACTTGCTTACCTGGACTGAGCTCCTGCAGGAGTTGCAGGTGCTTGCCTCCGATCTCTGGCAACCCGCTCAGGCCTGTGACGTTCCCCCCGGGCCGGCCGAGGCTGGCGACCAGCCCGGAACCTACCGGATCCCCCACGGTCGTAAACACGATCGGGATGGTCGTGGTGGCTGCCTTCGCCGCCTGTGCCGTGAGTGTCCCGAACCCGGCTACGAAGACGTCCGGCCTGTCTCGAATTATCTCGCGCGCCAACTGTGGCAGCCGTTCTGGACGTCCGTCGGCAGATCGGTACTCGAACGCCATGGTCTTGCCCTCTCGGTAGCCCAACTCGTGGAGTCGCTCCTTCAGCGCCGTCATCGAGGTGGTGTCCTCCCCGGGGGTAAGGGCTAGGAAACAGACTCGGTACACCTTCCCCGCCTGCTGCCCCTCGGCGGCGAGCGGCGCGGCGAGGAGGCCGCCCGTCAATGCACCGATGAACGAACGCCGATCCATCACTCGATCACCTGATCCGCCCGCTGCAGGAGCGACGGCGGGATCGTCAGGCCGAGGGCCTTGGCGGCCCTGAGATTGATGACCAGGTCGAGTTTGGTGGGCTGCTCGATGGGGAGGTCGCCGGGGTTCGTCCCCTTGAAGATACGATCGATGTAGGTCGCCGCACGCCGGGAGAGCCCGACGAGGCTGGTGCCGTATCCCATCAGGCCGCCTTCCTCTCCTTGCTCGGGCCACTCATAGATCGCGGGCAGCCGATGCTTCGCGGCGAGTTCGATGATCTGCTTCCGGTCGAGGTAGAACTGGGCGTGCGAGCCGACGAATAGGGCGTCAGCGCGGGCAGTCGCGATGGTCGTGAAGGCGCGGTTATAGTCACGGTCCCGGACCTCGACGACAGTGAGCTTGACTCCAAGGGGTAGGGCGGCCTTCTGCGCCTCTCGCACCTGAAGCGAGAAGGCTGGATCCAACGGCGGCGCGAGAAACGCGATCCGCGTCGCTCCTGGGACTGCCTCCTTCAGAAGCTCCAGCTTCTTGCCCGCCAGCGTACCGCCCGGTGCGATCACGACCCCGGTGATGTTGCCTCCGGGCCGCGCAAGGTTCGCCACGAACCCGGCCGCGACCGGATCAACGTTGCCGTACAGGACGATCGGAATCGTCTTGGTCGCATCCCTGGCGGCCCGGATGGCCGCTGTGGTGATGGCGAGGATGACGTCCATTCGGAGCCGAACCAGTTCGCGGGCCAATCCAGGGAAGCGATCGACCTGGCCGTCGGCGTAGCGACGCTCCACGATGAGGTTCTGGCCCTCGACGTAGCCCAACTCATGCAAGGCGGCGGGAATCAGGACCGCCGACGTCCTGTGTTCCGAAGGGCCCGGTGCGATGGGAAAGAGGAGGCCAAGACGATACACCCGGCCCGCCGGCTGCGCCTCGGCGGCGAGCGGCGCGGCCAGGAAGCCGCCAGCTACCGTGCCAATGAACGCCCGTCGGTCCATCACTCGATCACCTGATCCGCCCGCTGCAGGAGCGACGGCGGGATCGTCAGGCCGAGGGCCCTGGCGGTCTTGAGGTTGATGACCAGCTCGAACTTGGTGGGTTGCTCGATAGGGAGGTCAGCCGGGTTTGCGCCCTTCAGAACCTTGTCGATGTAGGAGGCTGCACGACCAAACAGGTCGCTCAAGTCTGGCCCGTATGACATCAACCCGCCCGCCTCGACCACTCGACTGAACTGGCTCATCACCGGCAGCCGGTGCTTGAGCCCAAGCTGGGCGATGCGCGCCCGGTTCACGACCGTGCGAGGACTTTCCACCAGCATGACGGCACCAGCACCTGCCTTCTTGGCCGTCATGAAAGCGCCCTCGAAGTCGGCGTTCGTTACGTCCAGGTGTTGAAGTTGCAGTTTCAGGGACCGCGCGGCAGCCGAGAGGGGCACAGTGCGGTCGGCGTTTCCGACACCCCACAGGATCGCCACGCGACCGACCCCAGGTAACGTCTCCTTGAGAAGCTCGAGGCGCTTCTCCATCACCAGCTCAAATTGCCCAATCGTCAGACCCGTCACATTTCCGCCCGGGCGGGCCAGGCCGGCGGCGCCAACGGCCCGAGGGTCGGTCGAAGCGATCATGACGATGGGGATCGCGGACGTCGCCGTCCTGACCGCGTTCGTCGCTTCGGGGCCTGGCGTCAAAATGATGTCGACGCCCAGTCGGACCAGGTCGGCCGCGAGGCCGGGCAGGCTGTCGGTGTTCTTCGCCCACCGGGTCTCGACACCGAGGGTCCGTCCCTCGACCCAGCCAAGCTCGCCCAGCTTCTTCGTCAAGGCGTCCAGTTCGCGCGACTGGCGCATGTCCGATGGGGACCCCGTGAGCAACATCCCCAACCGCGGGACCGCACGCGCCTGCTGCGCTCCGGCGGCGAGCGGCGCGGCGAGGAGGCCGCCTGCCAAGGTGCCGAAGAAGGTGCGCCGATCCATTACTCGATCACCTGATCCGCCCGCTGCAGGAGCGACGGCGGGATCGTCAGGCCGAGGGCTTTGGCGGTCTTGAGGTTGATGACCAGCTCGAACTTCGTCACCTGCTCGACGGGGAGATCGGCGGGCTTGGCGCCCTTGAGGATCTTGTCGACGTACACGGCCGAGCGGCGCCAGGAATCGTCAATGTTGGCCCCATAGTTCATAAGGCCGCCCGCAGACGCAAAGAGATTTTCACCGGACATCGTCGGCAGCCGATCCTTCAGCTCTAGCTCTGCGATCCGTGCGCGGTGAACGTAGAACATCGAATCCTGCAGCGTGGCCAGGGCCTGGGCGCCGCCGTTAGTTGCCGCCCGGAACGCGCCGTCGAGATCAGCGGGACTGCGCACCTCGAGGACCTGGAACTGGACCCCTAGTGATTGCGCCGCAGCCTGGGTGTCCTTCAGTAGCCGCGTGCTGATCGGATTGCGTGGATTCCAGAGTATGGCAATACGGGAAAGGCCGGGAATTGCTTCTTTCAGTATCTCGATCCGCTTGCCGCTGAGTTCGGCCGAGAGGAGACTCATTCCGGTGACGTTGCCGCCTGGCCGAGCAAGACTAGCGACGAGCCCCGTCCCAACGGGATCGCTGACGGCAGCCATGACGATAGGAATAGTCCCGGTCGCCTGTTTGGCGGCCACTGCCATCGGCGTTGTGCCAACGATTATGACGTCCACTCTAAGCCGGACAAGGTCGACGGCAAGCGCAGGATGGCGGTCGGGCTTGTCTTCGTCCCACCGGGACTCGAGCACGATGGTCTGGCCTTCGATATAACCCAGCCCACGGAGACCGTCTCGGAGCTCGTCGAAGGGCGGCAGGGGAGGCCGGCCCGGCGCCAGGACCCCGATCCGCGGAACCTTCCCCGCTGGCTGCGCCTCAGCGGCGAGCGGCGCGGCGAGAAGGCCGCCTGCCAACGTGCCGATGAACGCCCGCCGGTCCATCACTCGATCACCTGATCCGCTCGCTGCAGCAGCGATGGCGGGATCGTCAAACCGAGAGTCTTCGCGGTCTGGAGGTTGATGACCAGCTCGAACTTCGTCGGTTGCTCAACGGGAAGATCGGCGGGCTTCGCCCCCTTCAGGATCTTGTCGATATACAGTGCCCCCTGCCGGTACATGTCATCGAGATTCGCGCCGTACGACATGAGGGCGCCGGCATAGGCGTACTGCGAGATCCCGCAGATGGTGGGAAGGTTATTCTTGAGTCCAAGTTCGGCAACCTGGGCTCGCTCTGGGAATAAGATGGGCGACATGAGAAGGAGGATTGCTTCTGCGCGCACGCGCGCGGCCGTCCGAAACGCGTCGGTGAGCCGGTAAGGCGGGTTGCGGAGCTCCACACCTTGAAGCCTCAGACCCATGCCACTGGCCGTGTTCTCTGCTTCCCTCCACTGATCAGCCGAGATCGTGTCCCAAAACACTGCCACACGCGTGACGGTAGGCAGCGCTTCCTTCAGGAACTGCATGCGCTTGCTCGTCAGCTCGATTTGGCGCAAGACGACACCCGTAGTGTTGCCGCCCGGCTTCGCCAAGCTCGCGATGTAGCCGCGAGCAATCGGGTCAAAGTCCACTGCGACGATCACGATCGGAACCGTGGCGGTCGCCCTCCTGGCGGCCTGCAGCACCACCTCCGGTCCCGGAGCCACGATGATGTCCACATTCAGGCGCACTAGCTCGGCCGCGAGCGCGGGAAGCCGAGTCATGTCGCCTTCGGCGCTCTTAAACTCGATGACGAGGTTCTGGCCCTCGACGTATCCGAGTTCGCGCAGACGTTGAACCATGGCTGCGGTGAAGGTCGTGGTACGCGGATTGACCGCGGAAAGGATACCGACCTTGATCACCCTTCCCGGCGTCTGCGCGTCCGCCGCAAGCGGCGCGGCGAGGAGGCAACCCGTCAAGGTGCCGATGAACGCCCGGCGGTCTATCACTCGATCACCTGATCCGCCCGCTGCAGGAGCGACGGGGGGATCGTGAGGACAAGGGCCTTGGCGGTCTTGAGGTTGATGACGAGTTCGTAGGTTGTTGTCCGGCGATAGCCCGTCAAGGGCGTTGCGGCGTCCATGTCCTCTGAGCGTAGGCTTGGCGTTTGTCTCATCGGCTTGGGTCGCACCACGACGGCTTGCCGCCAGTGTATTCTTTGTACGATCCGGTGCCGAGTTCGTAGCAGTGACTTGGGGCGGGCGTAGCGGGAGCGCCGACGCCGGCTGCGGGCCAGATGTCTTCGCTAGGGCTGCAGTTGCCCGGAAGCGTCTTCAGCTCCATCTCGATCGCCCCGCCGGGCTTGTACAGCCCCAAGACCCTGCCGTTGCAGCTCATGATGTAGCGCCGCCCGTCGGGCGCCACCGGAGAGGGGTCGCCTGGCTTCCAGTGGATGGCCGGTGGCGCGGGCGCCTGGCTTTGCGCGCGAGACCGGCAGGCGGAGCTCGCGGCGTCGATCTGCTGCTGCGTTGCCTGCCACTTCGCCTGGGCCTGCGCGAGACACTGGCGGTCCGCTTGGCACGCCTGACCCTCGCGGTCCAATTCCGCACGACCCACCCGCCGCTGCTCAATCCGCATGTTGGTGCAGTCCACCAGCGTTTGCGCGAAGACGGGGCCGGCGACGACGCAAAGGACGACTAGGTACAGCGCCGCCCAGATACGTCGCTTCATGGCTTTCCCCTTGTCGCGGCCGCGTCGAGAATCTCCGTCACCAGCATCGGGAGGTTCTTCTCCTCCCGGATTGATCGGGCGGCCAGGGCCTCGGTTACCGACCGCGGCAGCACCACGCCGAAGGGCATGCGGACCTTACCGCCGGGGGCCTCTTCCTCGTGGGCGATGGCATCGCGGGCGAGTTCTTCGGGGAGTGGCTTGCGCGGGCCCTTGCTGGGCGGCTCCGGCTTGGGCCTTGCTGGTCCAGGCTTCCGCGGCGCGCTCACTCGATCACCTGATCCGCCCGCTGCAGGAGCGACGGCGGGATCGTCAGGCCGAGAGCCTTGGCGGTCTTGAGGTTGATGACCAGCTCGAACTTGGTCGGCTGCTCGATGGGGAGGTCGCCCGGTTTAGCGCCCTTAAGGATCCGATCCGCGAAGTAGGCGGCACGCCGGTGCATCTCGGGATAGCTCGGTCCGAAGGACATCAGCCCGCCGACCTGCACCAGCTCGTTGTAGGCGTACACCGCCGGGAGCCGGTGCCGGGCGGTGAACTCGACGATTCGCGCCCGGTGATGCAGGAAGAGCCGATCCGCCAGCATGACGAGCGCCCCGGACCGCTGGCCGACGATCGCCTGAAACGCGTGGTCGAACTCGCCCTCGGCCCGCACCGGAAAGAACACCACCTTCAGATGCAACGCCTTGGCGGCGGCGCTGGCCTGCTTTTCCGAGGTTACGTGGAGGGGGTTGGCCGGATTCCCCAGGAAGGCCACGGACGAGAGCTTGGGTACGATCTGCGTGAGCAGCTCCAGGCGCTTTCCCTCCAGGTCCGGCGCGATCGCCGCCAACCCGGTCAAGTTCCCGCCGGGTCGCGCGAGGCTCTTGACCAAGCCCGTGCCGATCGGGTCGCCTACCGCAGCCATGACGAGGGGGATCGTCGTGGTCATGCGCTTGACCGCGAGGGCCGCGGGCGTGCCAGCCGTGACGATGATATCCACCTTGAGGGCAATGAGTTCCGTGATGAGCGCCGGGAAGCGCTCGTACGCTCCTTCGGCCCAGCGGTACTCGATAGTGAGATCCCGGCCCTCGACGTAGCCACGCTCGCGAAGCCCCTCGCGGAACGGCCCGACGAGGT
>Ga0075018_10000433_pt1 | contig 12702 bp, 14 predicted proteins | sample ColStrG_CSR_2014_FD_71471 | JGI IMG/M metagenome (GOLD analysis project Ga0075018, IMG submission 71471) | Freshwater sediment microbial communities in response to fracking from Pennsylvania, USA - Cold Stream Run_MetaG_CSR_2014 | ecosystem: Environmental > Aquatic > Freshwater > Creek >... | reverse complement strand
CGGTGCCGTTCATGAAATTCATGCAGTGCAATGAATCAACTCACTCCGAAACGGTATTGAGAGTAATTGTCTATTCGGTACGTATCGGGCCCCCGCAACCAAAAAAATCTTTTCTATCAACAATTTCCGCGAACCCCGCAACCATCCGAATTGACAAACATGATCTGTCGGTAGGCTTGTCGGAATTCTAGGTTGGTTCCGGGTAGCAAGCTCTTTTCAGTAGTCCCAACGAACTTGCGCTGGAATGTAGACTGCATAGCCTCTTCAGCAAATACCGAGAATGCTTTTTCCGGTTCACCTGAGCAACTGAGGCGGAATTTCCGGGTGCCCGTTGGGGAAGCAGTCGAAAGGCTTTTTCGACCTTATCAAGCAGCAACACCCGAGATCCTTATATCCGCGAAAGCTCTTCACTGTGCGTGTTGCTCTTCTTCTTGGCAAAACGTCCATATTGATATCTACGTCGCTTCATCTTTTATCTTCTCCTCTAACTTGACGCTACGCCGGGAGGAGAAATTCTAATTCGGATGTTGATTCTCGATTGAGTGACCGAGAATCGAGTCTCAAACGAATCACAGGAGGAAAAGCCAATGTCGGTTAGTCGACCACTCGAACCTAGTGGCCTCTAGATCGACTGAAATTGGCACCCTCGGGGAATATGGTCGTGTGCAAGAGCTTGATGCTGCAGACATTTGTGCGACCACTTTGGACATAGCGCCCAAGGTCAAGCGGCATTTACGGGCTTTCCGAAACGCCGGTCTACACTGCGGCGTTCTTGGCGGGTAAAGTCTTAGATGCCGGCGATATCACGCCGTCGGCCTTTGAACGGATTCTTGAATTTGGTTCCAGCGACTCCAACCGACAATTCCCAATTCTGGTTGCGGGGAATCAGGTAGCATCGAAAGCAGCTCGAGCATATTTCCATCTGGGTCACGGAAATAGAGGGAGGCGGCAGGCATCCATCCAAGCACCACCGGTTCGTCGGTCGGCTGCCCCTCAAAGTTGAGGGGAACAACATTGGCTGCCCGAAGACGCGCAGGGGCGTCTAGCAGGTGCGGGAGATCCGCCCGAAAGGCGATGTGAAGGCTCAGCCTTTGGGGGCCCGTCCCGACTTCCCACAAACCCAGCATCGCGTTGCCTCGCCCACCAATCCAGTAGAAGGCAACCCGCCGTTCCCAAAACACCTCCGCGAGTTCTAATCCCAGAGTTTGCTCAAAGAAACTCATTGAGCGTTGCAGGTCAGTGACCGTTAGATGGCTCTCAAAAAGATCGCAAACAGGAATCATGCTGACCTCCATCTTCACCCATCCGGGTCGCAGACTCTACTGTACAGCCGATCACTCATGCATTCTCGCGTAGCGTTTAACGATGATCCGCCGTAACAAATGCGCGGACACGCCGGGCGGTTGCCGACTACTCGGCAGCAATAAGAAGTTCCTCGTTTTATGTCTGCGATCCCGAGGGCAATCAAGTGGAGCTAGTCTGCTACGACGGCCGCGTGTGAGGGGCGCCGGCGCTACGTGCCAGGCCCCACCCCGCCCAGCTCGCGGCGCATGAACACTCGCGCCTCGACACAGAGGCCGTGCTGCGCCTCCCTCTCGCGGATCGCCTGCATGCCTGGTGTCCACTCCGCAGGCTGCAGGTCCCTGAAGCCGTGCTTTCTGTAGAACGGGCCGTTCCACGGCACGTCGCAGAAGGTTGAGAGGGTGACCGCCGCGTGGTTCTGCGCCTGCGCCCACGCGCAGACACGGGCGAGCAAGCGGGCCCCGAGCCCGCGCCTGCCATGCCCTGGCAGGACGTCCATCTCATCGATGTACACGGCCCTCCCGCACTGAGGCGATCACCACGCCCACGGGGAGGTCGTCCTCCAGGCAGCCCACCCAGACCTGCCCCATGCCGACGAGTCGGGCCAGGTTGCCCAGGGGGAACGACACGTCGAGCGCCTCATGGATGAGCCCGAGGCCCGAGAAGATCGTGCCCGCCTCATCCTCGATCTCTCGCAGGCGCGGGATCTCGTCCGGGCGGGCGAGGCGAATCCGGTAGGAATCTTTCTGCTGGTCCATGGCGTCGTGCTAGAGTCTATCGCCAATTGACAAACCCCTGGGGTCGTTAGGCTGTGGCTCGGCTTCCGATATGCACCGATTTATCAGGCAATGGCGGTAGGAGTCCCTCAAAACAACGCCGCGCGAATCGAGATTTATTAGCTTAGATGACAGGATGCTGGCCCCTGGGTGCATGTCACAACGTCTTACGGTAATGCACACAGCGGTCCACTACCTCGTACCCCAGCGCCTCATGCACGCGTTGGGACACTTCATTGTCGAGCCAGGTATCCGACGCCATCTCAACGCATCCCTGGCTGCGTGCCCAGTCTTCTGCCACGGCCAAAAGTTTCCTACCTATCCCCCTGTGTCGATGGTTCTCCGCAACGTACCAACCCTCGATATAGCCCACCGGGCGCAATGGGTTGCAGCCATCCGCATGCGAACGCAAGTCGACTTCCAGGAACCCAGCTAATATTCGATTACTCGCCTCGGCCACCAAAATGATGAGCGGCATCGTTAAAGGAGCCTTGCCCTCGAGAATTAGTGTAAGTTCTCGGGCATGTTCCTTGGCGGAAGACTTGGGCCACAGGGCCTCGCGCAAGCGCACCAGTTGGTCGCGATCTGACAGCTGAGCGAGCCTGATGCAAATATCCGACACCGAGTCCATCGTAACCGAATCTGGATCCCGCACTGTTCCCACCTGTGCCCGTCATCCTCGACGGACGGACGCTGCAATTGACCTGAGAGCTTGGTCTAGGAATGCCCAACTTTACTGCGCTTTCTGATGAGGCCATCGATCGCCAATGGGCCAGAACCGCCCAAGACAAGGGCGGTCAGGCAAGCGAAGTACAGGAGGTTACATTCATAGCCCGGCGGCCCGAACTGCACACCGGCAGAAGTCACGGCCGTGAGCTTGATCGAACTGAACCCGTAGGGCAGATGCACAGTGAAGATAGCCACCAATAGGATCGTAGCCATCGGTAAGCTGACAAGAGTCACGAAAGCCCCCAGAAACACTGCTAAACCGCCGAGTACTTCGGTCAGTATCGTGGCCCATGCCATGAAATGTGGTGCAGGCACGCCTAGCCCGTGCAGGATGGTGGCGAATGTGTCAGCGCCCCTTGCCACCTTGGCGAAACCATGCGCCATGAAGCCATAACCTACGATCAAGCGCAGCGAAATGGGAGCCCAGCGGGCGAATGGAAACCGATTCAACAACTCCAAGGGAACCTCGCGCAGTGTTTCCTTGGGTTTAGCTTCTCGGCTCAAGATGCTGTGCATGTTAGATAACCCGATTTTGTTGTGAATAAGTGGCATAGCGGTCAGACGTGCGGGACCCCACCGTCTACAAAGAATGCGACACCGGAAAGATAGCTCGCATCGTCGGAGGCGAGAAACACGGTAGCTTTCGCGATCTCCACCGGCTGCCCCATGGACCAAGAAGCTGCCTGCCCTCCAAAAAGTCGCTTTACTTTCCGACCCGCCTTTCCTTCTCTTCGATGGGCGCATCGTTGATGCACGCAATCCTGCGCTGCATGAGTCCTGCCTGATTGAACTCCCACAGTTCGACACCATACGAGCGGTACCACTGCCCGGCACAGTCATGCCACTCGTATTCGAAGCTCACTGCCATCCGGTTCTGGCGAAATCCCCACAGCGTTTTCTTCAGCCGGTAGTCCAGCTCCCGCGCCCACTTCCGCCGTAGAAATGCCCGAATCTCCTCCCGGCCGTTCAAGAACTCCACCCGATTCCGCCACTCCGAGTCTTCCGTGTAAGCCAGCACGACGCTTTCTGGATCGCGCGTGTTCCAGAGACCCTCGGCTATTTGTACCTTAGCGAGGGCACTCTCTTCCGTAAAAGGCGGAACAATCCCTGGCGTCATCATTGTCATAGTTACCTCGCTTCCGTTATTCGCGATCCAGACTGCCGTGGAGACCCCGAGAGAGTAGCCCCTGGCAGCTGCGATCCACTACGCCACTCGCCGCAGGGCGATCTTCGGAAAGTCCACGTCCACTGCCGTTGCGATATTGAAATAGTTTGTGAAGACGTTCAGCGCCACATGCGCGATGATTTCCGCGATGTCGCCTTCGCTGAATCCCACCTGCCGCACCGCTTCAAAATCGACGTCGGTGACCTTGCCCTTCTTCGCGACCAACTGCCGCGCAAACGCCAGCGCCGCCGTGTGTTTCGGCGAACTTGAGCGCGCCTCCCGTGCCTGCTCAATCTCGGTGTCGGTAAGCCCCGTCAGCTTGCCGATGGCCGTGTGCGCCGACACGCAGTACTGGCAGGCATTGTGCTCGCCCACTGCCAGCGCGATCTCCTCACGCAGCTTGGCTGGCAGGCATCCGCCGGCAAGCGCTCCGCTGAAGGCTAAATACCCCTCCAGCACGGCGGGAGAGTTGGCCATAACCCGCGTCATGTTCGGCGTGATTCTAAGCTTTGCCTGCACGGCCTCGAGCAGTTGCTTGGCCTTGCCGCTGGCAGTATCGGTCTGAATTGCCGGTAGTCTCGACATAAGTATGGTTCTCCAATCGTCGCGTCATAACTTTCTCGCGCAACTGTTGGATGACCCTGGCTCGCGCAGGGTCCGCCGAAACTGTGTAATCTGGGTTACATTGGCTGGCCGATTCGTTGAAAGCGATACTCCGGAACGATGAGAATCTTTGCTATGCCGAGCACCCGCGCCAACGCGTCCGAAAGCTTGATTGAAGCTGCGGCGCTCTCCGCCGTCGATCTCTTCAAAGATCTTCCTGGAGCCTGTCTGCGGGCGCTTGAGAAAGGCAGTGAGCTGCGCGACTTTCGCAAGGGTCACATTTTCTTTCGCTCCGGCGAAAGCGGGCAGCGGTTGTTTGTCCTCGAAAGAGGGCGGGTGCAGACCTTTCGCACCACCGGCCCACGCAAATTGATCATCGCCGAGTTGAGACCGCCCGCGGTCTTCGGCGAAATGGGCTGCGTCAGCCAGTGCATGTATCACTGCTCAGCCCAGACCACCGAACCGTCCCGCATCCGCATCATCGACCGCGCGGAACTCGAAGCGCTTCTCGAGCAATACCCAGTCGTCACGCGTCGCCTGCTCGATCTCGTTAGTGACCGCTTCGTCCGTGTGCTCCTCGACCTCGAGGCTACTTCCTTTCGCCACTTGATTCCGCGCATCGCCAGCCTGCTGCTTGATCGAGCGCAAGAAGAGTGCGTCGAAGATCTGACGCATCAGGAGGTCGCCCAGCACCTACGCGTCTATCGCGAGTCGGTGACTGCGGCCCTGGGCGAACTGCGCAAAGCCGGAATCATTGCCGTCAATCGAAAGCGTATCCGCATTCTCAATCGCCTGCGCCTGGAACGCGCTGCTCGCGAGTAAAGACCTGCAACTTCCTTCCTGATGGGGAATCAAATTTGCCGGGGAGTAGATCAGCAACGCTCTTGGCCGATCGGGCCTGGATTTGGCAAATCGCCAAGAATCGGACGAAACCAGGGAAGGGGGCCGACAAATATGACTTTGAGGCCGTTGAGCACAACAATCAACGCGCTCTTCGTAGTATTGTTTTTTCTGAATGGCCAAGTCAATGCGGCAAGCCCATCGAATTCTCACTTTAAGGCGGTCGCGTTCGATTATTTTGTGATTTTTGATCCAAACTCTGTGGTGCCGGAAGTAGAAAAGGCATTTCCTGGGAAGGGAGTTCAATTTACCAACGCCTGGCGAAGCAAACAGTCTGAATACAGTTTTCTTCGCTCGATTACGAACGATCATGAAGACTTTTTCAAGGTAACGGGCGACGCTCTGGATTACACGGCCGAGCAGATGCATCTCGAATTAACCTCCGAGACCCGCGCGCGACTTCTCAACGCCTACTTGACCTTAAAGCCGTGGCCGGATGCCGTAGCGGCGCTGAAGAAATTGAAAGCGGCTGGCGTACGTATCATCACGATTGCAAACTTTAGCCCGACAATGCTGCGCGCGAATGCTGACAATGCTGGGGTTACCAATCTGTTTGACGAACTCTTGAGCACGGAAGTTAACGGCACCTTTAAGCCCGATCCTCACGCTTACGAACTCGGAATGAAGAGACTTCATCTTCGTAAGGACGAGATTGTCTTTGCCGCATTTGGCGGCTGGGACGCATATGGCGCCAAGAGGTTCGGTTATGCAACGGTTTGGGTTAACCGTTTCAACCTTCCGACGGAGAAGCTTGGTACAGCGGCCGATAGGACATCGACGAATATGGACGGCTTGGTTGAGTTTATGTTGGGCGCATCCCATAACTAACACGCTCGAAATTCTGAGCGCGCAGGCTGTGAGTTGTGAGTTCTTTGAATCCTGCAGAAGCATCGACAGCCCCTGAGGCTGACTGTATAGCGGGATGCGGGATCGCCCCTGTTCTAGAGACTGAGGTGACGGACTTGACGACGCCGGGCTTACTCGATACGTTCAGCTAAAGCTGAGCACATTCCGGCGCTCGCTGCGATTGAGCTGGCGGCGGCCCAGCTGCTCAGGGGCTACGCACCGGAGTCCGTGCTGGCCGAGACCACGGACGAGCGCACGTTCGCCGATGCCTACCGCGATGGGCGCCTGTGGGTGGCCTCGACAGGGAACATGGGCTTCGCACTGGTGAAGATGCTCGCCGACGACCTGCCCCATCTCGAAGAGATTGACGTCCACCCGACTCACGGGCGCCGCGGCCTGGGCACGGCTCTAGTCCGAGCGGTGTGCGAGTGGGCCACCGCCTCTGGGTACGTCATGCTGACCCTGACGACGTTCCGGGCTGTGCCCTGGAACCTCCCGTTCTACGCCCGTCTGGGGTTCGTGGAGATTCCCCGCGAGACCCTGCGTCCCGAGTTGTCCGCAGTGGTATCCGAGGAAGCGGATCGAGGCCTTGATCCTGATACGCGTGTGGTCATGGGGTATCGATGCGAGCTGCCTGTTATCTGTGAATGACGACCGTAGGTCCATTCCTGGTGATCGTGTCCTATCACTCTTGAGCACTTAGGCGTTGGCGAGCAGCGTAGGCCGCGACCTTAAGGCGGTTTCCGCACACTTGCATGCTGCACCAGCGGCGTGTCCCCTTCTTGCTAGTGTCATAGAAATGCAGAACGCACTGACCACACATGCGAACACGGTTCCGATCCGCTTCTGCGAACAGCTTCGCCCCCCTGTGTGCCAACGGCGCAAACAAGTCTTCGGGTTGGCGCGGTTCGAACCATAGTTCCATAGAGGGGACGTTCCCGGTTGCTTGTACCTTGCTAAGCATGGGATGCGCCGCCATGAGTCGATTCAGCTCCTCCACGGTGGCGCGATGGACATCGGCACCACCTTCCCATGCTAGAACCTCTTTTCTCAGCTTCTCCCGAAATTGCCGAATGGCGCCCAGGGTTCGCCGTGCGGTGGCCGATTCTCCCGACTGCCGTTGAAGGCTCGTCATCTCATAAGGGCTCAGCAGCCCAGCCGCCTGAAACCAACGTAAGAGCGCGCTGAAGTCAGAGAGCAACTCGGTGGGTTCGCCGTTCTGAACCGGCCGCGTATTCAGGAAATCCAAGGCCAGATGGTTGCCGACGAAGAGGAATCCGTCTCTCCAGTCGGACTCAGGGATTGTCCTGCGCTGTCTCATGCTTCCACTCCGGGCAATTGTAACACCGATATTGTATCGTTTTATCGGTTAGTACATCTGATGATAGGAACGAGCAAAACGTTGCTGAGACAACACACCAGCACCAGGTTTGCCGGACTAAATTTGTGAGGAGACACACTATGACCAGCTATCAACATGCCACCGTCGACGGCTCCAAGATCTTTTACCGTGAAGCCGGGCCGAAAACCGCCCCAACCATTCTCCTGCTGCACGGCTTTCCGACGTCGTCGCACATGTTCCGCAACCTCATTCCGGCTCTGGCCGACCGCTACCATGTGATCGCACCCGATTTACCGGGATTCGGCTTCTCGGATGCTCCCGACCGCAAGCGGTTCCGCTATACGTTTGAGCAACTAGCTAAGATGATCGACAAGTTCACCCAGACCATCGGCCTCGAACGCTACGGGATCTACATCTTTGATTATGGCGCGCCTGTGGGCCTCCGCCTGGCTCTAGCGCATCCGGAGCGGGTCACGGCGATCATCTCCCAGAACGGCAATGCCTATGAAGAGGGCCTGAGCCAAGGCTGGAATCCGATCCAGAAGTACTGGAAGGAACCAACACCCGGGAATCGGGCCGCGTTACGCGACTTCCTCACGCCAGAGGCGACCAAGTCCCAATACCTCTATGGCGTTCAAGACGAGACCCTGGTAGCGCCGGAAGCGTACCAGCTTGATTCCGCGCTGCTATCGCGGCCCGGCAATGATGAAATCCAGCTCGACCTGTTCCTCGACTACGCCAGCAATGTCGCGCTCTACCCGAAGTTCCAGGAGTACTTCCGTACAAACCGCCCGCCTCTGCTCGCGGTCTGGGGCAAGAACGACCCGTTCTTTCTGCCGCCCGGAGCTGAGGCGTTCAAGCGCGACAACCCAAACGCCGAAGTACACTTCTTCGACACCGGCCACTTCGCGCTGGAAACGCATCATCGGGAGATTGCCGACACGATTCGAGAGTTCCTCAATCGCAAGGTAACAACGCAGGCCAGTGCTGCATGAAGAGGTGATTCACGAACTTGAGCCCAATAGGAACGTAGGCGCGGGCTGCGTCAGCCCGCGGCCCTGCCTTGATTGTTGGCTTCGTGTGTCAACCGACCGGAGTGTCCGCGTCATTTGCGGCGGACGCGCCTCCTGAAATTATCGGCCAGACTCCAGTTACACGCATGTTTACGTCGAACCCGTCGAACAGCAAGTTTTGATAACGGCACAAGGAACACAGGTCTCACCCGGGTAGGCCTATGCGGTGCAGAGGGTCAAAGGCCGGCCGCAGGAGGACGAAAAGATCAAAAAGATCTGCCTCCCTCTAAACAGTCAGAAGCGAATGTGGAAAGACAGTTGAATCGTGCGCGGAACATCGGCGGTAGTCGGATCGCCAATCCCGCCAAAAACAGGTTTCAGCAGGTTCTTGCTTACTTTGCCGTGCTGGAGGTCCCTCAGATGCAGCGTCTGCCCACCGCTCCCTATGTATGTGCCGTCAGGCCGCTGACACGAAGTACAGGTGAAAAAGTTGGGCTTTGGCGCACCAGTGGCAGGGTCGACTGACAGGCCCAAAGCTGCTAATACATCGTTGCTGTTGAAGCTTTGGAAGTTCGTGTGATTGAAGACATTGAAAGCGTCTGCGCGCAGCTCAAAGGTCACTCTTTCCGCTCTGGGTACCTTAAAGGTCTTTTGCAAGGAGACATCCAGTTTGTAGAAAGGATCTCCTCTTCCCGCATCCCTCTCCACGTTCCCGTTCAGAAATTGAAAGTCAACAATGTCCTTGGTGATGCTGTCCACGGCGCCTAGCGCACTAACATCCGCGGGGGCCAAGAACGTATTCTGAATCGAGTTGCAAAGGGCAGCCGGTTGTCCAGAGGCGATGCAGGCTGCCACACCACCGGGACCGATGAGGAGATTGGATCCAATGGACGAAGCGATACCCGCTGTTGAGAGCGTGCCGTCCTTGAGGACGTTTGGCCGCTGCTGAGTTTCGTTGCCCGCTCCAAAGAACCTTTCATTGGAGAAGCCGGCCGTGCCGGTGGAAATCGGGTACGGACGCCCCGACTGGAGCTGGCCAAGGAAACCCAAGGTCAGATCATTCGCGAACCAACGGCCAGCGGATCGGTCTGTAACTCTCCCGGAATCCAGCAAAAGGTTGAAGTTGGCACCGTGGCGGATATCGTTAAAGGCCGGCCCAAGCTCCGCCCGGATGTTCCTGGGATCGCCCGGCTCGGAGAGTCCGAAGAAGTCTTCCCCAGAGGTCAGCGCGTGGGACCAGGTGTAACTCGCCAGGAACTGTACGTGGTGTGACAATCGCTTGGTTGCGCTCACGAGAAGCCCGTTGTAATGAGAAGTGCGGGAATTCTCGTTCGTTCGTACGGCAGTGAATCGTGGGTCAGGCCGATCCTTGAAATAGAAGAACCCAGAATGGGCAGGGTCTGCCGCGATGACGGGATAGTTCACGTCTCGCTCGCCGAAGAGCCCAAAGCCGAATTGTCCAATGTATTGGATTTCACCTACCAGCGTCTGGGTGAATTGGTGTCGAATCCCGAAATTAACACTGCGCATCTCCGGATTCTTGAGGTGATCAGAAATAGGACGGACGCGGCCGAAGTTTGTCCCGTTGGGCATAAAAGGCGCAAGCAATGTCGGACTCGGAGCATTGGGGAATGCTGCCAGAACTGCTACTCCGGCAGCAGTAGTGTTATCGATCGTCACCGTCGTCAATGTAGTGCCATCAAAGATCGACGAGTCCAGGACCACCTGGTTGAAAGCAAGTACGGTCGTCTCGGCAAAAGAGGCTTTGAACAACCAGCGTTGCCAGGGAGCATAGGTAAACCCCAGGCGCGGCTGGAAATTGTTCTTGTCTGAGGAGCAGGCGCGGATGATTCTATTTCCCTGGAAACATGTGCCGTTCAGTCCGGCGACCAACCCACCTCGGAAAGCTCCTGCTTCATAGTCGTACCGCACGCCGTAGTTCATGGTGAGTTTGCGCGTGATCTTCCAGGTATCCTGGGCATACAACCCATAGATATTGTCCTTGGATGCGACTTGGCCAGGGCCGAAGCTGATGGTGAACGTTGTCGGCGTCGTGGGAGTCGCGAAATCGCCATACTGGCCGAAGTGGAACTGCTGGAAGAGCGCGAACCAAGGAAAATAGCTGATGTTAAACCCAGTCTTAACGGTGTGCGAAGCGCGAATCCAGGTAAGATTGTCCAAGTATTGATATCGTTTGGTCAATCCGCCTACTGGACAGCAGAAGTTGGCGCCGGAAGCAAAGTCCGGGTGCTGTTGCCCCGGTAGGGTCGTCTTGTCCAGCTTGGTGTTAATCGTGCGATAAAAAAAGAAACGGGCTTCATTCACGAGGGTAGGCGTCAAGGTCGAGACAATGCCAATATTCAGTCCCGAACTGTGATTACTGATACTAGTGAGATCGTCTGGCGTCACGTTGTTGCCCGTCTCCGAAACCTGATTGTCGAAGAACTGGCGGTCCACATTGTAACGAACTGTCAAGGTGTGCTTATCGGATGGCATATATTGCAACTTGCCACTATAGAGCAGATCATTCACCGGCTGCTGGACGTTGATTATCCCTGAGGGAGGTGTCAGTGGTTGAGCAGCAGACTGCCGGGCTAATTCATAACTGGCGAACCAGAACAACTTGTTTTTCTTAAACGGCCCACCAAGCGTAAAGCCCTCCTCCCTGCGGTGAAATGGAGCGCGCGGTGCTCCATCACTGGGTGTCCCGAGTCTGAGGTTATAAAAATAACTAGAGGCGGCGAGGTTCCTTCCTCGAAAATACATGTGGCCATCGCCGTGAATCCCATTCCCTCCGGACTTGGTCACGGCATTGATAATCAGGCCGCCGGCCTGACCATATTCTGCGTTGTAGTTGTTGGTGAGAACCTGAAATTCCTGGACCTCGTCCACCGATGCCCCGATGCCGCCCAGGCGACCGGAATTAATCTGGTCTGTGATATTCCCCCCATCTACGTTGTAAAGATTACCGCGATTGTTGATGGAACCGGGACCAATCGGTTCCCGGCTCAGCGTGCTGGTGTCGAGCTTAACGCCCGGCGCACTCAGCGCAAGCTCCGCATAGTCATTCGCAACGCCTGACGCCCCATTAAGGGTCGGGAGCCTCCTCATATCCACATCGGTAATCGAGGTGGAAACATCTGTCTTGGTTGTTTCAATGAGAGGCGCTTCCACTGTTGCCTTGACGGTTTGCGATACTCCAGCAATTGCCAACTTGAAATTCAAGTCCCGTTGATCGCCGACGTTGAGCTTGGTCTCCTTCGCTTCGGCAAGAGCGAAACCCGAGGTCTGGACCTTGATGTCATATGTTCCCGGAGGAAGGTTGGGGATCGCGTAATCGCCGCTTGAGCTCGTGTTCACCGACCGACTGACACCTGTGGCAGTGTTAACGGCCGTCACTTTGGCATCTAATATGACCGCGCCTTGGGGGTCAACGACTTTCCCAACGATGGTTGCGGTCGCTGCACTTTGCGCACGGGCCACGCTGGTCAATAGACATGACAATACGCTCGCGCAACACAGATACATCCCTAAACGCCGCATAACTGCCCATTATCTTACGTGACGGTCGAAGCCCTCTCGACTCGGTCTCGCGCCGTCGGCGGAGAAGGCGGTCCATACGCCGACGCGAGGCCAATGCGGTGCACAAGGTTTTGGAATCGCGGATCGGAACGCAGAGGGTCGAAGGCCGGCCGCACGAGGATCGAGGGATTAAAGTGCTCCGCATAAGCCTTTTCCAGCCACTTCATTGCCTGATCCTTCTCGCCGAGACCTACATAGATCAAGGCAATCTCGGCAGCATTGCGAGGGGATCGCGTTTTCAGATCATTCAGTATCTTCACAGCTTCGTTTCTTTGATTCGATATGGCGTATGTGTAAGCCAGATTGGATGAGCAGGAGACGCTGCCTCTAGCAGGCTGCGGAAAAAGGGACGCTGCGACTTAGATTCTCTCCAGTCTGCGGGATCGTGTGACGCAGGGAAGGATTTTGGCGGCATCCGCTGGTGTCCCGCGGATTCATTGTCGG
>Ga0075018_10000431_pt1 | contig 12710 bp, 9 predicted proteins | sample ColStrG_CSR_2014_FD_71471 | JGI IMG/M metagenome (GOLD analysis project Ga0075018, IMG submission 71471) | Freshwater sediment microbial communities in response to fracking from Pennsylvania, USA - Cold Stream Run_MetaG_CSR_2014 | ecosystem: Environmental > Aquatic > Freshwater > Creek >... | reverse complement strand
CCGGCTGGGCCGGCGCCGGCGGGCGCGGGCGCCGGATCGGCGGGGCAGCCACCTGCGCCGGCGCCCTGACCGGCCGACTCGCGGCCCCGCTGGCAGATCCTTGGGCGGGACCGTTGGCCACCGCGGCGCGACGCCGAGGGTCCGCGGCGGCCCGGTACGCGAACGCCTCCCCCACCGCCTGCAGCGCGAAAGCGTCGCTGACCTGCCACAACGACTCGGCTGGTCCCATAAGAAGCCAGCCGGACGGCGACAGCACATCGCGGAAGCGGCCGACCAGGGAACGGGTGGTGTCGCGGGAGAAGTAGATCGTGACGTGCCGGCAGACCACCAGGTCGACACTGTGGGCGGCCAGCGGCGGCGGGTCGGTGACCAGGTTGTGGTGGGCGAAGTCCACCAGCCGGCGGACTTCGTCCTTGACGACGTACGTACCGTCGCCTTCGCGCACCAGCCAGCGGTCGACGGCGTCGGGCTCGGCCAGGTCGATGGTTCGTCCGGAGTAGGTGGCTGCCCCGGCGACCTGCAGGGCCGCGGTCGACACGTCCGTGCCGAGCACCCGCATGGCCGGGGGGCTGGACATCCGGTGAGCGACCTCGAGCATCAGCATCGCCAGCGTGAACGGCTCCTCCCCCGTGGAGCACCCGGCGCTCCACACCAGGACCTGGCGTCCCTCGTCAGCCGCGCGGCCCAGCACCTCGGGCAGGATCTGGGTTCGCAGCGCCTCGATCTGCGGCCTGGCCCGGTGGAAGTGGGTCTCCTGGATCGTCACCGCGTCCAGCAGTCGCTGCCGCTCCTGACCGCCGCCAGCGGCCGCGAGCAGGTCGAGGTAGGAGGCGACGTCCGGCGCGCAGCTGGCTCGACGCCGCTCGTCGATGATCCCGGCCAGGCTGGCCCGCCGTCCCTCGTCGAACTCCAGGCCGGCGGTGCGTCGCAGGTACTCACGCAGCAGGTCGAAGTCGGCCGCCGACAGGGGCAGGTTCATGACCCGGCCCGCCCGGCGGCCAAGGCGTCGCGGCAGTCCGCGACCGCTTGGACGATCGCAGCGGCGATCTGCGACAAGGGCAGCTCCTCGTCGACCGCCGCCAGGGCCAGCGCCGCCGCTGGCATCCCCCACACCACGCTGGTGGCCTCGTCCTGGCTGAGGGTCCGGGCGCCCGCCTGACGCATCGCCAGCAGTCCCTGGGCGCCGTCGCGGCCCATGCCGGTGAGCAGCACCCCGACGGCGTTGGACCCACACAGCCGCGCCACGCTGGTGAACGCCACGTCGACCCCGGGTACGTGGTACTGCCCGCCGGGCGGGGGGCTGAGCTCGACCCGGTGGCCGGGGCGTAGCGAGAGGTTGAGTCCGGCCGGGGCGAGGTACACGTGGCCCGCCGTGAGGCGATCACCGTCCCTGGCCACCGCGACTCCCAGCGTGCACGAGTCGTCCAGCCAGCGAGCCAGACCTTCCAGGAACCCCTCGGCCATGTGCTGGACCACGAGCACCGCGACACCGAGGTCGACCGGCAGCTCGCGCAGGATCGCGGCCAGCGCCGGAGGCCCTCCCGTGGACGCTCCGATCGCCACCACCAGGGGCCGGCCGGCGGAGCGGGCGGAGTCGGCGCCGTGGGCCGAGTCGGCGGATTCGGCGGATTCGGCGGAGTCGGCGCAGTCAGCCGAGTCGTCGGAGTCGGCGCCGCGGGTGGAGTCGGCGCCGGCCCGGGAGGTAGCCGACGAGCGACCTGTGCGGCCGCGATCGCCCGCTTCGAGGTCCCTGGGCGGGCCCAGGGCCTCACCGGCCTGCGCCGGCTCAGGCGTGGGCGGTGTCTGCGGTGGCGCCGCCGGTACGGGATTCGGGGACTTCCCGCGCTCGACCCGCTCGCTGTGCCGGGCCCGTAGCCGGGCCCTGGGGTGGGTGATCACCGCGACCCGGCTGGCCATCTTCAGGTTACGGCGTAGCGCCTCGGCGAACTCCGGCGTCCCGAATGCGAGGTCGAGCCGGTCCAGGACGTGGACGGCCCCCGCGGCCAGCGCCGCCCGGGGCTGGTCGGCCGCGTCCCCGCATACGACGATCGGGGTGGGCCGGGAGGCCATGATCCGCTCGATGGCCTCCAGACCCCCGTCGAGCAGGTCCAGGTCGACCAGCACTGCCGAAGGAGTGTTCGCCAGAACCAGCCGTTCGGCCGTCTCAGGGTCGCGGGCGACCCCGGCGACTGAGAAGTCGGCGTCCTGCACGAGGCGTTCGAGCTGGCGGGCACGGGTGGTGGTCGCTGCGACGACGACGATTCTGACGACCGGGCCAGGGTCGAGACCGGCCACGTGCACCGTCGCCACGGACCCTCCGTCCCTGCGCTGCGGGCGGTCGGTTCCTACCGGCCGTCGTCGGGCGGCGAAGCGGCCGCACACCCGCAATGTCGTCGCGGTCACGACGATGCTTGAGGCTCCAGCGGCACCGGGTCGGCCGGGGCCCTGGCACGTGCGAGGGTCGCGGGTGCCGCTCGGGCGCCGCAGCGGCGGCCGCGGTGCGGTCGAGCCGGTCAGTGCAGGGCGAACGGCGCCGCCACCGACTTCAGAGTCAGGTTCGTGGCCACCAGGGCGTACGACCCGGCCGCGGCGGCCGGCAGCCCCGATGGACAGCCCACCTTCGAGGTCGTGCGGTTCCACCGGACGCTGCTCGAGAACTCCTGCTGGGGCTGCAGGACCGCCACGGCCGGCTGGCCGCCGACCGAGCAGTCCGAGGACGACCACACCCGGGTCGCTCCCAGCGAGACGACCAGCCCCATCGCCGCCCGGCCCAGGTCCCTCTTGCAGGCGACCTTGCCGGTGTTGGTGACCGAGACGGTCAGCTTGGGGTCGACCCCGGCCGGGTAGCTGGCGGCGTCGGTGGCGGCGGTGACCCGGATCACCGAGTCCGGGCAGGCGGCGACGACCACGGCGGCGCTGGGGCTAGCCGAGTGGCTGGCGGTCGGCGTCGGGGTGCTCGAGGGCGAGGCGGCCGCGGTGGAGCTCGTGGACGGTGCGGGGTGCCCGGCGCCGGTGGTCGCCCCACTGCCGCGGGAGACGAACAGCCACCCCCCGCCGACCAGGATCACTGGGACGGCCAGGACCAGCGCGCGCCTCAACCAGTAGGCACCAGGTGGCAGCGACCCCACGGGGTGCAGCAAAGACCCCACGGGACGCAGCCTAGGGTCCCACCGCGGCCGGTGGCCGCAAACCAGCAGCCGACGCGCCACGATGCCTTATTCGACCGACCCGGCGTTACCGTCGGTGGCCGGGCCGTCGCAGGAATGGCACGATTGCGGTAATGCCGCCCGCACCTGCCAGTAGCCTGCCCGGAAGTCGGCCCGGCGTCCTGCACAGCCAGGTCATCGACTGGTACGACACCCACGCCCGGTCGCTGCCCTGGCGGCAGCCGAGCGCGGATGCCTGGGCGGTGCTGGTCAGCGAGGTGATGCTCCAGCAGACACCGGTGGCCAGGGTGGTCCCGGTCTACCAGGAGTGGATGACCCGCTGGCCCACCCCCGCCGCGCTGGCCCGCGCCCCGGTCGGCGACGCGATCCGCGCGTGGGGGCGACTGGGCTACCCGCTGCGGGCGTTGCGCCTGCACTCGGCCGCCGTGACCTGCGTCGATCTCTACGCCGGCCAGGTGCCCAGCGGGCCGGCACAGCTGCGCGCCCTGCCGGGGGTGGGGGACTACACGGCCGCCGCAGTCGGGTCATTCGCGTTCGGCCAGCGCCACGTTGTCCTGGACACCAACGTTCGCCGCGTCCACGCCAGGCTTCTTGCCGGGACCGCGCGGGCGCCCGGCGGGACCCCGCGCGCGGACGAGCGGGCAGCAGCGCAGGGCATGCTGCCGGGCTCGCCGGTCCGGGCCTCGCGCTGGGCGGCGGCGGTGATGGAGCTCGGCGCGGTCGTGTGCACGGCACGCTCCCCGCGCTGCCAGACCTGCCCGGTGGCCGGAGCCTGCGCGTGGCGGGCCGCCGGGTACCCGCCGTCGCAGGATGCCCCCCGACGGTCCCAGGCCTACGCCGGCACTGACCGGGCGACCAGGGGAGCGCTGCTTGCCGTGCTGCGCCTGAGCACCGCCCCGCTCTCCCGGTCGGCGCTGCTCGCCGCCGTGACCGACGCGGGCGGCCCGGGGGACCGGGTCCAGCTGGACCGGTGCCTGGATGCGCTGGTGAGCGACCACCTGGTCGACCGTCAGCCCGACGGGACCTACGCCCTGCCCGGCTGACTGGGGCGAGCGCACGCCGTGGGCGTGACCCGTGCCGAAGCCGTCAGTCGGCGGTGCCGGCGGTCTCGACGGGCGGGGTGTCCGGCAGCGGGGCTTTGTCCGTGCCGTTGAAGGTGAACTGCAGGGCGTCAGCGTCCCCTTCGACGTCGACCAGCACCAGCTGGCCCGGGCGTAGCTCGCTGAAGAGGATCTTCTCCGACATCGGGTCCTCGATCTCGCGTTGGATCGTCCGGCGCAGCGGCCGGGCTCCCAGCACGGGGTCGTAGCCCTTCTTGGCGAGCAGCGCCTTCGCCGCGGTGGTCAGCTCGACACCCATGTCCTTGTCGCGCAGCCGCTCGTCGAGCTTGTCGATCATCAGGTCGACGATGACGACGATCTGTTCCGGGGTCAGCTGGTGGAAGACCACGATGTCGTCGATCCGGTTGAGGAACTCGGGCCGGAAGTGCTGCTTGAGCTCGTCCTGGACCTTGGCCTTCATGCGGTCGTAGCCAGTCTCGCTGTCGCCGGTTGCGGCGAAGCCCAGGTTCTGGCCCTTGGAGATGTCGCGGGTCCCCAGGTTGGTGGTCATGATGATCACGGTGTTCTTGAAGTCCACCACCCGGCCCTGTGCGTCGGTCAGGCGCCCGTCCTCCAGCACCTGCAGGAGGGAGTTGAAGATGTCCGGGTGCGCCTTCTCGATCTCGTCGAACAACACCACGGAGAAGGGCTTGCGGCGCACCTTCTCGGTGAGCTGGCCGCCTTCTTCGTACCCGACGTACCCAGGCGGCGAGCCGAACAGCCGCGACACCGTGTGCTTCTCGGAGAACTCGCTCATGTCGAGCTGGATCAGGGAGTCCTCGTCGCCGAACAAGAACTCGGCCAGCGTCTTGGACAGCTCGGTCTTGCCGACCCCGGACGGCCCGGCGAAGATGAACGACCCGCCGGGGCGCTTGGGGTCCTTCAGGCCGGCCCTGGTCCGCCGGATCGCCTGCGACAGGGCCTTGATCGCCTGCTCCTGCCCGATGACGCGCTTGTGCAGCTCGTCCTCCATCCGCAGCAGCCGCTGGCTCTCCTCTTCGGTGAGCTTGAACACCGGGATCCCGGTCTGGGCGGCCAGCACCTCGGCGATGAGCTCCTCGTCGACCTCGGCGACGATATCCATGTCGCCGGCCTTCCACTCCCGCTCGCGCTGGGCGCGCTCACCGAGCAGAGTCTTCTCCGAGTCGCGCAGCGAGGCCGCCTTCTCGAAGTCCTGCGCGTCGATCGCCGACTCCTTCTCGCGTCGGACGTTGGCGATCCGCTCGTCGAACTCCCGCAGGTCCGGCGGCGCCGTCATCCGGCGGATCCGCAGCCGGGAGCCCGCTTCGTCGATCAGGTCGATCGCCTTGTCGGGCAGGAAACGGTCGCTGATGTACCGGTCGGCCATCGTGGCCGCGCCGACCAGGGCGGCATCGGTGATGGAGACCCGGTGGTGCGCCTCGTAGCGGTCACGCAGGCCCTTGAGGATCTCGATGGTGTGCGCGATCGTCGGCTCGGCCACCTGGATCGGCTGGAACCGGCGCTCCAGTGCAGCGTCCTTCTCCAGGTGCTTGCGGTACTCGTCGAGCGTGGTCGCCCCGATGGTCTGCAGCTCCCCGCGGGCCAGCATGGGCTTGAGGATGCTCGCGGCGTCGATCGCCCCCTCGGCGGCTCCCGCGCCGACCAGCGTGTGCAGCTCGTCGATGAACAAGATGATGTCGCCGCGGGTCCGGATCTCCTTGAGCACCTTCTTCAGGCGCTCCTCGAAGTCGCCGCGGTAGCGGCTTCCAGCCACCAGCGCGCCCAGGTCCAGCGTGTAGAGCTGCTTGTCCTTCAGGGTCTCCGGGACGTCTCCCTTGACGATCGCCTGGGCAAGCCCCTCGACGACCGCGGTCTTGCCCACGCCCGGCTCCCCGATCAGGACGGGGTTGTTCTTGGTCCGGCGGGACAGGACCTGCATGACCCGCTCGATCTCCTTCTCGCGCCCGATGACCGGGTCCAGCTTGCCCTCGCGGGCCGCCTGGGTCAGGTTGCGTCCGAACTGGTCGAGCACCAGGGACGTCGACGGCGCCTCGGCCGACGGTCCGCCGGCGGCGGCGGGCTCCTTGCCCTGGTACCCCGACAGCAGCTGGATCACCTGCTGACGCACGCGGTTGAGGTCCGCGCCGAGCTTGACCAGCACCTGCGCGGCGACACCCTCGCCCTCACGGATCAGCCCGAGCAGGATGTGCTCGGTCCCGATGTAGTTGTGCCCGAGCTGCAGAGCCTCACGCAGGCTCAGCTCAAGAACCTTCTTGGCCCGCGGAGTGAACGGGATGTGCCCGCTGGGCGCCTGCTGGCCCTGCCCGATGATCTCCTCGACCTGCTGACGGACGGCCTCCAGTGAGATCCCGAGCGACTCCAGCGCCTTGGCCGCGACGCCTTCGCCCTCGTGGATCAGGCCGAGCAGGATGTGCTCGGTGCCGATGTAGTTGTGGTTGAGCATCCGGGCCTCTTCCTGGGCCAGGACGACAACGCGCCGTGCTCGGTCGGTGAATCTCTCGAACATGTTCTGCGCTCCTCGCACGAGCGGTCCAGCGGGTCGGCTGCCGCGTTCCCTCCGTACCGATGCTAGCCCCGGTAGGGGGCCAGCTCACTCCGACTCTCGGACATCTGGCCCTGTGACCGCCGCACCGAGGGCGCGACGGTCGTTCAACGCCGGCTGCTGGGAGCCCGTCGGTGCACCTGTCGACGGGTCCATCGACAGCAACCGCCCCGACCTGCAGCGCCTTCCCCGCTCCCGTACGCCAGCGGCGAACACCCGGCCCGGGGCCGCCCGTGCGATCCGGCCGCCCTGCCATCGGGCAGTGCGGCCGCCCTGGGTTCCTGCCACCCTGGGCGGCGGCCACCCTGGCTCGCGGCCACCCTTCGTCCGCGTACGCAGGTCTCACCCGCTCGGGCGAGGGAATAGCGCGGCCACGTGGGTATGTTCATCGGTGCGTCGGGTCACCGGTAACCCCGGGCCCCACCTAGAGCCGCTACGAGCGTGCAACGCGCCGAGAGGCGTTCCGGTGGCCCGACGCGCCATAGCGCGTGGGCCCCGGACAGACAAGATGCAGGACGCCCCGAGCGGAGCGGCCCTGCATCCTCGTCCGTGCCAGCCTCGCTACTTCTGAGCGGCCTCGTACTTCGCCACGACAGCAGCTGAGATGCGGCCGCGCTCGCTCACCTTGACCTTGTTGCTCTTGGCCCAGGCGCGGATCTCGGCGGTCTTGTTCGTACCGGCGGGGCGTCGGGTGGCCGCGCTGCGACGACTGGCGCGGCCGCCGACCCGGCGAGCCGCGCCGAGGTAGCCCGCGAAGGCGTCCCGGAGCTTGGCCGCGTTCTTGACTGACAGGTCGATCTCGTAGGACACCCCGTCCAACGCGAAGCCGACCGTCTCGACTGCAGCTCCGCCGTCGATGTCGTCGACCAAAATGACCTGGACTTTCTGTGCCACGTGAGTCTCCCAGAAGTAGTCGAGAAATAACGAGGCGGACGGTGTCCCGGGCCGGGCGGCCTCAGGCGCACCCAGGTGCCTCGGCAACATCCAACTTCCTGCAGCATGAAAAATCAAATCAAAGATGCAGCGGGAATGCCCGTGTCAGAGCTTGAGAAGCATCCTTGCATTTCCCAACGTGTTCGGCTTGACACGCTCAAGATCAAGAAACTCCGCAACGCCCTCGTCATACGACTGCAGAAGCTGCTCGAAAACGTCGTGGGCCACCGGCGCCCCCTCGATCTCGACGAATCCGTGCCGGCCGAAGAACTCCGTCTCAAAAGTCAGGCAGAAGACTCTCTCGACCCCCACCTCACGCGCCTGGTCCAGGAGCCGGGACAGCACGAGATGGCCCACCCCCATGCCGCGCAGCCGCGGCGCGACGGCCACCGTGCGGACCTCGGCCAGGTCCTCCCAGAGCACGTGCAGCGCGCCACAGCCGACAATACTTCCGTCCAGCTCAGCGACGAAGAACTCTTGCACGTCCTCGAAAAGCGTCACGGTCGCCTTGGAAAGCAGGCGCCGGTCGTCTGCGTAGGTGTCGACAAGATGGCGGATCGCCCGTACGTCGGCGGTCCGGGCGCGCCGCACCTCGATGTGCTCGTCTGTTGGCGTCACACTGTTCCTACTCCGGCTTCACAAGCGGGAACAAGATAGTCTCGCGAATTCCTAGGCCGGTTAGCGCCATCAGCAGCCGGTCGATACCCATACCCACCCCGCCGCTCGGTGGCATCCCGTACTCCAGTGCCCGGAGGAAATCCTCGTCGAGTGGCATCGCCTCGGCGTCCCCCCCGGCAGCCATACCTGCCTGTTCGATGAGTCGCTGGCGTTGGATGACCGGGTCGACGAGCTCGGAGTATCCGGTGGCCAGCTCGAATCCGGCCACGTAGAGATCCCACTTCTCCACCGTTCCGGGCTTGGTCCGGTGCGCGCGTACCAGCGGGGAGGTGTCCACCGGAAAGTCACGCACGAACGTCGGCCCGGTGAATGTCGGGACGACATGGTGCTCGAACAGCTCTTCGACGAGCTTGCCGTGAATTGCCTTCGGGTCGACCGAGATGCCACAGCGGTCGGCGAGCGCGTGCAGGCGGGCGATGGGCGTCGTCGGGGTGACCTCCTCGTCGACGGCGCTGGACAGCGCCTCGAACAACGACACCTCGCGCCAGGTGCCGGACAGGTCGTGGACGGTCCCGTCGTGGTGGGTGACCTCCAGCGACCCGACCGTGGCCAGCGCCGCCTCCTGGACCAGCTCACGGGTGAGGGTCGCGACCGAGTCGTAGTCGGCGTAGGCCTGGTAGAACTCCAGCATCGCGAACTCTGGGCTGTGGGTGGAGTCGGCACCCTCGTTGCGGAAGTTGCGGTTGATCTCGAACACCTGGTCTATCCCGCCGACCACACACCGCTTGAGGAACAGCTCGGGGGCGATGCGTAGGTACAGGTCGATGTCGTAGGCGTTCGCGTGAGTGACGAACGGACGCGCGCTCGCCCCACCTTGCAGGGTCTGCAGCATCGGGGTCTCGACCTCCAGGAAGCCCCGCCGGTCGAAGGACTCACGCAGCGAGCGCACCGCGGCCATCCGGGCCCGGGCGTTTCGACGAGCCTGCGGTCGGACGATGAGGTCGACGTACCGCTGGCGTACCCGGGTCTCCTCGGACAGCGGCCGGTGCTCCACCGGCAGCGGCCGCAGTGCCTTGGCAGTGATCGCCCAGCTGCCGGCGAGAACGGACAGCTCCCCACGGCGTGAGGAGATCACCTCGCCGCTGACGCCCACGTGGTCCCCGATGTCGACCATCGACTTCCACTGGCCCAGCGGCCCCTCGCCGACCCGGTCCAGCGAGAGCATGACCTGCAGCTCGGTGCCGTCGCCGTCGCGAAGGGTCGCGAAACACAGCTTGCCGCCGTTCCTGATGAAGATGACCCGGCCGGTCACCCCCACGAGGTCGCCGGTGGCAGTGTCCGTCTCGAGGTCGCAGTAGGCGGCTCTGACCTGCTTCAGGGTTGACGTCCGGGGGTACCCGAGCGGGTAGGGCTCGACTCCCGCGTCGATCATCTGCTGACGCTTGTCCCGCCGGACCCTCAGCTGCTCGGGAAGGTCGTCGACCTCCTGGGCGGGCTGCGACCGCGGCGGTGAGCTCATGAGGGCAAGGCTACCGACGCCCGGGCACGCGACCCTCACACCACGGTCCGGCGGGAAGAGCGGAGCCGACGGCGAGGTCCGCTCAGCGCGCCGGCTGGTCCACGGGCGGGGCGATGTTGCGCTCGAACACCAGCCGAAGGCCGACCAAGGTCAGGTCCGGGTCGTGGTGGGTGATCGTCTCGGACTCCTCGACCACGATCGGCGCCAGCCCGCCGGTGGCCACCACAGCAGTGACCGGGCCGATCTCGGCGACGATTCGCCGCACAACCCCGTCGACCTGACCGGCGAACCCGTACAGCACACCCGACTGCATCGACTCGACCGTGTTCTTCCCGATCACCGACCTCGGCCGGACCAGCTCGACCTTGCGAAGCTGAGCCGCCCGGGCCGCCAGCGCGTCGACCGAGATCTCGATCCCGGGGGCGAGGGATCCGCCAAGGAACTCCCCCCGCGAGGAGACGACGTCGAAGTTGGTGGAGGTGCCGAAGTCCACCACGATCGACGGTCCGCCGAACAGGTGGTGAGCCGCGAGGGTGTTGACGATCCGGTCCGCCCCGACCTCCTTGGGGTTGTCGGTCAGCACCGGGACGCCGGTCTTCGTCCCCGGTTCGACGATCACCGTGGGCAGGTGCTGGTAGTAACGGGCCAGCATCTGCCGCATCTCCCGCAGGACCGTGGGGACCGTCGAGCACAGCGCGATCCCGGAGACCGGCGGCGAGCCAGCGAGCAGGCCGCGGAAGGTGAGCGCCATCTCGTCGCCGGTGGTCCGCGCATCGGTCTTGATCCGCCAGGATGAATCTATCCGCGGACCGTCGAAAAGGCCCAGGACGGTGTTGGTGTTGCCCACGTCGATCGCCAGCAGCATCAGCGGGCCTCCCTGAGGTCAAGGCCGATGTCGAGCACTGGCGCGGAGTGCGTGAGCGCTCCGACCGAAACGAAGTCGACGCCGGTCAGCGCGACGGTCCGGGCGTCGGCCAGCCGCAGCCCGCCGCTGGCCTCGAGCCTGGCCCGGCCCGCGGTGCGGGCCACAGCCTCGCGCAGCAGGTCCGCAGCCATGTTGTCGAGCAGCACCAGGTCGGCTCCAGCGTCCAGGGCTGCGTCCAGCTGCTCCAGGGAGTCCACCTCGACCTCGACCGGCAGCCCTGGCCACATCGCCCGCACCGCGGCGAATGCGGCCGCCGTCCCGCCCGCGGCCACCACGTGGTTGTCCTTGACCAAGGCGGCGTCGGACAGGGACATCCGATGGTTGGTCCCGCCCCCGCAGCGCACCGCGTACTTCTCCAGGGCCCGCAGCCCGGGCGTGGTCTTGCGAGTGTCACGGACCACTGCAGCGGTGCCAGCGACGGCGTCGACCCACTGCCGCGTCACCGTGGCAACCCCGGACAGGTGACACAGCAGGTTCAGCGCAGTGCGCTCACCAGTGAGCAGCGCCCGGGTGGGGCCGGTGACCACGAGCAGCCGGTCCCCGGCCTGAACCCGGGTCCCATCGCCCGTCATCGGCGTGCACTCCCCGCCCAGCAGGGCCATGACGGCCTCGGCGACGGGCAGCCCTGCGACCACTCCGCTGCCCCTGGCCACGAAGTCGCCGGTGGACACCTGCGTAGCGGCGACGGTGGCCTCAGAGGTGACGTCGACACCGCCGGCCAGGTCCTCGGCCAGTGCGGCGGACGCCACCGACTCCACCGCGGCGGGGTCCAGCCCCGCTGCTCGCAGACGGCTGGCGAGCTCTGGGCTGATCGTCACACCGGCTCCTCGACGCTGACGGGCAACGAGCTCGCGGGCAACGAGCTCGCGGGCAACGGACTGACGGACAGGGGCTCGAAGTCGAGCACGACCGTAGTGCCAGGACCGCTGGGGGTCAGCCGGGCCAGCAGATGTCCGGCCCAGGCATGGTCGTCACGACCTGGGAAGTCCTCGCGCCAGTGGCTCCCCCTGGTCTCCTCGCGCTCGCGTGCCGCCGTGGCCACGCACGAGGCGACGGTGTGCAGGTTGGTCGCCTCCCAGGCGGCCGTGCTGGGCTCGTCGGTCGTGAGCATTCGCAGCTCGACCAGCCTGCCCAGCGTCCGGCCCAGGCTCTCCCGGCTGCGCAGCACCCCAGCTCCGTCTGTCATGGTCGCCGCCACGTGCGGACGGATCGCCGCGTCGTACAAGAGCATCGGACGCAGGTCGGCGTCTGGCGTGCGCCGGGCGGGAAGCGCGCGGGCCAGGTCGTCTCCGATCCGTTCCGCGAACACCAGTCCCTCCAGCAGCGAGTTGGACGCCAGCCGGTTCGCACCGTGCACCCCGGTGCAGGCGCACTCCCCGCAGGCGTACAGGCCCGGCACCGACGTCCGCCCGAAGCTGTCGGCCTTAACGCCGCCGCTGGCGTAGTGCGCGGCCGGCGACACCGCGATCAGGTCTGCGACCGGGTCCACCCCGTGCGCGCGGCACGACTCCAGGATGGTCGGGAACCGCCGGGTCCACGTCTGCCGGCCGAGGTGGCGCCCGTCCAGCCAGACGTGCGGGGCGCCCGTCTCGCGCATCCGGCGAGTGATCGCCTTGGCCACGACGTCGCGCGGTGCCAGGTCGGCCAGCGGGTGCTCGCCCAGCATGAACCGGAGGCCGGCGTCGTCGACCAGGTGGGCGCCCTCGCCCCGGACGGCCTCCGACACCAGCGGCTGCTGCCCGAGGGCCCCCGGCCCCAGCCACAGCACGGTCGGGTGGAACTGGACGAACTCCATGTCGCAGGTGGCTGCGCCGGCACGAAGGGCCAGTGCGACGCCGTCACCGGTCGCCACCGACGGGTTGGTCGTCTGCGCGAAGATCTGCCCCAGGCCGCCGGTGGCCAGCACGACGGCGCGTCCCAGGGC
>Ga0075018_10000426_pt1 | contig 12738 bp, 12 predicted proteins | sample ColStrG_CSR_2014_FD_71471 | JGI IMG/M metagenome (GOLD analysis project Ga0075018, IMG submission 71471) | Freshwater sediment microbial communities in response to fracking from Pennsylvania, USA - Cold Stream Run_MetaG_CSR_2014 | ecosystem: Environmental > Aquatic > Freshwater > Creek >... | reverse complement strand
TTGGTCTCCAGCGTCGCGGCGTAGCGATCGGGCGCGATCTCCGTGAGATCGTGGACGCCCTCGACACAGGAGGCGAAAAAGCGCGCATCGCGCAACGCCTCGTACACGGCCGCGCGCGGCGCCCTGACCCTGACTTGCCCGGTAATTTTCATGAGGACTCCGGCGAGAAGGCACGAACAGAGCGGCTAACAGATTTCGCACGACCGGTCGAGACCGGCCGGGCGAGCGGGTCACCCGACGAAAACGGGTGGCGACCCGATTTCGTTCGCGCTCCATTCAGGCTACGCTTGTCTGGACTGAGCTGACAACCTCACCAAGGAGGGCATCATGAGCAGGAAACGCAAGGACGAATTGCTGGCCGATCCGGCGGCCGGCAACGGCATTCTCAACCGGCGCATCTTTCTCGAGCGCACGCTGCTCGCGGGCGCGGCCGGCATCGGGGCGGGCACGACGGGCGCCCTCGCCGAGCCGCTCGCCGTGCCGCGCTGGTCGAAGGAGCCGGGCACGAATTTCACGGCCTATGGGGTGCCCTCGCATTTCGAGGACAAGGTGGTGCGGACCTGGGCTCCGCCCAACAATCCGGCGACGCCGGGCGTCGGCAGCTCGCGCACGCCGCACCACCTGCTCGACGGCATGATCACGCCGAGCGGGCTGCACTATGAGCGCAGCCATTCGGGCGTGCCGGACATCGATCCCGAGCAGCACCGCCTCGTCATTCATGGGCTGGTGCGGCAGCCACTGGTGTTCTCGCTCGAGGACCTGTCGCGCTATCCGCGGACATCGCGTATCGCCTTCCTGGAATGCGCCGGCAACAGCGGGGCGCTCTCGACCGCGCAGGCGCAGCCGCTCAATGTCCAGGCCATCCACGGCCTCCTGTCCTGCTCGGACTGGACCGGCGTGAAGCTCTCGACCCTGCTCGACGAAGCCGGCATCGATCCGCGCGCCAAGTGGGTGCTGGCCGAAGGCGCCGACTCTTCCGGGATGAGCCGCAGCTTTCCGCTCGCCAAGGCGATGGATGACGCGCTGGTGTGCCTCTATCAAAACGGCGAGCGGGTGCGGCCCGCGAACGGCTATCCGCTGCGGCTGCTGCTGCCCGGCTTCGAGGGCAACATGAACGTGAAATGGCTGCGCCGGCTCAAGCTCACCGACGCGCCGATCATGACCAAGGACGAAACCTCGAAATACACGATCCTGCTCAAGGAGGATAAAGCCTGGCAGTTCGTGTTCCCAATCGAGGTGAAATCGATCATCACCCGCCCGTCGCCCGGCCTGACTCTCAAGGGTCCGGGCTTTTACGAGATTTCGGGCCTGGCCTGGTCCGGTAACGGGCGCATCCGGCAAGTCGAGGTCTCGGCCGATGGCGGGCAGAGCTTTGCGCCGGCGGCCTTGCAGGAGCCGATCCTGCCGAAGGCGCTGACACGCTTCCGCGCGGCCTGGCAGTGGAACGGCGGTCCCGCCGTGCTGCAAAGCCGCGCCACCGACGACACCGGCATGGCGCAGCCTTCGCGTGCGCAATTCGTCGCCGATAGGGGCTTGCGCGGCAACTACCACTACAACGCCGTCGCCAGCTGGAAGATCGATCAGGCCGGGGAGGCGAGCAATGTGTTTGCTTGAACGCTTCGCCCTTTGTGCCGCGTTGCTCGCGATCGCGGTCGCTCCCACCCGGGCGGCCGACAACCCGCAATTCGGCAAGCCGGTAACGGCGGCAGACATCGCGGCCTGGGACATCAGCATCGGACCGGACGGGGCCGGACTCCCGCCCGGCAAGGGAACCGTCGCGCAGGGCGAGACGGTTTACGCCGCCAAGTGCCAAGCGTGCCACGGCGAAAAGGGCGCCGGCACCCCGAACGATCGGCTGGTCGGCGGCGCCGGCACGATCGCGCCCGACAAGGCGCCGGTGAAGACCGTGGGCAGCTATTGGCCCTACGCGACCACGCTGTTCGATTATGTGCGGCGGGCCATGCCCTGGGACCGGCCCAAATCGCTGACCGACGAGGAGGTCTATTCGGTCGCGGCCTACGTCCTCTATCTCAACGGCGTGATCAAGCAGGATGACGTGCTCGACGCGCAGTCGCTGCCGAAGGTGAAGATGCCGAATCGCGACGGCTTCACGGCATTCCCGCGCTGGCCGCCGAAATGACGGTGCGGTTTGGCTATCGCAAGGTCATCTGACGATCGATGGAAAACGAAAACCGGGACCGATTAGGTCCCGGAACACCGCGCTTGCGACTTTTTTGCATGGCCGCGTGTTCGGACGGAAGACCGGCTCTCGCGAGGGCAGGCTTTTCCTGAAAATGCTCCAGCCGAAACCCGAAGCCGTCACGGATCAGGCGTACCGCCGCGCAGCCTGACCAGGCCCCCGAGAATCGTCTTCATCGTGCTGCCTTGCAGCGGTGCCGCCGCTTCCGGCACCGCGACGGCTTCGGGGACAGGCGCCCGCAGCGCGCGCGTGCGATCGAAGACCGGGCGCTTCTCCACATCGCCGCAGCCGACGCACTGGAAGGTCCGCAGCTCGAAGCCCTGCATGTCAATGACATGCGGCTCGACCAAAACGACCTGCATCTGCTCGCCACAAACGAAACACTGCATGGGACGCCACCACCCCTACGAAGGCGGTAATTTAGCACCCTCCGGCGATCGAGTCTGCGGCGACGACCGGAATGGAGGGAGTTGTTAACCGTTCTGTTGTCGGCGCGTAACACCTATGCGGGCCTGCATGGCCGGTGGCATCCCGGGCGGGCCTGCGACCTCAGACTGGTACGGATATTGCACCGCAACATACCGCATCATTGAGGAGGTCTAGCATGCGCTACGTGGCACTTTTGCTTTTGCTTTTCTCCAGTACCGCGTTGGCTAGAGACAATGGGCAATGGAACGACAGGCCAATCAACATACGGGAGTGGTTTCAAAGCCTGATGCAGCCCGACAATCCCTACATGTCGTGCTGTGGCGAGGCTGACGCCTTCGAGGCCGATACGTTCGAAGTCGACGGCGATCACTATGTAGCGGTAATTACCGATGGCAAAGGCGTGATTCCAAGCGGCACGCGGATCATGGTGCCGAACCAGAAAATGAAGTGGGACCGGGGCAACCCGACCGGCCACGGAATCATTTTCATCGGCAACCAGGGACAGGTCTACTGTTACGTGGCTCCCGGCGGCGTCTGAGCCGGCTGTTCCTTGCCTGGAAAACACTCGGCTGATTGCCGAGTGTTTTTTACGACATGTTAATTTGCCTTCGCGGCGGCGAGCCGATACGAAAATGCGCAGTCCCCGGCGCGGACCAGGGTGCCCCCGCGGTCCGCAAACCGGGTAGACTGTCTGAGACTTTCTTCTGACCCCGCCCCCCTCTGGCGGGGTTTTCTTTTGCCGGCCGGCAGGTCCGCTTCAGCGGTCGCAAATCTGCTGACGCGGATCAGCGCCCAGCGCGAGCTGCAGCCGGTTCCATTCGGGCTGGAGCAAGCCCGCCGGCGCCGCGACTGCTCGCGCCCGGCCCCGGCAATTTGTCGCACCGCTTGATTGCAGACGATCGATCCGCCGCGCAAGCGCGGGAATCGGCGCGACCGATCGGCCACATTAACAAGGATTAATTTGTTCGACGGGAGACGGCAACAATCGATCTCCAATTATGCAAACAGGCCGTGCCCGACCGGCACGCTTTGCGACAACCCAGTTTGCTACAACCCAATGCAACAGATATTCGCAGGAGACCAACAATGAATGAACCCAATCCTTCGAGCCCCGCGCAGCGCCGGCGCATCTCTCCGCGTCGCATTGCGCTCATGGGATCGGTCGCCGGCATCGCGCTCGCCGTCCTGCTCGGCGGACCGAGCGGCTTTCGGCAAATCCCGGTTCCGGCCTGGTCCAACCAGGTGCAAGCCGCCGAGACGACGCTGCAGCATCCGGCCGACTTCGCCGATCTGATCGCGAAGGTGAAGCCGGCGGTCGTGTCGGTCCGGGTGAAGCTGGACCAGGTCGCCCAGAGCACGGGCTCCGATGAGAACGCCATCCCGATGCAGCCGGGCGCGCCGATGGAGAAGTTCTTCCGCCAGTTCGGCGGCGAGCAGCAGCAACGACGCGCCGTCACCGGCGAAGGCTCGGGCTTCTTCATCTCGGCCGACGGCTACGCGGTGACCAACAACCACGTGGTCGATCATGCCAAGACCGTCACGGTCACCACCGACGACGGCAAGATTCACACGGCGACCGTCGTCGGCACCGATCCGCGCAGCGATCTCGCACTCATCAAGGTCGACGGCGGCGGATTCCCGTATGTGAAATTCTCGGATGAAGCGCCGCGCATCGGCGAATGGGCGATCGCAGTCGGCAATCCCTTCGGCCTCGGCGGAACCGTCACGGCCGGCATCGTGTCGGCCACCGGCCGGGACATCGGGCGAGGCGGCGACGATTACATCCAGATCGACGCGCCGATCAATCGCGGCAATTCCGGCGGGCCGACCTTCGACACGCAAGGCAATGTGATGGGGGTCAATACCGCGATCTTCTCACCCTCGGGCGGCTCGGTCGGCATCGGCTTCGACATCCCGGCCGCGACCGCGAAGACCGTGATCGCGCAGCTCAAGGACAAAGGCCACGTCACCCGCGGGTGGCTCGGCGTGCAAATCCAGCCGGTGACTTCGGAGGTGGCGGATGCGCTCGGCCTCAAGCAGGCGGCGGGTGCGCTGGTCACCGAGCCGCAGTCCGGCAGCCCGGCCGCCAAAGCCGGCGTGAAGGCGGGCGACGTGATCGTCTCGATCGACGGCACCTCCATCAAGGATTCGCGCGAGCTCGCCCAGAGAATCGGAATCATGAGCCCTGGTTCTTCGATCCGGCTCAGCGTCATCCGCGACGGCAGCCAGCAAACCATCAATGTCACGCTCGCCCAGATGCCAAACCAGCAGCAGGCGCAAGCCGGCTCCGAACAACAGGACTCCGCGACCCCTCGGCTCGGGATCTCGCTCGCTCCCGCCAGAACGGCCGGCGCCGGCAACCAAGGCGTCGTGGTGACCGAGGTCGATCCCGATGGCCCGGCTGCCGAACAAGGAATCAAAGCCGGCGACGTGATCATGAATGTCGGCGGAATATCGGTCTCGACTCCCGGCGACGTGCAAAAGCAACTCACCCAATTGCAGAAGGCCGGCAAGCATTCGGTGCTGATGCGGGTCAGATCGGGCGATGCCACGCACTTCGTCGCACTTCCGCTTGCAACCGGTTGAGGCAAGTTTACCGGATCGTCCGCGCTTCCTCCCGATGCTTCGATCCGGACACTCGGGGGCGGGCTCGACGCCCGCCCCTTTTTTGCCGCCCCCTCAAAGGCACGCCCTTGTGACCGGAGGAACCATCGGGGTCGTGTAGAATTGGCCCTAAGCGAAAGTACCGCCGTTCAGGAGCCGATCATGCCGATACGATGGAGTCTTGGCCGGACCCTAGTGGCCCTGATCGGTCTTTGCGCCGGTCTTGCTGATTCCGGCCTCATCACTCGGGCTCGCGCGGAGGACGCTTCGGTGCTCGCCGGTTCGTCTGCGTTCGGCTCATGGCACGACGATGCGCCCGGCAAGCGGCGGCACATCACCGCCGACGCGCTGCCTGCCCCCTACGCGTCGCCGTCCGTCGGCAACACGGTCAGGGTGGTCCGCCCACCCGCAAGCGCCAAGCTCAACGTCCCGGCCGGCTTCGAGGTCAAGGAGTTCGCCAGTGGCCTTGCCGGACCGCGCCTGCTGCGGACCGCGCCGAACGGCGACATATTCGTCGCCGAGACCGGGGCTGGCCGCATTCGCGTGCTGCGGCCCGGCGAGAACGGAGCCCAGGCGAGCCAGAACGAGGTCTTCGCCGGCGGTCTGCGTGGTCCGTTCGGCATCGCGTTCTACCCGGCCGACAATCCCGAATGGGTCTATGTGGGCAATACGAATTCGGTGGTCCGCTTTGCCTATCGGGACGGCGACATGAAGGCCCGCGGGGCGCCCGAGACCATCGTGGCGGAGCTTCCCACGGGCGGCAGTCATTCGACGCGCGACGTGGTCTTCTCAAAGGACGGATCGAAAATGTTCGTCTCGGTCGGCTCGGCCTCCAATGATGCGGAGGACATTGGTCGGCTCGACCCCGCCCGCGTGCGGAATTGGGAGCAGGACAAGCCCGCCGGCGCTGCCTGGGGCCGCGAGACCGAGCGCGCCGACGTGCTGGTGTTCGATCCGCACGGCAAAGGCCGGCGAGTTTTCGCCACCGGCATCCGCAATTGCGTCGGCCTTGCGATCAATCCCTCAACCGGCGATCTGTGGTGTTCGACCAACGAACGCGACGGGCTCGGCGACAATCTACCGCCCGATTACATCACACGGGTGCGCGAAGGCGGATTCTACGGCTGGCCTTGGTACTATATGGGAGCGCATGAAGATCCGCGGCACCCCGGCGATCGTCCCGATCTCAAGGACAAGATCACCGTTCCGGATGTGCTGATCCAGCCTCATTCCGCACCGCTGCAAATGATGTTCTACAGCGGAAACCAATTTCCCCCCGAGCTCAAGGGCAGCGCCTTCGTGGCGGCGCACGGCTCCTGGAACCGGGCGACGCGCACCGGCTACAAGATCATCCGCGCGATCGTGAAGGACGGCATACCCACCGGCGAATACGAAGACTTCGTCACCGGCTTCGTGATCGACGACACATCGGTCTGGGGCCGGCCGGTCGGCGTGGCGCAGGCGAAAGACGGCTCGCTCATCTTCTCCGAGGACGGCAACGGCACGATCTGGCGCGTCAGCGCCACGAGCCGCGCGTCAGCCCGCTGATGACTGCGCCGGACGGGCTGGTTGTAAGCCCACGTCCGCTCTCCTATCTTACGAGGTAGCCACAGGATCACATGTCGCGCCAACGCCCCATCAAGCCTGAGCAACCCCGCAGCGAGCCGGAAATCATTCCGCCGCCGGCGCGCGGCCGCACGCAGGCCTATGAGGCCGGTCCGGACTGGTTCGCCGGCAATGCGCGCGGCAGCAGCCGGATATTCGTGGCGCGGGTCGGGCCCTGGAGCATCATCGGAATCGTGCTGCTCATCGGCCTGTTCGCGGGCGTCATGCTGGCGTTCCTGCTCGGCGCATTGCTGATCGCGATCCCGGTGGTCGGTTTGCTGATCGCGGGCGCATTGATCGCCAACGCGTTGCGGGGGCGATCGCGGCGCTAGCGCGAGCGCGTAGGATGGGCCAAGGCGTTCGTGCCGTCGATGTGCGGGTGGTGGTGGCGGGTTGAGCGGTCATTGCCTTCCGGCCGAGGTTGTCGGAAGATGGCGCTCGGGGTGGGGGAAGTCATGCGGGTTCCAGCTTTTGCGCTCGTCCTGATGCTTTTTGCGGCAGCCGGCCTCAGCGGATGCGTGCCCGAGGTGGTGAGCCTGGAGGCCGTTCCCAGCCCTAAGTTTTCGCGCGATCTCGCGCAATGCAACGCACAGGCCAATGAAGCGCTCCCCCTGGACAACGCGGTCAAGCGCTGCATGAAAGCGAAGGGCTATCGGTTCTTGAAGCAATATTAGGGTGCGGGCTCTTTAACGTGCACGCTTGGCAGCGGGCGGCCTTGGTCCGATCGACGCCAGCCGGCTGACGATTGGGGTCCGCACGCCGCGCCGGCATACGGACCCGCTTTCACGCCGATCGCTGGAGATCAGAAGCCGTGGCGATCCCAGAACAGATCCCGGCGATCTCGCCGGACGTCCCGCAGATCGCGGTAGGCCTCGCCGAAATGGCCGGTCAGCAGGTCGTGGCGGATATCGGCGTAGTCGTGCCGAATGTCCTTGCGATCCTGATACCGGTCCCACCAGCCGGCCGAGGCGACGGTCGGAGTCAAAGCGATGCTGGCGAACATCGCGGTGGCGGCAAGGGCGAGGATGGATGTACGAGTGAACATTGATACCTCCTGTGGGTTGGTTCACGCATCTGTTGGTCCCATGATCGACGCCGTCCGTTCGAGGCGCGGGCCGCATCGCGTCGCGATTCGCGCAATCCGTGACGGCCGTCACAGCGCGCCGTGGGTTGCGAAGGACATCCCTCGGCGATCATCTTGCACCGGCTTTCTTTCCTTGAGGTTCCGTGCTCTGTTTTGTCCCGCCGTGACGGCGGATAGGCGGCGATCGTCGCTTGTCGTGACTTCATGTCGATGAATTGGCACCGGGCTCTTCCAGATATTGAATCAAAACGCCTCGAACCTCACCAACGAGCCGCTCAAGCCGAAGGCTTCGACGCTGAGCCGTACGGATATGATCACCTTCCAGTGACGTCTCGGACGCTGGTCGGAAGTACGCCGACGAGAAAAGTCCGAAAAGTGCGACGACGCCGAAATGCTAGAACGGCGTGCGTCGCACTATCCTCTTGCGCATTGCGATATGCGGAATTCCGGCCTCGTCGAACAGATCGCCTTCCTCGACGTAGCCCAGCCGCCGATAGAAACCCGCCACCGCGACCTGGGCATGCAGGATGATTTCGGCAAAGCCCCGCTCCAGGGCGATTGCAGCGGCGCGCTCCATGAGCCGAGCCCCGATACCGATACGGCGCGCCGCAGAGCGCACGGCCACGCGACCGATCTTTGCGGCCCCCTCATGGTCCAGCATGCGAAGCGTGCCGACGACCTGGCCGTCGCGGACGGCGACCAGGTGCGTGGCGCTCGGGTCAAATTCATCCATCTCGAGCTCGCGCGGCACCCCCTGCTCGTCGACGAACACCTCAAAGCGCACGCCGAATGCCTCCCGCATGAGGTCGGACCCGAATTCGATTTCGATGATCCGTTCGCCCTTCATCTCATTTCCAAGAGGCATGAATTCCATGAGACATGAATCGCGCTACTCCAATTTCGTCGCGAACTCAAATATAATGGCCAATCCGCTCCCGCCAGAGGAGGAGCCGTCATGACACGTCGTTTCCTGTTGCCCGCGCTTGCGGCCGCGGTCGCAATCGCAGTGCAGGCCGCGCAGGCTGGCGCGCAAGAGCTGACCCGGGAGGCCTTCGATAGCTTGAAGCAGGGCGGCTTCGTGGTGGTTCTCCGCCATGGGAAGACCAATGCAGCTCCCGGGCTTCCCGAAGACAAGTCCCCCCTCGATCTTGCAAATTGCTCGGACCAGGCCATGCTCAGCGAAGCTGGCCAGGACCAAGCGCGCGCTGTCGGCAAGGCGTTCACGGCCGCGAGCATTCCGGTCGGGAAGGTGCTGGCCAGCGGCTACTGCCGGGCCATCGAGATGGCGCGCCTTGCGTTTGGTCATGTGGAAACCTCGGATGCGTTGCTGCTCCCGGGATTTGTTCCGGTCGCGGGCGCGCCGGCCCCGCCGCCTTGGCCGCAACGCATCCAGGCGATGAAGAAGATGCTCGCAACAGTTCCCGAGGCGCCGACAAACACGATCCTGATCACGCATTTTCCCAACGTCAAAGCCGCGCTCGGGGTGCAGATCGAATTTGGCGATGCGGTGATCGTCAAGCCGGACGGTCAAGGCGGGGCCCGTCTGGTGGCCAGAATTCTCGCCAGCGATTGGCCGACCCTCTGAGCCGGCATTCCGGCACCGGCGGCAGAGAAACGAAAAATGCGATGTGGGGGGAAGCGCGATGTCGAGATTGACGAGACGTTCGGTCGTGCTGACCGCCATCCTGGCGCCCGTCGCCGCGCAGGCGCAGAGCTGGCCCGCGGGGCCGATCAGGATCGTCGTGCCGTTCCCGCCAGGCGGCTCGGTCGACGCCGTCGCCCGTCTCGCCCAGGCCGGATTGGCGCAACGGCTGGGCGCGACGATCGTGATCGAGAACCGCACCGGCGCGTCGGGCAGCACCGGCAGCGCGGCGGTGGCGAAGGCAGCACCCGACGGCAATACCTGGCTCGTCGTGTTCGACACCCACGCGGTCAATCCGAGCCTGCTGCCGAATTTCCCGTTCGACAACGACAAGGATCTGGATCCGGTTTCGCTGATCGCCACCGCTCCTTATGTGGTCGCATGCCATCCGTCGCGTCCCTACACCAACCTCGGCGAGCTGATCCGCGCCGCCAAGGAGAAGCCCAGGAGCATCAGCTACGCCTCGGTCGGCAGCGGCAGCATCGGCCATCTGGCGCTCGAGCTCCTCAGCAAGCAGGCCGGCATCGATCTCATTCACGTGCCCTATCGGGGCGGCGGACCTGCGCTCAACGACGCCATCGCGGGTCATGTGGATTTGATCGTCGCCAGCGCGGCACAGCTTATGCCGCAGATCACGCCCGGCGCGATCCGCCCCGTGTTCCAGCTGGGAAAGACGCGCCTGCGCGCCCTTCCGGACCTTCCGACCATCGTGGAGAGCGGTTATCCGGGGGCGCAGGCGAACGCCTGGTGGGGCATGTTCGCGCCGGCCGGAACCCCGAAGCCGATCATCGCGCGCTTCCGCGCCGCCCTTGCGGAAAGCCTGCGGGATGAACGGGTCGCCAAACAGCTCACCGAGACGCAGCAGATGACGCTCGTGCTTTCCGAGCCCGAGGAATTGCGCAGCTTCGCCAGCGAGCAGGCGCGCATCTGGGGCGCGGTGGTCCGCGACAACAACATCAAGGCCGATGAATAATCGCCGTTTCGGGCCGGAAAAAGGATTATCGTCGGGTTCATCACGTTGACCAAAAATTTGTTTCGAAATCAGTGGAATTCCGTACCGACAATCCGGACTTAACGGACGCCGAGTACAAGTCCCTTAACAATTGATTATCGCTATTCGGCTAGGCTGCGATCCAAGCCTCAACAGGTTCACGTCATGCGCGTCGTCGTGGTCGATCCCAGTCGCACGGTGCTCAAAGCCGTATCGCGCTTGCTTGCAATCGACGGCCACGAAGTAAGCACATTCATCGATGGACCGGAGGCGCTCGCCCACATCAAATCGGACCCCGGGGTAGACGCGATAATCGCCAGCGCCGAGCTGACGACCATGTCCGGGGTCGAGTTGTGCTGGGAGACGCGGCTTTTGTCGGGGCGCGACCGCGCGATCTACATCATTCTGATGTCGTCCAATTCCGATCAAAAGCATCTCATCAATGCGCTCGACAGCGGCGCCGATGAATTCATCGGAAAGCCTCCGATCAAGGAAGAGCTCTATGCGCGGCTACGCTCCGCGGAGCGCCTTGTCCGTCTGCAGCGCGAGCTGATCCGTTTGGCGATGATCGATCCGCTGACCAGCTTATTCAACCGCCGGGCGTTCTTCGAGAAGGCGCAGCAGGCGATCGCTCGCGCGACCGCTTCCAACCGGCTGGCCGCGATCATGTTCGACGTGGACCATTTCAAGCGGGTCAACGACACTTATGGCCACGATGTCGGCGATGAAGTTCTTCGCAGCATCTCGCACGCGGCGGCGAACGAGCACATGATCGTCGGACGTCTCGGGGGCGAGGAATTTGCGATCTTGCTCGAAACCTCGAATCTCAAGGCAGGCATCGAGCTCGCCGAAACCTTGCGCGCCAAGATGGCCGCGCTGGCGTTCGACACCGAGCAGGGCAAGCTGACGTTGACCTGCAGCTTCGGCGTCAGCGAATGGGAGCAGGACGAAAGCATCGATCGCCTTCTCAAACGTGCCGATGCCGCGCTCTATGAGGCCAAGACCGGCGGGCGCAACCGCGTCGTTGCGGCTCGGCCGTCCGCCACGAACGCCGATGTGGCCCAAGGGTCCGGCGTCGTCCGCGCAGCCGGCCGCGCGGCCGCCGATCAAGACGAATCACCGGCAGCGCCGCATCCGGGCGGACCACTCGCCGCCTGGTCGCCCAATTTGGCGCCTTCTGCGCCGACGCCGGCGGGCGGCCGGCCGCAGCCGGCCAGCGCGTACGTGCTCGATGATGAGCCCCAGATCGCGGCCCTGGTCTGCAAAGTGCTGGGCGCATGCGGCATCGCCCCCCGACAATTCACCTCTGCGGAGCCGTTCTTGGCGGCGCTCGAGGATTCGCCTCCCGAGCTGGTCGTGCTCGATCTGTCGCTCGGCCAGTCCGATGCGGTAGAGATCATCCGCCATCTCGAGATCCTGAAATACAAAGGAGAAGTGCTCCTCATCAGCGGCCGCGACGAGGCTACGCTCGTCGAAATCGCACAAATCGGCGAGCGGCACGGTCTCACAATGTTGGCGCCGCTGCGAAAGCCGTTTCGCCCTGCCGATCTCAAGCAGCGGTTGGCCGCTCCGCACGGGGAGCCGCATCCCGTGGTCGCGGAGCATCCCCCCGCTGCCAAGATGCCCAAAGGGACAACGCTTCAGCTCGTCGACGCGCTGCGCAACAATTGGCTGGAGGTGTGGTACCAACCGAAAATCGATCTCAAGTCGATGTCGGTTTGCGGCGCCGAGGCGTTGATCCGCGCGCGGCACCCGTACCACGGCGTGATCTTACCCGCGGAGCTGTTACCGCCGGCCGGCCATCCAGCCTACGAGCCGTTGTCGAAGTTCGTCATCGAGCAGGCGGTGGCGGATTGGGGCCGTTTCGTCGATCAGGGGCTGCGGCTCCGGCTGGCGGTCAATGTGCCGGTATCCGTGATCCACACGCCCAATTTCATCCCCATGATCCGATCGCTCCTGCCCACGGACGCGAGCTTTCCCGGCCTTACCATCGAGATCACCGAGGATGAGATCATCCGCGACCCCAAATGGGCGCGCGAAATCGCAACCCAATTGAAGCTCTACAATGTCGGGATATCGATCGACGACTTCGGCTCGGCCTACGCGTCGCTGTCCCGGCTGAACGATCTGCCGGTCATCGAGGTCAAGATCGATCGCAGCTTCGTTTCGGGCTGCGCTTCGGA
>Ga0075018_10000423_pt1 | contig 12768 bp, 22 predicted proteins | sample ColStrG_CSR_2014_FD_71471 | JGI IMG/M metagenome (GOLD analysis project Ga0075018, IMG submission 71471) | Freshwater sediment microbial communities in response to fracking from Pennsylvania, USA - Cold Stream Run_MetaG_CSR_2014 | ecosystem: Environmental > Aquatic > Freshwater > Creek >... | reverse complement strand
GCGGACGGCACGGTCGACGCGGACGACGAGGCCCCGTACGGCTCGAACAGCCACGCGCCGCTCGCCGACGGCAGCCAGCCCGAGGGCTTCCCGATCAAGGGCAACGCCGACTCGATGCTCTACCACACGCCGGGCAGCTCGTTCTACGCCCGCACGGTGGCCGAGGTCTGGTTCAAGACGGCGTACGCGGCCGAGCAGGCCGGCTTCCAGCTGCCGCCCTCGCAGCGCGCCGCGGCCGCTGTCGAGGCGCAGGCTGAGCAGATCGAGGAGACCGTGTCGACTGAGGAGGACGGCAAATGATCCCTGACCCGCGGGACATCCTGCTCGCCCCGGTCGTCTCGGAGAAGAGCTACGGGCTGCTCGAGGAGCGCCAGTACACCTTCGTCGTGCGCCCGGACGCGAACAAGACCCAGATCAAGATCGCCGTCGAGAAGGTCTTCGGCGTCAAGGTGCTGAGCGTCAACACGCTGAACCGCATCGGGAAGCGCAAGCGTTCCAAGGCCGGTTTCGGCAAGCGCAAGGACACCAAGCGCGCCATCGTCACGATCTCGTCCGACAGCCAGGCGATCGACGTGTTCGGCGGCCGGGCGAGCTGAGGGGCTGACGAGGAAACATGGGTATCCGCAAATACAAGCCGACGACGCCGGGCCGCCGTGGCTCGTCCGTCTCGGACTTCGCCGAGATCACACGGTCGGAGCCGGAGAAGTCGCTCGTCCGCCCCTTGCACAGCAAGGGCGGCCGCAACGTCCACGGGCGGGTCACGACCCGCCACCAGGGCGGCGGCCACAAGCGGGCGTACCGGCTGATCGACTTCCGACGCAACGACAAGGACGGCATCCCGGCCAAGGTCGCTCACATCGAGTACGACCCGAACCGGACCAGCCGGATCGCACTGCTGCACTACGCCGACGGCGAGAAGCGCTACATCATCGCGCCGGACAAGCTCAAGCAGGGCGACACGGTCGAGGCCGGCCCGCGTGCCGACATCAAGACCGGCAACAACCTGCCGCTGCGCAACATCCCGACCGGCACGGTCATCCACGCCATCGAGCTGCGGCCCGGTGGCGGGGCCAAGATGGCCCGCTCCGCCGGGTCCAAGGTCCAGCTGGTGGCCAAGGACGGGCCGTACGCGCAGCTGCGGCTGCCGTCAGGGGAGATCCGCAACGTCGACGTCCGCTGCCGCGCGACGATCGGCGAGGTCGGCAACTCCGAGCACTCCAACATCAACTGGGGCAAGGCGGGCCGCATGCGGTGGAAGGGCAAGCGCCCGACCGTCCGTGGTGTCGCCATGAACCCGGTCGACCACCCCCACGGTGGTGGTGAGGGCAAGACCTCAGGTGGTCGCCACCCGGTCAACCCCGCGGGCAAGCCCGAGGGCCGCACCCGCCACGCCAAGCCGTCCGACAAGATGATCGTCCGCCGGCGTCGTACCGGCAAGAAGCGCTGAGCAGGGAGGTAAGAGATGCCGCGCAGCCTGAAGAAGGGCCCGTTCGTGGACGACCACCTGCTCAAGAAGGTGGACGCCCTCAACGAGTCGGGCAAGAAGACCGTCATCCGGACCTGGTCCCGCCGGTCCACCATCATCCCCGACATGATCGGCCACACGATTGCGGTGCACGACGGCCGCAAGCACGTGCCGGTCTTCGTCTCGGATTCGATGGTCGGCCACAAGCTGGGGGAGTTCGCCCCCACGCGGACCTTCCGGGGCCACATCAAGGACGACCGCAAAGCGCGTCGGCGATGAGCGAGCTCGCGAGCGAATCAATGACACAGCGCGTTGCGCGGAGCGCCGGGCGAGCGCCAGCGAGCCCGTGCGGGAAGCGCGGAGGGAGAGATCATGGCTGACAGCCAGACCGCTACCGACGCGCCCGCCCGGGCGCGTGCGGTGGCCAAGTACGTCCACATGTCGCCGACCAAGGTCCGGCGCGTGATCGCGCTGGTCAAGGGCAAGGCGGTCGGTGAGGCGCTGGACATCCTGCGGTTCTCGCCGCACGCCGCGTCCGAGCCGCTCTACAAGGTCATCGCGAGCGCCGCGGCCAATGCGGAGAACAACCACGGCATGGACGGGGACACCCTCGTCGTCGCGCTCGCGCTCGCCGACGAGGGCCCGACGCTCAAGCGCATCCGGCCGCGGGCCCAGGGCCGCGCGTACCGGATCCGCAAGCGCACGAGCCACATCACCGTCGAGGTCGAGCAGGTGGAGCGCCGTAGCGCCGCCGGCCGCGGCGCGAAGGGAAGGGCCCGCTGATGGGGCAGAAGATCAACCCGCACGGGTTCCGGCTCGGCATCACCACCGACTGGAAGTCCCGCTGGTACGCGGACAAGCAGTACGCCGAGTACGTCAAGGAGGACGTCGAGATCCGCAAGATGCTCTCCAAGGGCATGGAGCGGGCCGGCATCTCCAAGGTCGAGATCGAGCGCACGCGTGACCGCGTCCGCGTCGACATCCACACCGCGCGTCCGGGCATCGTCATCGGCCGCCGCGGTGCGGAGGCCGACCGCATCCGCGGCAACCTCGAGAAGCTCACCAAGAAGCAGGTGCAGCTGAACATCCTCGAGGTCAAGAACGCGGAGTCGGACGCGCAGCTCGTCGCGCAGGGCGTGGCGGAGCAGCTGAGCAACCGCGTGGCGTTCCGCCGCGCGATGCGCAAGGCCATCCAGTCGGCCATGCGCAGCCCGCAGGTCAAGGGCATCCGGGTGCAGTGCTCGGGCCGCCTCGGCGGCGCGGAGATGTCGCGCTCGGAGTTCTACCGCGAGGGTCGCGTGCCGCTGCACACGCTGCGCGCCGACATCGACTACGGCCTGTTCGAGGCCCGGACGACGTTCGGGCGCATCGGCGTCAAGGTGTGGATCTACAAGGGTGACGTCGTCGGTGGCCGCCGTGAGGGCGTCCCCGCGGCTGCTCCCTCGGGTGACCGCGGCCCCCGCCGCGAGCGTCCGCAGCGTCGCCGTTCGGGTTCGTCGGGCACCACCGGCACCAGCACCGAGGCCGGGCGCGCCGCCGCCGAGCAGTCGGCCGCGGGCACGGCGACGGTTGTCGCCGAGCCTCCGGCAGAGAACACCGGGGAGGCCTAGCCATGCTGATCCCGCGCAAGGTCAAGCACCGCAAGCAGCACCGTCCGCACCGCACCGGTGCGGCGACGGGCGGCACGCAGGTGACCTTCGGCGACTACGGCATCCAGGCCCTCGAGCCGGCCTACGTCACGAACCGTCAGATCGAGTCGGCGCGTATCGCGATGAACCGGCACATCAAGCGTGGCGGCAAGGTCTGGATCAACATCTTCCCGGACCGGCCGCTCACCAAGAAGCCGGCCGAGACGCGCATGGGTTCCGGCAAGGGCTCGCCCGAGTTCTGGGTGGCCAACGTCAAGCCCGGCCGCGTGGTCTTCGAGATGAGCTACCCGAACGAGACCACCGCTCGCGAGGCCCTGCGCCGCGCGATCCACAAGCTGCCCATGAAGTGCCGGATCGTCACCCGTGAGGGAGGGGAGATCTGATGGCCGCCTCGACGACCACCGCCGCGGAACTGCGCGAGCTCACGAACGAGGAGCTGGTGCTGCGCGTGCGCGAGGCCAAGGAGGAGCTGTTCAACCTCCGCTTCCAGATGGCCACCGGGCAGCTGGACAACAACCGGCGGCTGCGTACCGTCCGGCACGACATCGCGCGGATCTACACGATCATGCGCGAGCGCGAGCTGGGCCTGTCGGCCGCACCGAGCGACGACGAGGGCGCGGCATGAGCGACGAGAAGACGCAGACGCGCGGAGAGCGCAAGGTCCGGGAAGGCTTGGTCGTCTCGGATAAAATGGACAAGACGATCGTCGTGTCCCTCGAGGACCGCGTGAAGCACCCGCTGTACGGCAAGGTCATCCGGCGGACCAGCAAGGTCAAGGCGCACGACGAGGCCAACACGGCCGGCATCGGCGACCGCGTCCGCCTGATGGAGACCCGGCCGCTGTCGGCCACCAAGCGGTGGCGGCTGGTCGAGATCCTGGAGAAGGCGAAGTGATCCAGCAGGAGTCGCGGCTGCGCGTCGCCGACAACACGGGCGCGAAGGAGATCCTCTGCATCCGTGTGCTGGGTGGCTCCGGCCGGCGCTACGCGGGCATCGGTGACGTCATCGTGGCCACGGTCAAGGATGCGATCCCGGCGGCCGGCGTGAAGCGGGGTGACGTCGTCAAGGCGGTCATCGTCCGCACGCGCAAGGAGCGCCGCCGCCCCGACGGCAGCTACATCCGTTTCGACGAGAACGCCGCCGTCCTCATCAAGCCGGACGGCGAGCCGCGGGGAACCCGCATCTTCGGTCCGGTCGGTCGCGAGCTCCGCGACAAGAAGTTCATGAAGATCATCTCCCTCGCTCCCGAGGTGCTGTAGGACATGAAGATCAAGAAGGGCGACACCGTTCTGGTGATCGCCGGCAAGGACAAGGGCGCCAAGGGCAAGGTCATCGAGGCCTACCCGGAGCGCGACCGCGTGCTGGTCGAGGGCGTGAACCGCATCAAGAAGCACACGCGGATCAGCCAGACGCAGCGCGGCGCGCAGACCGGCGGCATCGTCACGCAGGAGGCCGCGATCCACATCTCCAACGTGATGATCGTCGGCTCCGACGGCAAGCCCACGCGCGTCGGCAAGAAGGAGATCGAGCGCGAGGACGGCAAGAAGCGCTGGGTCCGGATCTCCAAGCGCAGTGGAAAGGAGCTGTGATGACCACTACCGAGACGGTCGCGCCGCGGCTCAAGCTGCGCTATCGCTCCGAGATCCGTGACGCGCTGCAGGAGCAGTTCTCCTACGGCAACGTCATGCAGATCCCGGGCCTGACGAAGGTCGTCGTCAACATGGGTGTCGGCGACGCCGCCCGCGACGCGAAGCTCATCGACGGCGCCGTCCGCGACCTGGCCACGATCACCGGCCAGAAGCCGCAGGTGCGGCGGGCCACGAAGTCCATCGCGCAGTTCAAGCTGCGTGAGGGCATGCCGATCGGCGCCAAGGTCACCCTGCGCGGCGATCGGATGTGGGAGTTCCTCGACCGTCTGCTGACGATCGCGCTCCCGCGTATCCGCGACTTCCGCGGGCTGTCGGGCACCCAGTTCGACGGGCGTGGCAACTACACGTTCGGCCTGACCGAGCAGTCGATGTTCCACGAGATCGACCCCGACTCGATCGACCGTCCGCGCGGTATGGACATCACCGTCGTCACCACGGCCACGAACGACGAGGAAGGCCGGGCGCTGCTGAAGCAGCTCGGTTTCCCCTTTAAGGAGGCGTGAGATGGCCAAGAAGGCGCTTCGTATCAAGGCCGCGGCCACCCCGAAGTTCAAGGTGCGCGGCTACACCCGCTGCCAGAAGTGCGGCCGGCCCCGTGCCGTGCTGCGCAAGTTCGGCCTCTGCCGCATCTGCGTCCGCGAGATGGCGCACGCCGGCGAGCTGCCGGGCGTCAGCAAGAGCAGCTGGTAATCACCCTTTGATCGCCGCAGGCCCCCGAGAGAAATCGACGGAGCGGAACCACGGTGGGAAAGCAGTAGACACATGACGATGACCGATCCGATCGCAGACATGCTCACTCGTCTGCGTAACGCGAACTCGGCCTACCACGACCGCGTGGTCATGCCGCACAGCAAGCTCAAGGTGGCGATCGCCGAGATCCTCCAGAAGGAGGGCTACATCGCCTCCCACACGGTCGAGGACGCCGAGGTCGGCAAGTCCCTGGTCATCGAGCTGAAGTACGGCCGCAACCGCGAGCGCAGCATCGCCGGGCTGCGGCGGGTCTCGAAGCCGGGCCTGCGGGTCTACGCGAAGTCGAGCACCCTGCCGCGCGTCCTCGGCGGCCTGGGCGTCGCGATCATCTCGACGTCGAGCGGTCTGCAGACCGACCAGCAGGCGAAGCGGAACGGCGTGGGCGGGGAAGTCCTCGCCTACGTCTGGTGAGGGGAGGAGAATCATGTCCCGTATCGGGAAGCTGCCCGTCACCGTGCCTTCTGGCGTCGACGTGACCATCGACGGTCGCACGGTGATCGTCAAGGGGCCCAAGGGCACCCTGTCGCACACCGCCGTCGAGCCGATCACGATCGAGCGCGACGACTCCGGTGCCGTCCTGGTCAAGCGACCGGACGACGAACGCCGCAACAAGGCCTTCCACGGCCTGACCCGCACCCTGGTGAACAACCTGATGGTCGGGGTCACCGCGGGCTACGAGAAGAAGCTCGAGATCCACGGCGTGGGTTACCGCGTCGCGCTCAAGGGCTCCTCGCTCGAGTTCGCGCTCGGCTACAGCCACCCGGTCGTCGTCACGGCGCCCGAGGGCATCACCTTCAAGATCGAGACCCCGACGCGGTTCTCCGTGTCGGGCATCGACAAGCAGCTCGTCGGCGAGACGGCCGCGAACATCCGCAAGCTGCGCAAGCCCGACCCGTACAAGGGCAAGGGCGTGCGTTACGCCGGCGAGGTCATCCGCCGCAAGGTCGGAAAGACAGGTAAGTGATGGCCGACACCCTTTCCACTGGTAGCAATCTCTCTTCGGCTGCGAAGAAGCGCACCGCATCCCAGGTCTCGCGCAAGCGTCGCGGCGCCGTCAGCAAGCGGCACGCGCGGCTGCGCAAGAAGGTGCAGGGCACGCAGGCGCGTCCGCGCCTGGCCGTGTCCCGCAGCTCGCGCCACATCGTCGTCCAGCTGATCGACGACCTGGCCGGTCACACCGTGGCCTCGGCCTCCTCGCTGGAGGTCGACGTCCGCGCGGTGGACGGCGACAAGAAGGCCCGTGCCGCGCAGGTGGGCAAGCTGGTGGCCGAGCGGGCGAAGGCCGCGGGCGTCACCGCCGTGGTCTTCGACCGCGGCGGCCGCGACTACCACGGCCGCATCGCGGCGCTGGCCGACGCCGCCCGCGAGGGCGGTCTGGAGTTCTGATGATGGACATGCACAACCACTCTTCTGAAGGGAACGTCTGATGCCGGGACGCGCACGGCGTGACGGCGGGGGCCCCAGCAGCGGGCCCGGTGGCGAGCGCTCCGGCGACCGCCGCGACCGCCGCGACGGAGGCCGTGGCGGGGCGGCCCAGGACAAGACCCCGTACATCGAGCGACTGGTCACGATCAACCGCGTGGCCAAGGTCGTCAAGGGTGGTCGGCGCTTCAGCTTCACCGCCCTGATGATCGTGGGCGACGGCGACGGTCTCGTCGGCGTCGGCTACGGCAAGGCCAAGGAGGTGCCCGCGGCGATCGCCAAGGGTGTGGAGGAGGCGAAGAAGAACTTCTTCCGCGTCCCCCGCATCGGCGGCACGATCGTCCACCGGGTGCAGGGCGAGGCAGCGGCCGGCGTGGTCATGCTCCGCCCGGCGTCGGCCGGTACCGGCGTCATCGCCGGTGGTCCGGTGCGCGCCGTGCTGGAGTGCGCCGGCATCCACGACATCCTCTCCAAGAGCCTGGGCTCCGACAACGCGATCAACGTCGTGCACGCCACGATCGCCGCGTTGAAGATGATCCAGCGCCCCGAGGAGGTGGCGGCCCGTCGCGGCCTGCCGCTCGAGGACGTCGCGCCGGCTCGGATGCTGCGTGAGCGGGCGGCCGCCGCCCAGGCTGCGAGGTCCTAGATGAGCGACGCTCTGGCGCAGTCGAAGGCCCAGTCCCAGCCCACCAGCGACCTGAAGCTGGTGGTGACCCAGGTCCGCAGCAGCATCGGCTGCAAGCAGAACCAGCGGCTGACGCTGCGCGCGCTCGGCCTGCGCAAGATCCGCCAGTCGGTGGAGCGGGCCGACACGCCGCAGGTCCGCGGCATGATCCACACCGTCCGGCACCTCGTGTCGGTCGAGGAGGTGACCCCGTGAGCGACGAGTCGAGCGGCATCATCCGCCTGCACGACCTCCGTCCGGCCCCCGGCTCCAAGAAGGCCAAGACCCGCGTGGGTCGTGGTGAGGGCGGCAAGGGCGGCAAGACGGCGGGTCGCGGTACCAAGGGCACGAAGGCCCGCAAGACCGTGTCCCCGGCCTTCGAGGGCGGGCAGATGCCGCTGCACATGCGGCTGCCCAAGCTCAAGGGCTTCCGGAACCGCTTCCGCACCGAGTACCAGGTGGTGAACGTCGGCGATCTCGCCCGGCTGTTCCCCACCGGTGGCGAGATCGGCCCGGCCGAGCTCGTCGAGGCCGGTGCCGTGCGGCGCAAGCAGCTCGTCAAGGTCCTCGGTGAGGGCGACCTCGGCGGCGTGACGCTGACGGTGACGGCGCACAAGTTCTCCGACAGTGCCCGTGACAAGATCACGGGCGCCGGCGGGACCGTCACCGAGCTGTAGTCGGGCGGGCCCGTTCGGTGCGGGCCGGTGTCCAATGCCGGTCCGCGCCGTGCGCGCCCGCTGTTACTGTCGTAGGTGTTCAACGTCTACAGGAGGGCCAGGACGTGCTCAGCGCTTTCCGGTCGGCTCTGACCACGCCGGATCTCCGTAAGAAAATCCTTTTCACGCTCGGGATCGTCGCGGTCTACCGCATCGGGGCCGGCGTGCCGTCGCCCGGTGTGTCGTACCCGAACGTCCAGGAGTGCCTCCGGCAGGTCGAGGGCGGGCAGAACTCCAGCGTCTACTCGCTGATCAACCTGTTCTCCGGCGGCGCGCTCCTGCAGCTGTCGGTGTTCGCGCTCGGGATCATGCCCTACATCACCAGCAGCATCATCATCCAGCTGCTGACGGTGGTCATCCCGCGGTTCGAGCAGCTGAAGAAGGAAGGGCAGTCGGGTCAGAACAAGCTGACCCAGTACACCCGCTACCTGACGATCGCGCTGGCCGTCCTGCAGGGCACGGGCATCATCGCCCTGGCCGACCGGGGCCAGCTCTTCGCGGACTGCTCGCGGCCGGTCTTCCCCGACTCCAGCGTCTTCACGCTGTCGATCACGGTGCTGACGATGACGGCGGGCACCGCGGTCATCATGTGGCTGGGTGAGCAGATCACCGAGCGCGGCATCGGCAACGGGATGTCCCTGCTGATCTTCACGGGCATCGCGGCGCGGATCCCGTCGGAGGGCAGCCAGATCCTCAACAACGGCGGGCTGGTCTTCGCCGGTGTGTGCGTGTTCGGCCTGGCCATCATCGCGAGCGTCGTGTTCGTCGAGCAGGGCCAGCGGCGCATCCCGGTGCAGTACGCCAAGCGCATGGTCGGCCGCCGCATGTACGGCGGGACCTCCACCTACCTGCCCTTGAAGGTCAACCAGGCCGGCGTCATCCCGGTGATCTTCGGCTCGTCCCTGCTCTACCTCCCCGACCTGATCTCGCGCCTCATCGGCACGGGCGCGGGGCCGCTGCAGCAGTTCATCGGGACCTACATCGTCGACCAGTCGAACCCGGTCCACATCGCGCTGTACGTCCTGCTGATCATCTTCTTCACGTACTTCTACGTCGGCATCACGTTCAACCCCGAGGAACGTGCCGACGAGATGAAGAAGTTCGGCGGCTTCATCCCGGGCATCCGGCCGGGCCGCCCGACCGCCGAGTACCTCCAGTACGTGCTGTCGCGCATCACGCTCCCGGGCTCGCTGTACCTGGGCGTGATCGCGGTGCTGCCGAACTTCTTCCTCGGCCTCACCGGCGCCGGCAACAACAACAACTTCCCGTTCGGTGGCACGGCGGTGCTGATCATGGTGGGTGTGGGGCTCGACACGGTCAAGCAGATCGAGAGCCAGCTCATGCAGCGGCGCTACGACGGTTTCCTGCGCTAACGTCCAGCGGAGCTTGCGGAGCGGGAGTCATCGCAGGCAGGTCGGGTCGGCGGCGCGGTCGGCAGGGGTTTCTGGAGCAGGAGGTAGCACGTGCGTCTCGTTCTCGTGGGTCCGCCGGGCGCGGGCAAGGGCACCCAGGCCGAGCGGCTGGCGGAGCGGCTCGACGTGCCGCACATCTCCACGGGCGACCTGTTCCGGGCGAACCTGTCCGAGGAGACGCCGCTGGGGGTCGAGGCCAGGCGCTACATGGACGCCGGTGACCTCGTGCCCGACTCCGTCACCGTCGCGATGGTGCGCGACCGGCTCACCGAGGACGACGCCGCGAAGGGCTTCCTGCTCGACGGCTTCCCGCGCACGGTCAGCCAGGCCGACTCGCTGGGCGAGATCCTGACCGAGCGCGGCGAGGCGCTCGACGCCGTCGTGGAGTTCCAGGTGGCCGAGGACGAGCTCGTCACGCGGCTGATGGCCCGTGGCCGTTCCGACGACACCGAGGACGTCATCCGCCGCCGCCAGCAGGTCTACCGGGACGAGACCGCCCCGTTGCTGGACTACTACCGCGACCGGCTCGTGACGGTCGACGCCGTCGGCTCCGTCGACGAGGTCACCGACCGCGTCGCCGAAGCCCTTCGCGCGCGGTGACCCGCGGGAGCGTGCGAGGGCTCGTGGCGCGCTGGCGAGGTCGGGACATCGAGCTGAAGAGCCCGGGCGAGCTGGACGCCATGCGGGCGGCCGGTGCGCTCGTCGCCCGCACGCTCGCCGAGGTCGTCGCGATCGCGCGGCCGGGCGTCAGCACCGCCGACCTCGACGCGCTCGCCGAGCAGACCATTCGGGACGCCCGCGCGGTGCCCTCGTTCCTCGGCTACCACGGCTTCCCCGCGTCGATCTGCGCGTCGGTGAACGAGCAGATCGTGCACGGCATCCCGTCGCCGTCGCGGGTGCTGGCCGACGGCGACCTGATCTCGGTCGACTGCGGCGCGATCCTCGACGGCTGGCACGGCGACTCCGCCGTGACGATCGAGGTGGGCTCGGTCAGCGCCGCCGACCACGCGCTGTCGGCCGCCTGCGAGGCGGCGCTGCACGCCGGGATCGCGGCGGCCCTGCCCGACGGCCGGCTGAGCGACATCTCGTTCGCCGTCCAGAGCGCGATCGAGGCCGCCGCCCACCGCGACCGCGCCGACTACGGCATCGTCGCCGAGTACGGCGGGCACGGGATCGGCACCTCGATGCACATGGACCCGTTCCTGCCCAACCACGGCGAGGCCGGCCACGGGCTTCGCCTGAAGGTCGGCATGGCGCTGGCCGTCGAGCCGATGGTGACCGCGGGCGACCCGGAGACGGTCGAGCTCGACGACGGCTGGACGGTCGTCACCGCGTCGGGCGGGCGGGCCACGCACTGGGAGCACACCGTCGCCATCACCGAGGACGGGCCGCGGATCCTGACGCTCCCGGCGTGACGGGTGTCGTTCAGACGTCGAGGAGCTCGGCGATGTCGAGCGTGATCCCTGCCGCGTAGGGAACCTCGATGCGCTCCCCCGGCCGGTGGACGATCTTGGAGGCGTAGCCGGTGCGCAGCGGGCCGGAGTGGGCGTGGACGCCGTCGCGCGTGACGACCCAGTAGTGGGCGAACCCCGCCCGCGCGTAGAGGATCGCCTTCGCGCCGAGGTCGTACTCGACCGTCTCGTCGGAGACCTCGACGACGAGCAGCACGTCGACGGCGGCCCAGCGCGGCATCCGCGGGGAGAGCTGCTCGGCCGGTTCGGCGTCCCGGCGCAGGACCCAGCAGTCCGGCAGCGGCAGTGACTCGTTCGCGGGCAGGGACGCCGCAGTGATCCGGTAGCGCTTGTTCGGCAGGGCCCGGGCGACGTTGATCGTCACCTCGCCGTGCCACGGACCCATCGACACGTCCCAGATCTCCCCGTCGAGCAGCTCGACCCGGTCGTGGATGGCGCCGGCCTCCCAGGCACGCAAGAAGTCCGCGAGGGTCCAGCGGTGCGGGGTCACGGACACGGCCACGCGCACAGGGTACTGCGAGGCGGCGAACTTCCCGCTTGATCACTCCTGCTGGCCCCGGGCGGTTTCGCGCCCTAGTGTCTGGCCGTGGTCATCGGAGTGGTGCGCGAGTCGAAGCCCGGAGAGACCCGCGTCGCGGCGACGCCGGCCACCGTGGCGCAGCTGCTCAAGCTGGGCTACGAGGTGGTGGTCGAGGCGCAGGCGGGGGAGCGCGCCGACTTCCCGGACGACGCGTTCGTCGCTGCGGGCGCCACCGTCGGCGACGCCTGGCAGGCCGACGTCGTGTTCGGGATCAACGCGCCGTCGGCGGCCGAGCTGGACCGGATGAAGCCCGGCGCGACGGTGATCGCGCTGCTGGCGCCCGCGCTGAAGCCCGACGTCGTCGAGATGCTCGCGCAGCGGCCGATCACCGCGCTGTCGATGGACGCGGTCCCGCGGATCTCGCGCGCGCAGTCGCTGGACGTGCTCAGCTCGATGGCCAACATCGCCGGGTACCGCGCCGTCATCGAGGCGGCGCACGAGTTCGGCCGGTTCTTCACCGGGCAGGTGACCGCGGCGGGGAAGGTGCCGCCGGCGAAGGTGCTGGTGGCGGGCGCGGGCGTGGCCGGGCTGGCCGCGATCGGCGCGGCCGGCTCGCTCGGCGCGGTCGTGCGGGCCACCGACCCGCGGCCCGAGGTGGCCGACCAGGTGCGCTCCCTCGGCGGCGAGTACCTGTCCGTCGAGTCGCAGGACGCCGAGGTCAGCGCCACCGGCTACGCCAAGGAGATGGGCGACGACTACAAGGAGCGCGAGGCCGCGCTGTACGCCGAGCAGTGCGCGGACGTCGACATCATCGTCACCACCGCGCTGATCCCCGGGCGGCCCGCGCCGCGGCTGCTCACGGCGGACATGGTCGCCGCCATGAAGCCGGGCTCGGTGATCGTGGACATGGCCGCGGCCAACGGTGGCAACGTCGAGGGCGTCGTGGCCGACGAGAAGGTCGTCACCGCGAACGGTGTCACGATCATCGGCTACACCGACCTGGCGGGCCGGCTGCCCGCGCAGGCGAGCCAGCTCTACGGCACCAACCT
>Ga0075018_10000422_pt1 | contig 12772 bp, 8 predicted proteins | sample ColStrG_CSR_2014_FD_71471 | JGI IMG/M metagenome (GOLD analysis project Ga0075018, IMG submission 71471) | Freshwater sediment microbial communities in response to fracking from Pennsylvania, USA - Cold Stream Run_MetaG_CSR_2014 | ecosystem: Environmental > Aquatic > Freshwater > Creek >... | reverse complement strand
GCGGACTCGGCGCTGCGCGTCAGCGCCACTGCGGACCGGCTCAATGGGGTTCAGTACAACGCCCTCACGGGACAGAAGAATGTTGCCGCCGATTACGGCGTGCGTGCGCGCTACCTCTGGAAGGCTGCCGACCACCTGACGGTCAACCTGATCGCCGACTATGACAAGCGCACACAGAACTATGCCGACCCGCAATTCACCTATATCGATGCGAACGCGATGCTGGGCGCGGAGCTTGCCGCCTGCGGTATCACACCCTCCTTTGCCAACCAGGCGCACTGCGGCAACCTGCCCAATGACAATGTGACGCGCAACTACGGGGTATCGGTGCAGGTGGACGCCGACCTCAAGGGTCCAATACTCACTTCGATAACCGCCCTGCGCAAGAACCAGGTAGGACCCAGCGACGCGGATATCCAGGGGTTGGCGGCGGAGTTCGTGCAGATCTTTACGCTGGGCTTCAAGAACGCCGGACGACAGCTCTCCGAGGAGCTGCGCATAGCGTCACCGGGCCAGCAGAAGCTCGACTACCTGGCGGGGCTGTACTACTCCGACTACCTGGCCAGTAGCGGCTACGCGCCCGGCGGCGTCGACAACGTGGGCACCTTCCAGGCCGGACCCGGCTTCTTTCCATTTGCCCAGGACGACACCGCCACTCGTACCACCAACAAGGCCGCCGCCGCGTTCGGGCAGCTCACCTACCACCTCAGCAACGCGCTGGGACTGATCGCAGGACTGCGCTACACCCATCAGACCATTACCGACTTTACTACCGCCAACAGCTACGACCCGTCGACGATGATGACGACCGATGAGGTCCGTCAAAGCAACGTTTCCGGGCGTTTGGGTGTGCAGCTCAAGCTTGCGCCGCAGCTGAATGCCTACGCGACTGCGGTGCGCGGCTACAAGGGCCCGCAGGTCATACTGGCTACACAGGGCATGCCGACCGCGGTTTTGGCGCCGGAAATCCCCACGGCCTTCGAAATCGGGGTCAAAGGCGCGATCCTGCACGACGCCGTGGCCGTGGACTTCAACGTGTTTTCGAGTCGTGTACGTGATTATCAGGGCCAGCGTTGCGCCATCGCGCCCATCGGCGCCCTGAACTGTCACGGCGAATCGATTCCCTCCGTCACCACAAAAGGCGCTGAACTTGACGTCTTCGGCCATCCGGCGCGTGACCTGACGCTCGCCGCGGGCGTGATCTACGACATCGCCCAGTATCCGTCCGGGTGGACCGGCTACGACCCCAACAACCTCAACGGCGGTACGACCGATCTGAGCGACCAGCAACTGGTCGGAGTCCCGAAAGCGAAGTTCACGTTGTCCGGGCAATACACCGTGCCGCTGGGCCGGCTCGAAGTGGTGTTTGCGGCCGATACGGTCTTCAAGTCCGCGATGCGGCTGGGCGCGAGTGCCGATCCACGATTCATTTATCCGGCACATTGGACGACCGGGGCGCACCTGGGCATTCAGTCGCGCAGCAGGCAATGGAGCGCGGCGCTGTACGTCAGGAACCTGACTGACGAACACGAACCGGTCACCATCTTTGGCGGCCCTTCGTTCACGCCGCCCGACTCGACCGTTCCTACGAACGGCTTTGTGAACGGTATCTCCGGGTGGGTGTCACCAGAGTCGCTGCGACAGGTGGGATTGAGCGTTGAATTCGAGCGCTAGCAAACGGATCGCTTTTACCTGCATTGCATTGCTGGCGGCCGCCTGGTCGGCCATTGCCGGCAGCGGCGAGGTCGCGGCCGGACACTGGGGGGTGATAGCCCGAATCGCCGGGTCCGATGGCGGCTGGGACCATGCCACGATCGATCCGATGGCGCGGCGATTCTATTTGGCCCGCGACGGGGTGGCGGTGCTGGATCTGGACCGCCAACAATGGCTCGACACGTTGGCCCCCGGGGCGCGCGTCAATGGCGTGTTGGCCCTGCCAGAACTGCATCGACTGCTATTCACGGACGACAATCAGGGTGCACTGGTCGTCTATGACACGATTCGGGGCAAGATCGTGGGTTCGGCGGCAGTGGGCCACGGCACAGATGCCGTGGCGTACGACCCTAAAACCGGACTTGCCGCCGTGATGACCGGACGCAGTGACGGCGTGGTGGCACTGGTCGACGTCCGTAGAGTGGCGACCGTGGCTAAAGTGCGCGTCGGCGGCAAACTCGAGTTTCCGGTCTCGGACGGTCAGGGTACCGTTTTTGTCACTGTGGAGTCGGGCAATGAAATCGCAGTGCTTGACCTGGCCACCCGCAGGATCGTGCGACGAGTCCCGTTGGTCGGTTGCGATGGCCCGGGGGGCCTGGCTTACGAGCCGGTCGGCGGTCTGCTGGTGGCAGCCTGCGATAAAGTGGCCAAGGTGATTCGCGCCCGGGACGGCGCCGATCTCGGTACGCTGGTCATCGGCGCGGGAGCGGACGACGTCATTGGCGATCCGGCGCACCGGCGAGTGTTCATCCCCAGTGGCGATTCGGGTACGCTATCGGTGATTGACCTTTCGGATGTACGCCATCCGCGAGTGTGGCAGACGATGCCTACACAGAGTGGTGCCCGCATCGGGGCCTTGGATGTCAGGACCGGAAAGCTGTATTTGCCTGCCGCCCAACCCGGTCCCGTCATCCCGCCCAATCCGTGGCCTTCCATCGCACCCGGGACCTTCATGGTGTTGGTTATCGCATCCAGATAGCGCTGCAATCTGCGGTGAAACCGCCGCGTGCATGTGCCATCAAAAGGCAGCGCGCCGACTGGGCCCCTGTGAGAAAGTAGCTCACCTTGCGTGCAGGGGCGTTCCCGTGAGTGTCATCGTGCTACGGCGACTGGATCAATGCCCATGAGAGTAAACGAAAGCTGGGTGGCATTCGCACTAGGGTCCGCATTCTTTGCCGGACTGACCGCCTGCTTCGGCAAGATCGGTGTCGGAGGTATCCATTCGAACCTGGCCACCTTCATACGTACCATCGTCATTTTATTGGTGACTGCCGGGATTCTCTGTTGGCGCAAGGAATGGCGCCCGGTGTCGGCCATTTCAACCAGCACCTGGAGCTTTCTGGTGCTGTCGGGTGTCGCCACGGGCTTGTCATGGTTGTGTTACTACCGCGCCTTGCAGCTCGGCCCTGCCAGCAAAGTGGCCCCAATCGATAAACTCAGTGTGGTGTTTGCCGTTGCGCTTGGAGTGACCTTTCTGCACGAGAGTCTGACGTGGTCGGTTGTGATCGGCGGAGCGCTCATCGTCGCCGGCTCGGTGGTGATGATCGCATTTTGACCGAGCGCCGAACTCAAGGCGCGAGCGGTCACGGGTGCGGGATTAAACAAAACCAGGGCGTTGTGCAGCCGCAAAGTGGTCGCCCTTTGCGTCCGCAAACTCTACGGACTCACGTCTGCCTCTTATCGAGGCTGCCTGAAGAAAATGCGAAAGCGTGGGAAGAGATCGTCATTCTGCGCAAATAGAGCCGTCAATCTGACTCTGGATCCGTGTGAGGCATCGCTCGGGAGGACCCATGGGAGATGGCCTTCCTAATTGATCGGGACACCGACTATCGCCTTGAGCACCCAGCGATCCTGCGAGGTGCCGACACCGCGACCCAGCCCCACGTTCAGTGCCCAACTGCCGATGCTCGTGTCCGCCGCGAGGTAAACTGCCTGCTCCTCGCCTTGAAGTCTGCCCACGCGGCTCAAGGGTCCAAGCCCGCTGTAGGTTTCCACGCCAATCTGAGTCCTCGCGCTGAGGCTGTAGGCCACTTTGGTGTCGACCTCGAGGGTGACCGGACCTGGCTGCGGCCCAGAGACCACGAAGTCAAGGTTCAGATTGGCTGCCACCAGCCACTTGCCAGATCGTCCGCCAATGATGGTCTTGAATTCGCCGTTCCATGGATTGACGTCAAGCGCGCGGCTGACCTTTCCGACCTCAAGGTTCAGGCCCCACCAGGTGTTTCTGGCGAAGGACTTCACTGCAATGTACTTGACGCGAAGTTTGATCCCTTCTGCAGACCACCTGTTCTGGTCATTCAGCGTCAGCAGTGGCAGGTACGCGCCCAGGTCGATGGTGGGCGTCAGGCCGTAGGAGAACTCGGGCGTGAGGCGATAGCGGTGCAGCGACGCTTGCGCGCCTGGGTACTCCGGCGCCGCTGATCCCGACGAAACGTAGTTGTTGTGCAGATCCAGGCCAAACTCGCCCGGCACGTCCAACTCGTTCATGTAGACCTGAATCTCTTCCGGCGCAGCAATCGCCTGCGTGGCGCCGAGCAGCAGGGCCAGTCCGAGGCCCGCGAACCGCGTCATGTCAGCGCGGGGTCGGTACGCTTGCTCAGCCAGGCGCTGGTAAAGGCAATCGCTGCCGCGATTGACAGCCAGGCGCCAGGCATGGCGCGATTACCGGTCGAGTGGATCAGGTAGGTGGCTATGACCGGCGTTGATCCGCCGATCGTGGTTGCCAGGCTGTAGGCTACTGAGAATCCGGCCGTGCGCACTTCGGCGGGTACGATCTCAGTCAGGTGCACGACCATGGCGCCGTTGTATCCGGCGAACAGGAATGAAAGCCAGAGCTCCACGGCCAATAGCCTCGCGAACGAAGGCTGAATCACCAGCCAGGACATCGCCGGATAGGCCGAGACCACTGCGAGCGCTGCGAACACCAACAACAACGGCCGACGACCGACGCGATCAGAAAGCGCACCCATGAGGGGAAGCCACACGAGGTTCGACATACCGACGCAAAGGGTGACCAACAAGGCGTCGCGATCGGCGAGATGCAGGATGCTGCGGCCAAAGGTCGGCGTATAGGCAGTGATCGTGTAAAACGACACCGTCGTCATGAGCACCATCGCGACGCCGAGCAGGATAATGCGCCAGTGCGTCAGCAGGCTGCGATAAATCTCTGCCGGGCGCGGGTGGTGCGTGCGCGCAGCAAACTCTGTCGTCTCTTGCAGGCTGCGCCGTATCATGTACACGAAGGGGATGATCAGACATCCAATGATCAGCGGGATCCGCCAACCCCAGGCCGCCAGAGCCTCCGGGGGCAGCCATGCCGACAACGCGTAACCCAGGAATCCCGCGAAGGCCACTGCCACCTGCTGGCTCCCGGATTGCCAGGACACGTAGAATCCTTTGTGGCCGGGCGTAGCCATCTCGGACAGATACACCGAGACCCCGCCCAACTCCACGCCCGCCGAGAACCCCTGGCAGAGGCGCCCAAGCACAACCAGAATCGGTGCGAACAGGCCAATGGTCTGGTAGCCCGGCACCAGCGCTATGGTCAGCGTGCCGACGGACATCAGAGCCAGTGTCACGAGCAGACCTTTGCGCCTGCCCATGTGGTCTATGTACGCGCCGAGGAATATGGCGCCCAGTGGACGGACCAGGAATCCGACCGCGAAGGTGGTTAGCGCGAACATCAACGAAGCGAATTCACTGGCGGCCGGAAAATAGGCGCGGCCGATCGCGGCGCTGAAGTAGCCAAACACCATGAAATCGTACATCTCGAGGAAGTTTCCGCTCGCGACGCGGAATACCGTCCTGGCCATATGCAGCCGATGTCGCCCGGTCTCAGCCATGGCTACCAGCCCTCCCGCGCGGTGCGAGTGCAGTCGGCATACCTGTCCGGTATGTCACGTCAGGCGCTCTCAGAGCATCGTCGTTTGCCCTGTGGGACAGGCCCGTTGACCACGCATAACCGCACTTGCGCATGGGATCCCCTTCGGGCCATTGTTGGATGCCGGCCGCGCTGATCGCGACTGCCATGTGGCCAGCGGTCGAATGATGCCTGTGCCAAGCTGTCAAGAAGCTGTCAGCCTGGGCCGATTCACGCGGGCGCCATGCTGTCGCATGGCGCCCGCCAGCTCGAGCCGGCCGCCTACAGCTTCACCTTGGCAGCGAGATACCAGGTGCGTCCGATCACATCGTACGTTGCGGCATCGGTCCGCAACTCGAGCGTTCCGATAAAGGGTGGGCTTCTGTTGGCGAGGTTGTTTACCCCGGCGCTGATCGTGAGCGAGTCGGAGAAAACGTAGTGAAAGTCCGCGTCGAAATAGCTGACTGCTGGCACCGGCTTCGTTGGGTCGTCGAGGTTCGCCATCTGGCCGATATAGCGCCAGCGCAACGTGGCCGTGAAGGGCGAGTTCGCGTAAGTCACGTAGCTGTTGGTTTTCCAGCGCGGATGCGAATAGAGGTTTTCGCCATCGGAGGTGACGAAGGTGTCACTGATCGCGCCCTGGTAGTTGGTGGCGGCCGTCCCGTCGGATGGAGTGACGGTGTATTTGTTGAGGTAGCTGAGGATCGATCCGACCTGGAGCGAGCCGGCCTTCGCGGGCATGCCGAGCGCGTCGAGGCCGAAGCGATAGTCGATCTGGGTATCCACGCCGGCAAGCTTGAACTCGTTGTAATTGAAAAGCCCCGAGGTGAGCAGCGAGATCTGTCCGGTGGTGGCATCCCGGGAAATCCGTTGGCAGTACGGATTCGCCGCCGAGAATCCTGGATTGACCGTCGCACCATAGCAGCTGGCGAGGATTTGCCCGGACGATACGCTGGAGATCGCTCCGGAAATGGCCAGGTTGTAGTAGTCGATCGAGAGGTTCAGTCCCCGGGCAGGCGTAAGTACCATCCCGATAGACCAGGACTTGGTCGTTTCCGGCTGCAGCAGGCTATTGCCGCCGGTCTGGACTGGAACTGTCACGTTGGCGCCACCGAATGAATACGCGGCCGAACCGGCCGCCGCCGACTGAGCCGCGCACAGCGCCTGGACCTTCGCGCCGTTGGCACCCGTGCGGTAGGTGCTCAGGACGTCACACGGATCCCCGCCGTTGAGGCTCTGCTGGCCCACACCGATGCCGGCGTAGAGATCGGCGAGGCTCGGGGCGCGGAACGCGACGGAGTATCCACCGCGGAAGCGCACGCCGTCGACCACCGTCCAGGTCGCATCGGCCTTCCAAGTGCTCTTGCCCGAAAAGACGTCGTACTTCGAGAAGCGGTAACCCAGGTCGAGCGACAGTTCCTTGGCGAACGCCCGGCGCTCGAGCAGCGGCAGCAGCAGCTCGCCGAAGGCCTCCTTGGCGCTCTGGGATCCGCCCGACGGGGTGCTCGAACCAAAGGACAACGTGTCGCCCGTGATGAATACCGAATCGGGCTGGTAGGCGAACTCGGACTGTCGGTAATCCGCGCCGATCGCGAATTTCGCCTCGCCTGCAGGCATGCTGAACAATGGACCCTGGATCGATAGTTCGACATCCTTCGCGGTCAGCAGGTCGGTGGAATTCTCGGTGCGCCCGGCGTAGGCCAGGCAGGCCTTGCTCACGGGTTGCTGGCCGAACGGATTGTAACTGCATCCGCCCACGCCTTCGCTGGCCAGCACCTTGTTGATCGCGGACTGGCTGATGTCGCCGCTCGCCTTGCTGGCGTAGGCACTGCGCCCGTACGAGGCATACAGATCGTAGGTCAATCGCGTGCCGGGTATGTCACCCCTCAGGCCGGCAAGCCCCTGCCAGACATCGTAGTCGTAGGTCTCGACGCGATTGCCCCATCCGAACATCAGCTTGGAGTAGCCAACCGTGGCACCGGCGGGCGCGACTCCCCCATAGGCCGAATTGATCAGCGAAAGCAGCGCAGGATTGGCCTGCACATAGGGGTTGCTCACCGGAATGTACAGTTCAATGGTGTTGTTGGTCTTGGTGCTGCCCGGGCTGGTGGCATCCAGCGCACCGGAATGGGAAAAATTGAACTGACCGTAGGCGCTCATGTGGTCGGTGAGCCGGTAGTCTACGCTGCCGAGTGCGTTGTACTTGGTCAGCGGCACCTGCACGGCGAAGTAGTTTCCCAGCACCACGCCCGCCTGCGTACAGCTGGGCGAGAGTCGCGCGCCCGTTACGCTTCCCACGCCTTTATAGTTCTGCGCGCACCCCAGCGAACCGGGCACGACGCTCGTGAAGATCGTGCCGTCGGTGTTCACGCCAATGGCGCCCAGGTACGGGCCCGTGCCTGCGTAGGGCGTGGTGCCAGAATAACCCGCCAGGATGGCGTTGACGTCCGCGATCGTCGGCGCGGTCGCGCCGCTGCCAAAGCCGCCTTTGTAGATCATGCCTTCCGGCGTGCGGCCCAGGAACCGCACCGAGGGCTGCGTGAAGAAAGCGCGTTGCGAACCCATCACCTCATCGCGCTTGGCGTACTCGAACGCCAGCATGACGGTGCCACGGTTGTCGGCGAGATTGCCGCCAACAATGCCGCTGACCTGCGTGGTCCCGCCATCGCCGTAGGTGCTGGCACCGTGCTGAACGCTCAGCTCGACGCCAGAAAAATGCTGCTTCAGCTTGAAGTTGGCCACACCGGCGACGGCGTCCGAGCCATAGGTGGCCGAGGCACCCCCGGTGATCACCTCGACGCTGTCGATCAACGCCATGGGTATGGTGTTGAGGTCGATGGCGCCGTCAGGTGTTGACGGCATCAGACGGCGTCCGTCCATCAGCACCAGCGACCGGTTGCGACCGATGCCACGCAGGTCGCTGTAGGAGGCGCCGCCGCCAAAGCCGACGCTGCCTTGTACATCGCCGACCTCGGCCGCACCTTGTGCAGCCTCAAACTGCGGCATCTGACCGATCACGCGATCGAGCGACGGTTGGCCAGCCGCGGCAATGGCTGAACTGCTGAGCGTGGAAATTGGACTTTCGGCGTTGTAGTCGCGGCGCGAGATCAGCGATCCGGTCACTACAACTTCCTCGAGTACCTCGGACTTCACTACAGGTGCGGCGGCGGCCGCCACAGGTTCAGCAGCCCAGGCCGCTGGCGCTGCGGCGGCTATTCCCAGCAACACGACATTTACGCAGGTGATCCCAGCTTGCTGGCGGTGCGCTGCCTGGCAGGTGCCCGGCTCGACGTGGCGTCGCTCGTTCATGGTCTTCCCCCAATGCTGTTGAATTGACGTGCAGCGCCCAGGTCCGTCGGTGTGGGGCGCCAGCGCGGCGATCATGCGCGCGCTAACCTTTCAGGATGCTGTCATGGGATCGGAGGATGCTTGCTCCACCAGGACGAGGCGTACTCGCAAACCACCCCCCCCATCACTGCCCGCGCCAGCGAGCTGCAGGCGCGCATCCATCGCCGCAACGAGTGAACGCACGATCGCCAGGCCGAGCCCACTGCCCACCCGGTCCTGATCGCGCTTGAGCCGATAGAAACGCGTGAAGACGTTCTCGTACTCGGCAGGCGGAATGCCGGGACCGTCATCTTCCACTTCGATGATTCGCTCTCCTTGCTGTGCCAGCAGGCGAACAACCACATGTCCGCCGGGCGCATTGTATTGAATGGCATTGTCAATCAGATTTGAAAGAATCTCCCTCAGCGTAAGCGGGTCCAGGCGCGCCAGGCATGGCAGCGAGGGCGCCTCATAGTGCAGGCCCACCCCAGCCTGAGCCGCCTGCAGGAGGTGCTCTTCCGCTACTTCCTGCAGGAGCACACGCAGGTCGCTCGGACCCACGTCACCGTCCGCCACGATTCCTCCCTCTGCCTTGGCCAGCTTGAGCAGCTGGATCAATAGTCGTTGCAGCCGGTCCGCCGCACCACGGATGTCCGCGAGCGAGGACCGTGCCACATGCACCCGCGGAATCAACTCGTCGAGTACCGAAATATGGGTCTGCAGAACCGTCAGCGGCGTACGCATCTGATGGGAGGCATCGGCGGTAAATCGGCTCATCGCCTGTTGCAGCCGTTCAGCCTCCAGGGAACGGACGCGCAGGGCTTCCAGCGCCTGCGCCATGCTCGCCAATTCGTCTGGACTGCCTGGCATAGGTACCGGCTCGTCGTAGTCACCCCGACTCAGACGCGCGATCGTGCGGGTCAGAAGACTCATGGGACGTGCAAATCGCCGCTGCACCACCACGACGGCAAAGGCTCCAAATGCGACCACTACCGTCAGGTCGAATCCGGCGACAATCAGGATGCGTGACGAAGTTGCACGCAGCGATTCGGCGCGCCCGGTTGCCTCGACCTGCGCCTGCCGGGCGATCGCGAGGATGGACTCGAAGGGTCCGTCGCACAGTGCCGTCCATCGATCGCTGGCAATCGTGTTCTCGTGCGAGCTCCCGAGCTCGCCGACGATCCCGTCAATCGCTTCCTGGGCCCGGGACGTCTGATGATGCGCCTGCATGCTCAGGGCCAACAGCTGGTGAGAAGCGCCGGGCCTCGCCAGGAAATCGTCCAGCAGTCTCCATTCGGCGGCATAGACGGCACGATTGCCTAACCAGGCGGCGCGCAGCGTCGGATCCAGTGGCGCGTCGGCAGCGACACTGGGGCGCAGCATCGAGCACTGCAATCCATACTGATCGCGAATGGCCCAGGCGAACTGCCTGACTTGCACGTACTCTGCGATCTGGGCATCACCGATCCGCACGGCGTTGCCCAGCGCCGACGATGCGGCGCCCAGGCTCCCCATCATCTGGTGAATGGCCTCGCGCCAGCCGTCGATGGCATGGAGGCCGCGCCGCGACCGAGGAATGGCCGCTTGTTGAGTGACCTCGGCTTGCAGCGCCACAACGCTGTTCCAAGTGGACTGAATGGCGAGCGCCAGCTGTGCGTTGCCTTCGATTTCCGTGGTGCGCAGAGCGCCTAACGCCACCGCCACGGCTCGCGATGCCTCATCATAGGTACGGCGTATGACCGGCAGCGGGTCGTCCTCGGCGATCAACGCCGTACTGTTCAGCGGCACCTGGGCGCGCACACTGACCAGGGCGTTGAAGAGCGTCTGGTCAGTGTCGGCCAGGCGGGCGATCCGTCCGGCAATCGAAAAATTATTCCACGCCTTCGCAGCGAGAATAAACACTGCAACCAGGAGGCCGGCCATCAGAATGGCCAGCGACGCAATCATGAACCGCTTGATCGAGGATCGGAACATGTGCCAGATCGGAGCGCAGCGGGTCAGGACGGGTCGAGCATGTAACCCAGGCCGCGCATTGTCCTGATGCGCGGACCATCCGGCTCGAGTTGACGGCGCAACCGTGCGATATGCACCTCCAGTGCGTTTGGAGCCACTTCGTCGTCATAGCTGAACACTTCCGTCAGCAGCGCCTTCTTGGAAACAACCTCGCCTGCCCGGCCACTCAAGCACTCGAGCACCGCCCATTCCCGCGGACGTAGGTGCAAGACCCTTCCGCACACGTCAGCTGTCGCTTGCGTGCGATCTACCGTGAGGGTCCCGAGCGTAATCACAGGATTCGGGTCACCGTGCTCGCGCCGGAGCAGCGCGCGCACGCGCGCGCCCAGTTCGCTGGCGTTGAACGGCTTGAGCAGGTAGTCGTCTGCCCCGAGATCCAATCCGCGGACCCGGTCGGCGACCTGGTCGCGCGCCGTAAGGACCAGAATCGGCGTCCGGCAACCGCGCCCCCGCAGCTTCCTGATCAGGTCGAACCCGGACATGCCCGGCAAGCCGATGTCGACGATGAACAGACTGCAGGGCTCGGCACTGGCGCAGTGCAACGCCGTCTCGCCATCGGGAGCGCAGTCGGCAGCGTGTCCGGCGGACTTGAGCAGGGCCATGACGCCGCGCGACAACGCCGGGTCATCCTCAACCACGAAAATACGAGCCACGCCCTCTCCCCCTCTACTGGCCCGACCAGCCTGTTGACGTGTCAAGCGTACAGCACCCCAGGTACTGCCGATCGCCGTGGGCACCCTCCTGCCTGGACCGCGACGACAGCAACTAGTGCGGGCGCCCCGGCAGGACATCGAACCACATGATCCCGCCACCGCTGCTGTTGCCCTCACCCGGAGAGACGGCCAGGTAAAGGCGATGCAAGGATGGCACCAGCACGGCGGTCTTCGCGCCCTTGACGCTGCTCACCCCGGGCAGTTGCAGGTAATGATCGGCGTCAACTTGCTGATAGACGCCAATGGTGCCGTCCCCACCGGCAACATAGACGCGATGATTCGCGGCGTCGAACACCACTTCATCGCATCGCTGTGGGGCCTCGAAACCGGCAATGGCCTCGCCCGTGTTGGCATTGAGCACAACCAGTCTGCCTGGTTTGCGCGTCACAACAAACAGGCGCTGATGGGCTTCATCGAACGCTATTGGAGCATTCTGCTGCGCCTCCTTGATGGGCCAGCGGGCGATGATGCTGTGTTTGATCTTGTCGACGACCGCCAGGTAGTTCTGGTCGGTGACATTGACGTACAGACGACCGCCATGCTGCTCGACGGCCATCGCCTCGACATGATTGGCATCGAAACTGACGTCACCGAGATGCTGGCCGGTGCGGGGGTCGATCTCTGCCAGCACGGAGGTCTTCATGTCCACATCCTTGCCACCGGTCACGACGTACAAGCGATCGCGCGGGGCGTCGTAGCCGATGGAATCGGCGCCGGGGACCAGCTTGATCGAACCGGTTACCTTGTAGGTCGTCGCATCCAGTACCTTGGTCATGCCCGGTCCGCTGTCCGTGACCAACAGGCGATTCTGGCCGGGAATGTAGTGAATGCTGTGCGGGGTTTCTACGCCCGTGACGGTCTTCTCATGTGCCCCGCTTCGAAGGTTGAAGACCTCCAGCGTGCCATGATCCTCCGCAGCCAGGAACAATCGATTGCCCTTCAGGTCGACCGCAAAATGATCGAAATCGCCGCTGTAGCCCGGCAACTCCGTGCGGCCCGCAGGCCGCAGCACGGTCGCCGGCTCGTTCAGGGCAGGCGCGGCCTGTGACGCGATCGGCCACGCCGCTGCGACACAGATCGCGGAGGTCGCAATTGCCAGGAATGCCGGTGCTCTCATGGTCTTCCTTTCTCGGTGCGGGAGTAATAC
>Ga0075018_10000409_pt1 | contig 12907 bp, 10 predicted proteins | sample ColStrG_CSR_2014_FD_71471 | JGI IMG/M metagenome (GOLD analysis project Ga0075018, IMG submission 71471) | Freshwater sediment microbial communities in response to fracking from Pennsylvania, USA - Cold Stream Run_MetaG_CSR_2014 | ecosystem: Environmental > Aquatic > Freshwater > Creek >... | reverse complement strand
GCTTACTCAGCGGAGGGGTTCACCCCATCAAATTGGGTCAGAACTCTGCCACGGGAAGGAACTTGGCAACCAGCCAGTACGCGTGCTCTGATCGCTGGATGACGTGGACGATACCGATGGGACGCTCAGTGCGCTTCCGGGTGGAACATCTTGAGGTCCCAGACTTGCCAGAACCTGCGCATGTCGTCGGACCGCCCGAGAGAAACCCGGACGAAGGTGTCTAGAGTCGGGTAAGGAGGCCCAATTAAGATGCCGTGCTCCTCGAAATGCTGGATAACCTCTGATGCGGGATGGCCAGTGTCCAACATTACGAAATTCGTATGCGACGACAAGGGGCGGAGCATGCGCGCCACTGCCTGATTCTCGAATTCCTGCCTCGCATCACTGGTGTGCTTTATGGTTGTCGCGAGACCGCCGCTATCTGCGAGGGCGGCGACCGCTGCCCGCACGGCGATTCCGTTGACGTTCTCCCACAGTTGATGCCGTCGAAGGAGCTCAACCGTTTTCGCCGCAGAAATCCCGTAACCAATGCGTAGGCCTGCCAAGGCGTAGGCCTTCGAAAAGGTTCGTGTAACGATGACGCGGGGATCGTTGATCGGGCGGTCCACAAGGGAGGCATAGCTGGGTGATGGGCCGACAAAATGGTGATATGCTTCGTCCACAATTACGCAGGTGCTCGACGGCAGTCCGCCGATGAAAGCTTCGAGATCTTTTCGTAAGGTCAGCGCGCCGGTAGGATTATTCGGATTGCAGATGTAGACCAGTCCGGTGGCCTCGTTGATGGCGGCACGCATGGCTCCCAGATCGTGAGCGAACTCCCGGTCCAGCGGCACTTGGACAACTTCCGCGCCGGCCGCACGCGCGTAGCGGTCGATAGCATCGAACGTTGGGCGTGCCATAACCAGTCGCTTACCAGAACCCAGCAAAGCGAACACAGCACTACGCAGAATCTCTGTGGAGCCGCAGCCAATCAGTACTTGAGACGGTGGGACACGATGGTACTCTGCGATGAAGCTGACTAGGTCATAGTATTCTACGTCCGGAAATCGATTTATTAGCGACATGGCCTCTCGCATGGCGGCCCTAACGCCCTCCGAAGGTCCTTCGGCGTTCCCGGTACCGTTCAAAACAAGAAGACTTGTTGACACCTCCGGGTCTTGGCTAAGGAATCTACCAACGCCTGAAGCGTAAGGAAGTGCCGCCGCACCTAGTCCGAGCGAACGGAGAAGTCTTCGACGCGATAAGTTCATATTTCTTTCTCCGCGGAGAGATGGGCTCCGCGCCCAATTCTTGCCGAATCCGGCTGCGAATCACAAGGGCCATCCTTCGCGCACGCGAAAGCAGCACAAAGGTCCGATCGCAGGTGCAATCGCTCAACCAACCCGGCCCCGAGCATCAAATCAGTAACCACGATGTGTCCTCTGTATGCGCTCATAGACGAGAACCAGATTCGTGGTTTTAGTTGAACGTCCCGGCTTGGCACTCTTCCTACCCCGTACAGTGCCCGCTACGGCTTGCGATTGCTCGCGTACAGCACGAGATTTACCCCTGGCCGCAAAGGGTATGAGCCAACACGCTGGTAGTGTTCTCGCAAGGACGGGGGCAGGTCGGGCTCCTGCTGTTCCGAAGCGATGATGATGGTCTCCTTCGGATCCACGATCCGTCCTGGATAGCCCGCGAATTTGTAGTCGCGGAGGTACCAGGGCAGTGGCCAGTAATCGGGAGTGGTTATCGTGATGGTGGTCTGTTTGCCTGTCCCAGAACGTGTTGCAATATTGTTGATCTGCTCCACCAGGGACAGGGTTTCTCGTCGTGTCTGCATGTAGACGTATGGATATCGTTCATCATCATAAGCAAAGAAGTTCAGCTTGATGGACTGGTATAGCGACGCCATCGTAGTCAACAACGCAAGCGTGATGAGAAGCCTCTTCGCACGCTCGTTACCGCTGCTTCTCATGTAACCCCAGCCAGCTGTAACCGCCTGACCGCTGCAGATGGCCAAAGGCACGAGAAAGTTCAGCGCCAGCCAAGGCGTCTTGTAGGGCAACAGCGAATAGGCAGTAAGCGATCCGAACGCCCACAGCGCACTAAATACCGCGAAGCGGTCTTGTCCGCGCCAGACGACCAGAGCCGCACCAAGAGCACCCAGCCCGAGCGGGGGCAGGTCGGCCTCGGCCATCCAACCGAGATACGTATACCACGGCCAGGTTTGTTGCGTCGTCCCTGCGCGTACCCAGTACTTGAAAGTCTCGATGCTCTTGTGCAAGCCTGCGGGATCGCTTAGAAACGAGGAGTAGAGCAGGAGATAAGGGACGAGAAAGGCGATGAGAGCTAAAGATATTGTGGCGAGCTTCCGACCATGAAAACGGACCCTCGCGGGAGCCGCTCCCACCCTTCCCGATGCTCGGGGCGTTCGATAACCGTTGGCGACTCGTGTCCTGGCACGAACGTAGAAAAAACTACAGAAAGCGGCGAGTAGCAGCACAACCACTGAAATGACCGCCGTTTCTTTCGTGGCAACTAGTAGGGCCACCGAAGCCGAGGCCAGTACCAGGTACTTGGTTCCTACCGTCTCTCGATAACGAACTGCGGCTATCACGATGCCGAGAGTGAAGAACACGAACAGGGACTCGTGGATAAAATCTCGCGACCAGTAAACAGCAGCGGGCGAAATGGCGGTCAGGAGCGTGGCTGCCAGCGCTCCGAGCTCGCCCAGTTGCCGTCTTAAGCACAGCAACAGCCAGACAGTGGCGATCCCGAACAATACAGGAACCACGCGCATGCTCACGATGCTCAACTCATTCGCCGGTGAGAACAACTCGTTCACGCTGGAAGTGATCAGCGCGCAGTAATAGAGCGTCGGGCCGTGGTAGTTAGCTGGATCATAATGGTAGACTCCCTGGTGGAAAAGGCGATCCACAAAGTACGCGTTAATCCCCTCGTCATGGTGTAAGGGTTTCCGCGCAAGATCGTAGTACCGCAAGAGAACGGCGAGCGTCAGGATCACGAGAGTCCCCAGTTGCCACAGGCGCGATGGCGACCCTGCACCGCCAACCTTCGAGGTGTGGTCGGCACGTGCAGCGGGGCTCTGGTCGGACACTATCGTATCTTCGAGTCTGTCTTCACGGCTGTGAAATCTTATAGAGTCGGTACTCACCTGATTGTCCCACCACTGGGTATCGCACAAGGAACGCATCATTTATCGCCATGGAGGCCCGTTCGGTCGGGCCCACCACGAGGTAATCGACGTGGTATCGCTCGATCAAGGAGGTCGCATCGCGACCGCCAGCATACATCTGCTTGATGTCCGCTTCCCGCTGCCCAGCGTCCAGTCCGCGAGACCAGATCCATCCCGGATAGCCCAGCAGGGAGCGCCTGCCAGTAAGGTACACCGGGGTATTGAAGGTAGGCGCGTGCAACACGAGGGCCTGCGGCGCGGTGCGCTCCAGAATCTGCGCTGCGAACTTCATCTCGGAACGGTCGAACTCCCGGTAGGCCGTTGCCCCACTTATAGCGCGCCAGACGTCCAAGGCGCCAGCAAGCGTGAGCGCAAGCAGCGCTGCTCCAGCAACCGCGCGCCCCCAGCCCCGCCCTCGCCACCAGCGGGAAAGCAACAACGCGACCAAGGGAATCGAGCCGACATACCAGTAGATCAGGACCTTGATGTTGTCCCAAACCCAAGGCGCCAACTTAATCAGGTTGGGCACGATCCAACACAGGCTGAAAGGCAGGTAGAAGCGCAGTAACCCGGTCTTTACGAGATAGTCCCCGTTGCGCCAAACCGTAGACAGAACCAGCAGCGGGATGAACAACCCCGTATTCAGGAGCCAGAACCAGAGCACATTGTGGTCTCCGCTGTCCCACCCGAAGTGCAGGCCTAGGAAATTCCCAGTGTCGGTAGCGGTTCCGTGGAACATCCAAAGCAATTCGGGGACGGCAATCGCGAGCGAAGTGAGAAAAAAGACCGACCAATTGCGCCAGTTCGGAAACAACAGCGCCAAGCAGCCGCCCAATGTCATCACCACCAGGAATGTGTGCCCGTGGATCAGCGGCAACATCCCCGCCAAGATGCCGGCCGCTGCCATACGCCTCAAGTTTCCAGCCTGCGCATCTTCGTCACCAGCAGCCGCCGTCTTCGATTCGCGTGCCGCAAGTTCCGGGTCTTGTGACGTCGATGCTCGACGCGTGTCCTGCGCTTCGCCCTGGTGCTTTAGAACGAGCCACCACTGTGTGAAAACGCAGATAGCCACAGGCAGGCCGAACAACAGCGCGCGCTGAGGCACGAGCAGCGTGGTCAACGTGTTGCCCCAGCGCCAGAATTGTTCTTGCAATGTGTAGTCTCGCGGCAGGTTGATGAGCAGCACGCCCAATCCCCTGTCGCTACGCCAGGCGTCCTCCAGAAACAGGAGCCAGCCGAAACCTCCATTCAGCAGGAGAAGCCCAGGCGCGACCAGGCTTGCGATTCGATCCTTGGTGAGCTCCCATGTCCAGCGGTGGAGCAAGCCCACCAAGGCCAAGGCAAGCACGTAATTCTCTACAAACATGGCTGCGCGCAACGACGCCCCGCAGCGCACGAACAGGGCTCCCACAAGGTCGACCAAGAACGGATAAGTGAAGCGTACGCCCGCGAGCGTCGGGTCCTGCGGTGGAAGGTTGTGGCCATGCGCAAAACTGGTAATCACTTGCAGATGAAAAGGCAGGTCACCCAGGTTGTTCACGAAACCCGTGTAGAGTCCATCGACGCGCTCAAACACGGCGCGGTGGAAAGCCACCAAGAGTAGGAGGGCGGCAGTGCAACAATAAACGATGTAGGAAACGATGCTCAGGACCGGAGCGGCGATCGCCTGCCGCAGGGCACGGCCAGCCTCACACACGTTTGCGAGCGCTTGTTCTCTGAATTGAGCACGCAGTAAGATTGACAGCGGTGAGGCAACTACAGCGGCGGTTAGCAGGATGGTTCGCGGCTCAAAACCCAAGATCGAGGCAGCCGCGAGTCCGACTGTTCCTAGCAACGCATACCCCGTGCATGCTCCCGCGCACAGCCTTACTAAAAGCGGCGAATCACGGTCATAGAGATATGTTAGCTGCGTTCCGCTGAGGACTGCGATTAATGACAAACCGACGATGGCAACCATAGTTCAGATGCTATGACGAGAACTCTTGGGACTTCAGGTAGAACAGGTCAACCATCGATGCCCGAGACTTCACCTTTTGGATCAAGATCAGAGTAGTGCTTCCATCTTCAGCGTTCTCGGGTTCCACAGCCTTTTGCTTTTCGCTCCGCCTGACCCGCAGAAAAAAATAGTGCCGACTTTCAGCGGCCAGCCGTGCCAAACGGCCGATTCTCGCCAGCAGGAAGAAACAGGCTTAGTTTTGGTCGAGCATCTCCACCCGGTCTACGCGAACACTGCCCTTATTCGAGTCCACATGGCCATACACAGCGACATGGTGCGCCTCGCGACCTTTCAGAGCGTTCGGGTTCTCCACAACCAGCACTTTCTGGTCAGCATCAGTGACCAGCGCCAGTTTGTCCCCGTTGTGCAGACATTGTCTCAGACATTCCTCGTGCGAAGCCGATGCACCTTTTGCGCCGCACTTCACATCGCTGATCCAGCCACGGACTGAATCAGCCGAATCGTTTGCGCTGGCCAACACAGGTATGCAGACAAGCGTAACGACGAGCGCAAGGTCTTTCAGGTTCCTCATTTCAGGACCTCCTTGACGCGACATGCTTACGGGGTCACACTCAAACTAGCTGACTTCGTGCCCCCATAGCTACCCGAGATGTTAACGGGCGTGCTAGTGGTGACTACACTGGTTTTTACAGTAAAGGTCGCACTGGTGAGGCCCGCCGCCACCGTGACATTGCTCGGCACGGTGGCTACTGAGGTCTTGCTGCTCGAAAGCGACACCGTTACTCCTCCCGTGGGCGCCACACCGTTCAGGGTGACTGTCCCTGTCGATGTGCTGCCGCCCTTGACCGTCGTGGGATTCAGGCTAGTTGCCGAAAGCGATGGGAGAGTGACCGTGAGGTTTGCGTTCTGCGTCGCGCCGTTGAACGAAGCGGAAATCTTGACGGAGGCCGACCCCGAAACTGGTACTGTTGTAACCGCAAAGGTAGCACTCGTTGCGCCTGCTGCCACTGTCACATTCGCGGGCGCCGAGGCCTTCGCTGAGTTACTGCTCGAAATGGTCACGACCGAACCGCCCGCAGCAGCCGGGCCATTGAGGGTCACGGTGCCGGTCGAAGCATTGCCCCCTATGACAGACGTAGGACTCAGAGAAATCGACTTTAGGGCTAGCTGCTGCAGGTTTAGGTTTGCGGTCTTGGTCGTGCCGTTTAAGGACGCACTTATGGTGACTGACGTCGACTTGGTCACGGCTGCGGTAGTTATGGTGAACGTGGCACTGGTCGCGCCTCCCGCCACAGTAACGCTTGCCGGCACTGTAGCTAGTGAGACGGAGTTGCTCGATAGCGTTACCGTGGTTCCTCTCGCCGGGGCTGCCGCGCTCAAGGTTACCGTCCCGGTTGAGGTGCTGGCGCCGGTCACCGTCGTGGGATTCAGATTGAGTGCCGATAGCGTGGAAGGCTGGATCGTATAGGTGCCGCTTGCGATGAGGCTATTGCTGTTACCTGACTCCGCAGCCATAGCCTGAATTGTGGTATTGGTGCTGACGGTGATGGGATTCGTATAGACGGTCGACGAGGTGGTAGGAGCTGTGCCATTAGTTGTGTAGTAAATTGTTGTCCCGGGCGTCGAATCCGAGATGGTAGCCGACAGCGCCGAGCCATAGGTTCCGGGCGCCGGACTGAATGTCGGGGTGGCTACTGGGGGCGCTGGTGTTGTAAATGTCCAAGCGATGACATCCTGGGTTGCTGCCAGCCCGCCCGTTGCACCTGTGAATCCAACGTAGGCGGTGCTGCCCCCCACTAGGGCGGGAATGTTCACAGCCCAATTGGTGCCGAACTTCGCCTTTGTAGTGGCATCGGTGATGCTCATCGCCAGGGTGGTTCCGTCGTATGTGATCTGAACGTTGTAAACATCCCCGTTCGACGGATCCACGCCGCTGCTCGTCATGTCGACGGCCGGTACGGTCGGAGAAGCTCCGTTAGTGTACATCCCGGTTGAGTCTGAGCCTTCGTTCTCGTTGTCATAAATGTCGAACTTCACCGCGACACTATTGGGGATTCCCAGAGTGCCGGTGGGCGTGTCGGGGCCGTAGCCCAATCCGCCACCCGATGGTCCTAGGGCCGTTGTTCCGTTTCCTTGGATCAGGAAGGTCATTCCGTCCGCCAAGGCATTCGTCATTTGAAAGCTGAAAGTGGCGGTGAAGGATTGCACGTTAACGGGCGTGTTGAAGTAGGCGCTGCCCACCTCGTAGAACCCGCCATCAGTGAGGCGCAACCGTGTACCGCTAACAGCAGCTGTGCCGTTCAGGGTAAGTCCGGAGGTAGTGAAGCCGCCGCTGTAGTTCACTGGAGTGTTACCGATGACGTAGGTGGCGGTGGCCAAAGCGCTGGTGGCGAGCCCCGACGCCACCGCTATGGCCTCAATCGTGGTGCTGGTGTTCACGACGATTGGCCCGGTGTAGATGCTTGAGGAAGTTGTAGGCGGCGTGCCGTTGGTAGTGTAGTAGATCGTGGCCCCAGGAGTTATATCCGAGATCGTTACAGACTGGGGCAAACTGTAGCTTTGAGGCACCGGGCCGAAAGTTGGGGTGGCAGTTTGTGGCGCCTGGATGGCATAGGTGCCGGACGCTATGGTACTACTGCTATCCCCAGAGACCACGGCGATGGCCTGAATCGTAGTGGCACTGCTAACCGCGATGGGGCCAGTGTAGACGTTCGATGCAGTGCTGGGTATCGTGCCGTCTGTTGTGTAGTAGATGGCCGCGCCCGGAGTGGAATCGGAGATGGTCACCAATACATGGCTGTAGGTGCCCGGGGGCGGCGAGAAGCTAGGCGTGGCAGTCTGGGGCTGGTTCGCAACGTGTATGGTGGCCGCGACCGACGGTACACCAGAGTTGTTGAGCAAGAACAACATGTAGTAGCCCGGTGGGGCAACGTTGCTGTTGGGTGGGGCAGTAACGGTAAGACTCCCCGAGCCGGCGGTGAATGCCAGGCCCACCGTGCGTTGTTCCATGTCAAAGGCGTGAGTCGGAGCGCCGTCGCGCATCAGCACCACTGAGGAGATATTGGCGGCATCCGGCGTCTGCACCGCAAAGTTGCCGCCGTAGACGATGCTCGTCGCAGAACTACTGATGGTCGGTCGAGTGGCCGCGAACACAGTGCCATTGGCGTCGCTGGTGAACAAGTATGGCGGGGAGTAGACCTCAATGTGCGGTTCATACGTACCCCGTTGCGGATTACCACCAGCCACCCATACCCTGCCATCCGGCATGAGCAGTGCCACCGAGTGATACAGCCGGGCGTAGGCCTCACTGCCCGCGGCGCTGAATGTGTTGGTGGCGGGATCGTAGATCTCTGCCTGCAGGCTGGCCGTGGTGGAGTCTTCGTCGTTTACCGATCCACCGAGCGCCAGGACCTTCCCGTTAGGCAATAACACCGCGTTCATCTCGATGCGACCCTGGTACATGCTGGCCGCGTATTGCCACGTGGGCGTCGGAAGTGAGAGGTCAATGATTTCAGTGGTGTTAGTTGCCGGGCTACCACCCCCCAGGATCATCACCTTGGGGGCATAATTGTTGGCTGGAGTTAGAGGAAACAAGACCGAACTGCCATAAATGCGGTTGTTGGGATAATTCGTGTGGGCCACCCCTGTCGCCCAGCTATGGGTAGATGTGTTGAAGATGGAGGAGCTAGTCGTCGCACCCGAGTAGAACACGTTGCCGTTGGGAAGCAGGTGCATGCGCGGGTACAGCGGCGGTGTCCAAGCCGCTGGATAGGGCTGGCTCCAGGTCCCACTGGAGGGGTTGAAAATCTCCACGGTGTTCGTGGTCGAGCCATTAGTGTCGAGTCCGGAGAAGGTCATTACCGTTCCGTCCCCGAGAACGGTCAGTGTGGGATACCAGCGCCCATGGGACATGTTGGCCACGTCAGTGAAGCTGCTGGTCGCGACATCGAACACGGCGGCCTTGGGCTGGCCGTAGAACGGGTCGTACTGCAAAGTGCCTCCGTCAATCAACGGGGTCCCGTCCGGCAGCACCACCATGGCGCTGCAAAACATGTCCCAGGAAATGTTCTGAACGTTGAACGTGCCGGCTTGCGTGTCCCAAACAGCGGCCTGCAGGATATTGTTGGCGAGGTTGGGGGGATAGTTGCCTGAACCAGCTACCACGAGCACCTTCCCGTTGGGCATTAGCGCCGTGTGGACCGGGTTAATCGGCATCAGATAGGACAGAGTTTGCCACTGCCCCGCAGTGGCGGCCGACTGGGCGGAGGCTGCGGGAGACACAAAGGCTACTACCAAGCCTATACGAATAACAACCAGGAGCGGATGACGCGTGTTCTGGGTCATTCTGGGGTTTTTAACTTGCATAGACCCGCTCGGTCGGCACCCGTTGCACTTCATCGGGAGCCGTCACGAAGGCCGTTGCTTTCCGCACACTTCGATGAGAACGAGGGCAAACATATGACACTTCGGTTGCGTCCATGTTCGCCCTCCCTTCCTCTTTTGGGTGCCGTCTTTCTCCATCCCTTACTGACCCCTCACTGGCAAGTCACGGTCTGGCTCCAGGAAGCACCGCACGTGGCTGCATCGTTCCGCTGCGAGATGGGAACCCAGTTCGGATCCGCACAATCGACATTACCCTTGCCCTTTGCGTTCGGATCACGATATTTGAAGCGGAAGTTCGCTCCGCCTTGGGTATTCGTAGTGGCGCTGTAGATGGCACCGGACTGGTTCGCCATGGGTTGTCCGCCACAAAGGTTCGGCGCCTGCACTGCTCCTTCCCAGCTCAGAACGCTGTTCTGATCTCCCGTCGGTAGCCAGTTGCTATTGTTGGCACTGTCTATGTACGTCGCGCTGGGCAGATTAATTACGATGTTGCCCCCCGAACCTCCACCTTGCGGACAGTACACAGGCAGAGTCACCGTGGGGTTCGTTACCGTGACCGTCCTCTGCGGATGGCTGCCTGGGATCGTAAAGTCGTAACCACCTGAAATCCAGTCGCCAGGCAGTATTTGCGTTAACGAACCTTCCATGCTGGACGGTCCGATCTTACAGACCGGCCCCGGAGTTGGGGTTGGCGTCGGTGTTGGGGTCGGTGTTGGTGTTGGGGTTGGTGTTGGTGTTGGAGTCGGTGTTGGTGTTGGGGTTGGTTTAGGAGTTGGCGTTGGTGTCGGCGTTGGCGTTGGAGTCGGCGTTGGTGTTGGTGTTGGGGTTGGGGTTGGCGTTGGTTTAGGAGTTGGCGTCGGTGTTGGAGTAGGTGTTGGTGTTGGCGTTGGTGTGGGTGTTGGCGTTGGTGTGGGTGTCGGCGTTGGTGTCGGAGTTGGAGTTGGCGTCGGAGTTGGAGTTGGTGTTGGTGTTGGTGTTGGTGTCGGAGTTGGCGTCGGCGTCGGCGTCGGTGTTGGCGTTGGGGTCGGCGTCGGCGTTGGGGTCGGCGTCGGCGTTGGCGTTGGGGTCGGGGTCGGTGTTGGAGTTGGAGTGGGTGTCGGCGTTGGCGTTGGAGTTGGCGTTGGCGTTGGTGTTGGAGTTGGCGTTGGCGTTGGTGTTGGAGTTGGCGTTGGTGTTGGAGTTGGTGTTGGTGTTGGAGTTGGAGTTGGAGTTGGCGTTGGAGTTGGCGTTGGAGTTGGCGTTGGCGTTGGTGTTGGTGTTGGTGTTGGCGTAGGCGTTGGAGTCGGAGTTGGAGTTGGAGTCGGAGTTGGTGTTGGAGTCGGAGTTGGTGTTGGCGTAGGCGTCGGCGTTGGTGTTGGAGTCGGAGTTGGCGTAGGCGTTGGTGTTGGAGTTGGAGTTGGCGTCGGTGTTGGCGTTGGAGTTGGAGTTGGAGTTGGTGTGGGCGTTGGTGTCGGAGCGCAGAAAGCGACGCTCGCCGTACCGCTCCAAGACCCAGTGAAATTTGACCCACCGCCGCCCCTGGCTCCGCCGACGACATATGCCCTGAAGTTTTCCGGTGTCCCGGCGTGATCACCATTGTTATATCCACAGTCATTCTGGTGTGTCACCTTGAGGCCGAGACTGTTGTAGTCGGTGCTAAAGTTCGTATAAACTGCCGCTCCCCACGTCCAGCTTGCGGACACACTGGGTGCGGTAGTGGAGAAGACCCCGCTCCACGTGACCGGGTTCACGCCACCCGAAATCGTGGCCGGAACCGGGTACGCGAGACCAGTGAGGAAAATCTCATCGCTGCCCGCCACAGGAACCCTTGTGTTCCACGTGTTGTGTATTGAGTCGAAGGAAGTCGAAGCACAGGTCGCCGCTGGGTCGAAAACGATTACTGCACTCGGCACCGGTAAGGCGTAGGGCGTGCCTCCGGCCGTGAAGGCGATGGTCGAATTTTGGAAAAATACCGTCGCCCCACTGCTCGGGATCCCGCTCGCTTTAAAATTAGCGTTGAACCAGATGAAGTTGTTCTGTTGGATGGACGTGCCGTTGAAGTTCGAGCTTATCGCCGTGGATGCAGAAGCGGGACAGGTGGATGCAGCTTGGGCCACCCCAACCAATTTCAATCCAGAGCCGAAGACACCAGGCATCTGAAGAAGCTCGTGGTGGGCCGTTCCCACCAGCGCTAACAGGGCTACGCACAACCAGAAAATCCTGGATCGGTTCATCATGAACCTCCTATTGCGGATGCTTGGACAAAGACCGGATTCGGGTGGGAGTTTCTACATGTCACCGGAGAAACCCCTTCCACGCCAGAGCCGGCGCTTACTCTTTAAATTCTTAAAATGCTTGACACTCCGAGGTCGCTGCCGCCAAGCGGGGGGCAAAGGGCTTGTGGCCGGACCACGTTTTTCCGTGGGCGTAAGTCTACACGGCCGCCCCTAGCTGTCAAGAACAAAATGTTGATGGTGACGTGAGGCTGCTTGTGTATAAAGCTTGAGGGCGCGGTTTTTCCATTCCAGGTTGAGTCTCTGGAAGATGGAATAGATGATGCGGTCAACACTTTTTAGCTAGGCTGGCGGGAGAAGGCTGGAAGAGAGTCTCGGCTAACAGCGGCAATCAGAATCGGCTCCCAATGCGCCATCAAAAAAGGGAGAAGAAGAACATGAAATTGAAACTGCTTAACTTGCTGGCGATGTTTGGCGCTCTCGTGACCATAGTTAGCCGGGCTCTGCTCCACCAGCGTCGCAGCGTTCGCCGATAATGAGGCGTGTTCGGTCGCTAACCAGAACGGGTCCTATGGAATCCAGACCACCGGCTCAATCGTTGCATTCGGCCCTATAGTTCCTGTCGCGGAAGCTGGAATCATCAAGTTTGATGGCGCAGGAGGCGTCTCCCAAACGACCACCGTCAGCTTGAATGGCGTAATTATCCCAAGCCGGTCGAGCCTGAGCGGCAGCTATGTTGTTAATCCGGACTGCACCGGCGATCTGTCTCTGGTGCTTCCCGTCCCCGGCGGCACTGTCAGGGCAACCTCGCATTTTGTGATTCGTGGATCGGGGAAAGGAGATACGGCGCCGGAAATGCGCGCCGCCTGCGGCGTCGGGAGAAGGGGTGACACATCACCCCAGAATGGGTGCTGCTGGGCAGGAAAGTCGCTGCAGAGTAACCACTGAAAGTGGGCGGCTGGTGAAGTGCTGCCCTGGCCAGCGCAGTTGGGCGGTGTTCGGTAACTTGTTGGAATGCCTTTACTGTCTGGCCCGGAATGGCGGGAAGATTCTGGCGCGGGTCGAGCAAACTCTGTCAAAGTGCGTGCCCGCGCAGCGGCGACCTTCAGGTCGGCCTTGACAGGGTTTGCTCCCGCGCTACGCTGCCACTATCCGGGGCAGGCAAGGGGTTCTAGA